>Ga0105857_1000447_pt1 | contig 15667 bp, 12 predicted proteins | sample OrgsoiDNA_201061_FD_89682 | JGI IMG/M metagenome (GOLD analysis project Ga0105857, IMG submission 89682) | Permafrost soil microbial communities from the Arctic, to analyse light accelerated degradation of dissolved organic matter (DOM) -... | ecosystem: Environmental > Terrestrial > Soil >...
ATTTGCAAGGGGCCGGACTGTTGGGGCAAACGGGGCGCCACGACTTCCAGAGGCACTCGGAAGCTCCAATCTCCCGAGGGGGTCTCGGTGACGAATTGCCGGGAATCGTCCCCGAGAATCAAGGTCCCGAAAATTTCCGCGGAATCCCGCAGCAGAAACAGCAGCGGATTCAGCAGAAGGAACCACCAGAACACCAGCAGGAGAATCAGCAGCGCCGACCCGCGCACCAGAAAGCGCGCCAGGGGTTTATCGGCCGTCATTCGGCACGGCCCCGTATTTGGACGCACGATTCGCCCACAGACAGAAGACCACCATCGTGTCCAGGACCAGCAGGCTCTCCCAGAGGTATCCGTGCGCGAAGTCGAACCACGTCATGCTGTACTGGCCGATGTAGAACAAGCTGATGAAGCGGACTATGTTGACGGCCTGAATCAGGAGGCTGCCTGCCAGAAGTCCCAGTGCCTTGAGCCTCCACGGAGCGGGAAACGCGAGCACCGCCGACCATAACAGGATGGTGACGTTCACCGCGTTGCAGCCGTCCCGCATCTCAACCGCAAACCCGGTGGCCGGGTCGCGCAGAACGGCCCCTTCGACGCGCGCGTGGCCCCCGCAGATGCCGATGAGCCCGTGGGAAACTTTCACCAACACTCGCGAGAACTGCCGGTCCACCGCTTGAACCGGGGGCGTCAACAACACACCAATTCCAAAAAGAAGGCACGCCGTGAAAATGGCGGCAAACCGCGCGGTCCTCAGCGGGCCGGCCCTTTCGCCTGGCCCGATCTGAGCATCACCGCCGCACACCCCATCAGCATTATGGCCAATATTCCCAGGCCCCACTGCGACAGGGTTGGGGCGCCAGTGGCAGCGCCAGTTCCGGCGGGCGTGGAGCACGTGGACGGCACGGCAAGGCAGGCGAGGTAGGCGACCATATTCGGCGCGTAAATCGTGCTGAAAGTGGGCGGTTGGGGATTGAAGTTGGCGATGTTGGCGACGTTCAAGTAGAAATCCAGCGGGATCGTAGAGTAATAAACCCAGCCGGAGCCAAAGCGGTAACTGAACGCAACTTCCTGGCCGATCGTACCGTTATTCAGGATTCCGACAGCCCCCGAAGGCGTGGCGACAAAGCCAAGATCGGAGAAGTTACCGCCATCCAAGGTGGCGTTGGTGATGGGACCGAACGGCCCATTGGTAACGAGCGTGACCGACGTCGTATCCACATTGATGTCGGCGCCAAACAAAACCGTAGGCGTAAATGCAGCACCCGGCACGGGCGTGCAAAGCGTGCCCCCCTGCGCCCGGCACAGGTTCCGATCGTGGATTGCGATAACCCCTCCGCCGGTAACCCAGGCGCTCAAGGCAGCGGCTTGACCGATCAAGGCTGCCGACGGGTCGTGAGTTTCCCCGGTACTGATTTCATCGATCAGGAGGACCTGGATGGTGCTTAAGTTACCCGCCCCTACGAACGCCGCTATGTCCGTTATTTGGACCGCCGTAAAACCGTTACGGGCGATTGGGGCGGCAAGTCCCGTGTCCGAGGTTTGGGGGTTGCCGTTGGCGTCGAGGCCGTCGGTGAAATACCCAACTGAAATGGCGGCTTCGAGAGAAGCACCCCATGCCAGAATGGCCCCGGCGATAACCAACGTTCTCTTATGAAGCATCTCTGTATCTCCGAGCCGGCGTGCGCGGCAGCTATTTGTTCAGAGGGAATCCCCGGAGTCTCATGCAAGCCGATTATTATAACCCTGGCACGCGCCGTTCCACAACTTTTTGTGCGGCCTTATGAAGAAGCGCCGGTCTCGCCGGAATGCATATATACAGTGCGCGTGGGGAACGGCGTCCCAATGCCCTCCGCTCTGAAACGGCGCAGGACCCGCCTCCGCAGCTCATTCCGCACGCCGGGCTGGGCGGCAAACTCGGCCACTTGATAGTTCAGGGTAAAGCCGAGCCCGCTGTCGGTAATTCCTGGTTCGAATGCCACGGAAGGCTGCGGATCGTTCAGCATACCCGAAATCTCCAGCGCTCCCTGCTTGCCGATTTCAAGCAGAATCCGTTCCACGCGGTCGGGGTCGCTATCCATGCTCACACCCACTTGAAGGTTGGAGCCTATCCGCTTTTCCGGCAGGGAGTAGTTGGTGACAATCGCCTGCGAGAGTTTGGCGTTGGGCACGATGACCATATTGTTGGCCAGCGCCCGGATGGTGGTGCAGCGCCACCCGATGTCGGTAACGTAGCCTTCCTCGCCGGTGTTCAGCTTGATATAGTCGCCGGGGCGCACCTGCCCGGCCACCGCTACGTAGAAACCACCGAACAAATTGGAAAGCGTGTCCTGCAGGGCCAGCGCCACCGCCAGCCCGCCTACGCCCAAGGCGGTCAGAATCGGCGCCAGCGAAAAATCGAAGTGTTTGAGCAGCAGCGACGCGCCCAGAATCACTACCGCAATCTGGGCCAGATTCCGCGTGAGGGTGGTCACCGGCAGGGCGCCCGGGATCTGGTCGCCATAGAGGCGCACCAGGTCGCCCACTAGCCGCATGCACATCAGGGTCAGGGAGCAGACCCAGAGCACCAGCAGAGTATCCGACTCGATCCCCGTAAACCGCCGCGGCAGATCGGAAGCCTGCATCCCCAGATGCACCGCCAGGATCAAGCTCCAGATGAGGGTGGGACCGCGCAGCGCCTGGATCAGTATCAAGCCGCCGCGGCGTCCGCTGCGGGCGCTCCAGGCGCTCAGAGCCCGCAGCACCAGCCGGCGGATCAGCCAACCGATAAGAAATGTGGCCAGGAAGATGGCCAGCGGCAGAACCACCTCCATCGGGTCTTTCGCCAGGGCGCGCTCAAACGCCGCCAAATCGCGTCTCATACGATCCAGATTTGCATAGAAACAAATGCTTTGCACGCAACAGCGGCAGGAGGCGTCAACCTTTATGTGCGGACCCGTGTGTCCATCTTGTGGTTGATCCTGGCTGGGTGTCTCGCCGCACAGGATCCCTCTGCGTCACAGGAGCCGCTCCGCGAGCCCACCGCTGTTGAGTTGTTCGCGCGCGGGCGCCAGGCCGAGCGGGACGGCCACATCGCCCAGGCCTACGTATTGTATTCCCAGGCCGCCGCCATGTCGCCGAAGAATAAGAAGTACTGGCAGCGCAGCCAGGCGCTTCGGACCCGCGCCTCCATTGAAGCCCAGGTCGAACCCAAGGTCGAACCCAGGCCTTCCGCGGTTGAGGACCCGTCGCCCGATCTGCTGGAACCGCTCACAGAGGAACCGTTCGATGTCCCCACCCCGCAGGACCGCGCCGACGCGCGCAAGCCCCTGCCCCCCATGGAGCTGAATGCGCAAGCGGGCGCCAAAGACCTGGACCTGCACGGCGACGCCAAGAGTCTGTACGAACAAGTGGCCAAAACGTTTGGCCTGGACTGCGTTTTCGATGACGACTTCCAGGCTGGGAGCTCAATGCGGTTTGAGCTGAAGGACGTGGATTACCGCGACGCCCTGCATGGTCTGGAGGCGGCCACGGGGTCGTTCCTGGTGGCTCTGTCTCCCAAGCTCTTCCTGGTGGCCAAGGACACGCCCCAGAAGCGGCAGGAACGGGAGCCCACGGCCGCCATCGAATTGCGGCTGCCGGAGAGCACCAGCCAGCAGGACTTCAACGCCCTCATCACGGCGGTGCAGCAGACCTTCGCCATCGAGAAGGTCGCCTTCGACACGCAGAATAACACCGTGATCCTGCGCGACCGCATTTCCAAAGTGATCCCCGCGCGCATGATGTTTGAGGACCTGATGTATCCGCGCGCACAGGTGGTTGTGGAGATGGAGTTTCTGGAAGTGAGCCGTAACGACGTGATCACCTACGGGGTCAACTTCCCCAACACCTTCTCTTTGACGGCCATTACCAAGGTTCTCAACAACGTGCTTTCGGTTCCCACCAGCGCCTCCGGTTTGATTTCGTTCGGCGGCGGAAAAACCCTGGTTGGCCTCGCCATCATGGACGCTTCGCTAGTGGCCCAGATGTCCGCCAATTCGGCCAAACTGCTGCTCAAGGCGCAAGTGCAGTCCGTGGACAACCAGCCGGCCACGCTGCAGGTCGGCGACCAGTTCCCCATTCTGACTTCCGGATACTTCGGCCCGGCCAGTTTTAGCGGACCGGGCGCGTTCACGCCGCCGCCTTCTTTCACGTTTGAAGATCTCGGACTCACCCTGAAACTGACCCCCACCGTGCATGAGACGTCTTCGGTTACGCTCGACATCGACGCCGAATTCAAAGTATTGTCTGGCGCGGCGGCCAACGGAATTCCGGTGATTTCCAGCCGCACTCTCAAATCCAAGGCCGACCTGCGGTTTGGAGAGTGGGCCGTGGTGGCCGGCCTGCTGGATCAGAACGAAGCCCGCACCATCGCGGGCCTGGCGGGCGTTTCCCGCATTCCGGTTCTCAACGCGCTGACCAGCACGCATGAACACGACAAGACCAACGACGAAGTGCTGATCCTGTTGCGCCCGCACCTGGTGACGCTGCCCCCGAGTGTGGCGGCGACGCACACCTTCCGCATGGGTTCGGACAACCGGCCGCTCACGCCGATGTAGCTCCCGCCTCCTGCTATCTTTAATAGTCAATGTCCCGAATGCTCGAGGAGATCCGCCAGCAGCCGGAAGCGCTGGCCCGCACGCTCTCCGGTGAATTGCGGCGCGTGGAAGAGTTCAAACGCCTGGTCGAAAAACAGCGGCCGCGCCTGATCGTCCTGGTGGCGCGCGGCACCTCCGATAATGCCGCCCTGTTCGGACGCTACCTGCTGGAGATTACCACCGGGATTCCGGTTTCGCTGGCGGCCCCTTCCATCGTGACGCTTTATGGCGCCCGCGTGGATTATCGCGAAACGCTGGTGGTTGCGATTTCGCAGTCGGGCGAATCCACCGACACCAACCTGGTGCTGGAAGGCGCGCGCCGGCAGGGCGCCCTCACCCTGGGCATCACCAACGAAAGCGGCAGCGCCCTGGCGCGCATCGCGGAACACGTTTTCCTGGTGCGGGCCGGCAGAGAGAAAAGCGTGGCCGCCACCAAGACCTACACCGGCCAGATGCTCATGATGTATCTGCTGGCTTACGCCCTGGGCGGCGGCGTTCGCATCGCCGATCTCGAGCGTCTGCCCGATGTGGTGGAACGGACCCTGCAAATGGAACCGGAGATCGATGCGCTTTCGGAGCGTTACCGCTTCATGCGCCATGCCGTGGTGGTGGGACGCGGGCTGAACTACGCCAATGCATTCGAATTCGCCTTGAAGCTGATGGAGACGTGCTACGTGGTGGCCGAACGCTTTTCATCCGCCGACTTCATGCACGGCCCCATCGCGCTGGTGGAGCCGAATTTCCCGGTGTTCGCCTTTGCGCCTCCGGGCAAAACCTGGCCGTCTATCGGAGAGACGATCGGCAAGCTCCACGGGCTGCAGGCGGAGATTGTGGCCATTACCGATTCGGGAAATCGCGCAGCCGGCGCCTGCGCAACCAAGGTGATCCGCCTTCCGCAACGCGTGAAGGAAGTGCTCACGCCGATCCCTTACATCGTCCCCGCGCAACTTTTCGCCGCCTGCCTGGCTGCACAAAAGGGCCTGAATCCGGACAAGCCGCGAACCTTGAGCAAGGTGACCCTGACGCTGTAGCATGTTTCACGCGGTCAACATGCGCCAGCCGAGTGCCAGGCTATTGGTGAAATAATCCATGGGCGACACTTCACCGACGTGCATGGCCAACATGCCGGCGAACAGCGCGGGGTGCTTGCCGAAGGCCCGCATGGCGCGGCGGCGAATGCGTCCGCGGCTATCCAGGAGCAGCATGAGATCGGCCATAAGTTGGGGACGCCTGCCGATGCGGCGGTGCTCTGCCTGGTACCGGGCGAGATCGCCCGACTCCAAAGCCCCGGCCAGGGCCAGGGCATGTTGGAAAAGGAGACAGAGGCCTTCGCCGGTGATGGCGTCCACGGAGCCGGAGGCATCGCCCACCAGCGCCACGTTGCCGCGGTAGACGGATTTGAGGCGGCGGGATGTGGAGATGCCGCCGCGCTCGCTATGGGCCGGGTCCTTCTCCGCCCCGCATACGCGCCGCAGGACCTCGGGAAACTGAGGGAGCGCGTCGTCCAGGCGCTGGCACGGGTTGCCGGACAGCAGGACTACGCAGACTTCCCGAGCCGCCACCGGCGTGATGTAAAGCTGGCAATGGTCGCCCCAGTGGATTTCCATGAACTGGCTCCAGGGCGCGACGGCGTAGTGGCGGCGGAAACCGAAACGGCGGCTCTCCCGAACGCAGGCATCCAGGTTGGCCCAACGCCGTACGGGCGATTGGCCGCCATCGGCGCCCACAATCCAGCGCGCGCGCACCAGGCGGCCGTCGGCATGCACGCCTTCCTCGCAGATGCCGGTGATGCGCGCGCCCCACGCCAGGCGCACTCCCGCTTCGGCTGCGCGGTCCACCATGAGGCGGTGCAGCGTGGTGCGGCGCAATCCCAGGCCGGGGCCTTTGGGGAAGGCAGCCTCTACGGCGGCGCCGCGTTCGCAGAAGCGGATGCCGAGGAAGTGCTGGGCGCCGTCCACATCCAAATCCAGGCCCAGCGAGCGGGCGGCGTCGAGACCATCGGGCATGATGCCTTCGCCACAGGCTTTATCCATGGGCGGAACGGAGCAATCCGCCACCGTGACGTCAAAACCGCGGCGGCGCGCGGCAATGGCGGCGGCCAGGCCGGCGGGGCCTCCGCCGATTACAAAGACATCGGTGGAACGGGGAAGACGAATCATCGCAGTGAGCTCCGGGAGTTCGCGTACATGTATTGCGAGGACTGCAATTGGCGGGCCGTTAGCGGGTTATGCTGCATGGCAAAGTGTAAAATCAGCGGGTTGATTCGCGGGCTATGAGTATAGGGCTGATCAAGACAGTTTGGGGCGGGCGGCGGCGCTTGGAGCCGATCGCCTTCGCCAGAATGCCGGCAGCCTGGCGGCCGATGGCTGTGCTGCTCTGATCGATGGTGGACAGCGGCACCCGCAACAGGTCGGAGTAATGCACGTTGCCAACCCCGATGACCTTGATCTCTTCGGGGATGCGCATACCCGCTTCGAGAATGGCCTTCATGGCGCCGGCGGCGGTGGGGTCGTTATAACCGAAGATGGCGTCCGGGCGCGGACGGAGCTGCAGGAGTCGCCCGGCGGCTTCGTAGCCCGATGCATCGTCAGTGGCGTGGGTCGCGTACGAATCCGGGACCTCAATGCCGGCGGCGGACAGGGCTTCCCGATAGCCGAGCATGCGGCCCAGGCCGGTAGTCAGCGGCGGGCCGGCGATATGGGCGATCCGGCGGCAGCCGCGCTCGATGAGGTGGCTGGTGGCCAGGCGGCCGATGGCGGCATCGTCGGCGCCTACGTACGGCGCGTGCGCGGCGGCGAACTGCCGGTCAATCAGGACGTAGGGCACGCCGCGCGCCTCTATGCGCGCGAAGACGTCCAGGGAAGATGGCGGCTGCGCGGAGGCGAGAATGAGGCCATCCACCTGGCGCGCCAGAAGGTGATCGACTTCACTCGATTCGAAGGCGCAGTCTTCCTCGGAATTGCAGATGACCACGTCATACCCCAGCGGGCGGATCGTGGCGGACACGCCTTTGGCGATTTCGGCGAAGAAGGAATGCATCAGGTCGGGAACGATAAGCCCGATGATGAAGGTGCGGCGCGCGGCCAGGCTGCGGGCCACCCAGTTGGGCTGATAGTTGAGTTCCTTGATGCGGACCAGCACGCGGCTGCGCGTTTCGGCTCCGACATCGGCGCACCCGCGAACCACCTTGGACACGGTCATGACGGAGACGTTGAGATCGTGCGCGATGTCTTTGAGCCGAACGGGAGCCGAGAGGGCGTTGGACACAGAAGGTCTAGTTTAACAGTTGTGGAATGCTAGCGGCCTATGAGCGCGTCGATATCGATGAAGGCGCCGCTCGAGGCAGCATTGCGGCGGCCGAGAACCTGAATCTCCGCGCGGTGGAAGCCGGGCTTCAGGCCGCCGAATGCGGTCCGCGCCTGCCATAAATTTTCGGATCGTAAAGGTCGATCATGGGGCGCGGGTTTCCGTCAATGGTGACCAAGGCCATGCCGCGATTGAGCGCCTTGGTATAGATGTACTGCAATTCGGCGCCTTCGAAGGAAAACCGGGCTAATGCGCCCGCTTGGTCCGAATAGGTCAGGGTCCCATGGAAGGCCGGCCGGAACGCGCCCGCCAACTAATCCCCCGAATAGACCACCGCGGGGCTGCCGTCATCGGCCGCGCCGGGGAAAACTTCGAATTTGACGATGGATGCTGTGAAGATCGCAAGGCCAACGGCGACCAGCGCGGAGCCTGCCCTCCGGAATGATGCGGGGCAGGCGGCTTCGAGTATGCTCGCCGCATAAACCAAGGCGAGGAAGATGGAAACGTCGGTGAAGACATGGAACATCACCAGGTGGCACACCTATCCGCACACAACTGCGCGAGTACTCACGAAAGTACGATGCTGCCGGGCAGTGAATTGACGGGTAAATCCCGGTTGAGTGGGAAACGGTCTTGTGCCACCTGTGGCCTATGAAAAGGCCCACGGCCCCGAAACCGACCCGGCCTCCGAGCGTCGAGCCCGTAAAACGACAATCCGGTCCCCGTCGTGCTCGCGCGAGCCTTGGACCGGGTGGCGTAGTCTTGCCACAACCTCTGGGAGCGACTGTCCGCGCGCGACCCTCCGTGCCAACATTGATGAGACAGTTCTCCCGGTCGTAATTACTGAGCAGGGCGAGAACAGGAATCAATGTGTCTTCCAGCGGCGAGCCTGGCAAGACACTCGTTACTGAAAGCGTTATCGGAAAGTGAAACAACGGCTGCCAGTCCCGATTGTTTTGGAAGAGGAGCGGATTCCTGTCTGATGTTTCCAGGATGATGTGACTGCCGACCTGGTGTACCTTGGTGTACCGCCACCGCCGGCACAAGACGTCAACGAGGTGTGTGCCCGAGACGTCTCGCGGGATCTTCATGCGACGGACAGGATTTCGTCGCGGACAAGGTGGAGACGAACTTGCGCGGGGCCTGGCCGATCGAAGAAGAATGCGGCGGTTGCTTCAAGCACGTTCTTCCGTAACTCGTCCCACGTGTCGCCCTGCGTGAAAATGTTTTCAGTGAGGCACTCGGCGCAATAGCCGCCATCGGCTTCCTGAACCACCTCGAACACCAATTCAGGCATATTCATCCATGATACCGGCACCCTGCTTACCCTGCTACCGGCGCCGGCGCCGCCACTGTCTTGCTGCCCTTCCAGTGCGTCACCTTTTCCTGGATCGCCGACATGTAGATGTAGAACACGGGCGTCAGGTAAAGCGTCACGAGCTGCGAGAACAGCAGGCCGCCCACCACCACCAGGCCCAGCGGTTGCCGCGCCTCGCCGCCCGCGCCGTAGCCCAGGGCGATCGGCACCGCCCCCAGCAGCGCCGCCATGGTGGTCATCATGATGGGGCGGAAACGGATCAGGCAACCTTCATAGATGGCCTGCTCCGGTGGAAGGCCGTGGTGGCGCTCCGCTTCCAGCGCAAAGTCGATCTGCATGATGGCGTTCTTCTTGACGATGCCGATCAGCATGATCAAGCCGACGAATGCGTAGATGCTCAGATCCATTTTGAACAGCACCAGCGTGAGCAGCGCGCCGAATCCGGCCGATGGCAGACCCGAAAGAATCGTGATGGGGTGGATGTAGCTTTCGTACAGAATGCCCAGCACGATGTACACCACCATGATGGCAATCACCAGCAGCACCCAGAGATTGCCCAGCGAATTCTGGAATGCCTTGGCCGCGCCCTGGAAATTGGTGCTGATGGTGGCCGGCAGTTCGCGGTCGGCGATTCCCTGCACTTCGTCCACCACCTCACCCAGGGCGGCGCCGGGCTTGAGGTTGAACGAAATGGTGGCGGCGGGCAACTGGCCATAGTGATTGATGGTCTGCGGCCCGGTCTCGGTGACGATTGAGGCCATGGTATCGAGCGGGATGAGTTTGCCGTTGGTGTTCTTGAAGTACAGCAGCGAGAGCGCCCGCGGGTCGGCCTGGTACTTCGGCTCCAATTCCAGAAGCACTTTGTACTCGTTCACCGAACCATAGATTGTGGAGACCCACCGCGGACCATACGCGTCGTAGAGCGCGTTTTCGATCAGCGATGCGTTCACGTTCATGGCGGCGGCTTTATCGCGATCGATGGTGACGTTGACCTGCGGCGTGGTCACCGCCACATCGTTAGTGACATCGTCCACTCCGGGAACCTGCTCCACCAGTTTGGTGATCCGGTCGGTTTGGGAGTAGAGCTCCTGCTTGTCGGGCGTCTGCATCGAGAACTGGTACAGGCTCTTGGTGACCTGTCCGCCGATCTGAATGGTTGGCGGATTCAGAAGGTAAGACTTGACTCCGGCGAACGCGGCGATTTTAGGACGCAACGCCTTGATCAGGTCGTTGACGCCCAGTTTCCGCGTGGTCCGCGGTTTCAGGTGGATCACCAGCTCACCGAAATTCGGGCCGCCTAACTGGGCCGCCGTGGTGCCGCCCACGCTCGCCATCAGCGAATCCACGTTGGGGTCCTTGGACACCAGCCCGGCGATCCGCTGCTCGTATTCCACCATCTGGTAATACGAAGTTCCCTGCGAGGCCTCCGTGATGATCTGCAACTGGTCGGTGTCCTGGTCCGGAATGAAGCCCTTGGGAATCTTCACGAACATGTACACGGTGGCGGCCAGCACCACCACGAAACTCATCATCATCAGCGGGCGATGGCGCAGCGCCATCTTGAGCGTGCGCTCATACATGCCTAGCATGCCCTCGAAGAATTTCTCGGTTACCGCATAGAACCAGCCGCGCTTCTCATCGCGGGCCGCCTTCAGGAAGCGGCTGCACAGCATGGGGGTCAGAGTCACGGAAACTACGCCCGAAATCAGGATGGCTACCGTGATGGTGACCGCGAATTCCTTGAACAGCCGGCCCAGCACGCCTCCCAGGAACAGTACCGGGATAAAGACCGCGGCCAGCGACAGCGTCATGGAAACGATGGTAAAGCCGATTTCGTCCGAGCCCTTCAACGAAGCCTGAAGCGGTTCCTCGCCCAACTCGATGTGGCGGACGATGTTCTCCAGCATCACGATGGCGTCGTCCACCACGAAGCCGATGGAAAGGATCAGGGCCATCATCGAGAGGTTGTCCAGGCTGTAATCCAGAAGGTACATTACGGCGAAGGTCCCGATGATGGAGAACGGCAGCGCCAGGCTGGGAATGATGGTGGCCGAAACGTTGCGCAGGAAAAGGAAGATCACCAGAACCACCAGTCCCAGGGTCAGGAGCATGGTGAACTTCACGTCCGTGTAGGATTCGCGGATGGTGTCCGACCGGTCGTAGAGGATGTCCATGTTGACCGAAGGCGGCAGTTCCGCCTTGAACAGCGGCAGCAGATTCTTGACGCCGTTGGTCACCTCCATGGTGTTGGTGCCGGGCTGCCGCTGGATGGCGAGAATGATGGAGCGGCTGTTAAAATCGTGCCGGTAATACCAGGAGGCGGTCTTGTCGTCCTCCACGCTGTCGATCACGTTGCCCAGTTCTTCCAGGCGCACCGGCGAACCGCCGCGGTAAGCCACCACCAGGGAGCGATACTGGGCCGCCGTCAGCAGTTGCCCGCTGGCCTGCAGAGTGAAGGCCCGCTGCGGACCGATGATGGAGCCGGTGGGCAGATTGACGTTCCAATTCTTCAGGGCGGTTTCAATCTCGTTCATGCCGATCTGGCGCGAAGCGAGCGAGTGCGGGTCCATCTGCGCGTGTACGGCGTACTTCTGAGCGCCCAGCACCTGCACCTGCGCCACGCCCGAGATCATGGAGATTCGCTGCGCGATGCGCGTCTCGGCATATTCGTCCAGGGTATAGAGCGGCAGCGTGGGCGAGGTCAGCGCGATGTATAGAATGGGCTGGTCCGCGGGGTTCACCTTGGTGAAGGTCGGCGGCGTCGGCATGCCCTGCGGGAGCAGGCGCGAAGCCTGCGTAATGGCCGCCTGCACATCCACGGCGGCGCCATCCAGCTTGCGGGTGAGCTCGAACTCGAGCGTGATCTGCGTGCTGCCCAGGGAATTCGAAGAAGACATCGAATTCAATCCGGCGATGGTGGAAAACTGATTCTCGAGCGGCGTGGCGACGGCGGCGGCCATGGTTTCCGGACTGGCGCCGGGCAGGCTGGCGGTGACCAGCAGGGTGGGAAAGTCGACGTTGGGCAGGTCGCTCACGGCCAGCGAGCGGTAGGCGACGCTGCCGAACAGCGCGATGGCCGCCATCAGCAGGCTGGTGGCGATGGGCCGTTCAATGAAGGTCTGGGAAATGTTCATACGTCAGTCTCCCGCCTGCATCGGTCAATCTCCCCCCTGCATCAGGGGCGACAGTGCCCTGCGGGCCTTGCGCGATTTCCAGGCGTTCCACCGATCCACGATTGCCGACAGATAGGTATAGACCACGGGGGTTAGGTAAAGAGTCATCAACTGCGAAAATGCCAGGCCGCCCACTACCGCCAGGCCCAGGGGCTTGCGCGCTTCGCCGCCCGCGCCCCAACCCAAAGCGATGGGTAGGCCGCCCAGCAGCGCCGCCATGGTGGTCATCATGATGGGACGGAAGCGAATCAGGCAGCCTTCGTAGATGGCCTGGCCCGGCGGCTTGCCTTCCTTGCGCTCCGCCTCCAGGGCGAAATCGATCTGCATGATGGCGTTCTTCTTCACAATGCCGATCAGCATGATCAGCCCCACGAATGAGTAGATGCTCAAATCCACCTTGAAAATGATGAGCGTGAGCAGCGCGCCGAAACCCGCAGAAGGCAAGCCGGAGAGGATGGTGATAGGGTGCACGTAGCTTTCATAGAGCACGCCCAATACGATGTACACAACCGCGATCGCCACAATCAGCAGAATTCCCATGTTCTTCATGGAGTCCTGGAAAACTTTGGCGGTGCCCTGGAACGTGCCCGTAATGGTTGCCGGCAGGGTGCTCCGGGCCGCGTCCTCGATCTCGGTGGTGGCGTCGCCCAGCGAAGTTCCGGGTTTCAGGGCGAATGAGAGGGTCACCGAGGGCAACTGGCCGGAGTGCGGAATGGTTTGCGGCCCGGCATCTTCCACCAGCTTGGCTACGGCATTCAAGGGCACCAGTTGTCCGGCGTCGGATTTCAGATAGATCATCTGCAACCCGTCGGTGAACCGTTGATACCTGGGCAGCATCTCCAGCAGGACGCGATACTGGTTGGTGGGGGCGTAAATGGTGGACGCCAGTTGCGGCCCGAAGGCGTCGTACAAGGTTCCCGAAACCGCCAGCCAGTTCAACTGGAGGGCCGCGGCGCGGTCGCGGTCGAGGACAATGTTCACCCGCGGGTTCTTGATCTGCAAGTCGCTCGATACTTCCTGCAAGCCCGGGATGCGGGCCATGAGGCGCTCCAGTTTGGGGGCCTCGGTGTAGAGTTGCTGCGTGTCCGGTCCGTACAGCGTGTAGTCGAAGCTGCTCTTGGACATGCGCCCGCCCACGCGAATCGCCTGCGGAATGGAGATGAAGACCTTCAACCCGGGGATGCTCGAAACCTTGGGGCGCAAGCGGTTGACAATGTCGTTGATGGTGGATTTCCGCTGGCGGCGCGGTTTGGTGTTGACCATCAACCGGCCGGTATTTCCCGACGAACCGCCGAAGCCCCCGCCGGTGCTCGAGAAGAAGGTTTCCACATCCGGATCCTGCACGATGATGGAAGCCACCTGTGCCTGATACTTAACCATCTGATAGTACGACGTGCCTTGCGCGGCCTCTGTCTGCACGCCGAAGTTGTCGTTGTCGGTGTCCGGGATGAAACCCTTGCTGACTATCGTGTACAGCCAGCCGGTCACCAGCATTACCGCAACGAACGCGGCCAGCATGACCGGGCGGTGGCGCAACACCCACTGCAGGGTGACGCTGTACAGGCGCAGCATGCCGTCGAACACGCGCTCCAGAGCACGATACAGGAACCCATGCTTGTCATTCCGCGTGTCGCGCAGGAATCGGCTGCAGAGCATGGGAGTAAGGCTGACCGAAACCATGCCTGAAATTAAAATGGCGGTGCAGATGGTGACCGCGAACTCGCGGAACAGCCGGCCCAGAATGCCGGCCATGAACAGAATCGGGATGAAGACCGCGGCCAGCGACAAGGTCATAGAGACGATGGTGAAGGCGATTTCCTTGGAGCCGGCGAGCGCGGCCTCGTACGGTTTCTCGCCGTGCTCGATATGGCGAACGATGTTTTCCAGCATCACGATGGCATCGTCCACCACGAACCCGATGGAAAGGATGAGCGCCATCATCGAAATGTTGTTCATGCTGAAATTCAGCAGGTACATCACCGAGAACGTGCCCACGATCGAGAACGGCAGCGCCATGGCGGGGATCATGGTAGCCGAAAAGTTGCGCAGGAACAGGAAGATCACCATAATCACCAGCGCCAGGGTGGCGGCCATGGTGAATTGAACGTCATTGAAGGCTTCGCGAATGTTCTTGGACCGGTCGCCGCGAATGCCCATGTGCACGGAGGGCGGCATTTGCGCCTGGAAAAAAGGCAGCAGGCGCTTGATGTTATCCACCACCTCAATCGTATTGCTGCCGGGCTGGCGCAGCACCTGCATGCTGACTCCGCGGGTGCCTTCCTTACCGTATTCGCCGCCGTAGATCAACGCCGTCTGCTTGTCGTCTTCCACGCTGTCGATGACGTTGGCCACCTCATCCAGGCGCACCGGGGCGCCGTTGACGTAGCTTACGATCAGCGGTTTATAGTCCTTGGCCCGCATCAGCTGGCCGTTGACCTGGACGTTGTACGCGGTCTTATTTCCGTAGAGCGTACCCGTGGGGACGTTGACGTTCCAGTTCTGCAGCGCCAGGTTGATTTCGTTGAGGCCGATCTTGCGGGAGGCCAGAACGTTGGGGTCCACCTGCACGCGTACGGCATACTTGGCGGCCCCGAACACCTGCACCTGGGAGACGCCCGACACCATGGAAATACGCTGCGCCACCATGGTCTCGGCATACTCATCCAGGTCCGAAAGCCGCATGATCGGGGAAGTGAGGAAGATGCTGATGATGCCGAAATCGCCCGGGTTCTGCTTACGGAACGATGGCGGCGTGGGCATTCCGGGCGGCAGCAGCGGCATAGCCTCGGCGATGGCCGTCTCCACATCCACGGTGGCGCCATCGATATCGCGGCTGAGACTGAATTGCAGGGTGATGCTGGTGGACCCCTGGCTGCTGCTGGAAATCATCGAGTCCAGGCCGGCGATGGTGGTAAACTGCCGCTCGAGAGGTGTGGCCACCGCCGAAGCCATGGTATCCGGATTGGCGCCCGGCAGGCTGGCCGATACGGAAATCGTCGGATAGTCCACCTGCGGAAGGTCGCTGACCGGCAAAGCGCGGTAAGCGATCACCCCGAACAGCGCGATTCCAGCCATGATCAAGCTGGTCGCAATGGGCCGGTGAATAAAGCTCTCGGAAATGTTCACGCCGAGGTACCCTTCTTAGCTCTTCGACTTCCGTCCGCCGCCTTTTTTGCTGCCGTCTCGTACGACAACCTTGCTGCCGGGCGCCAGCCGCAACTGGCCCTCGGTAACCACAATTTCACCCGCTTCGACGCC
>Ga0105857_1000452_pt1 | contig 15447 bp, 11 predicted proteins | sample OrgsoiDNA_201061_FD_89682 | JGI IMG/M metagenome (GOLD analysis project Ga0105857, IMG submission 89682) | Permafrost soil microbial communities from the Arctic, to analyse light accelerated degradation of dissolved organic matter (DOM) -... | ecosystem: Environmental > Terrestrial > Soil >...
GCCGGTGCAGTCCGGTTCCACCAGGGTGCTGGCGGCCATGGAGCGGCTCTACACCCGCGACGATTACATGCGCCGCATCGACTGGATCAAGACTGCCAGGCGCAAGTACTCCATCACCACCGACATCATTGTGGGCTTCCCCGGCGAGACGGAGCAGGATTTCGAAGAGACCCTGCGGCTGCTGGACGAAGTGCAGTACGCTTCGCTTTTCAGCTTCAAATATTCGCCGCGCCCCAATACCGCCGCGCTCGAAATGAGCGGCCCGATTCCGGAAGAAGAGAAGCAGCGCCGCCTCATCATCCTGCAGGAAAAACAGCGCGCCATCCAGATCCGCAACAACGCCGGGCTGATCGGCGATATTCAGGAAGTGCTGGTGGAAGGCCGCAACCAGGCGCTGGGCCAGTGGATCGGCCGCACCTCCGACAACCGCACCCTCAACTTCACGCACCAGAACCAGAGCCATGATCTGCCAGCGCGGGATCTGACAGGCGGGTATCTGGCCGTGCGCGTCACGCGTTCCGGCCCCAACTCCTTGGTGGGGGAAACCGTAACTGTGGTGTAATCAAATTGGGGGGAGGGCGCTTCAAATGGAAGTCGAAATGAAAATCCGCGGGCTGATGATGGACCCCGTGACCAACATGCCCATCGTCATCCTGAAGGATGTGGCCGGCAATACCGTGCTCCCCATCTGGGTGGGTGTCTACGAGGCCAATGCCATCGCACTTGAGATCGAGAAGGTTTCGACTCCCAGGCCCATGACCCACGACCTCATCAAGAGCCTTCTGCTGGGCCTGAGCACGTGTTTGCGCAAAGTGGTGGTCAGCGAACTGAAGGACGACACATTTTATGCCGTCATCTGGCTGGATCGCGAAGGCGAGTTGATTAGCGTGGATTCGCGCCCCAGCGACGCCCTGGCACTGGCGTTGCGTCTGGATTGCCCGATCTTCGTGGAAGACGCGGTGCTCAAATCGTCCAAGCTGGCGGCCACCGTTTCCGATAAGGTCAACAACGAAGAACTCCGGCGCTGGCTGGAGGGCCTCAACGACGAGGACCTCGGCCGCTACAAGATGTGAATCCCGAAATCGAAGCGCGCCTCGAAAGCTTCGGTATAGGCCTGGCCGCTGAATCCCCCGTGGTGTCCATATTTATCCGCGAAAGTTGCGTGGCGATGGTGGGGCGTACGCCGGGCGGCGGCTTATCGATGGGCAGCACCGGCATGATGACGGACAACGGCCTGTCCTACCTGGTATGGCGCGAAGGCCAGCCCCGGCTGGCAGCCAAAGGCGGCGAAGTGGCGGCCGGCCCGGACCAGGTGGAAGCCATTCGCAAGTTCTCCGAAGACTTGAAAGCAGCCTTGCAACTAAGCTGAGCATTGGTGGGGCAGGCGGTTCCGCCTGCCGTGTACACGCATGACACTCGACGAACAACTGACATACCTGCGCAAAGGCATGGCGGAGATCATCCGCGAAGAGGATCTGCGCGAGCGGCTGGCCGAGGCCGCCAGGACCAATCGCAAACTGCGCGTCAAGGCCGGCTTCGACCCCACGTCTCCCGACCTCCATCTGGGCCACACCGTGCTGCTGCGCAAGATGAAGCACTTTCAGGACCTGGGCCACACCGTGATCTTCCTGATCGGCGACATGACGGCGATGATCGGCGACCCTTCCGGCCGCAACGTGACGCGTCCGCCTATGACTCGCGAAGCCATCAACCGAAATGCCGAAACCTACAAGGCGCAAGTATTCAAAATTCTAGATCCCGATAAGACCGAAGTCCGTTTTAACAGCGACTGGCTGGAGCCGCTGAAGTACATGGACCTGATCCGGCTCTTCTCGAAGTACACCGTGGCGCGCATCCTGGAGCGCGACGATTTCGCCAAACGCTACAAAGAGGGCGCGCCGATCCTGATGCATGAGCTGATGTACCCGCTGGCGCAGGCCTACGATTCCGTCGCCCTGGAATGCGACGTCGAGATGGGCGGCACGGACCAGAAATTCAACCTGCTGGTGGGCCGCGAGATCCAGAGGGATTTCGGACAGCCGCCACAGATTGTGGCGATGGCGCCGATCCTCGAGGGGCTGGACGGCGTCAACAAGATGTCGAAGTCGCTCGGCAATTACATCGGGATCACCGAACCGCCCGAAGTGATGTTCCGCAAGGTGATGCAGATCTCGGATGCGCTGATGTGGCGGTATTACGAACTGCTGACCGATAAGAGCTTGGAGGAGATCGCGCGGATGCGCGCGGGCGTGGAGCACGGCACTCTGCATCCGATGGACGCCAAAATCGCGCTAGGCAAGCAGATCGTCACCGACTACCACTCGGCCGCCGATGCCGCCCGCGCCGCCGAAGTATTCAACGCGGTGGTGCGCCGCAAGGAAGTACCCGGGGATCTCCAGACCGTGGCCCTGCCTGAGGGCGTACGCGTCGAAGGTGGGATCCGCGTGGATAAGATGCTCGCCAAAGTCGGCCTGGCCGAATCCGTGACCGATGCCGCCCGCAAGATCAAAGCCGGAGCCGTGGAAATCAACGGCCTGAAGGTGAAGGACCTGATGCTGGCGAACCCCGCCGCGGAGTTGATCGTTCAAGCCGGGAAGAACTGGCGCAGAGTTACGGTCGCCTGAAATCGGCGAGCACCGCACTCTAAGGGAATTTCGGCAGGTTGCCTTCGAGGACGCCACTAATGATTTCGTGAATTGCCCCGGGTGCGTTCCTGACCTTAATCCACTGGTACGCCTTTGTGCCAAGCATAGTTACTGGGGTTGCGAGCAGAGCATTTAGAAAGCTGTGCGGCGCTGTCTCAACTTCAGAAAAGTCTAGGTCGAGCTTCTTGCCCTGTTTTAGTGCGGGAATCAGATGCCGATCTCTGAATGTGATTGCCGCATCTTTATCCTCGGCATACTTACCGAAGTAATTGAAAATATTCACGTAAAATGTACTTTCATGTTCTCGCTCCGAAACCCCTGTTAGTTCGGTTTCAGCTTTCGTTCGGATTTCGGCTACCAGTTCGTCTACCGTTATGTTGAGCGTGCTGCTAATGTTCAAGTTGATCAGGACAAATGTTCCCGGCCAATTATAATAGAGTTTTCGGCTGGTAATGTCTTCCGGCGAAACGTGGACGATGCCGTCTGATGAGACGATGTACATGTCTCCCTTCAGTCTTTTGAGCATTTGGCTGGAAATCGTCAATCCAAGCCCGGCATTATTCTTAGCGGCGTACGGCTCCGACTGCTGCCGAAATGTTCCTGAAACATTGGGTTGCAGGGCGTGGATAATTGCTTCCTGGTGATTGGCAAACCGCGGGTAAGTCTGCTCCAAGTGAGCCTTTATACCAACACCGAGGTCGCTGAAGAAGAATGAGAAACGCTTCAAGCGGGGATAGTAACCAAATTGGAAGACTGCTGGGACCAGCACTTGAGAGCCATTGACGAACGCCTGCCGACACCCATGCTCCGTGGCGTTGTAAAGCAACTCGGAAATGATGTAGCTAAGGTAGTCGGGAAAGCCAATACTGTAACTATTGATCGCATTCCGCGCGCGGTTGATGGTGTTCTGAGCATCGGATCGCCGCCGCAGGGCGAAGGTCTTACCCCCGGATTTGGCATCAAAGTCCAGCCCGTCGTTTTCCAGAATCTCGCGCCAACGAGATGCGCCCATTTGGTTCAACAACATCTTCGTGGGTCCAGTGCCCGCTACTCCGTATTTGAACGTGACTGCGCATTCATTCATAGTCAGCGACCAGGCATATTGGATCAACAGGGCCATCGCCTGAAAGTTCGCGCTTTCGCACGTCGTTAGGTCGATCGTCACGGGGCAACCGCGGAAGGTCCAATCGAAATGGCGCAACAGTTTGTCGAAGTCCACGAACCCCTTTCGATAGAAGGTGAAACTCGGTGGAAGGGTGACGACCTTCGGTTCCGCAATGTCTTGCATTCACATCAAGTCTACGCGATCTGCTGCCCATCACGCGAGCGCGAGCGCCAAGTGACGCGGGCAGTGGGGCCATCATTTCTCGCTGAACGAATGTGCCACTGGCGCAAGATTGCGTTCGCCCTGAAGTTGTAGTCCGGTCCGGCACTCCTCCGCGTGGCGGCCCATCACGCGCCTCAGGCCTAGCTCAGCTATAGCTGGTAGCGCTCCGCCGCTTTCACGGCCAGCCCTCGTGCGACTGAAGTGAACTCATTTCCGGTGCGAATCCTGGAGGCGCCAAAACGTTTTTCAAAGATCCGCCGGACAGCCGGTACGAACGACGAGCCGCCGGTGAGAAATACCATGTCCACGTCTTTGGCTCCGGCTCCCGACGCAGCGATGAGTGAGTCGATGCAGGCCTCAATTTGCCCAAGTTCCTCCGCGATCCAATCCTCGAAAGCCGTTCGTTCCACGGTAGCCTGAATCTCGATGAAGCCATCGGAAAACCGGAACCGGGCCACTGTGTTCTCCGACAGATCGCACTTCAGCTTTTGAACCGCGCGATGCAGATCGTATCCGAGATCTTCTTTGATCAGGTGAGTCAACGCCTCGATCTTTTCGGGTTCGAATGCCGCCGCCTTGCTGCTGTTCAGCATGTTCATGACGCTGTTCGTGCGCAGAAAAGAGAGGTGGTGCCAATGCTCAAGTTTGGCGTAGACCCAGTTTGGAACGGCCGGCAGCACCTTATTCATCGACCGCGCCGAAGACCCTCGCCCCAGTGCCGGCGAAACCAGATTCCGGACGATCTTGGCGTCAAAGGCATCGCCGGCGAGTCCGACACCGCTATTGCCGAGCAAGTCCGCGGGAGTTCTGCCTCGTTTGCGAATGTTAGGGCCGACGTGCAGCAAAGAGAAGTCACTGGTGCCCCCTCCGAAGTCTCCGATCAGAATCAGCTCGTCATGATCCAGCGTGGACTCGTAGTAATACGCTGCCGCGACCGGCTCCAATTCGAACTCCCCGGATTCGTACCCGGCGAGTTGGAATGCCGCCATCAGGCGATCTTCGGCAAAACGATTGTCCTCTTCCTTATCGGCGCCGACGAAACGCACCGGCCGCCCCACGACCGCGGTCTGAATCTTCATCCCAAACTGGGCCTCGGCCTTTTCCCGCAGATCCCGAAGGATCCGCGCGATGAGGGCCTCAATGGTCAGGCGCCTTCCGAAAACGTCCGTGCTCTTGAGACTGCGGCTGGTCAGGAATGACTTGAGCGATTGAACCAGGCGGCCCTTCGTCTCGGCGGAAAGGTACTCATCGATGGCAGCCGGACCGCTCCAGGATTTGATTCTGCCGACGCCGCGATCCTTCACTTGTTCCAGGTAGAGCAAAGAGCGATACGCATCGGTGATGCCGCCCTTATACGGAAACCGGGCGAGCTCGATTTCCCCTGAGCCGGTGGTGCGGGCGATCGAGCTATTGGTCGTGCCAAAATCAATGCCTATTGCGAGTGTGCTCAAAATCCCCCGATCCGTTGCCTATTATGGCTTGACAGCACCTCGCATCTCAACTGGCCTTGACACACGGAAAGGGCCCCCTTGACACCGGGCTGCCGTGGGAGTACATTTCATTCCACCCGCTATTCGGTTCAGAGGGTTTCGGGAGCTTTGGAAAAAATCGGGAATAGAGGAGAAGTATGACACAACGTCTGTCTCGTACACTTAGCGTGTGCTTTCTGTGCGTTTGCTTCCTTATGGCTGTTCAGGCCTTCGGCCAGCTCATCACGGCCGACATTGTAGGTACCGTTACCGACTCCGCGGGCGCGGTGCTGCCCGGCGCAAAGGTCACGGTTTTCAATACGGCAACCTCCGAACCGCGAACCACGCTGACCACCGGATCGGGCGATTTCGTGGTCAATCTGTTGCCGCCCGGTTCGTACACGGTGACCATAGAAGCGCCGGCCTTTAAGAAATCCGTAACCAGTATTACTCTCGTCGCCGGCGACCGCGCCCGCACCGACGTCCAATTGCAGGTCGGCGATACCACCCAGACCGTGGAAGTGATAGCCACCACTCCGGCGCTCCAGACCGACAGCTCGACTCTGCGAGATACGGTATCGGCGCAGGCCGTGCAGGACCTTCCGCTGAACGGCCGCAACTTCATTACACTGGTCGAGACCACGGCGGGCGCAGCGGCCGGACCGTCAAACTCGATTATCAGCGGCACGCGGCCGGACGAGCGGCGCCAGACGGCCGCGGTTGTGGTTAACGGCCAGAACGAAACCTTCAACAACCACCTCGTGGATGGCATGGACAACAACGAGCGCGAGCAGTTCACGATTCTATACCGGCCTTCGATCGACTCGATCGAGGAAGTGAAGGTAGACACCAACAGCTACCCGGCCGAAGTAGGAAGGGCGGGCGGCGCGGTGGTCAATCTTATCACCAAGTCGGGCGCCAACGCGTACCACGGCGGAGTGTACGAGTATTTCCGAAACGACAAATTGAACGCCAACGACTTCTTTGCGAACACCGCGGGTATCGGCCGCGCGGAATTCCGGCAAAACCAGTTCGGCGGCAGCATCGGCGGGCACATCGTCAAGGACAAGACTTTCTTCTTCGGCGATATCGAGATATTGCGGCAGATTCAGGGCAAGAATACGGGCTTGCTGGCGACGGCGACAGCTTACGAACTGGCGCACCCGGGCGATTTTTCGGATATCAAAGGACCCGTGATTGCGCCCTCCCTGCTTGACCCGGTGGCGCTGAAGTACCTGGCGCTCCTGCCGGCGGCCAACATTCCGGGCGCGCCTCCCAGCGCCAACTACTCGGGTAATGTGAACAACCAGTATTTCGCCAAGACGGCCGACGTGCGGGTGGATCACCGCTTCTCCGATAAGGACAGCATCTTTGCCCGCTTCACTTACAACCCAACGACTACGGTATATCCCACCCTGTATCCCAAAGTGGGCACCATCAATCCGGGCAACGGCATTTATCCGGGGAACTCGACCGAAGACGCGAATGCGTACATGCTGGATTACATTCACATCTTCAGTCCCACGATGGTCATGGAAGTGAAGAGCGGATTCACGCGGTTGAATATTGCGACGCTCTCGGCGAATCAAGGCACTAACCTTTCGGATAAGTTCGGCATTCCCGGAGCCGACGTAAACAAGTTTGTTTCGGGCTTGTTGAATGTCTCGATCAACGGGTACACCGGGCAGGGAAGCTGCAACTCGCTCGGCGACTGCACCTCTGTTCCCATTTACGACATCAACAACGTGTTCCAGGACGAGGGCGTGCTGACGTGGACTCACAACGCCCACAACGTCAAGGTAGGCGGCGGCGTAATCCGGCGCCAGATGAACTATTACCAGGCCCAGAATGGCACCGGCCAGTTCACATGGAGCGGAGCCACGGCAGGTGCGCCGCCGAACAGCCTGGCCAGCTTTCTGCAGGGCGTTCCCACCACCATTACCCGGCAGCTTGGTCTCTATTACCAGTACTATCGCACCTGGGAGCCCCACGTTTTTGTGCAGGACGACTGGCATGCCACGCGCAGGCTGACGCTCAACATCGGCTTGCGCTGGGATCACATCGGACAGCTCCAAAGCGCGACTTCGCAGCGCTCCAATTATCAGCTCAGCACGAACTCGTTTTGCATTGGGGCCAGTGCCTGCGTGCAGCCCAACTGGGGGCAGTTCGCCCCGCGCGTGGGCTACGCTTACAACGCCGGCAGCGGGCTTGTGTTCCGCGGAGGATTCGGCATGAGCTACTTCGCCCAGGATTATGCCTCGGGCTCGCTGAACCTGGCCAACCCGCCTTTTGTGACGGTGAACTTCACCTGCTCTCCGGCGGCGTTAACCGGATCGTCGGTATGCCCGGCGGGTATCGGCCACTTGAAGGACGGTCCGCCTCCAATTTTGGCGCCCAACGTCACCCAGTTGCTCGGACCGGTTGCCGGCGGTCTGCAATCGGCTTTGGCCGCGCACTCGGATTACTATCCGGGGGCTAAAGTCATGGAATGGAACTTCACGATGCAGAAGCAACTCGGCTCGAACGTCCTGACCGTGGCTTATGTCGGGTCGCTTGGGCGTCATCTGCAATATAGCTATAACGCGAATCTGCCCGTGCCCGGCGGATCGGCCGTGACGCCGTCATACCTTCGTCTCGCGACGCTACCCAACATAACGGGGATCACGCTCTACGGTACCGGCGGCGCCAGCGAATACAACGCGGCGCAGTTTGTCTTCGAGCGCCGCTATTCGAAAGGGCTGACCGTGAACGCCAACTATGTCTTCGCCCGCAACCTGACCAGCCTGACCGATATCGCCGAGCCGATTGGAACCGTGGTCAACAATCGCGGTTACGATTGGGGCAACGCCAACATCGGCTTCAAGAATAAGGTCACCCTCCGCCTGACCTACGAACTTCCGTTCGGTAAGTCCGCCAAGGGCTTTACCAAGACAGTCATCGGCGGGTGGCAGGTGAACACGATCTCTTTCTGGCAGTCGGGTGAGCCGTTCACGGTGATCGACGGACAGAACCTGATCAATTTGCCGAATATCACTTCGGACCGCCCCAATCAGATCTCCGGCCAGTCCTGCGCGGCGGCGAACCAGTCGAATTTCGACTGGATCAATTACAATGCCTTCCAGCAGCAGCCCATTGGCGGTCCCGGTAATGAAGGGCGCGGCCAGTGCTACGGCCCACACTGGAGAGCCGTGGACTTCTCGGTTTTCAAGGAGTTCCAGGTCGCCGAAAAGTACAAGCTGTCGTTCCGTGCCGAGGCCTACAATATCACCAACACGGCGAACTTCGCGCTTCCGGCAACCACCATTTCCAGTTGGACGGTCAGCCGCAACCCGGCGGGCATACCGACCAACGCGGGAGCGTTCGGCCAGATCACGGCCACCAACATCGGCTTTACTCCGCGCGTGATTCAGTTGGCGCTGAAAATGACGTTCTAGCGCGATACGTTGAGTAGCCTGGCCTACTGGAGCGCCTGCTCGAGATCGGCAATCAGGTCGTCGGGATGTTCGAGGCCTACCGACACGCGCAGCAGATTTTGCGGCGTCCGTGTCTGCGGGCCTTCCACGGAGGCGCGGTGTTCGATCAGGCTGTGGGCGCCGCCCAGACTGGTGGCGCGAATGAACAACCGGCATCTGGCCGCCACCCCGAGCGCGGTCTCGCGATCGCCATGCACCTGAAAACTCAACATGCCGCCGAATGCGGACATCTGGCGCGCGGCGGTCTTGTGGCCCGGGTGATCCGGCAGGCCGGGGTAATGCACGGTCTCCACAGCCGCATGCGCCTTCAGGTATTGGGCCACGCGCTGGGCGTTTTCCGAATGCGCGCGCACGCGATAGGGAAGCGTATCCACGCCGCGCAGCGTCAGCCAGCAATCGAACGGTGACGGCACGGAACCGCCATAGCGCTGCGATTTGCGGGCGCGCTCAAACAGGTAATTGTCGTGCCTGGTAATCAAAGCGCCGCCCACCACGTCGCTGTGGCCGCTAATGTACTTGGTGGTGGAATGGATTACCATGTCGATGCCGCACTCAAGCGGATGTTGCAGGATAGGGGTGGCGAACGTGCCGTCGCAGACCGTGAGGATGTTGGCGCCGGCCTGGCGCGAAAGCGCCGCGATGGCGGTCAGGTCCGTGACCTTCATGAGCGGGTTGGAGGGCGTCTCCACCCAAACCAGGCGGGTGTTGGGCCGCAGGGCGGCGTGGAAATCGTCGATGTCGGTCATGTCGGCGTAGGTGGTTTCGAGGCCCCACTTGCCAAAGACCTCGCCGATGACTTTGCGGAGGCCCCAGTAAACGTCGTCGGGGGCGATGATGTGGTCGCCCGGTTCCAGGCCCTGAACCAGCGCGGTGGCCACGGCGAGTCCGGAGGAGAAGCACAGGGCCGCCTTGCCCGATTCAAGTGACGCCAGGCACTCTTCGAGGGCGCGGCGGTTGGGGTTGTCTTCACGGGAGTAGCTGAAGCCCAGCGGGTACTCGCCGGCGGGGCTGCGCTCGAACGTGGTGGAGAGGTGAATCGGCATGGTCACAGCCCCGGTGGCGGGGTCGATGTGGCGGCCGGCATGAACGGCGCGGGTCTCAATCTTCATCACTGCTTAGTCTAGCGTTACTGTGGGACGGTTTAATGCATGCCGCGTACCGGGCAGCGAGTATTTGCTATCAATCACAAAACAATCTATTATGAGCGATAGAATAATCCTCCATCGCTCATGAAATGGAACTGGCAACGGCCTGATTGGCCTGACTTCTCCTGGAACAGCGCCCGCCTTCGGAAGGCCGAAGAACATTTCCTGGTGGGGACCGGTGTACTCGCGGGCATCGTAAAGCACCTTGGCCTGGCGGATCGGGAGCGGCTTACCGTTGAATCGATCGGCGCGGAAGCGGTAACCACCTCGGAAATCGAGGGTGAGATTCTGGATCGAGCCAGCGTGCAATCCTCGATCCGCAAACAACTTGGCTTCGAAACCGATAATCGGCGGGTCAAACCGGCCGAGCAAGGGATTGCGGAGATGATGGTCGATCTCTACCGCTCCTTCGCGAAGCCGCTGTCCGGCGAGATGTTGTTCGCCTGGCATCGAATGCTGGTCAAGGGCCGCACAGACCTTAGAGACATAGGCCGCTATCGCACCGACGATGAAGCCATGCAGGTGGTCTCAGGCGCAATCCATGCGCCCAAGGTGCATTTCGAGGCGCCGCCTTCCTCAAAGGTTCCGAAAGAAATGGCGCGCTTTGTAAGATGGTTTAACCGCACTGCGCCAACCGGTATCGAACCGTTACCCGCTCTGACGCGAGCGGGGGTTGCGCACTTGTATTTCGAGTCCATTCATCCTTTCGAGGACGGCAACGGGCGCATCGGCCGCGCGATTTCTGAAAAAGCTCTGGCGCAATGTCTGGGTCAGCCAACGCTCACGGCCCTGGCGGCCACTATACTCATCAGGCGAAAGGCCTATTACGAGGCTCTCGCAACTGCGAGTAAAGATAATGAAGTGACGCCTTGGCTCGCCTGGTTCGCCGGGACCGCCATCGAGGCCCAGCGGCGCACGGAGGCGCGCGTCGAGTTTCTGATCGACAAGACACGCTTGCTTGACCGGCTGCGCGGCCAACTCAATGAACGGCAGGAGAAGGCGCTGCTAAGAGTGCTGCGCGAGGGGCCGGAGGGATTCCAGGGCGGCTTGAGCGCGGGAAACTATGCCACCATCACGGGGGCATCCCCGGCAACAGCCACGCGCGATATGACGGATATGGTAGCCAAGGGGGCACTGGCGCGCGCCGGGGAACGCCGCTACGCCCGCTACTTCGCCGGGATTTCTCTGAAGCCGGTATCGCCCGTCATACTGGATGAACACGGCGACCTCAAATAGCCGCGATTTTTAATGCATGCCGCGCATCGTGATCCCCACCCAGGCAAGCGTCAGCCCGATCATCACCACCACTGTTGCCCACGACACCATATTGAACGCGCGCGAATTGGTCCATTCGTTCATGAGTTCCCGCTTATTGATCAGCAGGATCATGAAGATCAGCACGAACGGCAGCAGCACGCCGTTCAGCACCTGCGACAGCAGGATCATCCGGACCAGCGGGAACCCGGGGATCAGGATCACGCCCGCGCCCACCACAATCAGCAGCGTGTATAAGCCGTAGAAAACCGGGGCTTCGCGCATCCGCTTGTTGACGCCGGATTCGAAGCCCAGGCCTTCGCACACCGAGTACGCCGTCGATAGCGGCAGAATGCAGGCCGCGAAAATCGAGGCGTTGAACAGCCCCGCGCTGAACAGAACGAACGCGTACTCGCCGAACGGCTTGAGCCCGAGCGCCGCTTCCTTGGCGTCCTGGATCTCGCGCGGCCTCACGCTGTAAATGGCCCCGGCGCAGGCCACGATGATGAAGAACGCGATCACCGAGGTCATGACGCAGCCCACGATCACCTCGATGCGGGATTGGGCGTATTCCTTGGCCGTGATGCCCTTCTCCACCACCGCCGCCTGCAGATAGAACTGCATCCAGGGCGCGATGGTGGCGCCCGCCATGCCGATCAGCATGTAGATATACCCCGGCTCCAGCAGCAGCACCGGCTTTACGCTATAAAGGGCTGCCTCTTTCCAGTCCGGCTTCACCAAAAAACCGGAGATCACGTAGGTGACGTAGAAGACGCACGCGAACAGGAAGATTTTCTCGACGCTCTGGTAGTTCCCCTTTACCACCAGGAACCACACGGCCGCGGCGGCCAGCGGAACCGAGATGTACTTGCTGATGGAAAACAGTTCCAGCGAACTGGCGATCCCCGCGAATTCGGCTATCACGTTGGTCAGGTTGGCCAGCACCAGCAAGGTCATCATCAGGAAGGTCATGCGCAGCCCGAACTCTTCGCGGATCAGGTCGGAAAGGCCTTTGCCCGTGACGGCGCCCATGCGCGAACACATTTCCTGCGTGATGATGAGGACCACGGTGATGGGCAGCAGCGTCCACAACGGAAGATAGCCGTAGCGGGCGCCGGCGGCCGAGTAGGTGAAAATACCGCCCGAATCGTTGTCGACAACCGCTGTAATGAATCCGGGGCCAACCACCGCGAAGAAAACCGCGATGTGGTAGCGCAAGCGGCCCAGGAGTTTCCCCATCCGCTATTTCTGCCTCAGCACGGAAATAATGTCATCGGCCGTGATCACACCGGCGAGCTTGCCGTCTTCGTCCACCACCGGCAAAGTCAGCAGGTTGTATTTGTCGAACAGTTCGGTGACGCGATCCTGGTTTTCGTCCACCGTGACCTCAATCAGCGTCTCCGAAGCCAGGTCTTTGAGGCGCGCGTTGCCCGGCGCGATAAACAGACGGGCCAGCGGAATCGATGCCGTAAGCCGTTCGTCGGCGTCGATCAGAAAAAGCGTGTTCAAGACTTCCAGCAGATCCTCGTTGCCCTTGAGCGCGGCCATGGCGTCTGCCAGCGAAGCGTTCTCGTGCAGCGCCACGTACTCGGTGTTCATCAGGCCGCCCGCCGTGTCCTCGTCGAATTCCAGCAACTCGCGCACCTCGCTCTTGGGCGCCGAATCCATTTCGTCCATGATCTCCTCGGAAGTCTCCTCCTCCAGTTCCGATAGAACATCGGCGGCCTCGTCGGGCGACATTTCCTCCACGATGTCCGCGGCCTTCTCCGGCTCCAGAGACTCCAGGATGCTCACCTGCATCTTGGGATCGACTTCCGAAAGCGCGTCGGCCGCCGCTTCGTTATCGATGGTTTCAAAAATGGCTTCCCGCTCGGCCGGACTCAGATCCTCCACAATGTCCGCCAGGTCGGCCGGGTGCATGTCTTCCAGGTTCTGGTAGGAGATGTTCAGCCGCAGGCGCCGCAGCGGGTCCGGCTCCAGCACGTTGGCAAATTCCCACCGGATGGAGTTGGGCGGAATCCGCTGCTGCAAGCGCCGGATCCATCGTGCGGGCAGTACGCCCTGCAACAGCCGGCGCACAATGCTGCGCACTCCGATGTCCACCTCTACCACCGCGATCGTGTCGCGAGCTCCATCGTGATGAATCGCCATGGTGACATCGTTCACCCGCACCACCTTGCGGCCCGTCACGTCGATGATCTGCTGGTCAAGCAAGTCGCGGGCGATGCGCAGCATATTCTCGTCGTCGTGGTACGGGACGAGTTGCTCCTCACTGAGCGAAATGCCCTTACCAAGCGCAATGGAACGGATCTGATCGAACCGTACCGTGAGCCAGGTATCGCCGCCGCCCACCAGCAGGCGATCGATGCGGGAAGGATGGACAACCGGAACCAGCGCGGCGTCTTTGACGCGGCCGATGCGCCGGCCCTTGAGGTCCAGCACCGGCATCGACACGAGCTCCGTGAAAAAGAGAAGATTGTCCGTCACCGAAAAACGCCCCAACGCCACCCAATATGGCGCATCCGCTTGCAAACCCGCAAGCAAAAAAGTGAGTAACTCACCCGATCCTAACTTCCCTCCCCCCATTCCGCACCGATTCCCGCGCCGCCTCGATCACCCGCTCGTTATACGCACTGTTCTCCGGCGTCGCCAGAATCCCCGCCGCGTCGATTTCCTCCAACACCCTTACCGCATCGCCGCCATTCACTCGAATCGCCGTCTTCACGATATGCTCGATCGAGCGGTACCCATAGCCCACCGGCACTAACCCCGGCCCTCCCAGGTCCACGTACTGAAAATAATCCGGACTCGGTTCGGCATACACCGTCGCCCCGGGCCCATCCGGCTTTTCCGTGTACGAATACTTCAGCCCGCGATACTGGTCGGAATGACACAGCAGCGCGCCATCCTCCGCGCCTTGGCAATACATCGTCAGGCCCTGGGTATTGGTGCCCGGCGCGGCATCCGGGAACCCCAGCGCGTTCTGCACGTTCAGGCAAGCGCCGTTGTTCCAAATCACGCGCGCGTCGGTCCACAGGTAGCCCTCATTGCCGTTGGGATAGCGGTCCAGCAGGCCATAGACGCTCACCGAAACGGGCAGCAGTCCGGTGATGAAATGAACCAGGTCCACGTAATGGCAGCCGATATACGTAAAGGCATCGGAGTGTTCGGCCGTCATCCAGTTCTGGAAATTCGAGCGCCGGTAGTACCATTTCTCCAGCAAACAAGCCGTGCCCAGCCGGAACTCTCCGAACATTCCCTGGCGATACCGGCGGCGCGCCATCAGGCTGCGGTCGTCGAACCGCTTGTGATACTCCACCGCCACCAGCAATCCCCGCTGGCGCGATTCCGCCGCGATCTCCACGGCCTGCCGGTATTCCAGCACCAGCGGTTTCACGCACAACACGTGCTGCTCCCGCCGCAACGCCTCCATCACCACGGAGAAGTGCAGTTGGTCCGGCACCGCCACCACCACCAGGTTTCGTGGCGCCATGCGCCCCAGTATTTCGCGGAACAGTTCCGGCTGGCGGCCCGCGGAACCCGATTCCGGATACATCCGAAACCGCTGCCCTGGAAACGCGCCCAACAAACCGCCGTCTTCCGCCAATGCGCGCACCGTTTCATAGCGCGAGGCGCAAACCGCAATCTCCGCCACAACGCCTTGCCGTTGCAAGTGGTAAAGCGAAGGCAGAATCTGATCGTGTACGATCATTCCGCCGCCCACAATCAGAACCTCAGGCAGCGGAATTAACGTAAATTCTTTAGCCATTCTATTCGCTTACGGCTCAACATCCGTATATCATTTTGAGTATGGCACGCGTGGCGGCCCTGACCGGGCCACTCGCCATCAGGGAGTAGTGTCTCGTACCGTACCATGCGCATATTACTGCTGTTAATACTGAGCACCATTGCTTCGGCCCAAAACGCGCCGCCCGCTCTCGAAGGAGGTTTCGCGGGAAACAACGCCTGCAAGACCTGCCACGCGGATATCTGGCTCAACTTCTACAAGAATCCGCACTTCAAGAGCATCGCTTCCGGCAAGGAACCCCCGGAGCGGACCGGTTGCGAAGGCTGTCACGGCGGCGCCAAAGCGCACGTGGAAGCGGGCGGCGGCAAGGCCACCATCCCGCACGC
>Ga0105857_1000458_pt1 | contig 15339 bp, 12 predicted proteins | sample OrgsoiDNA_201061_FD_89682 | JGI IMG/M metagenome (GOLD analysis project Ga0105857, IMG submission 89682) | Permafrost soil microbial communities from the Arctic, to analyse light accelerated degradation of dissolved organic matter (DOM) -... | ecosystem: Environmental > Terrestrial > Soil >...
AGTAAGGCGTTTCCGCATCAGAATCCCATTGGACGCCGGGTTTCCTATCAGGACCGGATGGTGCGGATCATCGGTGTGGTGGCCACAGCCAAGACGCGAAGTGTCGGGGAAGATCCGCGCGGAAGTTTCTACGTGCCGATTCTGCGCAGCCAAAAAGAAAATGTCTTCGGCGTAACTTTACTGGTAAAGACCAAAGGCGAGCCGGCGGCTTACGCGAACGCGGTGCGCCAGGCGGCGCGGGGCCTGGACAGCGCGCTCGCAATTTTCGATGTGCGCACGATGGAGACGCACCTGAGGAATGCGCTGATTCTGCCACGCATGGGAGCGGCGATGTTCGGGTTGTGCGGGGCGATGGCTCTGTTGATTTCGATCGTCGGATTGTACGGCGTTGTGAGCTTCGCGGTGGCGCGGCGGACCAAAGAGATCGGCATTCGCATGGCGCTTGGAGCGGCGCGTTCACAAGTGCTCGGAATGGTGCTGAGACAGGGGCTCGGACTGGCTGGTATAGGCTGCGCAATCGGTCTGGCGATGGCGCTGGCCGTGAGCCGCGTGGCGGCCGGCCTGCTATATGGAATCGGCGCGTCCGACTGGGTGACCTTCGTGCTTACACCGCTGGTGCTGATCGTTGTGGCGCTGGTCGCGTGCCTGATTCCGGCGCGTCGAGCCGCGAACCTGGATCCCACGACAGCCCTCCGGTATGAATGAAGGGCGCCGCTGCACCGGAGGCGCTTCGATGTATGATTGAGGGCAGTTAAAGAGGAAATCTCTGCGGAAACGTATCCGGCGAAACCGGCTGCCGATGGCCCCCGCACTGCTGTTTGCCTGCCTGGCGATGGGCGGCGCTGAGCAACCCTGCGTCCGCTGCCACCCCTCCGAAACGGCCGCGTTCGAGCGATCGCCGATGGGCCGATCGGTGGGCGCCCCATCGGTTTTTGCGGAAGGCCGCATCGTCCACAAACTTTCGGGGAGCACCATCACCATCGAGCAGCGCGGCCCGGTGCTGGAGCATCGATTGGAAGAGCGGGGCGTGGCCGCCAAATATCCCGTAGCGTATTCGGTGGGGGCCGGCATCGTTGGATACAGTTACATGGTTCGGCTGGGGCGATACCTGTTTCAATCGCCGGCTTCCTATTACACGCAAACCAAAAGCTGGGACCTGACGCCGGGCTACGAGACGGAGGCGCACCTGGATTTCACGCACGAAATTTCGAGCGGCTGCCTGTTCTGCCACACCGGCTCGGTGAACCTGATTGGGGGAACCGCGAACCAGTTCGGAGATCCTCCTTTTACGCCGATCTCCTGCGAACGGTGCCATGGTTCGTCTGCCGCGCACTTGAAGAACCCCGTCCCGGGCTCCATCGTAAATCCAGCCAGGTTAGCCCCGGCCAGCCGTGACAGCGTATGCGAGCAATGCCACCTGGAAGGGGAAGTCAGGGTACTGAATCCCGGCCGCAATTGGTGGGATTTCCAGGCGGGCCAGGCGGCCGAAAGCGTTTTTGTCACATACCTGAGGACTGGCCCGAGCGGCACGCTGCGGGCCGTGAGCCAGAGCGAGTTGCTGGCCAGGAGCCAGTGCGCCAGGCAAAGCGGCGGCCGTTTCTGGTGCGGCACCTGTCATAGCCCGCATGGCAACCAGTCGCATGCCAACCAGCCGCATGCCAACCAGCAGAACCGGGCGCAGGCCCTGCGGCAGGTGTGCCTTTCGTGCCATAGCGATCTCTTCGCCCATCATCAGGCAGCCGCCGAATGCGTGAGCTGTCATATGCCCCGGCTGCGGCCGACCAATGTGGCCCATTCCGCCATCACGGATCACAGTATTCCGCGCATAGCGCGTGCGCCGCAGCCCGAAGTGCGTAGCGCCGATTCCGAGCCGAAGGCGTGGCGCGAACCGGACCCCGCGCTGGTCCGCCGCGATCTCGGCCTGGCGTATTTCGATCTGGCGTCAAGCACGCACGCGGCGCCCGATCTGCGGCAGGCATATCAGATTCTTTCGCAGTTGCCGCCGCACGCCAGGCAGGACGATCCAGCCGTGGAGGCCGACCTGGGATCCCTCCTGTTGGCACAAGGCGAGGCGCAGTTGGCCATCCGGATGTTCGCACGCGCGTCGGCGCAGGACCCCTCCAACGCGCGATATATATATTGCCTGGGAACGGCGCTCGAACGCGCGGGCAAAATGGAGGAAGCGGTTCAGGAGTTAAAGCGAAGCATTGAGATCGATCCGTCTCAGCCGGACGCTTACCTGGAGTTGGCCCAGCTCTACAAGAAATCCGGCCGCGAAACGGAAAGCCGCAACGCGCTTCGAGAGTATCTGCGCTTCATGCCGCAGAATATTCAACTGCGATGATGGATGGCTTACGCCGCTGGTGCCGATTGTTGTGGCGCTGGTGGCGTGCCTGATTCCGGCGCGTCGAGCCGCGGACCTGGATCCCACGACAGCCTGCGTTATGAATGAAAGACGCCGGGAAAGCGCTTACTTACGCGCGCGGCTCCGATCAGAGCCGCGAGGGTCGCGGGTACGCATTTCCCCGATGTTACCGGGCAGCGAAAGTGTCGCAGGTCCCGATATCGCCGGACTTCAGCCCGCGGCGGAACCAATCCGTCCGTTGCGCCGAACTCCCGTGCGTGAAACTCTCCGGACTGACGTGCCCGGTCGCCATGCGCTGCAAACGGTCGTCGCCAACCGACGCGGCGGCGCGCAGTCCGGCCGCGACATCCGCGTCGTCGATAATCTTGCGCTGTTCGGTGGCGTGGCCCCATACGCCCGCGAAGCAATCCGCCTGCAGTTCCAGCCGGACCGAAAGCGGATTCGCCTTCGCCCGATCGCCGAGCGAGAGCCGGCGCACTTTGCCCTCGATGCCGAGCAGTTTCTGCACGTGGTGACCTACTTCGTGCGCCAGCACATAGGCCTGCGCGAATTCGCCCGGAGCTCCGAACCGGTCGCGCAGTTCCTGAAAAAATCCGAGGTCTATGTAGACCTTCTCATCCTCGGGGCAATAAAACGGTCCAGTTGCGGTCTGCGCAGTGCCGCACCCGGATTGTGTGAGGTCGCGGAACAGCACAAGCTTGGTGTGCCGGTACGACGTGCCTGCCTGAGGAAGCAGTTGCCCCCAGGTGTGCTGCACGTCGTTAAGCACGAAGGTGACGAATTGAACCTCGCGCTGCTCCGTGGGATCGGCATCCGGGTTCGATAAAGGCCTAACGGCGGCCGTGGGAGCGGGTGTCCCGCCGCCGCCCAGCACGGAAAAGAGGTTGGTTCGGAATACCACGCTCAGCACAATCAGCACCAGCGTGCCGCCGATGCCGAGATGCATGCCGTTGAATCCGCCCCCGCCGCCGCCGCCGCCTTCGCCGCGCCGGTCTTCGATATCGGAACTATCGCCGCCTGGTGTCCACTGCATGCGCTTGGAAGAGCACGCAGAGCGCCAAGGTGTTTGCGGCCCCGTATCGAGTGCCACACGCCGTAATACACTACTGCTAGGTCTTCGAAAGGCTCTGCCACCGTATGCGAGAAGACAGACAAGACGGGATCATGGGGCGGCTGTTGCGGCTGATCAGGGCGCAGGATATCGTCTGGGTCCTGCTGTTCGCCGTACTGGCCGCTACCAGCGAGTTTGTCGACTCTTACGCCATGGTCCCGCTGGCTGCGCTCGGAATCGTACAGGTGCTGGAACCGAAGATTCCGGCGCTCGGTTCCACGCGGGGCCGCATCGCCTGGATTGCTTTAAAACTGGTCCTGGGATACCTGGTAATCGGCTACACCGGTTCCATTGAGAGCCACTTCTGGCCCGTGCTGCTGCTGCCGGTGGTCACCGCGGCGGCTACTTTCGGATTTGCGGGAACGCTGGTGTTCTCGACGATCGTCGCCAGCGGCAGCTATCTCTCGTTCCTGCTGTATGTCAATTGGAAGCAGATGACGGTGGAAGGGCAGGACATCGGCGAGCTGGTGGCGCGGGTGGTTTTTCTGGCGATGGCGGGAACCCTGACCAATATGCTGGCTGAAGACTTGCGCGTGCAATCGGAGAAGCACCGGCGCGCGGCGGAGCAACTGGCGGAGGCCAACGTGCATATCCAGCAGGCGGAGGAGGCCGTGCGGCGGTCGGACCGTCTGGCGGCGCTGGGCCAGCTTTCGGCGGGGCTGGCGCACGAGCTGCGCAATCCGCTGGGCACGATCAGAGCGTCGGCTGAGATGCTGAGCGCGCAAGTGAGCGCGGAGAACGATGTGGCGCGCGAGATGGCCGGTTTCATTTCCACGGAAGTGGACCGCACCAATTCCTTGGTCACGCGCTTCCTGCAGTTCGCCCGGCCGCTCGAAGTGCGCCTGGAACAGGCAGACCTGGCGCAGGTGCTGGACCGTGCGATCACAGAGGCTCAGAGGGAAGCCCCCAAGATCGCCATCTACAAGAACTATGCGCCGGAGATTCCGCCGTTTCCTTTGGACGCCGAACTGATGGAGCGGGTCTTCTACAACCTGGTGCTCAATGCCGCGCAGGCCACGGCGGCGGGCGGGGCGGTGACGGTGAAGACGCGGGCGGCGGGCGGCAAGGTTGAGATCGCGGTGATCGACCGCGGAGTGGGGATCGACCCCAAACAGCGCGACAGTATTTTCAACCCGTTCTTTACCACCAAGCCTACGGGCGTGGGGCTGGGCCTGGCGATCGTGGCCAAGATCGTGGACGAACACGGCGGTAAGATAGCAGTGGAGAGCGAGTTGGGAAAGGGCAGCATCTTCTGCGTGATTCTGCCCATGGAACGCGCCCGCTCTCAAGCTTCCTCATGAAAAAACGCATATTGGTGGTGGAGGACGAAGAGAAGCTCCGCCGCGTGATTGAGCTGCAACTGGCGTCGGCGGGGTTTGAAGTGGACAAGGCCGGCACGGCTGAAGACGGCCTCAAGATCGTGGACCGCGCCGACATGGTGCTGACCGACCTGAGGCTGCCCGGCATGGATGGGCTGCAATTTCTGGCGCTGATCCGGCGGCAGAATTCGCTGGTGCCGGTGGTGGTGATGACGGCCTTCGGCAGCATCGAAACGGCGGTGGATTCCATGAAGGCCGGGGCCACCGATTTCCTGCTGAAGCCGTTTTCGCTCGATCATCTGATGCAGGTGGTCAACAAGGCGCTGGAAGTTCGGGCGCTGCGCGATGAAAACCGCCAGCTAAAAGAGGAGTTGGGGCGGCGTTACGAGTTCGACAACATCATCGGACGCAGCGCCAACATGCAGGAGATTTTCGCGATCATCGAGCGCGTGGGGCCTACGCGCGCCACCGTGCTGCTGGCCGGCGAGAGCGGCGTGGGCAAGGACCTGATTGCGCGCGCCATTCACTTCCATTCGCCGCGCCGCGACCGGCCGCTGGTGAAGATCAACTGCACCGCCATCCCCGAAAACCTGATGGAGAGCGAATTGTTCGGCTATGAGAAAGGCGCTTTCACGGGCGCCAACACGACCAAGCCGGGCAAGTTCGAGCAGGCCGATACGGGCACGGTGTTCCTGGATGAAATCGGCGACGTGCCGGGGCCGATTCAGGTGAAGCTGCTGCGCGTGCTGCAGGAGCGCGAATTCGAACGGCTGGGAAGCAACGTGACGCGGCACATCGACGTGCGGGTGATTGCGGCCACCAACCAGGACCTGCGCGCCGCGCTCGAGCAGGGCACGTTCCGCGAGGATCTGTACTACCGGCTGAACGTGGTGCCGATCAACATTCCACCCCTGCGCGAGCGCAAGCAGGACATTCCGTTTCTGGCCAACCATTTTCTGAAGAAGCTGGCGCCGGATGCGGGGCGCCAGGTGGAAGCCATCACGGATGCGGCCATGGAGAAACTGATCGCTTACCACTGGCCGGGCAACGTGCGCGAACTGGAGAACGTGATTGAGCGCAGCCTGGTGATGGCCACCGGCACGCAACTGGACGCCGCCGATATTAAGCTCGAGAGCGCGCCGCGCCCGCGTCCGCAAAGCGAGGCGAACTTTCTGCCGGAAGGGCTGAGCCTGGACCAGTACGAGCAGGACATCATCCGCGAAGCGCTGCGGCGCGCCGACGGCAACAAGAGCCAGGCGGCGCGCATGCTGGGGCTGACGCGGAATGCGTTGCGGTACCGGCTGACGCAGATGGGTCTGGAAGGGTAGCGCTGCCACCTTGAAGTGGTGCCACTTTGAAGTGGTGCCACCATGATCGCGGTAACATTTCTGTAATGTTTAGGACGCACTTTTCGTAACTCCAACACACTGCATATAGATAAACTTCTTGACGCCACACCATATATTGGGGCACCATTACGGAGGCAGCAGTCAGTAGGGTTCCCGAAGGAGAAAACGGCGATGGGGCAAATTTCTGTCGATTTGAGTGCGAAAATGGAATTATTGAAAACTAAATCAACCAAAAAAACCCGGACGGGAATCGCATTCCCGCGACACTTTACGGCCAGGCTCGAAGCCGGCAAGACTCCGTATGACGAGGTCCAGTGGGAGACGCGCACGGCTTCGATCGGCAATGACAAAGGCTCTGTCATTTTCGAGCAGCGTGACGTGGAAGTGCCGGTGGATTGGTCGCAGACAGCCACGAACATCGTCGCCAGCAAGTACTTTTACGGCAAGCTCGGGTCTCCGGAACGCGAGACCTCGGTGGCACAACTGGTGCAGCGGGTAGTGGACACGATCGCCGAATGGGGCGCCCAGGACGGCTATTTCAAGTCCGCTGCAGACGGCGAAAATTTCCGCTGCGAGCTGGCCCACCTGATGCTTACGCAGAAGGCGTGTTTCAACTCGCCGGTCTGGTTCAACGTGGGGGTCAAGGAGACCCGCGGGTACGGCTGGATCTACGACGAAAAGGCGGACCGCGTCAGCAAGCTCGAAAGCGGTGTGATGCGGCCGCAGTGTTCGGCCTGCTTCATCGTCAGCGTGAAGGATTCGCTCGAATCCATTCTGGACCTGGCCAAGACGGAAGGCATGCTCTTTAAGTGGGGCTCGGGCACCGGCACCAACCTTTCAACGCTGCGCGAAGAAGACGCAGTGCTTTCGGGCGGCGGAAGGGCCTCCGGACCGCTCTCATTTATGAAGGGCTTTGACGCCTTCGCGGGCGTGATCAAGTCCGGTGGCAAGACGCGCCGCGCAGCCAAGATGGTGATCCTGAACGCGGACCACCCGGACGTGGAAAAGTTCATCTGGTGCAAGGCCAAGGAGGAGAAGAAGGCCTACACGCTGGTGGAAGCCGGTTACGATTCTTCGCTCGATGGCGATGCGTACAGCTCCGTCTTCTTCCAGAACGCCAACAACTCCGTGCGCGCCACCGACGATTTCATGGAGGCCGCGCTGCGCGATGACGACTGGTGGACCAGGGCGGTCTTCACCGGCCAGCCGAAGGACCGCTACAAAGCGCGCGACCTGATGAAGCAGATTGCCGAAGCCACGCACCAGTGCGGCGACCCCGGCATGCAGTTCGACACCACCGTCAACCGCTGGCACCCGTGCAAGAACACGGCGCGGATCAATGCGTCGAACCCGTGCTCGGAGTATATGTTCCTGGACGATTCGGCCTGCAACCTGTCCTCGCTGAACCTGATGAAGTATGTGGGGCCGGACGGGCAGTTCGACGTGGAGGCATTCCGCCACGCCGTGGACACCATGATCCTGGCGCAGGAAATCATCGTGGACAACGCCAGCTATCCGACGCAGCGAATCGGCGAGAATTCGCATAACTTCCGGCCGCTCGGTCTCGGCTTTGCCAACCTGGGCGCGCTGCTGATGTCGATGGGGGTGCCGTACGACAGCGACCAGGGCCGCGATTTTGCCGGGGCCATTACCGCGGTAATGTGCGGGCAGGCTTACCTTACCAGCTCACGCGTGGCCGAAGCCGTGGGCGCTTTCGCCGGGTATCCGGAGAACGAACAGCCGTTCCTGGAAGTGATCCGCATGCATCGCGATTCGGTGGCGCGCATCAACCGCCAGCACATTCCGGCGGCGCTGTCACAGGGCGCGCAGCAGTGCTGGGACGACGCTTATGAATCCGGCCGGCGCAGCGGTTACCGCAACGCGCAGGTCACCGTGATCGCTCCCACCGGAACCATCGGGTTCATGATGGATTGCGACACCACCGGGATTGAGCCCGACCTGGCGCTGATCAAGTACAAGAAGCTGGTGGGCGGCGGCGTGATCAAGATCGTCAATAACACGGTGCCGGCGGCGCTGATCAAGCTGGGCTATTCGTCCGGCCAGGCGGAGCAGATCGTGAGCCATATCGATTCCACGGGCACCATTGAAGGCGCGCCGCATTTGAAGCCGGAGCACCTGGCCGTGTTCGATTGCAGTTTCCGGCCGCAGAACGGCGTGCGCTCCATCCACTACATGGGCCACGTGAGAATGATGGCGGCGGTGCAGCCGTTCATCTCGGGCGCGATTTCGAAGACCATCAACATGCCCGAAGAATGCAGCGTGGAAGACATCATGACGGCTTACTCCGAGAGCTGGAAGCTGGGGCTGAAGTCGGTGGCGATCTACCGCGACAATTCGAAGAAAGTGCAGCCGCTCAGTTCCGGATCGGGCAAGGGCGAGAAGAAGGCCGGGACGCTGGCTCCGTCCGGGGTGACCGCTGGGGCGACCGCCGGCGCCACCGCGCCCGCGCCCATTGAGAGGGTGGTCTACCGGCCGGTGCGCCGCAAGCTGCCGGATGAGCGCCGCTCCATCACGCACAAGTTTTCGATTGGCGGACATGAGGGCTACATCACGGTGGGCATGTACGACGATGGCGCTCCCGGCGAAATCTTCATCACCATGGCCAAGGAGGGTTCCACCATCTCCGGCCTGATGGATGCGTTCGCTACGGCGGTCAGCTTCAACCTGCAGTACGGCGTGCCCATCAAATTCCTGGTGGACAAGTTCGCGCACGTGCGCTTTGAGCCCAGCGGCTGGACCGGCAACCAGCAGATTCCGTATGCGAAATCCATCATGGATTACATTTTTCGCTGGCTGGGCGCGAAGTTCCTGGGCCCGGAGTATGCGGTGACGGAAGCCGGCGAAACCATTGCGCTGCGCCCCACCGAGATTGACCCGCAGCAGGAATTGCCCTTCGCGGCGATCACGTCGGATGCGCCGCTGTGCGCCGAGTGCGGATCTATTATGACTCGGAACGGAAGCTGTTATAAGTGCGCTAATTGCGGCGGGACTAGCGGCTGCAGCTAGGATTTTATTCGCTCACACGATGGGAGAGCTTGCGCTCCCGGGTGCGGACTGGCGCCCGGGAGCGTTTTTTCATCTATTCACAAAATGTCCGGCTTTCGCTGCGGTACAGCCGTGGAAGGGAAGGGACCTTGACCCGTATATCGGAACTGGTCTTCATAGGCTACTCCCAGGGGTTGAAGATCCCAACGCCCAGGCCGTCGAAGTCTTTCACGTTCCGCGTAACAACGGTGAGATCGTGTTCCAGGGCAGTCGCCGCAATGAAACCGTCCGCGACTTTAAGAGGCCTTCCTATCAACTGGCGTTGCCCGGCCAGCACTCCCCAGCGTTCGGCAATCGGTTCGTCCACCGGCAGGATTCGGCCTTGAAACCAGGGCCTCAATGTTTCGTCGAGCCACTGTTGCAGTTGGCTGCGGCGCTTGCTCTCGCGCAGAACGGTAACGCCCCTCAGAATCTCGCCCAGGGAGACCACGCTGAAATACAACTGATCGTCATCGGCGTCGTCGAGCCATCGGGACACCCTGGATTCCGGGTGGCGCCGGGTCATCTCCGAAGGGATGTTAGTATCCAATAGAAATCCCTTCATAGCTCGATGTCACGACCCAAATCCTGGTCTCTTTCAAAATCGAGGTCGAGACCCTTGAACGGCGACTCGGCGAACAACTGCGCCAGGCTCTTTCTTCCGGGAGGCCGCTGGCGATTGGGCGAAGGAGCGTGGTCCTGCGGTTCGACTGGCGCCGACTGAGCGGCCTGTTCGAGCAGGGTAACGGCATAGGCCGGCACGTCCATTCCGCGAGCAGCGGCTTGGGTGGCCAACTCGGCCTCGACCTCGGGCTTGATTTCGATGGTAATGGTCACGTGAAACTCTAAAGTGGTGTAACTCTAGCGGGCACGGCGGCCCGAGCCGCCACCAGCCGCCGCGGGCTTCGCATCACCCGTTACGACATACTCGGACTGCTCCCGGGCCCCGCCCGACTTAGCCAGTTTCACCGTCCGCAGCGCATCGTTGCCCGCCAGAACCAGGACCATGTGAGACGGGTCGAGCGGGTTTCTCGCCGCGAAAGTCAGAGCTTCGCGCTCCCCGGCGTGGACCGCGCCTTCAATCTTGAAAGCGGCCGCCACGTAGTCCAGACCGATCTTGCCAGACCAGGCGGCCAGCGCGGAGTTCGACTCGGGGCGGCCCACGAACACGATGTCGCGGTGCTGCAATAGATCGTCCGAAACCTCGAAGTCTTTGTAGATCGGAACCTCGCTCTCGTACTGGTCCAGATAGCGGGTCTGTAACTGCTCGGCGGCGTAACGGTTGGCGCCGGCGTCGCGCAGCGTGCCGTAAACCAGCACGGCGGAAGCCAGGCGGCGGCCAATATCGCCCACTGTGTAAGCGGGGCCGTCCTCAGGCTCCTTGAACTCGAAGGCAACGCCCGCTTTGTCGAGGAACGACTGCGCGGTGACCGTCCTGGTGGTGTTGGCGGCGAAGTAATCCGCCATCAACTTCAGGAAGGCATCGTCGCCCACCTTGCGGCGCAGGGTATCGAGGAACAGGACGCCTTTCGACTCCTCGATGTGGAATCGGTCGATGGCATTATCGGGAGAGAGTTTCAGGCCGCGATAAAAAATCTGCCGCGACTTGATGGCCTTTTCCACATCGTCCGATTCCAGAACCTGGAGGTAGGCGACCGAACCGGCGGCGAACCAGGTATCGGCCTCAGAGGCAGGCACGATCCAACCCTTCCACAGGCGGTCCTGGTACGACGCTCGCGGCGTGGGCTTCGAGGGAGGATTCGAACCGGCGGCGGGCTTGGCGGGGGCCAGGCGGGCTCTTTCGTTTTCCTGAATCGCGGCGCTCAAACTTTGCGAAGGCTGCGCGCTGAACAGGTAGTAGCCGGATGGATAGAGGCCGTCATTCTTGTCGTAAGTACTGCGCGCGCCAGCTACCCATTCGCGCTGGTTGGGCTTGCCGATGGCGCTCCAGACCATCATTCGGCTGGCCATATCGGACGTGATCACCTTGGCATCCATGGTGCTGGCGCTGACCAGGGGGGCGGTGCGGAAAGCCAGAAAACCGAACTGCTCGTCGATCTGGCCGCGATACTTCTGGTAGAGATCCTGCCAGGCGAGGTCGCGAACGGCTGGGACGTAAGGCACGAATTCGGGCTGCCCGTGCGGGTCGGGAAGATACTCGGTGCGGATGGTGAGGTCTTTGGCGTTGTTGTCGCCCCAGTAGAATCCGGGCGTGTTGCCGAACCATTCGTCGCGCGAGCTGCGCCACAATCTGGTGTGGTTGGTGCCCAGTTCGTACATGGCGATCTCATTGTTCTTGGCGTCGCCCATGATCCATTCGTTGGTGTAAAGGCCGTTGTTCTTCGTGCCCAGGCGCTCTACCATTTCGGTGATGCTGCCGGCGTACTGGATGGCCATGCGGGCGCGGTAGGCCACGGGCGTGCCCTGCGGGTTGAAGGGCGTCTGTCGAATCGTAGTCTCCGTGAGGACTACGCCGGCGTCGTTCTGATACCAGTCGGTGCCGCTCTCGATGCCGCCGGGGTAGCTCTGCATCAGCATGCGGTGGCCGGATTCGGGCTTGATGTCGAGCCAGACGTTGGTCTGCTCAGCCAGGGTGAGGGGCCACCAGGTGACGTGGCCGACGATCATTTTGCCGTCTTTGGTGGCGGGGCCGGTGGCGGCGAAGGCGCTGCAGCGGTCCAGAATCCCAACGTCGCGCTTCTTATCGTAATAGGCAGGCGACTCGAACTTGAGGCCTTCGAGACCCGTGGGAGTGATGGTCATGGCGGAACGCAGTTCACCCATTTCCACGGTGACGTTGGCCACCACGATATCGACCAGGTCAATGCGGCGGCCCTGCCACTGGATGCCGGCGTCTGACGCGCCATCGGCGATGCCGCGCATTTCTTCCAGAATTTCGCGATCGAAACCGCGCAGGAAGAAGGCATTTGCGGTGGTGCGGAGGTTGGCCCATCCCTGCGCACTGTTGGCGCCCAGGTCGGCGGCGCAGCGTTCGAGGTACTCGGGAATTTCGCGCGCCATCAGGTAGCCGTGCTGGTAGCCGCGTTCATAGGGCTTGCCTTCAATGTGCAGATAGATCCAGCCGGCGGCCGGGTAGCGGTAGGCGGGGCCGAAGGTCTTGACGGCTTCGCGCGCGGGCCATTCATCGGCCGAGCCAACTTCATCCAGGCTGACGCCATCGAACCATGCCTTGCCGCGGAACGAGCCGCCGTTGCCGATGCTGAGCACGATGTTGTCCGACGCGCTGCTGGCCACAAAACGGAGGCTGAGACGCGTCCACGCGGTAGTACCGCCGAGCGCTGTGGAGTGGACGTCGAAGGGCATGGAAGCCATGCCGAGGGCGGCGCCGACGGCGATGGGGGAACGGTCGAGATCGCGCACCGTGAGCGAATCCGTGCGCACCCAGCCGCTAAGCTCATAGGGTTTGCCGATGGTGAGGGACACAGGGGCGGAACGTATGATGGCGTCGGGCGACTGGCCGCCTGGTTCGACGCGGAGCGACTTGCCTGAGCCGCGGTGAACAGACGCATCCGCGAGGGCCGCGCCGTGGACGATGGTCCAGCCGTTGTTGGGCTGGTCGAAAGACGCCTGGTAGACGGTAGTGGCGGCCTGCGCGGCCGCGGCGGTTAGAACACAGAGGACGAATCGAAACATAGGCGCCTTTGCCAACCAGGATATCAGGTTGACTAGCGGCGCGGGATCAAAACGGCTTACACTAGTGCCTGCATGTTAATGGAGATCAGCCATCGGGAGATCGCGCCAGGCGCGGTGGAGGTGACACTCGGGGGCAGGATCATGCTTGGCCTGGAGAGCGAACAGATCGTGACCCTGGTGGAGGAATTGCTGCGCACCGGGACGCACATCATCATTTTCAACCTTGCCGGCGTGAAGGCGATTGACAGCACCGGCGTGGGCCGCTTCATCTGGAGCTACAACAAGATTGCGGCAGCGGGCGGGGACATGCGCATGGCCGGAGCCGTGGGGCACGTGCTGCAGACGTTTCGTGTGAGTTTGCTCGATACCGTGTTTTCGTTCTACAACAGCTTGGAAGAAGCACGCCAGGTGAGCGGCGATTAGCGGCTGGCGAGGCCGTCCACCAGAATTTTTGCGAGGTCGGCGATGAGCAGCGAGCCCGCGTTTTCGGCGGAGTAGTCGGTCTTCGGCATGCCGTCGACGGTGATGGCCATGGCGATGCGGCCGCTCTTCGAGTAGACAATGCCCAGATCGGAACGGAGCGCGTCCAGGGCGCCTGTCTTGTTAGCGACGGGAAGATCGCCCATGCGGCGGCGGATGCCGGTATTATCCTGACAGCGTTTGAGGATGGCGATCATTTCGCGCGAGGCATCCGGACTGACCAGTTCGCCGCGCTCCAGCTTCTCCAGAATGGCGACCATGTCGCGCGGAGTGGAAACGCCCAAGCCATACTTCTGGTTCTCGGGAAGCTTTCCGGCGGCGGACCAGCCCGCGGCAGCCTTTAGCTCGGAGCCGTCGCCGCGGATCTTGCGCAGCGAGCGCGTAGTGCGGATACCGATGCGGTCGAGGTATGCGTTGACGGCGTCGGCGGTGATGCGCTCGAGCACCATGTTGGTGGCGGTGTTGTCGCTGAGGACGATCATCAAGTGGACCAGGTCGCGCAGGGGAAGTTGGACGCCGTCGGAGATTTCGCTGGCGACGATCCCGGAGCCCGAGACCTTTTCCGCGGCGGTGACGGTAAGGGGCTCGGTCCACTTGGCCTGCCCGCGGGCAACGGTGTCGAAAACAGCGCCCATGATCGCCAGCTTGATGGTGCTGGCGGTGCGGACAGGTTCGGCTTCGCGAATGCCGATGGCGGCGCCGGTATCGAGGTTCCTGGCGTAAAGGGAGACCGAGCCCTGGAAACTGCCGATGCGCGCGCGGAGGGCGTCCTGTAGCGGCTGCGCGGCGGCGGTTGCGGCTAACAGGACAAACAAGCTGGAGAAACGGAGCATGAGATTGATGATAACGCCCCGTGGAGCAGGGCTTCAGCCTGCCATGTCGGCATTCATGCCGACACTCCGGATAGCCATCCCATATGCACTCGACGTATGCTGGATTGATATACTCGAAGTCGAAGTAGCTATGCCATTGGACCGGATCGCGCCATCAGTTAAACGAAAACGCACTCAATTCATTCGTGATGCTGTCAAAGCGGCCATCCGGAAGCAGGAGTATGCGCAGATGCGAGATGCATACCGCAAGCATCCCGATTCCGCCTTGGAAGCGGACAATTGGTCCGGTTGCGAGAAGGTCGACGCATGAAACGCACACAACGTCGTCCTCTCCGATTAACTGGTCAAGGACATCGACACGCTGGTCGAGACCGGCGATACGGTGAAAGAGCGGAGTAACCATATGAACGTTTCGCTGCCTCCCGAATTGGAACGGTTCGTTAGTGCCACGGTAGAGTCTGGCCGGTACAACTCTCCCGCCGAGGTGGTTTGCGAAGCACTTCGGCTTTTGGAAGAACACGAACGGGCTCGCTCGGCCGAAGGTGCGGAGTTTAACCGGGAGCTTGAGCGCCGATTGGCCTCACTCGACCGTGGCGAGCACGTGGAACCGTCGGTAGTTCGCGCCAGCCTTCAGCGGAAGTCCGATGACCGCCGGAAGCAGCGCGCGTGAGCGGCTATTTAATCGGCATAGACGCGGAACTGGACCTCGATGATATCTGGGAATACATTGCGCGCGACAGCATCAATGCGGCAGATCGTTGGGTCGGGAAGCTCTTCGATGCATTCGAGGCACTTTCGCGGACGCCCGGCATGGGTCATAAACGTGAAGATCTGACCCAGTACCCAGTTCTGTTCTGGCCCGTCGGGTCTTATCTGATCATCTACCGGGCGGAGCTTCAGCCGATTGAGATCGTCGCCGTGACCCAAGGCTCCCGCGACATCCCGGCTTTCTTGCGCCTGAGAGTTTAGTCCCCCCGAAACCCGCTCCTACACCGGCGCCTTGCTAGCCTGCAGCGCGCCCAGGCTCACGTGAATCTGCGGCATCGATCCGGTTTCAAAGCTTTCGCGGACCATGTCGTTATCGCTCTGATCCAGCCTTTCGCGCAGCATCTGCCAGCGTAACCTGGCTTCGAACTCCTGCAACTGCTGGTCGATGGTATTGGACTTCTGCTTGTTGCGCACC
>Ga0105857_1000468_pt1 | contig 15174 bp, 6 predicted proteins | sample OrgsoiDNA_201061_FD_89682 | JGI IMG/M metagenome (GOLD analysis project Ga0105857, IMG submission 89682) | Permafrost soil microbial communities from the Arctic, to analyse light accelerated degradation of dissolved organic matter (DOM) -... | ecosystem: Environmental > Terrestrial > Soil >...
GCGATCAACGACTTTCTGCACAAGGCGAGCAAGGGCTTGATCCAGCAGCTGTCCGCGCGCGGCGTGGAGTTGCTGGTGTTGGGCCACAACTCATCGTGGAAAAACGACGCCAATATGTGCACAGCGCAAAATCGCCGCCTTTACAGCATCGCGCATCGGGCGTTTTACGACATGCTGGCCTACAAGGGCCTGGAAGCCAGCATCTTGGTGATTGAGATTGAAGAAAGCCACACCAGCAAAGTCAGTTTCGTGATGAACGAAAAAATGCGCAAGCATCACGCCGAAAAGACACCCGAAGAGAAGGCGGCGGACAAAATGGTCCGGGAGGCGAAAAAAGAGGCCGCCAAAAACAGCCTCATGCAGGCTATTCAGAAGTCCGTGGCACAGCAAGAAAAAGAAGCAGAAGCAGCAGCAAACAACGCGGCGCGCCGTTCGCCCGCGAGCGCAGTCTCCAGTCTGTTGGCGTCGACCGAAGGGGACAATCCCCCGGCGCAAAAGGCTTTCGGAGAGCTCGCGGACGCAGAGCTCGCGCCCTGGGTCGCCATGGGAGTCCGAAAGGGCCATTGGTTCACGTCGCCGCGCGCCAAGGGCCACGCCCGAGTCGTGCACGCGGACGTGAACGGAGCCTTCAACATCCTGCGGAAAGCGTGCCCGGCGTTTCAATTCCACGACGGCTTGTCGCTGGGATTCAAGATTTGGTGGCTCAACCCGAAAACGGGCCTGAGCCAAAGGCAATTGCGGCGCGCGAAGGCGGCCTGAGAGGGCCGCGCGACGAATGGCTGGATGATTGAACGGGGAACGGTTGTTGGGCGCTCCCGGCTGCGAACGTTGATTCTTCGATTAACTTCACAGAGCCTATCCCGATTCGTCGATGGTGTCGACGCTCAGCCTTCAAATCCAAGAAAGAAACGCCGCTTGTCTCGGCCGCATGCAATCCTGAGGCTCCTTTTTAAAGAGCCGAAAAATTGGCGTTCCGCGCATTTGTGGGCCGACATGCTTTTTGCTTGCCGTTGCCGACTTTCAAAAACCCTTCAAAACCGACCATTCGACAGGGCGTTGCCACAAGTTCTCGACAAAACGCCCCCAAACGCTTTAGTTGAAGTGGCCATTGGACGCAAAAGAGCGCATCAAGGCAAAATGACGGAGGAACGCATGCGGGGCGACAAGAAACAGTGGCGGGGGCGGTTGTTGGCCGCCGCGGGCCTGTGCGCGGGCGCCCTGGCCATCGCGACCGCCGAGGCTCAAAGCCCAGGCTCGCCAGGCCTGCCGGCGGCGGCCATCTCCCGGCCAATTTCGACGCCAGCCATGGTCGTGCCGAACCCAAGCGTGGCGAGCGCCGCCTCTTCTCCCACAGCTCGCCCTCCGCAACCTCCGCCGACGCCGCAAGAGCTGCGCGAGCGCGCTCTCCGGCAACAAGCTCAGCAAGAGCAACGCGCCGCCGACGCCCGCGTGATGAGCCAAATTGACCAAATTCAAGCGCGGCTGCCCGGCTTGGATCCGGCCGCTTTTTGGCGCTCTTTGACGGAGCGGCAAAAAGGGATTTTGGCGTTGGACCGGCTCGGTTTTGGCGCTGATGAAGCCACCTTGCGCGACATCGAGGCCAAGGGTTTGGCGGTCTGGGCGCGCGAGCAGTCGCAGCCTGGCGTCGCCAGGGTTCCTCTTTTTGAATGGCAGAAAATTTCGTCGATGCCCGAGTTGGCCGGCGATCCCACGCAACGCGCCTGGGATTACATCGCCCGGGAAAAAGCGGCCAAAGACGCCACCGAAGACGTCAAAAAAGCCCTGCGCGAAGAGCCTCAGCGCTGGCGCAAAGCGCTTTTTGAGCGTCAGGCGATTCTCGCCACGCGCTCGGACCGCCCTTTGCAAGAAGCCGCGGTCGCCTTCTGGCAAGACCATTTTTCCCTTTTCGCCGACAAAGGCGAAACGCGTTTGTGGCTTCCCGCTTGGGATGACAACCTCCGGCGGCGCGCCTTGGGCCCCTTCTCGGAGCTCTTGGCGAGCACGGCCACGCAGCCCGCGATGCTCGACTACTTGGACAACGCGCGCTCGACGGGGGAAAACTCATGGATCGCAGCCCGCCAGCGCGCGGCGGCCCTCAAAGCCGGAAAGCCCGCTCCCGAGACGGGGCTCAACGAGAACTATGCGCGCGAAATCATGGAGTTGCACACGCTGGGCGTCGATGGCGGATACACCCAAAAAGACGTTCGGGAATTGGCCCGGATATTGACCGGGTCGGGAATCGCGCGATCTTCTGATCCGCAGAAAATGCCGCCCGAATTGGCCGGCCACGACGTCCAACAAGGGGCTTTTTTCTTTGACCCAAGGCGGCACGACTTCGGGGAAAAGCAATTTTTGGGGCGGACCATCGAGGGCGGCGGATTCTCCGAGGAGCAAGAGGCTTTGCGAATGCTTGCGGACAGCCCTAAAACGGCGAAAAAAATCGCCCATGAGTTCGCGGTCCGCTACATCGAGGACAATCCGCCAAACGCCCTGACGAGTCGGCTCGCCGCGTCGTTCACGCGCTCCGGAGGCCGCTTCTCCGGCCTCGTCGAGCAAGCTCTGGACGAGCCTGATTTTTGGAAGGGGGCGATTGCCCGCGCCCACGCTCGATCTCCGCAAGAGCGCTTGTGGGCGAGCTTGCGTATTGCGTATCCAGCGGGCGGCGTCACCAATTGGGAGCCCGCCTGGAATTTGCTGCGCTCAGAGAGCGACCTGCCGTGGGACCATCTGACGCCCGAGGGCTATCCGCGCGACTCGGCTTCATGGGGCGGCCCTGAGCAAGAAGCGCAAGCGGCCCAAATCGCGCAGCGCATGGGCGACGGCAATTTTCCATGGTTCGGCCCTGATCGATTGCTGGCCAGCGCCGAGACGATGATGGCCATGGCCCCGAAGCCCGCGAGCGCGCCGCCTCCGACTGATGAGGAAAAAGCAAAGCGCCAGGCGTTGGAAAAATCGTGGCGCAAAGACCCGGACGCCGTGGCGGCGTTCGCGCTGGCCGGGCCCGCGCTGTCACGGCAAACCCTGTCGGCGATTCACGACGCGGCGCGCAATCCACGCGAAGCGACAGGCCTCCTCCTGGCTTCGCCAGAGGCGTTGGGGCGCTGAGCGGGCATGGCAAGCAAAAGCAGATATCGGGCAAAGAAAAGGGCGAAGGCAAGGACAAACAGAGGCGACGATTATGATTGGAATTCAACGCAACGGCGGAAATGGGCGCGAAGACGCCGCCGACACCCCACAAGGCGACAACCCCGTCGAGAGCGAGCGCGCTCTTCGCAGCGGTGTCTTGTCGCCAGGGCGTCGAGGGTTTTTGGCGGCGAGCGCGGCATTGGCCGCCTCCCCTTGGGTTTTTGGAGCCAGAACTTGGGCCGGTCCTGCCGGCCGCCCCAAATTCGTTTTCGTTTGCCTGCGCGGAGCCATGGATGGGCTGCATGCATTGGCTCCTTGGGAGGACGCGGGCTACGCGTCCAAGCGCCCGACGCTCGCGTTGCGCCCGGATGGCGCCGATGGGCAACGGTGCGTCCCCATCGACGGGCCGTGGGCGATGCACGCGTCGCTGGCCAATGGGTTGGGGCCGCTGTGGAGCGCGAAAGAAGTGGTGTTCGCCCCCGCCACGGCCACCAGCGACACAAGCCGGTCGCATTTCGAAGCCCAAGACGTCCTCGAACTGGGCGCCCCTTACGGAGCGCGAACGAACACGGGCTGGATGGCGCGCGCCGCGGGGGCGCTGGGGTTGGACGAGGCTCACCAAGCGGTGGGATTCGCCAGCCGCAGCCCCTTGGCGTTCCAAGGCGCCCCCGCGGTGCCGCAAGTGGCGCCCGGGCAAACGCCTTCAGGCTTTGACGATCGCCGGTTCGCCGCGCTCATGGCCATGCACGCAGGCCGCCCCTCGGGTCGCGCCTTGGAAGAGGCGCAAGACGCCCAAAAGCGAATGGGCCAGCAAATGCGCGACGAAATGACCCAGGCGAGTCGCGGAGCCGCGGGAGCCGGGGCCTTTGCCCGAGAAATGCGCCGTTTGGGCCTTTTGATGGCCTCTTCCGACATTTCCTTGGCGTTCATCGAAGTGGGCGGATGGGACACGCACGTGGGCCAATCCGGCGCGTTGCGGGGCTCATTGGACGGCCTCGGCGCAGGCTTCGCGGCGTTCAAGGACGCCGCAGGCGCCTCCTGGGGGCAAACGGCCATCGTCGCGCAAACCGAATTCGGCCGCACCGTCGCCGAAAATGGAACGCAAGGGACCGACCATGGCCACGGCGGCCTTTCAATGGCGATTGGCGGCGCCGTCAAGGGCGGCCGCGTCGCCGGCGCCTGGCGCGGCCTCTCCAGCGACCAGCTCTACCAAAACCGGGACACGCCGGGCCTCAATGGATCGCGCGAATTTGTGGCGGACGCCATGGCAGGCCTTTACGGCCTGAATCCTCAAGCGCTGGGAGGCGTGTTTCCCGGGCTGGGCCGCCAGCGCTATGGACTGGTTTGACGCAAGCTCGCGAATGGATTGGCGTTTGGCTTGGACACGGCCCGAGGTTGAGCGGGTCGAGGCGACAGGCCCGCCCCGCGGCCCCGACCTTTGACGCTCAAACGCTGAAAGCCCGCAATGGCTCATTGCGAGCCAAGCCATTTTGGAAACTGAACGCCTGCGCCAGCCCGCAGCTCACAGCCGCCTTGTTTGGCGAGGGCGAGAAGCGACGTCGCTTCCGGCGCTCCCTTCATGCGCCAACCCAATGTTCGCGGCCTCTCTCCCGACGTTCGCCGCGGCGGCGATTTCACGGGCCTCCACGCGCGCTCGCGCCAATTGGATTTGGAGCTCTTGCCAACGGGGGTCTCCCACCGCCAAACGGGGTGGACGGATTGCTCTCGCGGCCGCGTTGGCGTTTTGAGACACCAGCCGTTCTTTTGCCCATGCCGCAGCTTGCGCCGTGAGCGCGCGGCCATGGTTTTTCGCCGCCAAGCCCAACCCCAAAAACAGCGCCGCGCCGAGCAATTCAAAAAATCCCCGCGGCCCGAGGGCCAGGCGCTCTTGCTCAGCGCCGGCCGCGCGTTTCAGAGCGACGTCGCTCATCGCGCTTTTGGAGGTCGTCTTTGTGTTCTGGACAGGCTGCGCCATGGCGTCTTTTTCAATGAACAGGTTTCGGATCGCAACCGGGGCGCCGCCTTGCTCAATGGCCCAGCGCCAGTCTGCTTTTTCCAGGCGAGCGTCGGGGTCCGCCGCGAACAACGCGTTGTCAAATGCCACGCAACCGCCCCGCGAACAGGCCCAGGCGTCTCCCGCGATGTGGCTCGAGGCCGCGCCCAAGGCCGCGAACGCGGCCAGGGCAAGACCCGTCGCGGCCGCCTTGAAGGCCCATTGGCCCAGCGGCCTCCACGCTCCCCATCGCGCGAGGCGCGCCCCGCCCAGAATCCAGCGCCAAAATTCCCCCGCGCCGTCTCGGGCGCAGGACAACAGCAAAAACATGGCTCCGCCCGCGGCGGCCCCGAATCCCATGCTGTTGATCAATTGCCCAAAAAGCTGGCGCAAAAAACTCGCGGATTGACGGTCTTCGTTTTCTTTTTCCGATCTCTCTGGTCGTTGGTTTTGTTGGGCTTCTTGGATTGGATACCATGCCCACTCGCTGATGGGCGCGTCGCCGTTTGCCACGGCATATATTCTTCGTTGCTCTTCTGTCGCGTCGCGGTCAATGTTGAGCGTGGCCACCTGGGCCGCTTGGCGCAAGCTCAGGTCCAGAGCCTCTTTTGAGATGGGCAGGACCGCCACTCCGCCCAGGGCGCGAGCTTTCTGCTTGGCCTGGAACACCGCGGCCTCAGGCGTCCCTATGTCTCCTCTTTTGTCTCCTATCCAAATCGTTCCGCCGCCGTCTTTTCCCGGGATGATCTTTTCGTCCTCTCGCGCTGTGTCATTGTCCTCGCTTCTCGCAAGATTTCCGGCGAATCCCAGCGAAATGGGCTGTTGGCTCTCGGCCAAAAGATATCCCGCCGCCACGCCCGCGAGCCCCGGCGCGTCTTGCGCGGCCTTCGCCGCCTGGCGCGCCTGCTCTCGCCGCGGCGCCCCCTTGTCCCACTCCTTGCGCGTCTCCAAGACCCAAACGGGCGTGGCTTCGCTGAACGTGGACGGAAAGGTCTCTTGGTCCAGCCCGGCTTGCAGCAAAGCGACGCGACGCCGGCGCGGAGTCATCGTCAAATCCTCGGCCGATGGGGTTTTTGCGTTGGCCTGGCCGCTTGGCGAATCAATTGAATCACGCGAAACGGGCGTCAAAAAAGAATCCAATTCGCTTTCCGGCGCCAAAACCCACTCTTGGACGCCCCAGTCCGCGCCGCCAAGCCGATCCTCAGGGGCGGCCTCTGGCCACGAAGAGCCTTGGCCCGCGCCCCACAGGGCTGCCAGTCCCACGGCTCCAAAGATCGCGGCGTTCGCAATCGCTTTCGTTTTCGCGCCGAAAAACGTCTCCAAAACGCCGATGGCGTTTTCGAGGCGCGGGCCTGGTTTTTTCAAAGCGCTTCTAAGGAGACTCTTGGTTTTCATTGTTTTGAGCGGTTTTTTGCGATTGGGCGCGCCAATGTTTCCTTGGCACGGGCTATTTTACTGGCCAGCCGTCGTTTTTTTCTTTTTTATTTTTGAGGCGAAACGCTCGCGAACCGGTGCGCGACACGACTTTTTCGTTGCAAAAAAAAACTTCGCAAGCGACAATGGGGCTTCTCTCTTCTTTGCTCTTCTTTGCCCTCCAATGGCCCAATCTGCCCCACCGCTGCGAGACGATTCGATCCGCTCCAAAATGAGCGCGATGGCCAAACTCGCTTTGCGCGCGAAATGGCTCATCGCGCCCCATGCCATGGCTCGCTCCATTGTCGCCGACGTGCGCCGCGAAGATCCTTTGCTGGGCGATCGACTGGCCTTGATCGTGAAAAGAGCCGGAACGACGCGGATGCCTCGCCTGTTTTCTGGCGAAAAGCATTTTTCGGATTGGATATTGACGTGGGCCTTGCAGGCCCCCGACGCTCGGAAAATCGCGATCAAAATCGCGTTGGCGCACGGTTGCTCGCCGCGCGTCATGGTCAGCGAGAACGCCGCTTTTGATTTCGAGGCCTGGGTTCAAGCCATTCGCGTCGCCGATGAGGAAACGATTGGTTGGTTCGCCTCGGACGCGGAGTTGGCCTCTTGGCGCCCGAGCGGCCAATCTGGCGATGGCTCTGTGTCCATAGACGGCCTCGCCGCCGGGAAAAATGCGCTGATGATTGCGGTTTCAGCGCGCCGTCCTGAGCTTGCGAAGCGCTTTGAGCCCTTGTTCGATCCGGCCGAAAAAGACGCTGATGGCTGCACGGCTTTGATGCTCGCGGCCCAAATGAACGACAGCGCGATGGTCTCTGTTTTGGCTCCAAAAAGCGACTGCGAAGAAAAATGCAACATTTATTCATGGACCGCCTTTCAATGGGCGGCCAATCATGGCTCGCTTGCTGCGCTTCAAATTCTCTGGAATTTTTGCGATCCTCGCGCCTTGGACGCTGAGGGCCGAAACGCTTTGATGCTTGCGGCCCGATGGGCCTCGGCGGACTGCGTGCGGTTGTTTCTGGAAAGATGCCCGGAAATGGAGCTTCAGCGGGACTCCAAAGGCCTCACCGCCGCGGACTGGGCTCGACAAGGACAAGAGGAGACGCTCAAACACCACGAGTGGACTTCAAGCGCTCCGCTCCCTTCGGATTTGGCGGCGCATTGGACCGACCAAGAAGCCCTGCACGCAAGTTTGTGCGACTTTTTTGACCTTCGCGCGTCTTTGCCTCGCGCGGACTTGGCCGCCTCGGAGACCGCTGGCGCGAGCAAGGGCCCATTGGGCGACAAAATCCAACATCCGACAAAACCCACGCCCCGCCGTCTTTGAGCGCAAAGCGCTGGCGGCGAAACACGCATCACAAACCGCCCCAGTCACTTCGCGGTGAGCAGCGCCACCAAAGCCATCCACCATGCCGTGCGCCCCGAGCCGGCATTCGAGGCGCCGGCGGCCATCTCCTCGCGCCCGCTTTGGAAGAGCAATCGCCCCGGGCCCGTGAAGCGATTCACGATGAGGTTTCCGCCTCGCCCCAAAAAGCCGCTGGACAGCGAATCCAGGCGCGTCTGCATCTTCACGGAACGATCTCGGCAGAGCCAAGCTCCTGGCGCCAGGTCAATCTCCTCGCCGGCGGCGAGCACTTTCTCAAACACATTTCCGCGGGCGTGCAGCCAAACCGCTCCTCCCGGATCGTTTCGATTGCCCAGCCCGGTGAAAATGTCGACAAAAAAGCCCGTGTCGCCCACGATCCAGTTTGCGGCTCCTCGCGCTCGCTCAAATCCGTAGTCCACGGTGGACATCGCCGCCAAAAAGCAGTGTTCGCGCGCGGCAATGCTTTGCCCCGGTTGCAGATGCACCGCGATCAGTTGGCCTGGATGCCCGCGAGAGAAGCTCACCAGTCCCGCGCCCTGAATTTGCCCCATGAACACCGGCATTCCGGCGAACACGCGACGCCAAGCGCCGCCCATGGGCCGCAAAGAGACGCGCGCCGTCGGGTTCTTCCACAACAAGGTGTGATGCTCAAAGTAAACGCCCACGCGCGAAACATCGACCGTCAAAGTCGGCGTGAGCTCGCCGGAAATTTGCCAGTGGAGCGCGCCATCATCGCCGCTTCCTTCGTGCGTTTTCACTGTTTGCGGCTGTTGATTGTTGAATTTCATGCGTTGCTCCTGAGGATCAAACCGCAGCATATGTAAGCCAATTCCCGTTCAGCCGCCGTTGGTTTTTTTGTGAGACGTTCAAGAGAAAAAAACGCTGTTTGGAACCTCACTCCATTGTTTTGAGATAATCTTAAAAAACCGTCATGCAGCTTGTGCGCCTTTTTTAAGGCGGCCCTCAACATTTTCTCCGGGCATCGGTCCTTCTACGCGAAAAATCAAATAACTTTTTGGATGTTCTGGATCTTCGCGGTTGACCACCCACTCTCCGGCTCCTCCACCTAAAAGTTCCTGCCCCCACCAATCGTCTTGGCGTACCTCTTTGACCTCGGCGACAATATCGCTCCATAGAGAAATGTGGCCGTCAGGGACTATTCTTATTTTTTCGTGAGCATCTCCATTTTTTGGAGCCAACGTGACACAATCCAACAACTCAATATTTGGTTTTAATACCAAAAAGACGTCATCATCTTGTGCTACTGTTTGGGCTCCCTCCGTTTTCGCGTCAATGAAATCTACGACGGTCGTCGCATCAATAGTGTTTTTGCGCCCACTGAGTTGTGTGCCGGTTTCAATCTCGTCCTCCACGACCCATTCAGCCTCGTTGTTCCACTGATCCATTTCTCGATCTAGCAGGGTGTCTTCGTTGTCGGCTGCGAGTTTTTCGCCAAATGCCCTTCCGTTCGTTATTTCGGCAACGGCCTGCCGGCTTTCATCTGCCTCTCTGGCTTCCTGCATTTTCAAAGCAAGAAAAGATAGTAGATTTTTCACCTCTTGATCTCGCGAATGGAACCAGCTGGTGGACCAAATTCTATGGATTTTCCCATCCCACCCCATGCTCTCGAGAACTTGTTCACGAAGGCGGTCTCGATCTCGCACCGACCGGCCTGAGTGGTAAGAGGCTCCATCGCACTCGATGGCGGCTAAATAACCGCCAGCTTTATATGGGTTTTTGATGGCTATGTCTATTCGAAAGCTTGACACCCCAAGTTGCGGAACGCAGAGATATCCATGGCTTTTCAAAAGCTCTATCACCGCCACCTCAAAATCGCTTTCAGGTTCCTTGTCGGTAGCTCGTATATCGGCAACGAATCCCGTTTTTGCATATTCTAAAAATGCACGGAATGCCTTGGGGCCCTCTCCCGTCTCGGGGTCGTTGGCAATATCCTCTGGACTCATGGAGCTAAAAATCGTGATCGTTTTTTTTGCACGAGTAAAAAGAACATTCAGCCTTCTCCATCCACCTTCGGTGTTAATCGGCCCGAAACGTTGGTAAACCCTGCGATCTTTTATATCCCTCGGACCAAAGGTTGTGGAAATTATAATTCGGTCTCGCTCATCGCCCTGCACCGTCTCCAAGCTTTTGACGAAGAGTTCTTCTTCTTTTTCTCTCCAATTCGCTTTGTATGCGTCCGCCTCTGGCTTGTCGGCCATAAGTCTATCTACCCATTGCTGGATGAGGTCGCATTGCTTCTCGTTCATGGCGACAACGCCTAACGATTCATATGGCCTCTTTCTAATATGTTTTATAACCTCCTTGGCCACCCGCCTGGCTTCTGGAGCATTAGCGTTATTCTCGTAGAGCCCATCTTCGACTTTTACGTAGGTCATGCCAAGCCCGCTCGCCGTGCCTTTTGGCGAAGGGAACACAATAAGCTCGCCGTTGTAAAATCTTTTGTTGGATAGCGCGATCAGAGACTCATGCTGAGATCGGTAATGCCAACGCAGAGTTCTGGGCATTCCGAAACGCCCCCCACAAGCCTCAAGAATGCTTTCACTATCGGCCGCCACGGATCGCTCGTCTCCCATGGCATTTTGTTTTTTGAAAAACGCAGTCGGTGGTAGCTGCTTTGTGTCGCCGACAATGATAATTTGCCGAGCCCTGGCAATGGCTCCCAAAGCCATCTCGGGGGGTAATTGAGAGGCCTCGTCCATGATCAGCAAATCGAACATGGCATCCCCGGGCGTGAGATATTGGGCTACTGATTGCGGGCTCATCATAAAACAAGGCTTGAGAGCCCGAATAGACTTGCTCGATCGATGCAGCAAAGATCGCAACGGCACGAGCGGCCTTGGCTTGCTCCGTAAATGTTGGATCAAGGCCATCTCGGTGTGGTCAGCTTCTTTGGCGCCTTGACGCCCCCGATCGATTCTCGCGCGAGCATAAATTATGCATTTTTGAGCAATTTTCGCTCCCTGAGCTTTGATGATTTGCTTGTCTGTCGCAACGAATGCAGTTCTTATTTTTTCATGATGAGGGCGATTGAATTCGTTCAACCGCCGATTGGCGGCGTCTTCTTTTGCTGCTGTCGCATGCACTCGCCACATCACGGCATCTATGAACTCGGAAGTCGCAATCACCCCTTCTTTTTCTAGTTTTACAAAATTATACAAACCCAACTCGCGCAGCTCCTGCTGGGCCGCGCCAAGCTCCCTCCACTCTTGCCACGATTCGAGCCCGAGCATGGCCCAACGGCCTTTTCTTCGAAGAGCATCCCAATATTCGGATACAGTGGTTTTTCCGTGAAGCGTCCGAGGAGACGCGTCTCGCTCGACAACCAATGAGAGACCCTTATGTGTGTCTGGGATATCCCCTATTGACCAATCCGCGCGTGAAAATTCACCAATTTCCGAGAGCGCTTTCTCAAAGCAAAAGACCGCGGCCTGGGTTTGACTTATTTTCTTGAAAGATGATGCCCATGTAGCTTTATTTGTGTCAGTGGGTTCCTGGATCAATGCAGACTCTACTTGTTTTGGCAATCCAAGTTTTTTAATTTCTGATATCCACCAAACGAATTGCCTGGCCGCTTCCCAGTTTTCATTTATTCCGAGTGATTCTCCAGCCTTAAATCGGTCGCCACTCAGTGTGGCTATTTTTGCCAGGCTAAGGCTTTTCAGGCTTTTTAGAGCATGAATGCTTTCTCGATGATCCAGCGCAGCAATAATTATTTGAAAGATTGAAGATGCGCTTGCCGCCTTGGGGAGCTTTGAAATGATGTCTAGGGCTTCAAACAACGCAATTGCGGCCGTATTGATTTTTTCTGCTTTCTCAGCAAAACCGTGGAGGCTGAGAGTGAAATCTCGGTCCGTATTGCAAAATCCTTTTTTTATCATTTCATCAACGCGATGCAGGCTTTCTTTCGCCGCTTGAAGAATGGCCTCGCTTTTCGCGATTTGGTGCAGTTCGGCAACCGAAATTGTCAAGGGGGCGTTGTTTCCCTCCGGTGAGATGCCCATTTTTTCGAGCAAATGACCACCCTCTTCAATCCAACGTATCAGTTGAATGGTCGAATCAAGCCCACTGAGATGCGCTGGGGGAGCGGATAAGGTTTCCCTGAACAACGGATTAGATATCCACTCTTTTTCTTTTTCTAGTTGATTTTTTATCACCGAAAGATCTTTTTGTAAATCTATCGCCTCCGGTTTTGCTGGCATGCTCTGAGGATCTTTTAGTAACTCCCGATAAAGATTTGTCGCGGATGTCCATTTTTTATTCAAAAACTTGAGGCGCCCGCTTTCTCTAATGGCTAATATCGCCTCTTGTATTTCAAACAAAGATGGTGGAGCTGAAAGATCAAATTTCTTGTTGATCTCATTCCGCTGCATTTTTAATGCATAGCCGTCAGCATGCGCAGCCTCAATGAGCTTTCTTTTGCTGAACATCGAATTCGACCGAGCGGACAAATCAGATGGAGCTTGGGCAGCCCATTGAGAAATCATGAGAAGGTTTTGAATTTGGGAATCGATTTCCGACGGAGACAACTCGCCCCCCCATCTCCCCATCAAGGTTTGCACATCATTTTCTGCTTGGCGATAACTTCTCCATATACCTCTCAGGCCCTTGGCAAGTGTTAAAATATCCCCCCCTCTTTCATCGCCAGAGCCAAAATCCACTACCACCTTATGGGCTGACCGCAATGTCGTTTCCATAGCAGTAGACATCTCCGCTTCTACCCCTGCGGTTTTCGCCTTTATTGATTTTTGACTGAAAATCTGGGCCAACTCTTTGGATTTCTCAATTTCCTGTAATGCGACAGCCCTCTCTTGCGAACTCCAACCCGCAATTATCCTGGCTTTTTCAGTCTCATGCCCTGAGGGGATTCCTACTTTCCTTATGAGCTCCGAAATGTTTTCAAAAGACCATGCTTGATTCGTCCACTGACTCTCATCGTCCCCAAAAACCGAATGCAAAGAGGCGGCCGCGGACATTCCCTCAGCGAGGGCTGCATCGAGTTTTGCGATTTCCGAGTGAAAATAATCTTGTGCGTCGTTGTCTGCTCGTTTTGGCATGAAGCCGGTGAGGGGATGTCCGTGACGATTGCCAGTCAATGGCAGCGAGGCGGGCAGCGAGGCGGTTGCTTTGTCAATGGCCTCTAATGCCTTTTGGTGCCGATCGGCTGCTGTCTTTATTGTCTTGATAATAGAGGGGGTTAAAGAGCTGAAATCAAGCGTAGGTTCGACCTTTCTCAAAATCTCCTGGGCTTCGCTGTCGATTCGGCCACGATGCAACTCACTTCGCCAGATAGTCTGGTGGGCATTGAGATCGATTTTGCCAATTTTTGGCCCTCCCATAGCTTCAGCATGTTTGCGAAGAATGTCTTTTTGAGCGCCAATTTTATCATCTTCGCAGGGAAGAGACTCCTGCTGATCTTGAAGAAGCCACCGGTTGTGAATATCGTCGACAAACTTCTTTTTCCCTGTTTTATTGCTGTGAAGCTCGAGGGCGAAATCACTCAACCCCGCTTTTTTGAGCCGAGACATCACGACTTGCATGGCCGCCAATTTCTCGGAAACGAAAAGAACGGTTTTCCCTTCCCAAAGGAAAGCAGCGATTAAATTGGTGATTGTTTGAGATTTCCCTGTTCCTGGCGGCCCCTCAATGACCCCACTCTTCCCCTCGACGGCATCCAAAATAGCGCTATGTTGTGAGCTATCAGCGTCAAAAATCAACGGTATATCCCGTGTGGCGTCGTCAATGTTTCGCTCTTTGGGCCGAGCCAGTGGATCAATGATATGATTTTCGATTAAATTCGAAATTTCTGTTTCTTGCTCACCGCTCTGAGATCCGTGAGGCTGCTGGATATCCAAGGGGGAAGTGCGGCCGGCAAGGATTCTTTGGACCAATGGGTGGCCCGTCAACCCATTTGACCCATCAGCTTCGAGGCTTTCCCAATGTTGAGAATCGAGATCTTTGAGAATCAAAGCGCCAGAAAATGACACAAGCGCCAATGCGGCTCGCCTAATCACTTTCCAGCCATGTAGTTTGGAAAACTCTTTTTCCAAACGATCAAAATAGTCTGACGGATTGGGAAATGATGATTCTTCATCGGATTCACCATTCCAGGCCGGAAGTTTTATTCCGTACTCGAATTCGAGCTTCTCTTTGAGAGCCAAATTGTTCGTCGCTTCATCACCAGACAATGCGATTGCAAATTCGTCATGTGTTGCCGTTTTTTCGCGCTTCAATGAGACGGGGACACACATGAGAGGAGCTTTGGCATTTCCTTTCACACCCGAGGTAAATGGATATTGCAAAAAACCAAAAATCAAAACCAACTGATTTGTGCCCGTTTCTTGAATTCTCAAACGAGCCTCATTATTTATTTCTCGCGCACGCACGCCCAAGTCTGCCGGCAGCAACAAACTTTGCAACTCAAGAGGGGGGATTGCGTCTTTTTTTGCAGTCTTTGAATTGGCTGTTTTTATCGATTTTTCCTCATTTCCGTCGAGAAAAGTTCCTGTGTCGTCCAACCACGGAAGGCCCCCTAAAAGATCAATATCGTCACTCTGCGCGATCGCTGATTCGCCGATTTTATTTTGAATTGGAGGATTTTTCGAGGGATCAAGAGCGTGCTGGGAGAGCCCTCTTAAGTTCATGGTTTCTGCTATCTTTGCCGAAGTGATGCGACCCGAACTTGCACCGGCCGTCCTCGGAGGAAGAAGGGACCCGGGAGGTATCTTTATTTCATGGATTTTGATGGTTTGCTCTCCACCGGCGCGCAGAAATGAATCGGCGATGCTGGACACGTCGAAATTGGCGAAATCTACGCCCGTTCGCGGAGAGAGCTTAAAATTCAGCAGAGGGTTTCTTGCGCTAAGATCAACCAAATTTTGTCGCAAATGGTCCAAGGCATCATTGATGTCGTCGCTTATTTTTTGCGAATTATTTTTTTTCATGGCTGTCTCTGGGACGAATGTAAAAGGGCACGATCAATCAACGCCAATTTATCGATCTTTTGTCGGGTTGATGTCAATCGCCTTTCATCCAGAATGCATAATTCAAAGAACTCAATCCAGCGCCCAATTGCCGAACGGCTTTAATGACGATTTTTAACGAAAAATATCAGCGCAAGTGGAGCCAGGAAAAGAGCAACACTAGCTATGGAGAAGCTGTGGGGCACGTAATGCAAAATTATCGGCCAATCATCGCCGAATTTTTCCATAGAAAAAGCCGGCAAAACGCCGGCCAGCTTTTTCATGTCAAC
>Ga0105857_1000477_pt1 | contig 14897 bp, 10 predicted proteins | sample OrgsoiDNA_201061_FD_89682 | JGI IMG/M metagenome (GOLD analysis project Ga0105857, IMG submission 89682) | Permafrost soil microbial communities from the Arctic, to analyse light accelerated degradation of dissolved organic matter (DOM) -... | ecosystem: Environmental > Terrestrial > Soil >...
GTTAATAGCTGGTATCTTATCGGTTCAAGTTCATGGCAATTTGCTAAGAATATTATCCGCAGTTCTACGGTAATTACCGCTGCAACTACTACTTGTATTCTGACAATCGCATTGGCTTCAAATCCATCCACTATGATCGATGTTACGGTTACTGTGGGTGATTCGCTGGCAACTATAGTTTCCAACATCAACGCAGCAGCCGCTGGTTCCAATGTTACTTCCAATGCATTGTGGAGCACGGTAGTTCAGGCAACTGCTACTGGTGGTCGTTTGGTATTGAACTATACTCAAAGTATTGTATTGAGTGACAGCGTTTCTGGTGCTGGTTTGACTAGCTTGGGATTGACTGCCAGTACATACAAGGGCGTACAGTTGACTTTTGCTCCACATACAAAGATTCCCCAAGGAAGTACACAGGGTGATATCTGGATCAAGACAACTACACCAAACAGTGGTGCCAACTATGTTGTAAAGACATACAGCGCAACTACAGGTACTTGGGCAATTGTTACCGCTCCTTTCTACAATAACGATACTTTGGCAACGGCCGCCGCAAATGGCGCACCTACAACCAATTCTATCTACGTTATGTACGATATTGATAGTAATGATACGGCAACAACCGATCTTCGCATCTACAATGGTACAATTTGGACTGATTTGAGTTACGAAGCATCACCAACGACACCAACAACCGCACCAGCGGCTGGAACGTTGTGGTACAACAACCAAAATCAAGTTGATATCATGGTGACCGACAGTGAAGACTGGTATGGCTACCGTAATATCTACCCAAATACCGATTCAAACGGCGTTATTATTGCTGGTTCAGCTCCATTGACACAAAGTCTTGGTGGTGCATTGGTTGATAACGACATTTGGCTTGACTCATCAGATACTGAGAATTACCCAAGCTTGTACCGTTACACAGCGGCTTCGCAAACCTGGACTTTGATTGATAATACTGATCAAACGACAGAAAATGGTATCGTGTTCCTCGACGCACGTCAAGACAGTGGTCCTGCTTATGCTACTGCTGCTAGTGGTTATATCAACTATTCAACATTGACGCTTGATTTGGTCCATTCGAATTATGTTGACCCAGATGCGCCAGCTCCAACATTGTACCCACGTGGCACGTTGCTGTTCAACACACGCTACAGTACATTGAATGTTAAGCAATGGCAGCCAAACTGGTTCTTGCCTGGTGGTTTTGATCCAAACACAAACTTTACGCTTCAAGCGTATAACGTTGGTGATTTTGCTGGTCAAACTGACTTAGCTCCGTACGAGTTTCCAGCTTTGACTACTGCTGGTCGTTGGGTTACTGCTTCTGGCAATGATGTTACCGGTGCCCCATTCATGGGACGTAAGGCGCAGCGTCAAATGATTGTGAAAGCTTTGGCTTCACAATTTGTAAGCAACCAAGACATCCGTTCTGAAATTGTTTACTTCAACTTGATCGCTTGTCCAGGATACACCGAATTGCTTAGCGATATGGTGTCATTGAATGTTGATTGTAAGGAAGTGGCGTTTATTATTGGTGATACCCCTGCGCGTCTATCGCCAGATGCGACAACTGTTGGTAACTGGGCAACCAATGCTAACAACGTTGCAACTGATGGTGATTCCGGTCTGGTAACACACGACTCCAACATTGGTCTTTACTACCCTTGGGGCTTCAGTACAAACGTAGATGGTTCAAATGTTGTGGTTCCACCATCAACAATTGCACTGTACACATATGCGTTTAACGATCAGATCGCTTATCCGTGGTTTGCTCCAGCTGGTTACACTCGTGGTTTGGTATCTAATGCAACATCAGTTGGTTACATTAATGCATCTGAAGAATACCAAACGGTTATTCTGAATCCAGGTCAACGTGACGTGCTGTATGAAAACAGCATTAATCCAATCGCGTACATTCCAGGACGTGGATTGGTCGTTTATGGTCAGAAGACCCTGAATCCAATCGCAGAAGCTACTGATCGAGTGAACGTTGCTCGTCTGTGTAACTACTTGCGTTACCAATTGGATTTGCTGGCTAAGCCATTCTTGTTTGAACAAAATGACTTGCAAACGCAAAGTGCTTTCCAGGTAACCTTGTCGCGTTTCTTGAGCGGTCTGGTTGGTCTACAAGCATTGACTGACTTTGCTGTTGTTTGTGATTCAAGTAATAACACGCCAGATCGCGTTGATGCTAACGAGTTGTGGGCTGATATTTTGATCCAGCCAGTTAAGTCGATTGAATTTATCTACTTACCAGTGCGTATCCTTAACACTGGTGCTACATTGTCCGCTTAATGGTCAAAGTAGTAAAATAACAAGCTCCGCCAATTGTAAAAGATTGGCGGAGCTTTTATCATTGGAATTATGAAACAAGAACGTAATTATAAAGTTCGGATACACAATGGTCCTTTTGGCGACAAAGTGTATTTGATAAACGCGGAAAATCACTACTTGGCGTATCAACGTTTTTGTGGTATTTTATTGAATAACGGTTATTATCATACAAGGGCTATGTGGCGATCATTAAGGGGAAAAGCCCCCACGCTATCACAAATACAAAAGTACGGACCCAAACGCCGTCCACAACGAATTACTCGAACCTATTTTTTCTTTCCAGCCAGTTGTGAACATGTTTTTGGTTCAGTACAACGTAGGACGCACGAAGCTGCAATTGAAATAACAAAATTAAAATAATATTGATTGGCAACCGATAGGTTGTTATATTGGTTATAGCTGCAAAGCTAGTTCGACGATAGGAGTTAAGTCTCCTGAACCCATAAAGTTTCCTCTTAGTGACTGGGTTACGCATAAGCAGTGCGTGCAAGGGTAAGACTCGGGTAGCTCCGAGAGAGAGTGAAACAAACATGATTTTACATGTTTAGTCGACTAGGATACGAAACCACACCAGTCTATCCGGCCAACCCGAACAGTTGCCCTATATGTACATATAGGGGTGGTGTGTTTCACTTATTCCTAATAGATATTCATCTATTAACAGCGTCTATATCGTTCTTCAATAAATACGAATTGGATATCCATTTCGGAGGAACGATATGTCTTCAACATTATCACGCTTTGGCGTGCCACTCGGCAGCGGTGCTGGCCGAGGCGGCCTTCTCCAGCCAAAGACTAAGTATAAATTCCGAGTTCGAGTAATTAACTTTGGACCACTGCAAGGTGGTCTTGAACTGACACAACAGGTCATGACTGTTGGTCGTCCTAAGGCTTCGCAAGAGCCTGTCAAGGTTGATTCATACAACTCAACAGCATATTTCGCAGGTAAGGCAGTATGGGAAACCATCAACCTTAAGGTGCGCGATGACATTACTAACTCAATGTCAACAATCGTCGGCTACCAACTGCAGAAGCAGATGAACCACTTTGACCAAACTAGTGCGGTCGCTGGTGTGAACTACAAGTTCAACATGTACATCGAGACTCTCGATGGCGGCGATGACACTGTGTTGGAACAGTGGTATCTGGAAGGCTGTTTCTTGTCAAGCACTGAATACGATGATTTCGATTACGCAAGTTCCGAAGTTATGGCTATTTCAATGACAATTCGCTATGACAATGCAACACAGAGCGGCGGTTTGATGCCAACAACTGTTCAATTGCTGACTGGTTCAATGATCGGTTAATTGAATGGCTGCTAATAAAACTGACCAATACGGCAACCCGATTATTGTCGAACCAAATAACTATGCAGTAACGGCATTTGGTTTAGATACTCAGGCATTTAACGCATCGGCCAACAATTTTGCGGGGGCACCACGCCCCCGTTTTTTGTTTATGGTTCGATTTGTCCGCGCCAATGGTGCTGGCGGAAAAGCATGGACTAACGGTTTGACGTTTGCAGTTCGATCAGCCGATAGACCAAAACTTCAACCAACAGTTCAAGAGCTCAATCAATACAATAAAAAGAGATTGGTTCAAACAGGTATCAAATACAGTCCAGTCAAAATGTCGTTCTACGACACCACTGATGCATCAGTTATGCAAATGTGGAGCGAATACTCCAATTTCTATTTTGGTGACTTTCGTCAATCTACCGGTTCTAATTGGTCTTATGATATCACGGCCCCACAATACGTTGGTGGTGCCAATGGTTTTGGTTTTTCACCACAACTAAACACTGATGTTGTTGCCAGTATTAATTCAACTGCTTATTTCTTCGATAAGATTGAATGCTATCAAGTATATGCTGGTGAATACGTTCAATATGATCTGATAAACCCAAAGATTTCGTCATTCGATCCTGATGGGTTTGACTACGAACACTCAGAAGCTCATGTGGTTGATATATCGTTCGAATATGAAGCGGTTATATATGCCAACGGTGGTGCTCCTGCATCTATTGCTAAGAATCCGGTTTTGAACCCGTTCTTTAAGAACTTACCAAACCAAGCATACGACCCGTTCACTATTCCCGGTTATACACCTGGATCAAATGCTCCTGGTGATTACACCCAAAATCCAACTGGCAGTGGTGCATCGTTATTGGGTTTGGCAGCTACTTTCTTAGCTCCTGGTGGTAAGAATCTATTGAGTGGTGGGTTAAAGCAGATTGGTACCGGTGTACTTGGTGCGTTTGGTACCGCAGTGTTTGGCCAAAACAACCCATTGAGTAATACATTTTCCAAAGCCCTTCCTGGTATTATGAATGGATCGTTTTCTGGTAAAAACGCAATTTCGGCATTGACTAGTGGCGTAGCCACAAATCCAAATGCGGCTCTTTCTGCTGCATCAACTTTGGGTCAAAATACCATCCCGGCGTCAACGTATAGTCAGTCTTATGGTGCGGTATCTCAATTCTTTGGAGCTAACACTCCAACGGCTACCAAACAAGCGGTTGCCGCTTCAGTTACTGCGACATCTATAGCGACTGGTACAGCCCCGGCCAATTTGGTATCAAATACTAGTTCAAATAGTGGTTATGGCTTTACCTCCGGGTTATCATTAGATTCAACTGCACTTGGTGTACTTAATCAAAATAGTCCTAGCAGTGCACAAATCGGGGTATTCACCACTAGTACAAACACCGGTGGTGGTGGGCCGCCTTCCATGGATTCAACTATCGTATGACAAAATATAGCCAAGGCGAATGGCGCCCAACGAAACCAGAAAAATACATTGGTAAATATCCAATCGTATATCGATCAAGTTGGGAATTATCAGTATTCCGAGTATTAGATGCTCACCCAAGTGTAACTCAATGGGCAAGTGAAAGTATCTCTATTCCATACAAGCATCCATTAACTGGAAAGTGGCATTTCTACATTCCAGACTTGATGATTGTCTTTACTGATAAAACAGGACAACGACGTGCTGAACTTGTTGAAATCAAACCAGCAAAAGAAACCTACGTTGAGCGAGCGAAGAGTAAGAAAGATCAAGCAACATTGGCTGTCAATCAAGCCAAATGGGCATCTGCTATTGCTTGGTGCCATAAAAATGGCCTGACCTTTCGTGTTCTAACAGAAGATCAACTTTTTGGAAATAAAAAGAAATGAGTAAGAGCATCCAAGATGCGTTGGATCTCCCGACGCTTGAAAACTTGCTGCGAACATCAGCGCCTGGTCCTGATGTTCCAGAACCAGTAGTTAATGAGGATGGTGAAATAGATACCACCTCTCAAAATGCATTATCAGCTCAAGTTGGTGAAGCATTGGCCTCTAATCCACTAATTGATATTGATCACGAAGCAAAAGAAGCTAGAGATCATGAAGTTAGCATGGATAAGATGTATGACGAGACTATTCAACATAGCCGAGATCTTATGGATCTTGGTTATAATATCGATACTCGTTCAGCAGGTCGTATTTTTGAAACGGCAGCTACTATGTATAAGATTGCTTTGGATTCTAAGAATTCAAAGCGTAAAGCGCAGCTTGATCTTATGAAGATTCATCAAGAGCAGCAGAAGATTGATATTGTGAATAAAGACAAAGGTGGTGACGGCAATAATGGTCCTATCGATATTGGTAGTGTCATTGTTGAAGATCGTAATGAACTTCTCCGCCAGCTACGGGATCAATCCAATAAATAGAGATATTATTGCTCCGGAGAATACCATATGTCATTTCTTAAATACCTCTCGGAAAGCGAGAAGTCATACAAATACCGCCTGAAGACAGTTGCTGTCGATCTTAGTGAATCTGAAATTTTGGATCGCATCGAATACTATTTGCAACGTTTTAAGCTGCTTGATATTTCTCGTCCTTTCAAGACCATTCTGCAAAAGGTTCCTCTCGACTTCCCTAACGTAACCAATGCCGAAGTTTATATGCTCGACATTGAAACTGCATTTCCATTGAGTTCATATGTTGCTGCTCAAGAATTGCGTGCGTTACTGGGTATTCCTGAGAACATGCTAGTAGTTCGTGGTGCTAACGAACCGATCGAGATCGAAACAACACTGATCAATCAAAAACAAGAAGTAGAAGACGAAGCGGCTAAACAAGACCTCGTAACTGCTCCATTGTTGAATACTGACCCAGTTTACCCAGCTAGCGAACAAACAGCTGACGGTACTAACTATTACGGTAATTCATATAACAATAACTTGCTTGATACTCTGCAAAAGATTGCAGATGAACGCAAGCCTGTAAAGTTTGATCCACCAAGCACCTTGTTTAAATGGCTTGATATGCCAAAGACAAGTAACGATCCAGTTCAAGATGCAGCGGACTTTAATGCTGATATCGAAGAACCAAAGATCGAAAAGGAAGACGAGGATGCAAAGCAGGTGTCAGTCAATGACAACTTCTCTACTGAAAATTCACGTTTTTCTAAAGACTTTATTAACCCCCGCACTGGCGCGGCAAAAACGCTTGTAGCCAAGATGCCCAAAAATAAGTGATTTAACATGAGCAAATTGAACCTCAATCGTCTTGCGCAGCTAGTTGGTTATGGCACGCTTAAAGAAACTGCCGACTACGATTTCGGTGGTGTAGAACCACGTACCCATAAGGTTGCAATGATCGCAAGCAAGCCAGGCGAAGCTGACTTGGGTGATCGCATGATTAACAATCAAGGTGATAACCCATTGGAAGAAGATGGCGTATGCGAAGCTGATCCACGCTTTGAAGGTATGGATGACGATTATCTGACCACTATGATGAATATGATGCGTACGGCGCCAGCAATGGCAACATCAGAAGCCAATCTGCAGTGGTTGGCAGCAGCCAATGCTGAATTAGCACGACGTGCTACCTTTGCCCAAGCGTCAGCCCAAGCTGAAATGGATGCTGCTCAAATGGCTCAAGATGCATCAGCTCCAGCAATGCAAGCCGCGCAAGCAATTATCGATCCAATGGCCGATCAAGTATCAGCCCCTGTTTCTGGCGTCATGATCGATCGTGATGGTTTCCCAGAACATATGACTGTTATTCAAGATGGTCGTTTCTTTGTTACTGCCAAGAACGAAACCACCGGTGAAACTGAAATTTTCCCACGCGACGAATGGGATAACATTGTTCTAGATAACGATTCGATGTATGACAACGTTCGTGTTGGTGATCGTTTACCAGCTATGGATCAAACTGTACAAGACGATGACGATGTAGTCATTGTTGGTATCGGCGAAGACGACGAAGACGAAGATGATGCTATGGTTGAAGCTCCTTGGGATGCTGATACTAATAAGGAATGTGATGATGTTGATCATGAATATGATGATATTCCTAAACGATCAATGTCCGTTAATCCTAAGACAAAGCCAGTTGAAGAAGGCGTAATGGATACCATTCGCCAATCAGTTAATCCTGAAACAATGAGCAAGGCTCATACCGTGTTAACCAAGGCTGGTATTAGCGATACGGCAATCATGCATCGTGATGTCAACATGAAAGCATCAGGATGGACAAAGCTTGCTCATATTTTGAGCCAAGAATCCATGTCAGATGCCGATGCTGAAGATTATTGCAAACACGTTTTGCATGCTCTGGCTGATAAGTTGGAAGAAGGTAAAGCCATTGATGAGTCACTTGCTTTGAATGAATTTGAAGGCATGGGTGGCGACCAACGTTTTGGTTATACCTCTGATGCTTTGGGCAATGTGAATGTTACCGATGCACGTACTGGCGCAAGTTTGTATTTGCAAGGTCAAGATGCTCAAGAACTGTTGGGTGCATTGGCGATTCATGGTTCAACACCAGAAGCAGTGCAGTCAATCCTCAGCCAATATGAACATGTTTTAGATGGTCAAACTGATGATGACGGTGAAGAAATAGGTCTTGATATGCCAACTAGTTCATCGGTTGACGCATTCGGCTTCTAAAACAAGCAGAAAACAAAAGAAAGGTCGGCATTGCCGACCTTTCTTTTTAAATAAAGATAGTAAAACTACATACTTTATAGGTTCGTATGCAAACATTATTTGAATCACATCCAAAGCTTAAACATAGCATTAACACGATGACTGCGGCTCAACGTAAAACTATTGATTACTCGATATGGGAACTCAATGAAAATGGCTATATCTACAGCGTTGAGACGATAATGCCAGAATACGACTTTGAAGATAAGCTGTTGTGGGCTGACAGTGAAAAGAGTCATACTGATATCAAGAATAGTGGCATGTTGCCATTAGAGGTTCAGGATTGGCTTAACGAGAATATGACTAATAATTGGTTCTATGATACTCGTTTAAACATGGACAAGAAAGACAAGATGTATTTTAGACACATCATGTTTCAGTTCCATTTTGAAAAACAAAAGGATGCCGCAATTTTTAAATTGAGATGGCAACAATAATATGTCAAATGGTGATGTAGAACTAGTTAAGAAAGGTCACACGAAAGATACTTATACGCACGAGCAACTTACACAGTTGATGCGTAGTATGGATGACCCTGTATTCTTTACAGAAACGTTCGTTAAGATTCAGCACCCTATAAAAGGGTCTATCCACTTCAAATTGTATGATTATCAACGTGAGATGATCAGATCATTTGCAGACAATCGCTTTGTGGTCGGCCTTACGGCTCGCCAAATGGGTAAAACAACAACAGCCGCGGCGTATCTATTATGGCTAGCTATGTTTAGGCCTGATACTCAAATTCTTATTGCAGCTAATAAGTTTTCTCAAGCAATGGAAATTATGGACCGTATTCGTTATTCATACGAAGAGTGTCCTAACTTTATCCGTGCTGGTGTAGTTGAATACAACAAGGGTACCATTTCTTTTGACAATGGCTCACGTATTACCGCTCGGGCCACGACGCCAGATGCTGGTCGTGGTTTGTCAATTACCTTGCTTTACTTGGACGAGTTTGCGTTTGTGCGCCCAACTATGGCAACAGAATTTTGGACTGCTATCCAACCAGTACTATCAACTGGTGGTAGTTGCATTATAACATCTACTCCAAAATCAGACGAAGATCAATTTGCTCAAATCTGGAAGGGCGCCATTGACAATACCGACGATTTTGGTAACCCAATTTCTGGTGGTGTTGGCCGTAACAACTTCAAGCCAATCTTAGTTAAATGGGATGCGCATCCTGATAGAGATGAAGCATGGGCAACGCCATTCCGTGAATCTCTCGGTGAAGCACGTTTCCGACAAGAATTTGAATGTGAATTCGTTTCTGATGATGAAACACTTATCAATGCTTTGACTTTGACTGCTATGCGATCTATAGACCCAGAATTCTATACTGGTAAAGTTCGTTGGTTTAAGGAGCCCGAAGCCAATAGAGCTTATTTGATTGCACTAGATCCTTGCTTGGGTACAGGTGGAGATTTTGCAGCCATACAAGTGTTTCAATATCCAGAAATGATACAAGTTGCTGAGTGGATGCACAATCAAACACCAGCTCCTGGACAAGTTCGTATTCTGTTGCAAGTCCTTATGATTTTGTATCAAACACTTCGTGAAGACCCGGCGCAAGACAGTGAGCCACAACTATTCTGGACCGTTGAAAACAATACCATTGGTGAAACTGTTCTTCAAATCATTGATGATACCGGCGAACAAAACTTCCCTGGTATTTTCATAAGTGAACAACGTAGAGCTGGGTCGTCACGTAGATTCCGTAAGGGTCTTAATACTGACAATCGAAAGAAACTTGCTGCGTGTGGAAAGATGAAAAGTTTGATTGAAAGCCGTCGTATGACTATTTGCTCGAAGGAGCTTATCAAACAGTTAAAGATGTTTGTGAGTTCTGGTGCCAGTTATGCTGGTAAATCTGGCGAGAAAGACGACTTAGTGGCTTCCACATTATTGATTGTACGTATGATTGAAACGGCAATGCAATGGGTGGTGGGAATTGACAATGAAGATCTTAAAGATGCAATTGACCCAGAAGACGCGCTTCACGAACCCATGCCAGTAATAATTAACTGAGCATAAATATAATTTAGTTAACCCATCGGATAAACCAATGATCGATTTTAGTGAACTTAGTCTGGAAACATTCCAGGTGCTCCGCGCTTACGGCAAGGATATTGTACTCTATGACGAGCATGGTAACCGAGTATTTGAACCATCAGACGCTCGCCGCTTCTATATATCTGGCGATAACATTCTGGTAAGTATTCTTAATGACGGCGATAATAGCGCAGTCAAAGTTTATTTGAGCACTGACATTCAGATTTCCGAAGTATTGGAATTCGTTACTGTATTGCGTCGTATTGCAACTCAGTTCAATGTCTTGTTCAACGTCAGAAAGTATAACAAGAAGATCACACCCCGTGACTTCGCCACACAAGCAGCGGTTAAAGAGCAAAAGGAATATTCTATGAACATTATGGAAGGTTTGTATGGTACGAGCAAGAGCTCATACCTGAAACTTGAAAATGCTCGCATGATCGTTCGTCACAGTGCCCGTGTTAAAGAAAACATGATTGGCGGTCGTGGTCGTTCGATTCAGAGCATTTTTGTAGAGAACGCACACGGCGAACGTTTCTTGTTCCCTGTTAACGTTCTGTCTGGCGCACGCGCTATGACACAACACGTGAATCACGGTGGCACATTTGCTGATGAAGTAGGCCAGCAAATCATCCGTATGGCACAAGACTTTTCTGATCTGTCGAAAGTGGCAGGTCATATCGGTTCAAACCAGAAGAGCTTGCCAGCTCAAGCGATGCGAGTTCGCGAATCTATCCGTTCAGGTGGTCATGACATTCGTCGTACATTTGAACGTATGTGTCGTGATGAAGCATCATACATTCGTGAGTCAGCACGCATTACCGAAGCCAAAGCTTTGACCGAAGGTTCAGAGAACGTTGCCGAAGCTGTAGAAGCTCTCCAATCATTGCTGACACTTGGCGGCGTAGCAATGGATGAGTCAATGCTGGAAACAGTGGCAAAGTACATTAGCGTCATGGAAGACATGCGTCCTGATAGTGCACCTGCTGACGATGCTAAAGACCCAGACGACGGTAAGCCAGTTCAACCAGTAAAGCCAACACCACCAGTTACACCTGGTCAATCACAAGACAGCGACGACAAAGACAGTGATAATGCTGACGATGCTGATGCTGATCAAGAAAACGGTTCATTCCATGAAGATGCAGAAATGGATGATGATACTGTTGATGAAGACGAAGAAATGGAAGGTGATGAAGTAGCTGAAACTGCTGCTATTCGTGCATTTGATGCGTGGATGGAAAGCTTTGATCCAGACACATTCTTTGGCGAAGGCAAGTCATTCAAGCGTAACGATGATGACGAAGAAATGACTGCTGCTGAAAAGAAGAAGAAAGATCAAGAAAAGCGCGACGCAGCTAAGAACAAGAAGACACCAGTAGAAGAAAGCGTTATCACCGAAGACATCATTGACCAAATCGATGCTGACTTTGAACCAGATCCTGATTGGGTTTATGACAATGAAGATGCAATCATGTCTGCTATCCACAGCTTGGTTTCACAATGTCGCAGTAATCCAGCTTTGATCCCACAGTTGGGTGCAAAGGCTAAGAAGGGTATTCAAGCGTTGAACTTGGCCGGTTTCGATCCAATGGATGTTGTTGATCTTGACGACGAAATAGTTCGAGCAATGGGTCTGACAGAAGGTAAGTCGTTCAAACGCAATGATGACGACGAAGAAATGACTGCTGCTGAAAAGAAGAAGCAAGACCAGCAAAAACGCGATGCGGCTAAGAACAAGAAGATTCCAGTTACTGAATCCTCAGAAAGCACATACGAAGTTTATGGCAACATGGGCATGAAAAGCAAGCCATTCCGCAAGTCATTCAAGACTGAAGCAGCACGTTCAGCTTGGCTTGATAAGCAGGAAGGTAACTTGGATATTCATGGTTATGCCGATCCAGAGCCAGCTTCTTCAGTAGAAGAAGGCAAGAGTTTCAAGCGTAATAAAGATGAAGATGCAGTTGGTAAGAAGAAAGAAGACAAGCAACGTCGTGATACTCAACGCGATAAGCAAGAACGTACTGACGAGTCAAATAGTATGGATTCAACTGCGCTCACAATGGCATTGAATAAAGCTGTTGGTGCAGTAGCGAATGCAGAAGTGCGTCGTATTAATGAGAACAACGTTGTTATCGCTTATTTGGATGGCCGCGTCATTAATCCTGCAATGATGGTCACTTTCCGTAGCCGTATTGTTGATGCAGTAGCAGTAGTGTTTGAACAATTTGGTTTGGTGATGGGTGAAACTCGTACTGTTCCAAGTAAGCAATCAAATGATTTGCTTATCGTGTGTTCATTCACAAATGGTACAAGTCCTATCGATGAAGGCAAGTCATTCAAACGCAATGATGACGACAGTGAAATGACAGCAACAGAGCGCAAGAAGCAAGACCAAGAAAAGCGTGATGCAGCTAAGAGCAAGAAAACTCCAGTAGCAGAATCAGTGATTACTGAAAGTAGTGACGATGAAGAAGCTCAATATATGTTGGCAGATCAAACACCAGATACTTTTGGTGTGGCTGCTGAATATGTAAAGCGTCGTCTTAAGGGCAACCTCACTGGTGTTAGTCGTGCAATTTTGGCACGTTTGCTGTTCCTGTTTTTCAAGAATCGTGTTGAACAGAACGACCTGTATCCAAGCGAACACGTTATTCACAATTATGTTGACAGCATTGCCATCTCGCAAGTAGCTGAGCTTTTGAATATTACGTTGACTGAAGGTAAGAGTTTCAAGCGTAATGATGACGACAGTGAAATGACTGCTGCCGAAAAGAAGAAGCAGGATCAAGAAAAGCGTGACGCAGCAAAGAACAAGAAAAAGCCAGTAGAAGAAGGTAAGTCTTTTAAGAAAAACGATGATGACGAAACTATGTCAGCAGCGGAAAAGAAAAAGAAAGACCAACAGAAACGTGATGCGGCTAAGAGCAAGAAAGAACGTACTGACGAGGCTTCAGATATCAGCTTTAATGATGCTAAGGTTCAAATCAAGCAAGTGAAGGGTCAATTGGCAAAGATGAGCCCATTCGATAAGAATTACGTGTCGATGAAAGCACACTTACAAAAGCTTGAAGATCGTTTGTCCCGTAATGGCGACGATGATTTGGATGAAGATGGTATTGTAGCTTCATCATCCGACGAATTGGCTGAAGAGTCAGAAAACGCTGGTTGGTACGTGGTAACACAGAAGTTTGCTATTGTTGCTGGTCCTTTTGAATCTAAGCAAACAGGCTGGGAATTCTGTCAAAATCACCAACACAAGACTGCTGATAGTTTGGCTTGTCGTTACGGTACAAACGAAGATCCGTCTGTAGAGGGTGGCGATTTTATGTCTCAAATTGAAGAAGCTAGCGACATTAGCTTCAACGATGCAAAGAGTGAAATCAAGTCAGTGAAAGCAAAGCTGAATGGTATGAACCCATTCGACAAGGATTATGTTTCCACTAAGGCACGTTTGCACAAGTTGGAAGACCGTTTGTCACGTAATGGTGATGACGATTTGGACGAAGCAATTGGCGGTGAACCTATGTCACTTGACCAAATGGAAAGTGTTCTCCGTCGCTCCGGACTTGATCAAGCATTGGCTAAGATTCGTTCAGATTCAAACTATGGTGGCATTCTTGATACTGTGGCTGAACAATTTGGTGAGCCAGTAGCTGAATTGATTGACAATTTTACGTCAGCTGACAAGCTTCACTATAATCAAGAAACTACGACAGTAGGTGAATTCCTTTCTAATCTGCCAGAAATTGTGGCACTCATGAATAGTGTTAGTTCAACAGATGAAAGTTACGTATCTGGTGATGGTGGCTACGGTGGTGACTCTTCAGATGTTATTGAATCCGAAGACGAAAGTGATGCTTGGGCTGGTGAAGACAAGGAATCATGGTTGGGTAATGGTAATCCAGTGAAGTTCAAGGCTGGTACAGGTTACGAAGAGCCAGGTATTTGGACTCCAAGTCAAGTTAACATGGAACGTGGCCGTTGCTGGGTTGGTGATGAAGATGATCGTGGTTGGTATGTTTATATCGATCATCTTGTACCATTCCACGGTGAAGACGACGAAATGGAAGAAGATATTGTTATTCCACGTAATATGACAAACAGCTTGGCATCGGAAGTGGAAAAGAAAGTAGATCCAGTATCCGGTGAACCAGACGATCAAAGTTATATTAGCCGTTTGCGTACCCTTGCAGGTATGAATAAAGTTTAATTTTGACGCAGTATAGGTAGTCACGTAATATGGCATATGGTTTAGAAATAGACCATATGCCATTTTTCATTCTTCTGCTGGTCGGTAATTTGATACCGGAAGCTAAATAGATATTGTCTACGTAAAGTAATTTATATTTTGCGTGGTCTAGGCAAAGTAGTTAAACTAAGAACACTAACAAAACGGCAAGAAATAAAGGCAAAGAAAATAATAAAACTTTTATTTTGCGCAGTTAGCGTAGATTATATAAACTACACGAAGCAGTAACAAAAACAACAAACACATAATAATAACAAAAGGCAA
>Ga0105857_1000483_pt1 | contig 14782 bp, 12 predicted proteins | sample OrgsoiDNA_201061_FD_89682 | JGI IMG/M metagenome (GOLD analysis project Ga0105857, IMG submission 89682) | Permafrost soil microbial communities from the Arctic, to analyse light accelerated degradation of dissolved organic matter (DOM) -... | ecosystem: Environmental > Terrestrial > Soil >...
AGGCTCGGATCGATGCCGTTGTCAATTCGCGCCGGGGACGTGCTGGTGTTCCAGACTTCGTGGAAGACCGTGCCTGGGATGGCGGCGATCTCGACCACGCTGGGCAGCGCCCCTTCCATTCCGGCGCAGACCACAATCACCCGCGCTTGCGTCAGGCGCTCGCGATTGCTCATGAGTCGATGAATGCCCGCGACCCCGATATCGTAAATGGCATCCACCTGGTTGCCCATCAATTCGGCGGTAACCTGCGCTTCTTCGGCCACCGGAATGTCGCTGGTTCCGGCGCAGACCACCGCGATCATACCCTTGCCATGCACCGTTCGGTCCCGCCAGAAACGGATGGCGCCCGATAGCGGAAGATACTCGGCGCAGGCTAGTTTCTCCGTCACCAGGGCCGCGCACTCGCGGTCCGCCCGCGTGATCAGCACGTTGGTTGAGTTCTCCAGCAGACTGCCCGCAATGGCCACCACCTGTTCCGGTGTTTTCCCCTTGGCGAGAATGACCTCTGGCATGCCGTGGCGCAGCGCGCGGTGGTGGTCCACCTTCGCAAATCCCAGGTCCTCGAAGGGCATGTGGCGCATGCGGGTCATCGCGGTATCCAGATCCACCGCGCCCGATCGCACCTGCTCGAACAATGCCCGCAGCTGGTCCTGGTCCATGAGGCCAGAATATCAGAAGGCGGCCTAACGCCGGCTCGTTACTCCAAATCGCGGTGCACCGTGTCCATGGAGAACGCGGGCACGCACACGGCGATGTATTCCGCGCCGCCGGCTTCTGGCGTGCTGTAACGAACCCACTCGCCCCCATGCGCAATCACCGCCTGGCCGGCGTGGACGTCGAGTGTGCCGTCGCGATGCTCCACGCGCAGCACACCGCGCAAGACCACGGTGAATTCCTCAAAATCCGGCGTCTGGCCCGGCTCCTGCCATCCCCCGGGGCTGCGCATGTGAGCCACGCTCGCGGCGCTGGTTTCGGAATTCACCCGTCCGACATATTCATCGATCAGCTTGGGTTTGTTGCCGGCGGCTTCCACGCGCGTGGGCGCAGGGATCAGTGTGGGCACGTACGCTCCTCCAGAGCCCTCATGTTAGCAGCAAGGGCCGGGTGAAAATCGGACTTGCCTATAAGTTGGTGGCATCGCTATACTGTCATTTTCGCTGAGACCGTTTATGACGGCGAGAGACGATTTCGACCCGCTGGCCCCCCAAAGGGAAGCTGCGTTTTTTTATGGCCTGTTTCTCCGCGGCCACGATATTGAAGACCTTCGCCAGGACATCGACGTTCCCCGGTCAATGCTGGACAAGTGGCTCAAAGCCCGTGATTTTGAAGAATCGTTCCGCGAAAACCTGCAACGCGTCTACGCCTACCGCAAGCAGGTACTGAGGATCTTTGACGGCCTGGTTCTAAACGAACAGAATCGCCCCACCGTGCAGTAGGGGCCGGGCAACGCACTCAATCTACCGAGCCGCGCACGTCAGTAAGCGATCCCTTCATTCCCCGCTCTGTTGCAATAGTTTCGCCGCCAGCCCCGTCCAACCAGTTTGATGGCTGGCGCCCAGGCCGGTGCCCGTGTCCCCGTGGAAGTACTCGTAGAAGAGCACCAGATCCTTCCAATATGGATCGTTCTGGAATTGCTCCGCTGGCCCATTCACCGCACGCTTTCCGTGATCGTCCTTCAGGAAAATACGCGAGAGCCGCCGCGAAATCTCCGCCGACACTTCCCACAGAGTCATCATCGTGCCGCTCCCGGTGGGGCATTCCACTTTGTATTCGTCGCCCAGGTAGTGGTGGAATTTCTGCAAACTCTCGATCAGCAGGTAATTCAGCGGAAACCAGACCGGCCCGCGCCAGTTCGAGTTTCCTCCGAACAGCCCGGTCTGCGATTCGCCGGGTTCGTAGTCCACGCGGTGTTCGCTGCCGTCGCCGCGCAGTATGTAAGGCTGGTCGCGGTGCGCGCGGGAAAGGCTGCGCACCCCGAACGGCGACAGGAATTCGTCTTCGTCCAGCATGCGCTTCAGGATGCGGCGAAGCTGGTCCGGGTTGACGACAGACAGCAGCCGGCGCGCGCCCTTGCCGGCCACTTCCATCGAAGCGATATTGTGAGTGAGGTCTGGGCGGTTGTCGATGAACCACTGCATACGCCGCTTGAAGCCCGGAAGTTGATCGATCAGCCGCGGCTCCAGCGTTTCCACCGCGAACAGTGGAATCAGCCCCACCATGGACCTCACCTTGAGCGGTATGTGGCGGCCATCGGGCAGGTGCAGCGCGTCGTAAAAGAATCCGTCCTCTTCGTCCCACATGCCCACGCCATCTTCGCCCAGGTGGTTGATGGCTTTGGCGATGAACAGGAAGTGCTCCCAGAATTTACTGGCCACGTCTTCGTAAGCCGGGTCCTCGCGCGACAGTTCCAGCGCGATGGCCAGCAGGTTCAGGCTGTACATGGCCATCCAGCCGGTGCCGTCGGCCTGTTCGATGTATCCGCCGTTCGGCAGCGGCTCGCTCCGGTTGAAGACCCCGATATTGTCCAGCCCCAGGAACCCGCCCTGGAAAACGTTCTTGCCCCCGGCGTCTTTCCGGTTCACCCACCACGTGAAATTCAGCAGCAGCTTGTGAAAAGTGCGTTCCAGAAATGCCCGGTCGGGTTTGCCGCGATGCTTCCGGTCAATCTTGTAGACGCGCCACGCGGCCCAGGCCTGCACCGGCGGATTCACGTCGTTGAAATTCCATTCGTAGGCGGGAAGCTTCCCGTTGGGATGCATGTACCATTCCCGCAGCATCAGCACCAGTTGGTCCTTGGCGAACTGCGAATCCACCAGCGCCAGCGGAACGCAGTGGAAGGCCAGGTCCCACGCCGCGTACCACGGGTATTCCCACTTGTCCGGCATGGAGACGATGTCGGAATTGTAGAGGTGCGGCCATTCGTGATTGCGGCCCTGTTTTCGCTCGGGCGCCGGCGGGGGAAATCCGGGGTCTCCATTCAGCCAGTCGCGGACCACGTAATGGTAGAACTGCTTCGACCACAGCAGCCCGGCGAAGGCCTGGCGCATCACGGCGCGCCCGTCAATCGAGAGTTCGCGCGGCGTCACAGTGGCGTAGAAGTCGTTGGCCTCGTCCATCCGTTTGACGAAGGTCTCGTTGAACCCCGCGCCAAACGGCTCGGTCAAGACGGCATCGGTCAAACGTAGCTCGAGCACGGCGGATTTGCCGCTATCGAGAGTCAGCATGTGGTGCGCCGCAGCCTTGGTGCCGCGACCCTCCGGATTGACGCTGTTGCCGTTCCCCCGCACCACATGTTCGCCGATGCCATCCTTGGCGAACGGCCACGGGTTGAGCGTCCCCCACAGTTCCGCGCAGTTGGTTTCATTGTCCGTGAACAACAGCTCGGGCTCGCCGTTGCAGTAGAGCCGGCGGCGGCCGTAGTAAGGCTCGTCGAGTTCGATCAGGCCCGGCGCTTCGCCTTTGCGCAATTCGGGCTTCTCGACCTTCTCCACCTCGCCGCCGCCCCATCGCCACGTATTGCGGAACCAGATGGTGGGAAGCACGTGGAGCGTCGCCGTCTCGGGACCGCGGTTGAAAACTGTGATACGGATCGGTATGTCGTCCGGCGCGGCCTTGGCATACTCCACAAAGACATCGAAATACCGGTTTTCGGCGAAGACCCCGGTATCGATCAGCTCGTACTCCGGGTCCAGACGGCTGCGCCGGCCGTTCTCCTCCCTGAGCCGCTGGTATGGGAATTCGGCCTGCGGATACTTATACAGGCATTTCATGTACGAGTGAGTCGGGGTGTTGTCCAGGTAGAAGTAGCATTCCTTGACGTCCTCGCCGTGGTTGCCCTCGGGGCCGGTGAGTCCGAACAAGCGTTCCTTCAGAAAAGGGTCGCGGCCGTTCCACAGCGCGATGGCGAAGCAGATGCGCTGGTGGCGGTCGCAGATCCCGGCCAGTCCATCCTCGTTCCAGCGATAGGTTCGGGACCGGGCCTGTTCATGCGTGAAATATTCCCAGACCGATCCATCGGGGCTGTAATCTTCGCGAACCGTGCACCAGGCGCGCTCGCTCAGATACGGGCCCCATCGGTTCCAATGCGCGCGGTGAAGCCGGTCCTCTTCCATGCGCGCTTGCTCTTCAGTCATTGGCTAAGGCAAGCCCCATCTAACAGAGTGTTGCATAATCGTCGCCGTCCTTACCGGCGATGGCCGAACCGGATGGGGAAACGTCTTCGCCGGCGCCCCCGCGGGAAGACGGCCATCTCCTTTCGACCGTTCTTGTTTTGCTTTCTGTTGTGCCTGTTCTCTGCGTCCAGTCTCCGCGTCTCCGCGTCTCAGCGGTAAATAGACGGCGCCAGAGGGACTGAATTTCACGGTCTAAGAACTAGGTTAGTCGGCGTCAGTTGGAAAATCAGCCGCTTGAGGATTACCGTTCTTCAAGAATACCGTCAGTCGAATCCCAGCCGGATCTCGATTCGAGACGGTAACATCTCCATCGAATAGCGCCAGTATCCGGTAGGCTACTGGAGGACCCAGTCCCAGGTCTCCACCCGGTGTGGACGCCTCGCTGATCGAGAAGAGATCGAAGAACTTGGAGACTTGATCCATTGGGATCGCCTTGCCGTAGCTGTCGATCGTAACCACTATTGGATCGGCATCGGCCCTGCAGGCAATCCGTACCGATTGGCCGTGTTCCGAGAACTTGACCGCAGTCTCAAGAAGTGCGTGTAAAGCCTTGACCAGCAATTCCTCCTCGCCCACCACGATTCCCTCCCCACAAGAAAGGGGACCCAGTTTCACCTGCCGGCCCTCGGCCAGTTCAGTGGTCAGGCCAACCGCCCGCTGTAAGGCCATGCTCAATTTCACGGGGCCGGCCAGAAACCCCTCGCGCTTCACGTCGATTTGAGTCAGAAGCATGGCATCGTCCAGGATCGAGAGAATTCTGTGACGAGACTCCTCAAACATCCCGCGAAGCTCATCGCCGTCCGGGGAAGCGGCTAGCTCGTTCAGCACCAGTTCGCCCACGCCAAGCAGCCCGTTAAGCGGCGTGCGGAACTCATGCGAAATAAGATTGAGGAAGTCGTTCTTAGACCGGTCCAGAATCCTCAACCTCTGGTTTGCCTCGGCCAGTTCTCTGGTCCGCGCCGCGACAGCCTGCTCCAGGCGTTCATTCTGAGACTGGAACGCCCGCTGAAGACCATAGAGCTTGAGATGAGTCTCGACCCTGGCCATCACCTCTTCGATCTGGAAGGGCTTGGATATGTAATCCACGCCGCCGCATCGCAGAGCCTTGACCTTGTCTTCCGTTTCGTTGAGCGCGCTCAGGAATATCACCGGGATCTGAGCCAGCTTGCCGTCGGACTTCAACCGTTCGCAAACCTCGTATCCCGTCAATTCCGGCATGTTGATGTCGAGCAAGATCAGATCCGGCGGATTCTGGGCAGCCGCGGCAAGAGCCAGACGGCCCCGTGGAAACGAGCGCACGCGATAGCCCGCCTGCCCCAACATGTCATCGAGTAGCTTTAGGTTGGTGGGATTATCATCCACCACCATGATGTTTTTACCACAGATGTGGTGAGTCATTGCTCCCCGCCTTGTTGGAGTCTTGCCCAGGCCTTGCCGGCTTGCCGGGACCAGTGAGCGACAAGATGCGGACCGGCACAAGGGTTGCGACGCCCCGGGACCTTGCAAAATTTCCCAGGCGCTCGATCCATGTTTCCGTAAGGACGGTTCCCTCCTTAAGGATTACCACGTTGCCGCTGCCGCTCAGCACGTCTTTCTCCAGGACCATACCCGCTTGAAGCTCACGAACGGGCACCCACCGAAGTTCGAATTCCGTGGGCGCCGGAGAGTATTTTGCTAGCGCGTCAAGCATGCGCCTGTCGAATCGGGCGGGCGACATTTTCAGATGCTCAAGCGCCGAACGGAAGGAAGCTCCTCGAACGACCATTCGGTCCAATTCCAAAGCCAAATGGAGCATGCGGGCCCCTGCTCTAACTGGCTCGGAAACGGGCGGACCTCCTTCAGGAACCTGTTGATGGCGAATCATTTCGGCGACAGCTTCCAATCGTGGGATATTCAAGAGCTGGCGAGCGGCGGTGGCGGGATGAGTGCGGAACATCTGTTCCTCGCCGGACGATGGGTTTTCGCCGGCATAGCATCTTTCGAAAACATCGTCGGGAAGCGTAATGCAACCCACCAGACACAGCGTCGCGGCTACTTCGTATTGCCAGGGATGGTCGAGACCCATTTCCCTGGTAACCCAGAAAACCATATCGCGGATCGCCCGGGATCGCCGTGCGAGCACTGGCGACGTGATCTGGATCAATTCACAGAGGCCGCTTACGACGCCATTGAGGGTCTTCTCCAGTAAATCGTGCTCGGCCTGTTGCGCGCGCCTTAGCTTTAGGTGCGTTTCTACGCGAGCTAGCACTTCTTCAAATTGAAAGGGCTTAGAGACGTAATCCGCACCGCCGGAACGAAATGCTTTGACTTTGTCTTCCGTGGCGTCCAGCGCGCTGAGGAAAATCACCGGAATCCCCGCAAGCCGCGGATCGGACTTCAGCCGCTCGCAGACCTCGTAGCCGTTCATCTCCGGCATGTTGATGTCCAGCAGGATCAGATCCGGAGCCTGCTGGCCCGCCGCGGCGAGCGCCATTCTGCCGCGCGGAAAAGAACGCACTCCGTAGCCTTGCCGCTTGAGCATGTTTTCCATGAGTCTCAGATTCGCCGGCTGATCGTCGACCACCATAATGCTGCCTTGCGTTTCCTGGTTCATCGCGGTCTCCCCCCCGCGGCGGTTTCCCGCCGCACGGCCCCTTCGAGTAAGCGGGAGAGCGCATCGTATTCGTACCTGTCCGCAAGGTCCTTCAAGGCGTTTGAGACCGCAACATCCCGTTCCCCCACCTGTTCAATGAGTTGATCGAGACGGCCTTTGTCGCCGTTTTGAATCGCAAGCTGCAGATCTCGGGCGAAGTCGTGCGGCAATTCCTGGAGAAGGTCCTCGATTGCCGCTGACTTGGGATCGGACCCAAGTGCCGCGCCTGAATCGTTCCGCGGCGCCTCCGTGCCATCGTAAAGATAGCTGAGGTTCAAGCAGGCCTGCATCTTCTGCAGCAGTTCGTGTTCCTGGCATGGTTTCGAAACGAAATCGTTCACGCCACTCTGCATGATCGCGCGGCGATCTTCGTCCATTGCGCTCGCGGTCAAAGCGATGATGGCGGTTTCCGTTCCCCCCGGGTGCTGTCGAATTCTTCGGATGGCCTCCAGCCCATCCATGACTGGCATGTGCATGTCCATCAGGATCAGGTCCGGTTTCCATTCCTGCCAAACCCGGATCGCTGCCGCGCCATCTTCCGCTTCCCGCATGGAGAAGCCAATAATCTTCAGCAGCCTCGTTAGCCAGCCCCGGTTGTTAGGTTCATCGTCGACGATCAGGATCCGTGGCGCCGGTTGTGCCGATTGCAGTCCCGTCACGCGCCGTGTCTCCATTTGTTTCGAAACGAATCCCCCATCGGCGGGCTGAACCGGAACTTCAAAATAGAACGTCGATCCCTTCCCTACCTCGCTGGATAACCGAATCTCACCGCCCATCAGCCGAATGAATTGCTGGCTGATCGCCAGTCCCAAACCGGTTCCACCCTGAAGATTCCGGCCGCTCTGGCTCTGGACAAATGGGCGAAACAGCCCGGTCTGTTCTTCGGCGGCGATGCCAAGTCCGCTATCCTCCACTCGCGCCGATAGCCAAAGCTCCCGATTCTCACGCTGCGTCATCGACATTCGCAGCCTGATCGAACCTCGTTCTGTAAACTTGACGGCGTTTCCCAACAGGTTGACCAGCACCTGGCGTAACTTCCCCATGTCGGACTCGATGGATCGCCGGCAATCCGGGCTAATGTCCACGTCCAGCTTCAGACCTTTGGTCTCGGCGCGCAGCCGGAACATGACCTCCAAATCCTTCACCAGGTCCGGCAAATCGAAGGGCGCCGGGTTCAGTCCCACCTGACCAGCCTCGATCTTCGACATATCCAGAATGTCGTTGATCAGGGCCAGCAGATGCACTCCGCTGCGGTTGATAATATTCAGGTTCTCTTTCGCGCCCCATCCGAGATCCGAGTCTCGCAACATGAGTTGGGAATAGCCCATGATGGCATTGAGCGGAGTCCGGATCTCGTGCGACATGTTCGCCAGGAACGCGCTCTTTGCCCGGTTGGAGGATTCAGCCGCTTCTTTGGCCGACAGCAGCTCCCGTTCCGCCCTCTTCCGCTCGCGCAGGTCTTGCGCCATGCAGATGACAGTGTCGCTGTGGCCGCCCATCCGGGCCACCGAGGCCAGCACCGGGATTTTGACGCCGTTCTGAGCGACATATTCAACCTCGATTCCGCTCGACGATTCCTCCCCTTGCAGCCTGGCTGCATCCAGCAGCTCAATCCCCGAAGTGATCCGCTCGATCCGCTCACCCAGCAGTGTGCCTTCTCCATAACCCAGCAACGAATACGTGGCCGGATTTGCGGTACGGATCTTTCCTTCCCGGTCCACTACCACCAGCGAATCGGCCATGGAGTGGAGAATGTCTTCGACATACGTCTTCGTTCGCCTCAGCTCCTGAATCATGCTCCGAAAGCCGCGCGCCAATTGACCTACTTCGTCTCCCGAACCCACCTCGATCTGGGTGTCCCACTCGCCGTGTTCGACGCGCGACACGGCTTCCGCCAGCCGGGCTACCGGGTATGCGATCGACCGCGCCAGATACCCCCCGCTGGCGAGAGTAACCAGAATAGTCATCAGAGACGCAAGGATCGTGATCGTCCAGAGCCGTTTCGCGTCGCGTTGGCTGCGGGCTTCGGAGATTCCCAATTGAAAGCATCCCCATGTCGTGCCGCCATCCACGATCGGTGTGGAGACCCGCAGAAGCCCGCCGCCATCCGCAACCTGCAGGCCGGACTTGGCATCGCACCGGATTGGGGCCGCGCTGCCAACCGAAGCCAAAGCCGTGCCAGTTCCGTCGGAAACCCGGGCGTAGGCGAAGTCCGGATTGGTGCGCAGTAGTTCCAGAGCCTTCTTCATCTCGTCTCTGCTGTCGAAAGCGATCAGCGGCGCCATCACGAACTTGGTCTGATTGGCGATGTTGACCGCGCTCGACCGCAACTGCTGTTCCAACTGCCGGCGCTGTTCCGCGGCTAAAAAGAAACTGACCGACCCGGAAAGCAAGACAGCGGCCAGCCCCACCAGCAGGAACTTAGTCCGAATGGAATGGAATGGACGTCGTAACATCATGAGTCCATCCGAAGGACTTTCACCGTGCTGTCGAGCGCGGATAATGGGATATACGCAATCCCGCCCGGTCTTGCAGCCACCCAGAGTTTGGCCGCGGCGGCGCGGACTTGAAGCGGCGGGCTCACGCCGCGCGTCGTTCTTTGATCGATCCAATACTCGGCCAGTTGCTCCGCGGTCATGAGGAGCACCTGACGTGCAAAATCCCGGCGAATTGGTTCGTCCTCCGCAAGATCGAGCGCAGCCACCTCCGCTCCCCAAGGCCACCGCGAGACTTTGCGAAGAAAGAGATAGCTCACTTTAGACCGGCTAAGAGCATCGAACTGGTTAGAGGGGTGAACAATCACCACAAACTTCTCCTGGGGACTTCCGCGAGCCCGATGTGACGCCCAGACAACGCCGGCCGCCAGACGAAGGTATTGGCGCCGGGTCATGGCAAGTTGAAGAACCAGACCAGGCTGGTGGTTACGCCGTAGTAGGCCGGCACGCGCGCCAACCCCGGTTGATACCGATTCACCTCGGCCTTCAGCGATATCGCCGGAATCGGCCGGTACGTTATGCCTGCCAACATTCTGGCGAGGCCGTTTTGATCCGCATAGCGGCTGTCTCGATCCAGCCGGTCGTAGCGAACAACGCCAAACAGCTTGGGAGTAATTCGGTAGGAAGGTTGCACGTAATACCCTTGCCGGATATAGCTTCGGACGCCATCGACAACGTTCATCGAACCGTGGGCATATTCTCCCAGGACTTCAAAACGGCTCTTGCTGAGGTGCAATTCAACTCCGTAAAACTCGTCGGGCCTGTCGTCCGCGCCCGTTCGATGCAGGCGATGAACCGCCACGTCGAACGTTCTGAAGAATTGGCGGCTCGGCACATGAAATATGAGTTTTCCGCCGATCACTTGCGACCGCTCCGTCTGGACGCTATGCGAGCTTTCCTGGAATTCGGACAACTGATCCACGCCTCCGTAGGCCATGTAGCTCACCCCGCCATCTCCCCAATACTTGTCCCCGTGTATTGCGCCGCCCTTAAGAGCTGTGGGGAAGACGTTTTGGTCGACGGCAGGCTCGTCCACCGTCAACGTGGTCGACTGATAACGGTGCGTGCGCCAGTATGCCGGGATGAAGAGAAAGCCGGCCTGAAGTTGCAACCAGTCCCGCGCGTTGTAGTTCACGAACGCGTTGTCCAGCTTGACGCTTAAACTGGGGCGCCGGGGAAACAGATGAATTCCCTCACTGTCGTACTCCGGTTGGGTGTCGGCATTGAATTCCGAGTGGAAACGCCATCGGCCGACCGTCTTGCTGAGAAACAGGCTGGCCGAGTATTCACGATAGAAGTTACGGTCTTGGAAAGCATCGTTATTCACATATCGAAAGTTGACGTAACCCGCCACCTCCAATGGGAAGCTCGGGCTCGCGGCCGCCTCCGGCGCAGGCAGCGCAGGCGGCGCTTGCCCCTGCTGGTCCACGGTTTGCTGGGTTCCCTGAGCCCATCCAAGCATGGCTACGGCCATCGACAAGCCGAGAATCTTGAGTTGAAGCCATTTCATGATTAACCGGTCCCCTTATCTCCCTTTTCGCAAGAGCAGACCCCGAGTGCGCCAGACTGGTAGAGCCGTCAAACGGGTTCTAGATAACCTATCGGCAGGAATTGCAGGGTTCTATAGGGTTTATTGGTGTCGCGTGTTTGCGGATAGTTACAGAGCGGTCGCCGGGAGCGCTCTGTCTTCTCGGTTGGCGCGGCCTAAAACCTCGTTGTACTCGGCGAGCACCTCTTCAGACACACACAACTCGACCGCGCGGCCGGCGACCAATTCGAGCAACTGTGCTGGCAGGCCGCGGGGTTGGATGGCGGCGGAGATGAGCACGTTGGTATCGATCACGATACGTGGGCGGCTCATCTGCCGGGCTGGTTGATTTTCTTCTGCCGCTGTTCCCGGCGGTAGGCCGAAACCTCGGCGTTGATTGCCCGTTGGGGTAGCTTGTCCGAGCCAGACCGTCTGGCGTCCTCGTGCACTGCCCGCAGGGCAGCGATCAGCTCGGTGTTCACCGGGGATGCCTGCTTCTGCTGGTATTGGCGCAGAGCTTCCCGGACGAGTTCACTTAGGGTGCGGTTTTCCTTCTTGGCCAGGCGCTCAGCTTGCCTGAGCTGGGTCGGAGGCATGGAGATGGAAAGAGTTCGGCTAGTGCGCATAGGAATGTCGAGAATGCGGGCGTCTGGAAACGCGGATGAATGCGTCCGAAACGGCTGAAGAAGAGCCCGTCCCGCGCTTGCGCAAAGGGAATCCGCGCGCCCGTCAGAATGCCCCCGTTAATGGCTCCGATGATCGAAAGCAGCACCACCGCCGACGGCGCATCCGCTCCGGCAGGTCCCCTCGCGTTCGTTGCGCAGGACATTCTCGCCAACCGTCCCGGGCTCTCCCACATCGTCGCCCATGTCGTCGTTTGTGGCGCGGATCATGAAACCGGTATAGCCTTCCTGAATCAACTTGGCCACGGTGCCGGCACACAGCAACGCGACGTCGTCGGAATGCGGTTGGATCGCGGCCGGCACTTTGCCCCGGTGCGGCGTACCCGGCCTGGAGTGTTCTATAAATGGACCTGTCGAAGACTGCTGAATCAAATCACCATCAACCGGTGGTCCGTGCATTCCAGTTCAATCGCCCCGTAGATCTGGCCGATCAAATCCAGGCCGTGCTTGGCCAGGAACGGGAGAATCGAATACAGCCGCTCTTGCAGGTGGCGCTCGGGATAGATCAGCCCGCAGAGCGACGCCGCATCGCGCGCAGCCCGTTCATCGCGGCGCATGGCTTCGCGGCCGGCCTTTCGCTCGATCTTGCCAAGCTGATACTGAATCTTCTGGCCGCTGCGGTCGAGCGCCAGGGCAAGCGTTGGGTCGAAGGCGGCCAGTTCACCGCGCAAACGGGCCACCGCTCCTTCCACGGTAGCCGTTGTTTCGCGCATGGCGCCGGTCAACCGCGGAGGCGCCAGCTTTACGGAAATCCGCTCGCGCAGCCGATCTTCCCCCTGGAAGAAATCCGTAAGCGCCAGGCCGTACCGGTCCATGAGCTTCACGCTGCGCGCATCCAGAATCGTAAAACCAGTGCGCGGAACGGCCACCGGCATACGGCCCAGAATCGTGCGGTAGACAGTCTCGGATTGCGCCAGGTAGGCAATCTCCGCCGGGCCCCCGATGTAAGCTACTGTCGGCAGCATGGAATCCTGCACCACCGGGCGGAGCACTGCGTTGGGCGAAAGCGACGCCGCGCGCTCCATCAGTTCCTCGGTGGTGAACCGGCGGCCGTTCAGCGTGTACTCACGCTCATGGCGGCGCAGCGCCAGGCGCTTGCCGTTTTCCAGCAGAAAGACCAGCGACGTGTGGTCCTCCACATGGACCTGCGCGTGGTATCCGGCCTCGGCCAGTTCCCGCTTACGTTCTAGCAGGCGCGCGGTCAGCTCAGGAGCGGCTTCCACGGCGGCGCGAATCGCCGGCGCCGCCAGTTCGCGGAAAGCCGGAAGCATGGGGTCTATCTGGAGAACGTCGAAATCGGTCAGAAGCCGCCGTATCAATTCTCCGAACGCCTTCCCCATGGTGTTGCCGGCGCGATAGGTCTCTTCCACCAGGCCAGCCACTTCTTCGCTGAACGGCAGGCCTTGCATCGCGGCGCGCAGCTCGCTCACCGGCGGGGCCACAAGCTCGACGTCCCCAACCGGCTGCCCGCTTACCGAGCGGCGCATCTCCAGCTTTTCGGGCCGGTGCTCGCGGCCGAAGACCCAGGTATGGTTGACCTCGGCGAAATCGTGGTCTTCGGTGGCCAGCCAGAACATCGGTACCGCCGGAATACCATTCTCCGTCAGCCAGGCCGCGGTCTTGATCGCGTGCAGAACCTTGTAAATGGTGTAGGCCGGTCCGGAAAACAGCCCAACCTGCTGGCCTGTGACCACCGCGACCGTTCCCGCTTCGGCCAACTTCCGTAGCGCCGGGCTGGGCGGATTTTGCACTTGTAAAGCGGCCACCAGAGCCGCGCGCCGATCATCCGAAAGCTGGACCTCGCCGGCTGCGGCGCGATAATCGTCCAGGTCGCGAACCGGATGCCGGTAGAACGCCGCCGTGCGGTCGGGATGGTACAGCACGTCCGCGAAGAGTCGCGAGGTGTTCGGCAAGTCGCTCTGGCGGACGCAGGTACAGTGCATGCTGTGGGATCGGCTTACGGGATCAGCTTACCAGATGGCGGACCGTTCCATCGGGATTCATCCGGCCGGCAAAATCTTGGAGATGTCGTTGTAAATCGCAAACACGACAATCACCATGATGCAGACAAAGCCGACCTTGAACACCGCTTCCTTTACGTTGATGCTGAGGTCGCGCTGCATCGACATCTCCACCAGCAGCATCAGGATGACGCCGCCATCCAGAATCGGGATGGGCAGCAGGTTGAAGATGGCCAGATTCAGGCTGACCATCGACATCAGCAGGAAAAACTCCGAGGGACCAGCGCGCGCCGCGTCGCCTGCCATCACGCCGATTCCGATAGGTCCCGAAAGGTTCTTGGGCGACATCCGGCGCTCCACCATGCCCTTGAGGAATTGCACAATCAGCAGGGCGTCCTTGCCGTTCGTGCGGACCGATTCGTTGAAGGCGGCGGGGAAAGAAAGCTTGGCCGTGATCAGGTCCAGCTTCTGCTGCGGCAGCACCCCGATCATCCAGCGCGCCGGGCCATCGAGTTTGGCGAACACCGGCTGCACCGTGACCCGATTCCTCTGACCGCCCCTTTCGTACACAATATCGATCGGCTTGCCGCCGCTGCCTCTGGTGATCTCCTGGAACTTGGAGTTGGAGTGGATCGGCTGCCCGTTGACCTCCAGCAGAAGGTCGCCCTTCTTCAAGCCTGCCTGGTCCGCGGGCATGCCGGCCTCGACCGAGCTCAACTGAATCCGGCCGCGCGGATCCCACCCGGCGAACCCGACGCCTGAGCGCTCGCTCAGCGTGGGCGTAACCGCCGTGTCGAAGCGCGTGCCGTTGCGTTCGACCGTGAGGCGCATGGGCCGGTACGCGCTAGCCACTTCCTTGAGCTCGACATCTTCCCAATTGGGATTGTCCTGGCCGTCCAGCTTGACGATGCGGTCGCCATCCTGAATGCCGGCCTTGGCCGCCGGCGAATCCGCCACCACGTGGCCGATCACCGCCACCATGTCGGCGTCCGAGACCCTCTGATACTTGACCATATACAAGCCGGTCAGCAGACCGACCGCCAGCACCACGTTCATGAACGGCCCGGCGAAGGCGATAATCAAGCGTTGCCATCGCGGCTTCGCAAGCAGGGAGCGGGGATCCTGGACATTGTCGTCGGCCGCCTGCTCGCCGGCCATTTTGACGTACCCGCCGAACAGGATCAGCGAGAACCGGTAGTCCGTATCGCCGCGCCGGAATCCGAAAAGGCGCGGGCCGAACCCAAAACTGAAAGCTTCCACCCGCACGTCGAAGAAACGGGCTGCCCAAAAATGCCCCAGCTCGTGGATCAT
>Ga0105857_1000485_pt1 | contig 14730 bp, 13 predicted proteins | sample OrgsoiDNA_201061_FD_89682 | JGI IMG/M metagenome (GOLD analysis project Ga0105857, IMG submission 89682) | Permafrost soil microbial communities from the Arctic, to analyse light accelerated degradation of dissolved organic matter (DOM) -... | ecosystem: Environmental > Terrestrial > Soil >...
GACCAGGTGTTGCAGATGCCGATGATCGGCTTGCCGTGGAACTGGTGGTCGGCGATGCCCTGATTCTTCATCCAGCTGCGGTACATGAAGCCGTTCTTGTCGGCGGTGCCAAACCATTGGGCGGAGCGCAGGGTGGGTTTCTTATCAGACATGATCGCCTCTCTTATTGTATGACTATATTGTTCAATATGAGGGATAACATAAGCGCAAAAACGGCGCTTTGGAAGCGTTGTTGCTTAATTAGTATTACTATATAGTCGGTTTCAACGGAGGGATTGGCCCTGGCGGTTTTCCGCGAGAGGCGTCCCCCGAGGTTCTATAACAACAACAATCGGAGACCGACCCCATGAGCGAGGAACTGCGGCTTATTCGTCGCATCACGCTGAAACTGATTCCCTTCCTGATCCTGCTGTACCTGATCGCCTATGTGGATCGCTCCGCCGTCGGCTTCGCCAAGTTGCACATGGGCGCGGACATTGGTATCGGCGACGCCGCCTACGGCCTCGGTGCCGGGCTGTTCTTCATTGGCTACTTCCTGCTGGAAATTCCCAGCAACCTGATGCTCGAACGTTTCGGTGCGCGGCGCTGGTTTGCGCGAATCATGATCACCTGGGGCGCCATCACCATCGGCATGGCCTTCGTCCAGGGACCGCACAGTTTCTACGTGATGCGCTTTCTGCTCGGCGCCGCTGAAGCCGGGTTCTTCCCGGGCGTTCTGTACTACATCACCCAATGGTTCCCGGTACGCCATCGCGGCAAGATCCTCGGGTTGTTCATCCTCTCCCAACCCATCGCGATGATGATCACCGGCCCGGTGTCCGGCGGTTTGCTCGGCATGGACGGCACCCTCGGTCTGCATGGCTGGCAGTGGCTGTTTATTGTCATCGGCACCCCGGCGATCCTGCTGACCTGGCCGGTGCTGCGTTACCTGCCCGACGGCCCGCAACAAGTGAAATGGCTGGACCAGGCCGAGAAGGACTGGCTGACCGGCGAACTGAAAAAAGACCTCGCCGAATACGGCCAGACCCGCCATGGCAACCCATTGCATGCATTGAAAGACAAGCGCGTGTTGTTGCTGGCGCTGTTCTACCTGCCGGTGACGTTGAGCATCTATGGTTTGGGCTTGTGGTTGCCGACGCTGATCAAGCAGTTCGGCGGCAGTGACCTGGTGACGGGGTTCGTGTCCTCGGTGCCGTATATCTTCGGGATCATCGGTTTGCTGATCGTCCCGCGCAGTTCCGACCGCTTGAATGATCGCTACGGCCATTTGGCGGTGCTGTATGTGCTGGGCGCCATCGGCCTGTTTCTCAGCGCCTGGCTGACATTGCCGGTGGCGCAACTGGCGGCGCTGTGCCTGGTGGCGTTCGCACTGTTTTCCTGCACGGCGGTGTTCTGGACGTTGCCGGGACGGTTCTTCGCCGGTGCCAGTGCGGCGGCGGGGATTGCGCTGATCAACTCGGTGGGCAACCTCGGCGGCTACATCGGGCCCTTCGTGATCGGCGCGCTGAAGGAATACACCGGCAATCTGGCCTCGGGGTTGTACTTCTTGTCTGGGGTAATGGTGTTTGGGCTGGTGCTGACGGGGGTGGTTTACCGGTTGCTGGAGCGTAAGCATGTGTTGCCGGCGGATCAGTTTGCGGCCAGTGCTCGGGGCGCGACTCGTACCTGAAATATCACACAAATCCCCTGTGGGAACGGGCTTGCTCGCGAAAGGGGCATCACATTCAGCATCTGTGGTGACTGACAAACCGCCTTCGCGAGCAAGCCCGCTCCCACAGGGGGGCTGCGGCGTTTTCGAGATTTGTTTACAGGAGAAAATCATGCGTTTAGTTCAGTTCGAATTGATTAACGGCGAACGCCGGGTTGGTGTGGTCGAAGCCGGTCAAGTGTTGGAAGTGAAGGGCGCGTACACAGTCCGCGACCTGGCCCTGGCGGCGATCGAGGCGGGCATCAATCTTGAGCAACAGGTGCAGCACCAGGGCCTGCGCGTCAGTCATGACTATGCCGAGTTGCTGAGCAGCTTGCGTATCCTTCCACCTCTGGATCACCCGGACCCGGCGCATATGCTGGTCAGCGGCACCGGCCTGACTCACCTAGGCAGCGCTTCGGCCCGCGACAAAATGCACCAGCAAACTGGCGATGAAGCGGCGATGACCGACACCATGCGCATTTTCAAGTGGGGCGTGGAGGGCGGTAAACCGGCGGCCGGCCAAGCGGGCGTGCAACCGGAATGGTTCTACAAGGGCGATGGCAGCATCGTGGTTCGACCGGGCCAGCCGTTCCCGCTGCCACCGTTCGCCGAAGATGCCGGCGAAGAGCCCGAACTCAGCGGCCTCTACGTTATTGGCCAGGACGGCAAGCCGTATCGCCTCGGCTACGCGGTGGGCAACGAGTTCTCCGACCACGTGATGGAGCGCAAGAATTACCTCTACCTCGCGCACTCGAAATTGCGCAGTTGCAGCTATGGTCCGGAACTTCGGGTCGGTGAACTGCCTCAACACCTGGCAGGCACCAGCCGCATCCTGCGTGATGGTGAGGTGTTGTGGCAGAACGAGTTCCTCAGCGGCGAGGCCAACATGTGCCACAGCCTTGAAAACCTTGAATACCACCACTTCAAATACAGCCAGTTCCTGCGACCGGGGGACGTGCACATTCACTTCTTCGGCACCGCGACCCTGTCCTTCGCCGATGGCATCCGCACCCAACCGGGTGACGTGTTTGAAATCAGCCAGGCCGAGTTCGGCGCGCCATTGATCAACGGCATAGCGCCGGTGACCGCGGCGTTCGAACCTGGCGCCGTCGGCACCCTTTAAGGAGATCCGCATGACCCAGATCCTTGGCCACAACTACATCGGCGGCCAGCGCCGCGCGACCGGCGCCGTTAAACTGCAAAGCGTCGACGCCACGACGGGCGATGCCTTGCCCGGCGATTTCTACCAGGCGACTCCAGAAGAAGTGGACGCTGCCGCCAAGGCTGCTGCCAGCGCATACCCGGCCTATCGCAGCCTGAGTGCCGAACGACGGGCGCAATTCCTGGACGCCATCGCCGATGAACTCGACGCGTTGGGCGATGACTTTGTCGCCGTGGTCTGCCGCGAAACCGCGTTGCCCGCCGGCCGTATCCAGGGTGAACGAGGTCGCACGAGTGGCCAGATGCGTTTGTTCGCCAAGGTTCTGCGGCGCGGCGATTTCTATGGCGCGCGGATCGATCAGGCCTTGCCTGAGCGCCAACCGCTGCCGCGTCCCGACCTGCGTCAGTACCGCATCGGCCTCGGCCCGGTGGCAGTATTCGGTGCGAGTAACTTTCCGTTGGCATTCTCTACCGCTGGTGGTGACACCGCTTCGGCGCTGGCGGCCGGTTGCCCGGTGGTGTTCAAGGCGCATAGCGGTCATATGGCGACAGCAGAATGGGTCGCCGATGCAATCATCCGAGCGGCGGAAAAAACTGCGATGCCCGCCGGTGTGTTCAACATGATCTACGGCGGCGGAGTTGGTGAAGCGCTGGTTAAGCATCCGGCGATTCAGGCGGTAGGCTTTACCGGTTCGCTCAAGGGCGGTCGCGCCTTGTGCGACATGGCCGCCGCACGGCCGCAACCGATTCCGGTGTTCGCCGAGATGTCGAGCATCAACCCGGTGATCGTGCTGCCTCAGGCTCTGGCGGTCCGGGCTGAAACCATCGCACGTGACCTGACGGCGTCGGTCGTGCAGGGCTGTGGTCAGTTCTGTACCAATCCGGGGTTGGTGATTGGCATTCGTTCGCCGCAGTTCAGCGCGTTCGCGCAACTGGTGGCGGGGTTGATCGGTGATCAGCCGGCGCAAACCATGCTCAACGCCGGGACGTTGAGCAGCTATGGCAAGGGTCTGCAAAAGCTTTTGGCGCATCCGGGTATTGAGCATTTGGCCGGTAGCCCGCAACGGGGTAATCAGGCGCAACCGCAGTTGTTTAAGGCGGATGTCAGCCTGTTGATCGATGGCGATGAAGTCTTGCAGGAAGAAGTGTTTGGTCCGACCACGGTGTTCGTAGAAGTCGCGGATCAGGCGCAGCTCAGCGCCGCGTTGAACGGGCTGCACGGGCAACTGACGGCGACGATCATTGGCGAGTCGGCAGACTTTGAACAGTTCAACGAACTGACGGCGTTGCTGGAGCAAAAGGTCGGACGAATCCTGCTTAACGGCTATCCGACCGGCGTGGAAGTCTGCGATTCGATGGTTCACGGCGGGCCGTATCCGGCGACGTCCGATGCACGCGGCACCTCGGTGGGCACCTTGGCCATCGACCGTTTCCTGCGCCCGGTGTGCTTCCAGAACTACCCCGGCAGCTTGCTGCCTGAGCCCTTGAAAAACGGCAACCCGCTGCGAATTCAGCGCTTGGTGGACGGCAAACCCTCGCGCGACGCGCTCTAACAGCCAAACGCAATCCCCTGTGGGAGCGGGCTTGCTCGCGAAGACGGCGGCACATCCAACATTAATGCAAGCTGACCCACCGCTTTCGCGAGCAAGCCCGCTCCCACATTTGTTCGGTGTTGTGCATGAGTTTTGTGTTCAGCACAGGTCCTGTGGGAGTGATGAGCTATCATTGCCTCTTTCCAATTGAATGATTGATCACCATGACTGCCGTAACCGATACCTTGCTCAATGCTCTCGAAAACTGCGACATGCTGGAAATCGACGGCTTGCACGCCTCCGACTTCTACCTCGGTGAAGAAGACGACAGTCTGAACATCGAATGCATGGACGGCCGGGCGCTCAAGCATTGGGAATTCAGCAAGGCTCAAATTGAGGCAGCCACCTTCGACCCAACCCTGCAAAGCTGGCTCGTTACCGGTGATTCCGGTGAGCACCGGCTGGTGTGCATGAGCGCCTTCGGTGGCGCTGACGATGAGGAAGTAGAGCATGAAGATGCGTAATTTCTGGCCACTGTTGATGGCGGGCAGCGTCGGCGCCATGGGCGTTCAGGCTGCAACCGTCGATGATTATCAACTGCTGGTCGGCTCTTACACCGCGGGCCAGAGCCAGGGGATTTATCGCCTGAACTTCGACAGCGCCACCGGGCAGATCGACGCCAAGCCACTGCAAGTGGTCAAGAGCGAAAATCCGTCCTGGCTGACCGTGTCCAAGGACCAGCATCACCTGTTTGTGGTCAACGAAAACGGTCCAGGACAGGCTGACCCGGTCGGGAAAGTCAGCAGCTATTCGATCGATCCCAAGTCCTTTGAATTGAAGCTGATCAGTCAGGTCCAGAGTCTGGGCAACGAGCCGACCCATTCGAGCCTCAGCGGCGATGGCACTCACCTGTTCGTCAGCAACTACTCGGTAGTCGAAGATCCGGGCGGCACCCTCGCGGTGTTGCCGGTGGGCGCTGATGGCAAGCTCAAGCCTGTGGTGCAGATGAGCAGCCATCCGTCGAGCCGGGTCAACCCGGAGCGGCAGATGTCGGCCCACGTGCATTCGACGATTTCCTCGCCGGACGGCAAGTACGTGTTCTCCAATGACCTGGGGGCGGACAAGATCTTTGTCTACCACTTCAATCCCAAGGCCAATCCGCTACTACCGCTGACGCCAGCCACTCCGGCCTCGGTATCGCTGCCGGCGGGCAGTGGACCACGTCATTTGCTGTTCAGCGCCGATGGCAAGCACGCCTGGCTGAGCATGGAAATGAGCGCCCAGGTGGCGGTGTTCGATTACCAGGACGGCACACTGAAGCAAACCCAGATGGTCGATTTGGCGGCGGGGCAACCCACCTCCGACAAGGCCGGCGCTGCGCTTCACGCATCAAAGGATGGCAAGTTCCTCTACGTCAGCAACCGTGGTACCGCCAACCAGATGCTGGTATTTGCCATCGATCCGGCCACCGCCCAGCTCAAGGAGCTGCAGCGACGCTCGGTGGAGGGTGATCACCCGCGGGAATTCAGCCTCGACCCGAGTGGCAAGTTCCTGTTGATCGCCAACCAGAAAAGTAACGAGATTGTCGTCGTCGAGCGCGATGCCAAGACCGGTCTGCTCGGCAAAACCGTGCAGAAACTGCCGATGGATGCCCCGAGCGACCTCAAGTTCCTGGTGCGTCAATAGGCCGCAGGCCCCGGTTGATGGGGCCTGCACCCTAGTATTAATGAGATTGATATCCGCTAATGCTACAAAGCATTTCAAGGCGCGGACCCTCGGGGAGTAAGTTTGCTTCACGGCCTGACAAGGCAAGCAAGCTAACTAACTCCGAGGTATACCGCCATGAACTTCAATCTCTTCTCCATCATCGCTGCATCCGCTATCTCTGCCACCGTTGCCCTGCCCGCCAGTGCCAACGTTGAAATCAACAGCAAAAATCTCACACCCAGAGCTACACCCAGAAATACCTGCAACAGAGCGCCAACTTCTATGCCGCGCTGGATCACAAAACCCAAGCCTGAAATTCAAGCCCTGCACCTTTTATGCAGGAGCGAAGTCACTTGTTTTGATCGACCGCCAACGGTTCGAAAAACAATGAGTGATGTCGCTCCTGCATAACGCGTTTACGACAGCATCACATTGATATCATTCCCTTGCTTGATATCACGTAGCCATCAGTTTAAATTTGACGCTGATTTTTTGACTCCTCCTCTTTGAAAAGGATCGGCGGCATGGCGATGCGTCTGGCAGTGGTTCTTCTGTTTCTCTACTCCACCCCGATTCTCTCGGCTGTCCAGCCCGTTTTAGACGAGCCGGATGCGGCCCGTGAGCGCTTGATGAGCTTTATCGAGGACTGAATCCGGCCGGGTTCATGATCAATAAAACTGATGGCTACTATGCATAAAGGTCGCTAGTTAACTTCGGTTTTTTGATCGATCCTGTGGGCACTGAAACATGCCCACGGAGAACACCATGGCCAGCGCAATCCTCACTTCTGCCAAACACGGCGCCTACCTGGCCATCGGCCTTTACGTGACCATGGTGTTCATTGTCAGCCTGTCGGCCCAATCGCAACACGACCTCCAAGCGCCGATTCAAGTCGCCTATCCCGGCATCCAGTTCGAACACCGCGCGCAAAGCGTGGTGGTTGATCACGCGGACGTTGCGGGAGTGGTGGGAGCATGAAAGGGCGCAAACTCTGGGTCGTCGCCTTTCTGGCGTTCATCACCAATGGTTTTTCTTTGCTGGGGATCGGGCAGGGCTCGGCGGGGTCGGTGGCGCGGGCCATCGAATGCAATCACAGCATCGCCCACAACATTCAGACGGCCAAGGGCTTGGGCTTGCTGGTGGGGAATCCGCCGTTGAAGATCCGGGCCGAGTTTTTCGGGCCGTTTCAGGTGGATTGCACGGCATTGGGGATGTGCTCTGTTTTAGCCTGAGAACGCGGTCAATTGTGGCGAGGGGGCTTGCCCCCGTTGGGTTGCGAAGCAGCCCCACACAGTTTTTCAGACCAACCGAGTTGCTTGGTTTTACGACTGCTGCGCAGCCGAACGGGGGCAAGCCCCCTCGCCACAGTGTTGATGTGTTCTTACTTTTTCATTACGCCGGTAAACAGTTCTGAATCGAGGAAGTGTTGGAGCCACGCCTGCAACCGCAGGAAAGGCGTCTGCCCGAACCAGTCCCGATCCACGTGCGCGAACTGCCTCACAAACGGCATCAACGCGACATCTGCCAAACTCAGGTGCCCGGCGAGCAAGTAATCTCGCCCCTCCAGCAATTCATCCAGCTTACGCAAGAACACCTCACCCTCAGCCCGATAATGTTCCATCGGTTGCTCGGGATAGCGTTCGGCGTACTTGTAGTGATTCAAATGCACCTTGAACACCTGATCGTTTTCTTCGATCAGTTCAGCAATGCGTTGCTGCCCGGCGGGGTCATCCTTGAGCAACCAATCCTCAGGATCGTTCTGCGCCAACGCCCAGTGCATGATCGCAAGACTCTCATCAATCACCCGACCATCAACCTCCAGCACCGGCACCGTGCCCTTGCTCGACAGCGCGAGCATCTCGGCCGGTTTTGCCTTCAGGCTGACCTCGACAATCTGCACTTCAACCCCGCAATAACGCAGTGCCATGCGAGCGCGCATGGCGTAGGGGCAGCGGCGGAAGGAATAGAGCGTGGTCATTTCACCTCCAGGGTGCTCAGGCCATTGCCCTGACGGCGGACCTGAATCTGCACCGGAATCCGCTCATGCATTTCCTGTACGTGTGAGATCACCGCGACCTTGCGGCCCTGCGCCTGCAAGCCGTCGAGGGCGTCCATGGCCAGTTGCAGGGATTCCGGATCGAGGCTGCCGAAGCCTTCGTCGATGAACAGCGATTCGATTTTCAGTGTGCTCGACGCCATCGACGCCAAGCCGAGCGCCAATGCCAATGACACCAGGAACGTTTCGCCGCCGGACAACGAATGCACCGAGCGCAGTTCGTCGCCCATCTCGGTGTCCATCACCAACAAACCCAGCATGCTGCCGCCACGTTTCAGGCGATAGCGCCGCACCAGTTGCCTCAACTGCACGTTAGCGTGATGCACCAGCAGGTCGAGGTTGTAGGCCTGGGCGATCTTACGGAAGGTGTCGCCAGTGGCCGAGCCGATCAAGGCATTCAAACGTGCCCAACGCTGGTACTCGGTGTAGGCGTCGGCGATTTGCTGGGCCAACGCCTGATTGGCATTTTGCCGGCGCTGATCTTCGGCCTGTTCGGCGCGCAGTTCGGCGCAAGAATGCCCACTGGCGGCAAACAGGTTTTGCAGTTCCGTCAGCGCGGCTGCCAGTTGCTCGGCGTCGAGGTTGCCGTTGTGTTGCGCTTGATGCTTGAGCAAGCGCTCATCGCGCTCCTGCAACAGCACCTTGGCTTGTTCGATGGCTTTTTCGCTGAGCTGCAATTGCTGGCGCAGTTCACTGACCTGTTGATCGTCGACACTGAGCAACGCTTCCAGTCCACCGTCATCCAGCTCCGGATGCCGCGCGCGCCAGTCAGCAATCTTGCCGCTCAGTTCGCGGTCTTCAGTTTCCAGCGCTTCGGAGCGTTCTTGCTGCGCCTTGAGTTCAGCAGCCAGTTGCACCAATCGCGTGCGCACGGCTTGCAGTTCCTGATTGGCCGCAGCCTCGGCATGGCGTGCCTGTTCGACGGCTTGATCAAGTTGCTGCTGCCACTGTTCGGCGCTGCTGTGCTCGCCGAGCAATTGCGCCAGTTTCTGCTGGCAAGCCTGTTGCTGCTCGGCCAGCACGATGAACTGCTGTTGTGCGGTTTCCAACTGTTGGACGCGATTCAGCTGTTGATACTGCTCTTTCTCCAGCGTCTGCTGGCGCTGTTGCTGTTCGCCGAGTTCGTCGCGCTGCTGGTCCAGTTGTTCCAGACGCTGGGCGATTTGCCGGTCGAGCTGCATGAAGGTCGCGGCCGGCTCGTTGCGCAACGCGTCCAACGTATCGGCCGGAAGCAGCGTGCTGAACGCCGTCAGCTCTTCGTCCAGCCGCTGACGATCACTGCTTAACGCCTGCTGCTGAGTGCTCAGGTGTTGGGTCGCCTGCTGGCTAGCCGTTTCGGCGCTGCGTAGATGCTGCGCCAGGCGCGCGGCGTCCTGTTGCAGGGTGAGCAGGGCGGTCTGGCGTTGTTCGTCCTGGGTGATGCTCTGGTTCAACTGACTGTTTTGTTGCGTCAGCCAGGCATCGCGTTTGGCGACGTCCTGATTCAGCAACTGAGCCGACAGTGGATGGGCTTCGAGGCTTGGCGCCAAGCTTTGTTGCTGGGTTGTGAGCTGTTCCTGCTGTTGCAGCAGTTCTTTTTGCTGGGCGATCAAGCCGCCGACTTCGGTGCGCAGATCGGTGAGTTTTTCCTTCAGCAGGTCGACGGCTTTCTGTGCGTTGGTCAGTTCACTTTCATCATGCCGGCCGAGGCTTTGCAGTAACGCTTCGGGCTGATGATAAGGATGATCCGGGCTGCCACAAACCGGGCACGGCTGATCGTCCTGCAACTGCGCGCGCAGTTCCTCGACGCTTTCGCTGCGGGCCAGGCGTTGGCGCTCCAGCAGTTCGCGAGTGACGGTCAGGGTCTGCTCGGCGACGGTCAGTTCAGCCTTGGTTTTCACCCCGTCCTGCGTCAGGCGCTCGCGTTCTTGCTGGGCGGCGAGCTGGCGCTGTTGAAGCTCGGCGCCGCGCTTGTCCAGTTCCTGCTGACTGGCCCACAGACGCGTCAGTTCTTCGAAGGCGCGCAGTTGCTTGCGGTTGTCCTGTAGCAGCGTGCTCAACAACTGGATCTGCTCGGCCACGGCTTCAGGTTCGGCGCCGGCCTCTTTGTAGAGCACTTCCAGATTCTGCTTTTGCTCGGCCAGTTCTTCGGCGGCGCGGGTGGCACTATGTTCAAGGGCGGCCAGTTCGGCCTGGCCTTTGTTCAGGCGATTGCCGATCAGCATCAGTTGTTGCAGACGATCGCGGTAAGCGTTCCAGGCCTCACTCAACGGCGCCAGGTGAACGCTTTGCTCAAGCTCCCCGACGATGCGTTGTAAGCGTTCAGCAACTTGTTTTTGCTGGTCGAGCAAACCTTGAATGGTGCTCTGACCCTGAGTGCAGGCCAGTTCGGCCTGTTGCTTGAGGTCGGCGCTCAGGCTCGCATCTTTCGCCAGACGGGCGAGGGTGCTTTGCTCTTCAAAGGCCTGACGCAGCAACGGCGCACCGGCACTGTGCTGGTTTTGCGCGTCAGTCAACGCGACGTGGGCGCCACTCAGGCTCTGTTCGAGTTGAGTCTGGCGCTCGGTCAGTTCCTGTTGCTGTTGCGTGTGCTGCTGAATCTGCGCCGCCAGCGGCGTGAGCTGCGCGGTGAGTTCAGTTTTGCGCGCAAATTGATGCCGCTGCGGCGCCAGTTGCTCCAGGCGCGTCAGCTTCAGCCGTTCGCCGGCCAGACTCTCCCAGTGTTGCTGGGCCGATTGCAGTTGTTCGTTGGCGCTCTGTTGGTCGTCCTGCAACTGGCGCAGGTTCTTCAGCCAGGTGTGTTGCTCTTCAAGTTGCTTGAGTTGCGCTTGCTGGGTCTTGAGTTGCTGCTGGGCTTCGTTGAAGCGCTCATCCAGCTCGGCGCGCGCCTCGGGGGACAACGGCGTGACGCCGGTGGCCTGATCCTGCAACAGTTTGTGGGCCTCGCGAGCCTCTTTGGTCTTGTCGAACGCCCGGCGACCCAAGCGCGTGTAGAGCGCAGTGTCGGTGAGTTTTTCCAGCAGTTCACTGCGGTCGTTGTCGTCCGCCTTGAGGAAGGCGCTGAACTCGCTTTGGGCCAGCAGCACGGCGCGGGTGAACTGTTCGAAGTTCAGGCCCAACGCGGCTTCGAGCTGAGTCTTGTAGTCGCCTTTCTGGCTGGCCAGCAGCTGATCCTGATCGATATCGCGCAGGCTTTGGCGACTGGCTTGCAGCTTGCCGCCAGCCTTTTCCCGAGCGCGATTGGCTTCCCAGCGCGCCCGGTAGCGGCGGCCGTCGATGCCGACGAAATCCACTTCGGCATAACCTTCGCCGGTGCCACGACGCAGCAGGGTGCGCGGGTCGCCGGTGCCGATTTCGCCGTCAGCGTCCGGCACTTTGGCGTCGCGCCCAGTGTTGTTCAGGCGCGGCACGGCGCCAAACAACGCCAGGCACAAGGCGTCGAGCAAGGTGCTTTTGCCGGCGCCGGTCGGCCCGGTAATGGCGAACAGTCCAGCGCTGGCCAACGGCTCGGCGGTGAAGTCGATTTCAAACGGCCCGGCCAGCGAGGCGAGGTTTTTCAGGCGGATCGCGAGGATCTTCATGGTTGTTCGCTCTCCATCTGCACGTCTTGCAGCAACTCGGCAAAGTCCTTGAGGGTTTGCTCATCGACCTCGCTGCCGTAGTTGTCCTGCCAGGCGCGGCTGAACAGTTCCTGAGGCGAAAGTTGATCGAGTTCGATCAGCGTGGTGCCGTCATCGGCGCCATCTTTACCGCCGTTGCCGGCGTACTCGGCGGCGATCCGCACCAGTCGTACAGCCTTGCCTTGCAGGGCGGTTTCGACTTGATGACGCAGATCCGGTTGCGGCTCGTCGAGGCGCACCCGCACTTCCAGCCACGGCTGGCGCTGGAGGTCTTCCAGCAGATCAATGTTTGGCAAGTCGGCCAGTTGCAGGAGGATTTCCGCCAATGGCGCAGGGCCGACGCGTTGCAGATTGACCGCCCGCGGGATCAGTTTCGGTTCGACGCTGACCAGGGTCTCGCCATCGAGGGTGATGTCGAGAATCTGATGCTGATAGTTGATCTCGGAGAACGACAACGGAATCGGCGAGCCGCTGTAGCGAATGCGTTCCTCACCGTTGACCTTCTGCGGCTTGTGCAAGTGACCGAGGGCCACATAGCTGATGCTTGGCCCGAACAGGCTGGCGGGCAGCGCTTCGGCGTTGCCGATAATCAGGCTGCGCTCGGAGTCTTCCGACACCGAACCGCCAGCCATGTGCGCGTGGCTGATGGCGATCAAGGCCTGACCTGGCTTGCGCTTGGCGTTCGCCGCTTCGATCAGCCATTCATGCACCTGGCCAATACCGCGCAAGTAGTTGTCGCCCAAATGCGCGCCAGTCACCTCGGCAGGCCGCAGGAACGGCAGCGCCAGGCACCAACCGGCAATCTCGCCGCTGGCGTCCGGCAGCGGCAGCAACAGGCGCTCGGCATCGAGTTGACCGTCATCAAGCCACAACACCCGGCCCAACGCGTGGGTGCGCAATCGGCGCATCAACGGTGCGGGCAGTTCAATTCGCGAGCCGGAGTCATGATTGCCGGCGATCATCACGATCGTCAGCGACGGCTGCTGCTCATGGGCGCTGACGATAAAGTCGTAGAGGCGTTCCTGGGCGGTGACCGGCGGGTTAACCGTGTCAAAGATATCGCCGGCAATCAGCAGCACGTCGGGCTGGTCCAGCTTTAGCTGGCGCAACAGCCACTCGAGGAAACAACCGTGCTCGAAATCGCGGTCCTGGCCGTGCAGGTTCTGCCCAAGGTGCCAGTCGGAGGTGTGGAACAGACGCAAGGCGTACTCCGTAGGAAATAAGGTGATGGCCGCGTGGGAAAGGATGGCGGCTAAAGGAAGGGGAGTTTACTGGCAAATACGAGGAAGGGCGCGACGGATCTGACCGAATTCACCTGTGGCCAGAAGGCTTGCCTGTGGCTACGAGGCTTACCTGTGGCGAGGGGGCTTGCCCCCGTTGGGGCGCGAAGCGGCCCCCTGCGATCAGCCTGATAAAACGAATTGCCTGGTCGGGCGACTGCTGCGCAGCCGAACGGGGGCAAGCCCCCTCGCCACAAAAAGTCGCTTTACCCGCTAACTTTGCAGCCGGTGTTCAATCGCCGCACTTCAGCAAAAATCTCGGTAATCGGCCGGCGAGGCTGGCGTTTGTGCATTTGTCGGACTTGTTCACTCATCCGCACGAGTTCTTCACTTGGTTTGGCCCATTGCTCCTTCGGCAACGGCTCTGACCATTTCTGCATCACCTCGGGCATGGCCTGCGGGCCCAGTTTCTGGAGGCGGCGGACTTCCCATTCGGTCAGGTAGTTGGGGATCGTCCATAGGGTCATGACGTGGTACAGGTACCAGAAAAAGCCTGAGAGTCGGTTGCGTTCGCCGTCGCGAATCTCCTGATGCATGCGCGCTCGGGCGTTGTGGAAGGTGTGTAAGCCTTCGTGGGCGGGTCGTCGGGGAGTTGCAGGTCTTCGAGGTCCTGGATGGCTTTGAGGTCGTTGACTTCGTATTCCATGTAGCCGCGGATGGCTTCCCAGTGACTGATGGCGAGGGGTAGACCAAAGCAGGGGAATTCAACGCTGGTGAGGGTTTCTCCGTGCTGGAAACCAATGCCCATGCCGTACTGGCGCTGGATGCCGTATTGGGTCGCGCCTTGGGCTTCGATGACCCAGGCGGAGAGGGATTCCCAGGGGACGAAGACCGGTTCGGTGGCGCCTTCGGGGTTGAAGCAGACTTCGCGGCGTTGGCGGTTGAAGCGGGTGGGGATGATTTGGAGGCGTTTTTTGTGGTTGTGGTGCCAGACGCAGAGGCCGACGAGTAGGGTTAAAAAGCCTGCTTGCAAACCTACGCCGTAGGATGCATGGAAGATCCCTTCAATGGAGTCTCTAATATCTTCCCAACCATATCCAAGTACGAGACCAAGGAAACCTCCAAGCAGCGGAAACAAAAATGCAACAGAAAAAGTACCGGCAAATGGTCCGCCTAATGTCATCTGCCACATAAAAACTAGAGGCGACCCCAGGCCAAAGTCCATGAAGACGTCATTTAGTTCCCCTATGTGAGGGCCATGTGGTGGTAGTGGTGTCGGCAATGGCAAAGGTGCGAGATAAGTTATCTTTCCTCCGGGAAACGGCTCGACATCGCCAGCATTCCGGGATTGCTCAAGGGCCGGGGTAGGCGCAAGGCTATCAACCTTCTTGGGCATGGTCGGCCAGCTCCAGCAGGTGGGTTTCAACCAGCAACATCGGTGGACGCTCGGTAATGGATTGAGGTGGCGCAGGAAAAATGCCTCTTTCGATAGGTGTAAGAGCTCATGCGCGACGCTTGCCGCTTGGATTCAATCGCTGCACCTCAGCGAAAATCTCGGTAATCGGCCGCCTCGGCTGGCGTTTGTGCAGTTGCCGGACCTGTTCGCTCATCCACACCAGTTCTTCACTCGGTTTCGCCCATTGCTCCTTCGGCAGCGGCTCGGACCATTTCTGCATCACCTCGGGCATGGCCTGCGGGCCCAGTTTCTGGAGGCGGCGGACTTCCCATTCGGTCAGGTAGTTGGGGATCGTCCATAGGGTCATGA
>Ga0105857_1000487_pt1 | contig 14674 bp, 11 predicted proteins | sample OrgsoiDNA_201061_FD_89682 | JGI IMG/M metagenome (GOLD analysis project Ga0105857, IMG submission 89682) | Permafrost soil microbial communities from the Arctic, to analyse light accelerated degradation of dissolved organic matter (DOM) -... | ecosystem: Environmental > Terrestrial > Soil >...
CTCCGCAGCGTCCGCCATGATGTCGATTTCCGCTACCGCATGAAAGCGCCGCGAGAGAGATTGAATGGCGGCCTTCAGTCCAAGGTCTTCGAGGATACGCGGCCGCAGATCGCCCGAGCAAGCTGCCAACTGCTCCCCGATCCGGTCCAAAAGGTTCTGCACCGCATCCAGATTCCCACCTTGGCCGGCGGCCAGTTTGCCGTTGGCCCGGTCCAGCGCGAGGCCCGCCGCCGCCACCAGTTGCATGGCTTCGTCGAACACCACTCGCGACACCCGGGTGACCTGATCCTCCAGCTTGCCGTTCTGGTATCGCAAAGCGGTGTTCGATCGCCGGAACTCGCGCCGATTGGCTTCGAAGGGCGCCATGCTCTCCGCGAAAAAAGTACTGGCCGCGGTCATTGTGTGGGCGATCTCTTTAGCAGTCAGCGACTGCAGCGACAGGCATAGCCCTACGGACTCGTGGTGGATCGCCGACCATTCCGGGAGGCCCAGGCCGCCGAGCAAGGCACCCCGTCCCAGTTCGCCGGCCCTTCGCAGTTCCATCTGGCCAGGCTGCCGCACATAGTCCTGCAAAGCCCCTGAATAAGGGCCAACGAGTTTCCGGGATGGTGCAAGGCGTGCCACTAGCCTTCTAAGGATGCACCAGTCAAGCCGGATCTGCCAGCGGGTAAATGCCGCAATCTGGTCTGCGCAAAACCTTGATTGCATGGGCTTTTTGCCGCGAGGATATGTTCCTCACCATAGGGGTCAATGCGTCTCTGCCCGGCGCCAGCCCCGGGGTGGACAGGCTCATGCCATCGCATCTCCGGCAGCAGACATTTCGTTCAGTTTACCATGCCGGTTTCGGTGGTGTCCGGGCGTTTGGTATACTGGGTGAACTTTCAGTTGGACGAGCAGGGGGTTGCGATGAGGTTCGGGATCGGCTGCCGGGTTATGGCGACTGCCGCATTCGCCGGCTTGTGCGGTGGTTTTCTGGTTACAGCCCGGGCACAGCGGCAGGATGAGAACAAGGACCGGGAGGACTACGCCGCCAAAGTACGCGCCACGTATAGTTTCCGCTTCGGACCGGAAAAAGTGGCGACTCCAGGCAATCTGACCGCGGAAGGCGGCGGTTTCATTCAGCCGGAGGCCTTCCTGCCGGCTTCTTATTGCGGACGCTGCCATCAAGAGGCGTACAGCCAGTGGCGCCAGGCGCTGCATTCAAACGCGTTTCGAACTCCGTTCTATCGAACCAGTGTCAACATTTTGCTGCGAACCAAGGGTATCGAGTTTACGCGGCATTGCGATAGCTGTCATAACCCCATCGGAGTTCTCTCGGGAGCGCTCACGCCGGGTTCTCAGGTGAACCGCGAGTTCGATGAAGATGGCTTGACATGCACCACTTGCCACTCGATCCAGCAACTGCAATCGACCAACGGGAATGGGGGCTTCGTCCTGGGGGTTCCTTCGGCGATGGTCGATGAAGATGGCAAGCGGATTCCGGGCATGATTCCGGATGAGGAGATCAAACAGCACCCCGACCGGCATTCCAGAGCGGTCATGAAGGATTTCTACCGTACCCCGGAGTTTTGCGCGGCCTGCCACAAAGCCAATCTGCCGGATACACTGAACGACTACAAGTTCATCCGCGCGTTCACGGTCTACGACGAGTGGCAGAACTCGAAGTTTTCACAGCGCAATCCGCTCACCTTCTATACGGCGGCATTCCAGATGTGCCAGGACTGTCACATGAGGCGGGCGGGGTTGAATCTCCCGGATCCCGGCGCGAAGCATGGGACACTGGCTTCGCATCGCTGGCCGGCGGGCAACACGGCGGTTCCTTTCTATTATGGCTTCGATGAGCAACTGCAGAAGACGGTGGAGTTTCTGAAGGCGGGAAATTACCTGAACGTGGACCTGTTCGCGCTGAAGAAGGCGGACACGGAGGAGACGATCGCTCCACTCGGTTCGACGCCGTTCCAACTGGCCCCGAATGAAATCGTGCAGGCGATGGTGGTGATCCAGAGCAAGAACATCGGCCACTCGCTGGTTCCCGAGGTGCGCGATCTATACGAGCCGTGGGTGGAGTTTTTGGTTCAGGATGCCGCGGGCATGGACATTTACCACAGCGGATTTCTGAAGCCCGACGGCTCGGTGGATACCCGCGCTCACAGCTTTACCAACAGGCCCGTCAATGTGGATGGCGAGTTTGTGGACAACCATAAAGTCTGGACGATCCAATCGGTTGCCTACGACAACACGATTCAGTCCGGCCGTTCGGCTCTGGTGCGGTATGAGTTTCGCATTCCGGCCGGCGTGAAGGGACCGCTGACGATGACCGCGCGGGTAAACTATCGTCATCTGCGCCAGAGCTACCTGACTAACGTTCTGGGGAAGGACCCTCCGGCGTATCCGGTGGTGGAACTCGCCTCCCGAAGCCGAACGCTGAATATCGGCGGCAATCCGGTTACACCCCCGGACGCGAATGACAATCCGGACTGGATGCGGTGGAACAATCTCGGTATCGCTTATCTGGATCAACTTCAATACGCCGACGCCATGAGCGCCTTCGAGCAGGTCGTCAAGCTGCGGCCGGACTACGCCGACGGCCGGATCAATATCGGCCTCACGTATATCGAGTGGGAGAAATACTCCTCCGCGCGGAGCAGCCTGGAGCAGGCGCTCGAACTCAGTCCGAACAACGCGCGGGCGCTCTATTATCTGGCGCTGGTCGAGAGGCGCGAGGGACATTTCGACGAGGAACTGGCCGATCTGCAACGGGTGACGATCCAGTTTCCGCAAGCGCGCGACCCGCGGCGTGAGCTGGGAATCGCCTATTACCAGAGACACAGCTATAAGGAAGCCGTGGAGCAGTTCGAAGCCTTGCAGAAGATCGATCCCGACGACCTGGCGGCGCACTACAACCTGGCGGTCCTGTATCGCCGCTTGGGCATGAAAGACAAGGCTGCCGCGCAGGCGGCGTTGTTTGGGACCAAGCAGGTGGATCCGGGCGCACCGGCCTACTCGCTCGAGTTTCTGAGCAAGCATCCTGAAATTTCCACTGAAAGCGTACCTTGGCATATGCATACCGATATCCAGCCGCCGGCCCCTGTCTCCGCTGGAGGCCATCCGTGAGCGCATCCCGGCGGCGCTTTATCCGCTCGCTGAGCCGCACCGCCCTGGTTCTTCCTTTTGCCGATCTGCTGGCGATGGCTCAAAAACCGGCGCCGGCCGAGCGCAAGTACGACGCCAAAGCCAAGCCTGCGCCGCCGGGGCCGAAGTCGCCGATCGAGGGGACGCCGCTCGGCGTGAGCTTCGTGGATGTGGTCAAGGAGGCGGGTCTCGGCGTGAAGACCGTCTATGGCGGCGTTGGCAAGAACAAATATCTTTTGGAAACCACCGGCTGCGGCCTGGCTTTCTACGATTACGATAACGATGGCTGGCTGGACGTTTTCCTGGTGAACGGTTGGCGGCTGGAAGGCTTCCCCGCGGGGACCGAACCCCGGTGCCATCTGTTCAAGAACAATCGCGACGGCACGTTCACGGACGCGACCAAGGGGTCGGGCCTGGAGCATCGCACCGGATGGGGGCAAGCCTGCTGCGTCGGCGATTACAACAATGACGGCTACGACGACCTGTTCGTCACCTACTACGGGCAGAACGCGCTCTACCGGAATCACGGCGATGGAACTTTCACGGACGTGACCAAGGAAGCCGGCCTGAGCCAGCCTGGGCCCAAAATCCACTGGAATACGGGCTGCACGTTCGTCGATTACGATCGCGACGGGCACCTTGACCTGTTTGTCGCCAACTATGTCGATTTCGATTTGAAGACCGCGCCCGCGCCGGAAGCCGGGCCTTGCACTTACAAAGGAATCCTGGTTGCGTGCGGACCGCCGGGGCTCCGCGGGGCCAGGAATATTCTGTACCACAACAATGGCAACGGCACGTTTACCGACGTCAGCGAAAAAGCGGGCATCTGGAAGACGCTGGGCACGTATGGTTTGAGCGTGGCCGCGTCGGACCTGGATAACGACGGCTGGCCCGACATTTATGTCGCCAACGATTCCAGCACGGCGACGCTGTACCAGAATCAAAAGGACGGGACGTTCAAGGACATTGCGATCGAATCGGGCGCGGCGTTGTCGCCCGAAGGAAAGCCGCAGGCCGGCATGGGCGTGTCGATCGGCGATTACAATCGCGACGGCAACCTCGATGTGGTCAAGACGAATTTCGCGGGCGACACCGATTCCCTGTATACGAACCTGGGGGACGCGACCTTCGAAGACCGCACGTATCCGAGCGGGCTGGGAGTCAACACGCGGCTGCTGGGATGGGGCGTCGGCTTCTTCGACATGGATAACGACGGATGGCTCGATGTGCTGATGTCCAATGGGCACGTGTATCCGGAGGTGGACCAGTCCAAGGCCGATTTGACGTACGCCGAGCACAAGTATCTGTATCGCAACTTGCAGAACGGGCGTTTTGAAGAGGTCACCGAAAAAGGCGGGCCGGGCATCATGGCGGACGCGCCGGCGCGGGGCTGCGCGTTCGGCGACTACGACAACGACGGCGATATCGACGTGGCGGTGAACTGCGTCAACGCGATTCCGCAGCTTCTGCGCTGCGACTCCACGCTGAAGCGGAATTGGATCAAGATCAAACTCTCCGGGGTGAAGTCCAACCGCAGCGGCATCGGCAGCCGTGTCACGGTGACCGCCACTACCAAACCGGGCGCGCCGCAGCAGCCGCTTAAGCAAATGGATGAGCTGCGCAGCGGCGGCAGCTATTTTTCACAGAACGACATGCGCATGCACTTCGGACTGGACCAGGCCGCCAAAGTGGACATGGTCGAGATCCGCTGGCTGAGCGGCCAGATCGACAAGCTCCACGATTTGGACGTCAATCGGCTGTATGTCATTGAGGAAGGCGGCAAGATTCTGAAGAGCGAAGCATTGAAGCCGGCGGTCAGGAAGGGAGCCTGAGAGATTGCGCCTGAAGATGCTCCTGCCGCTGGCCGCGATTTGCCTGCCGGGGATTGGCGCGGGCGCGGAGATCTGCCCGTGGCTCAACGCCGCGACCGCCGGCGGAGCGCTGGGCGGAGCGGCCGGCACGGTCACGGTGAAACGGGCGAAAACCGGGGATGGCGGGAGCTGCGATTTTGTCCGCCAGCAGGGATCGCTGGTCATAGATCTGCGTATCGAAACCGAAACGTTGCCTTCCCCGGTCACGGACTTTGCGTCTTATTCGGCGCGGTGCGGTTCGGGCGCCGTAGCCCTGAAAGGCATTGGCAACGAGGCGTTGGCTTGCAGCGGCAGTGGCAACGATGAACCCGGCGAACAGGTGGTGAGCCGGGTGCGGGACCGGGCGTTCCTGGTGCGGATCAAAACCAACGATCGTTCAGCCCAGCGCAGCGAGCTTCGCGAAAAGGCCCGCAAGATAGCCGAGTTGGTTGCCGGATTCCTGTTTTAAAAAGGATGGTCCGCCGGCGTCTGCTTGAGCTTTTTCCGTTTCTCGCCATCTTCGGCGTTCCTGATCCCGGCGGCCTTGGCGAACGCGTCCGCGGACCCCGCTGTGTCTCCCTTCCGCTTGAGAAGGAGTCCCAGGTTGTTCCAGGCCGCCGCGTTGAGGCCATCGAGCGCAACGGACCGGCGCAGAGCCTCAATGGCCTCATCGGTGTTGCCCTGCTGCTTCAGCGTGGTACCGAGGATGTACCAGGCATCGTTATATTCGGGGCGCTCGGCCACGGCGGCGCGCAACTCTTCAACGGCTTTGCCGGCAAGTCCGGCATCGATATACGTGAGAGCCAGACTGTAGTGCGCCTCGACCAGCGCCGGGTCCAGAGCCAATGCCCGCTTGAGTTCCGTTCCGGCATGCGGCAAGTCGTCGATCTGCTTGTAGGCAATTCCCAAGTCGTAATGCGCGCCGGCATTATCGGGGTGGTCCCGGATCAGTGCCGAGAGATGCCGGATGGCGCCTTGAAAGTCCGCGGCCGCGATGTAGGCGAAGCCGACGTTGACCTGCGCGGAAAGGTTGCCCGGGTCATGCGCCAGGATTGCGCGAAATTCCCTCATTCCATTTGCCGGGTCGCCCGACCGGACCAGCGCGCGGCCATAACTGTTCCGCGAGATGTCGTTCTTCGGATCGAATTGGAGGGCCTGGCGGTAGGCGTCCCGCGCTTCTCCATAGCGGTGGAGTTGCTGGTAGGCATCGCCTAACGTTGCCCAGGCCCCGGCATCCGCGGGCAGTTGTTTGGTAGCCAGTACCAGTTCCGAAACGGCATCGAGGTAGTGAGCGGTTTGCACGTACGCCGATCCCAGGCGGTAGTGATAATCGCCATGATCGGGAGCGAGCGCAACCGCACGGCGCAGGCCGCGTACGGCGGGATCGGTTTGTTTCGCAAGCCAGAGCGCGACTCCCAGGTGATACCAGGCCTGCGCCATCTTCGGATCGATTTCCGTCGCGCGTTGAAAATGGGCGATGGCATCGGCGGAGCGATTCGTGGCCGCAAGCAGGAACCCGATTTCATCCTGATACGAGGCGGATCGGGGAACCATTGATGCCAGCTTTTCATAAACCGCCAGGGCGCCATTCGGGTCCCTCGCGGCCAACCGTTCGCGGGCGGTTGATTCCATCTGCTGCACTTTCGCGGAGGTTTGCGCCGGCATCCGGAGCGCGAGGACCAGCATCAGCGGCAGGCAATGGAGCGTGAGCGGCATGCTACACCGTCACCTCATGCGGCACAGGCTCCTCCTCCTTCTTGCGGAAGCGTTGCGCCAGGCTCGAGAAGCCAAGATAAATTACCGGCGTGGTATACAGCGTCAGCAATTGGCTGAAGATCAGTCCGCCCACAATCGTAATGCCCAGCGGCCGGCGCAGTTCCTGGCCCGTGCCGGAGCCTAACGCCAGGGGCACGCCGCCCAGCAGCGCCGCCATGGTGGTCATGATGATCGGCCGGAAGCGCAGCAGGCAGGCCTGGTAGATGGCGTCGAGCGGCGAGTCGCCTTCCTTGCGCTCGCGTTCCAAGGCGAAATCGATCATCATGATGGCGTTCTTTTCCACAATGCCGATCAGCAGCACAATGCCGATCAGCGCGATCACGCTCAACTCGTTCTTGCACAGCATCAGCGCCAGCAGCGCGCCCACGGCCGCCGAAGGCAGTGTCGAGAGAATCGTGATGGGGTGGATGTAGCTCTCATAGAGCACGCCGAGCACGATATACACCGTCACCACGGCGGCCAGGATGAGGATGGGCTCATTGGCCAGCGAGGTGATAAAGGCCCGGGCGGTGCCCTGAAAATCGGCCTGCACGCTGGGAGGAATTCCGAGATCCTTCTTGGCGTTATCGATCTCGCGCACGGCATCGCCCAGCGAGGTGCCGGGAGCGATGTTAAAGGAGAGCGTGGTCACCGGAAACTGGCCCTGGTGGTTGACCACCAGCGGCACGGTCAACTGTTCGTATCGCGTGATGCCGTCCAGCGGCACCTGGCCGCCTGCGGCCGAGCGGACATAAATCTTCCCCAGATCCGCTGGGCTGAGCTGAAATTCGGGCTTGATCTCAAGCACCACGCGATACTGATTCAACTGCGTGAACATGATGGCCACCTGGCGCTGGCCGAAAGCGTCATACAGCGTGTCGTCGATCATCTGCGGCGTGATGCCCAGACGCGAAGCCGTATTACGGTCGATCGACAGGCGCGTCTGCAACCCCGTGTTCTGCTGATCGCTGGCCACATCGCGCAGGATGGGCGACTGTTTCAGCCGTTCCACCAGGCGCGTCACCCAGATACTCAATTCGCTCGCGTCGGGGTCTTCCAGGCTGTACTGGTATTGCGTGCGGCTGACGCGGTCTTCCACCGTCAGGTCCTGAACCGGCTGCATATAAAGCGTGATGCCCTCCACCTGCGCCAGTTGCGTCTGCAGGCGCCGGATGATCTCGAAGGCATCGATCTTGCGGTCTTCGAGCGGCTTCAGGTTGATCTGGATGCGTCCGCTGTTCATGGTGGTGTTGGTGCCGTCGATGCCGATGAAACTCGACAGGCTCTCCACCGCCGGGTCCTTCAAAATCACGCGCGCCAGGGCCTGCTGGCGCTGCGCCATGGCGCCGAAGGAAACCGTTTGGGGCGCTTCCGAAATGCCTAGAATCACGCCGGTGTCCTGAACCGGAAAGAAGCCCTTGGGAATGATGATGTACAGGTAGCCGGTCATGGCCAGCGTGCCCAGTGCCACGAAAATGGTGAGGCCGCGATGGCGCAGCACCACCGTCAGCGTCCTGCCGTAGAAGGCGATGATGCCTTCGAAAACGCGCTCGGAGGCGCGGTAGAGGCGGCCTTGCTGGCTGGGGTTTTGATGGCGCAGCAGCTTGGCGCACATCATGGGCGTCAGCGTGAGGGACACGAAAGCCGAAACCAAAATGGTGACGCTGAGAGTGACCGCGAACTCGCGGAACAGGCGGCCCACGATATCGCTCATGAACAGCAGCGGGATCAACACCGCGATCAGCGAGACCGTCAGCGAAAGAATGGTGAAGCCGATCTGCGCCGAGCCCCGGAGCGCGGCTTCAAGCGGCGCCACGCCCTGCTCGATGTAGCGCATGATGTTCTCGATCATCACAATGGCATCGTCCACCACGAAGCCCGTGGAGATGGTGAGCGCCATCAGGGTGAGGTTGTTCAGGCTGTAGCCCAGCAGGTACATCACGCCGAACGTGCCCACCAGCGAAAGGGGCACCGCCACGCTGGGGATGATGGTGGCCGAGACGTTGCGCAGAAACAGAAAAATCACCATCACCACCAGGCCCACGGTGAGCATGAGTTCGAATTCCACGTCGTGCACCGAGGCGCGGATGGTAGTGGTGCGGTCGGTGAGGATGGCGATATCCACGGAGGAAGGCAGCGAGCTCCGCAACTGCGGCAGCAGTTTCTTCACGCGGTCGACCACTTCGATGATGTTGGCCCCGGGCTGCCGCTGGATATTCAGAATCACGGCCGGGACGTTGTTCATCCAGGCTGCCTGTTTGACGTTCTCGGTGTCGTCGATGACGCTGGCGACGTCCGAAAGCAGCACCGGCGCGCCGTTTCGATAAGCCACCACCAGCGGTCTGTAATCGGCGCTCGACAGCAGTTGATCGTTGGCGCCGATGGTATAAGATTGCTGGCGGCCGTCGAAACTACCCTTGGCTTCGTTGACGCTGCTCGCGCCGATGGCCGTCCGCAGATCTTCCAGATTGAGCCCGTACGACGATAGAGCGGTCGGGTTGGCCTGCACCCGCACCGCCGGCTTCTGTCCGCCGCTGATGCTGACCAGGCCCACGCCGGGCAATTGCGACATTTTCTGCGCCAGCCGCGTGTCGGCCAGGTCTTCCACTTTCGACAGCGGCAGAACCTTCGAAGTCAGACCCAGCGTGATGATGGGAGCGTCGGCCGGATTGGTCTTGCTGTAAATCGGCGGATTGGGAAGGTCGCGCGGCAGGAACGTGGTGGCCGCGTTGATGGCCGCCTGCACCTGTTGCTCGGCGACATCGATGTTCAGATCCAGAACGAACTGCAGCGTGATGACCGAAGCTCCCTGGGAACTTTGGGACGTCATCTGGTTCAACCCGGGCACTTGCCCGAACTGGCGCTCGAGCGGCGACGTCACCGAAGACGCCATCACATCGGGACTGGCGCCGGGATAGAACGTAACCACCTGGATGGTGGGGTAATCCACCTGCGGCAGGGCCGAAACCGGCAACTGCTTAAAGGCCACGATACCCACCAGCAGTATCCCGGCCATCAGAAGCGAAGTGGCCACCGGACGAACGATAAACGGACTGGAGGGATTCATCTATTTGGTGGAGCTCTTGTTTGAACCGGTCTTGCGATCGGCCTTTGCCTTGGAAGCAGGTCCCGTAACGCGGGCTTCCACCTTCGTGCCCTGCTGCAGTTTGTCCACGCCGTCAACCACCACCACATCTCCGGCCTGCAGGCCGCTGTCCACCGAAGCCTCATCCCCCTCCACCGGGCCCGGCACTATGTTGCGCATCTCCACCGTCTGATCGCCCTTTACGACGTACACGAAACTGGATTGCGGGCTGTGCTGGATGGCCGCGGCCGGCACCATCACCACGCCATGTCTGGTATCCACCAGCAGCCTGGCATTCACGAACTGGTTGGGAAACAGGCTGCCATCGTCATTCGGGAACTCCGCCTTGAACTTCGCGGTGCCGGTGCCCAGGTCGATGGCGTTATCGACGGTGAGCAGCCTGCCCGCGGCGAGTTTCTTTTTCAGGTCGCGGTCATAGGCTTCCACCACCAGGCTTTGCCCCGCGCGCATCTTGCCCATCACTTGCGGCAGGTAGTCCTGCGCCAGGTTGAAGACCACGGCGATGGGCTGCACCTGCGTGATGGTCGCCAGACCGTTGAGATCGGCGGCGTGGACGATGTTGCCCTGGTCCACGGTACGCAGGCCGATGCGGCCCGTCAAAGGGGACTTGATGGTGCAGTACGTCAGTTGCAGCTTGATGCTTTGAATCTGTCCGCGGTCGGCTCCGAGCGTCCCTTCCAACTGATGCACCATGGCGGCCTGGGTCTCGGCTTGCTGCCTGGGGATGACCCGCTGCGCGTCGAGCGCCTGATAGCGGTTGAGATCCACCTTGGCGTTCTCCCATTGCGCCGTATCCTTGGCCAGATTTCCTTCCGCCGTGACCAGTTGCCCTTGAAACGGACGCGGGTCGATCTCCGCCAGCAAATCGCCCTGGTGCACAAGCTGCCCTTCGGTGAACGCCACTTTGATGAGCTCTCCATCCACGCGGCTGCGGATGGTGACCGTGTTGAAAGCCGTGACCGATCCCAAACCGGTCAGGTAAATCGGCAGCTCGCCTCTGCGCGCGGCGGTCGCGATCACCGGCACGGCCTGGGTGCCGCGCTTCCCTTGGCCCTTCTCGGCTTTGTCGCTTTTCGCCTGGCCGGCGCGGATCTGGGGATAAAACTGGGGATAAAAGATGTACCCCGCCGTGCCAATCAGTACGATCGGCAGGAACCAGATCCACCAGCGGCTCCGGCGGGATTTCGGTGGACTCCCCATGACGAAAAAGTATACCACTTCAGGCCCCCCGTGGAAGCCGATATGGTAGCTATAAGCTCTTTCTATTCAGGGAACTAGCTCTAAATGGCTAGAATGGGTCAGATCTCGTACTCAGGCCGTTTGGACCGCCCGAACGGGATTCGGTCCCAGATGCGTTCGTGAATGAAATACGCCGCCAGTTTCAGAACCACGTCCAAAGCGCCAGCCCCCAGGGAGAGTTTGCCCTTTCCAGTAAGTACATAGAAAATCAATGCGGTAACCGACGAACCAAGGATCCGGTAGCTGAAAGCTTTGGCAATACTTCGGGAATGGCTTTCCATCAAACCTGCCCTGTGCCTTGGATCGTACCATAACCCGATGGGGATTATGGTGATTGAGGCAAAGCCTCTGTGGGGCAGATTGTCAATCCGCCGGCCTCTTATTTGCACCGCGGGTCTTTGGCGTTCTTCGGGTCCTTGCAGTTCACGGTTTCCTTCACCTCTTTGGTCTTGTCGTCCGGCAGCGGTTCGGGGGTGATGTCATACTTGATCTCGGCCTCCGCCGAATACTTGCGGTAGAAGCGAAACTCGGTCTCGTTCTTGTTCAGAATTCCGTCCGCGGTCATCAGCGTCTCGGACTTCAGCGGCAGCAGGAATTCATGGCCGCTGATGTCCTGATAGTCGTAATCCAGCTTGGTTTCGGCGTGCCGGATGGGAAAACTCGGCGGAATGTTCTCCGCCACCAACGTCACCCGCATCACCACGTGAGTGTCTTGGTCCACCTCCACTAGGCCGGAGTACGCGGGTACGATGTGCTCTTTGCGCTCGTACTCGATCCCCCACTGCGACCGGGACTGTTCCACGTGGTAGGCAAACGCCATCACGCGCCGGCCGCGCAGCAGGCCCCAATGGTCCCACTCGAAACGCGCCTCGGTCGAGGGTTCGAAGATATCCCGGAGCAGGCTTCCGAACTCACCGGTGGAGGTGGCCCCGCCGATGGTGCGATAGTCCTGGGTGGTGGGCGCGTTGTTGATCAGAATCAGCTTGTAGTCTTCCTTCTGTTCGTAATAGCTCAGCCGGATGGTGAGCGTATCCATGGTTTGATACGAGGGATCGTTGGCATTGCCCGCCCCACGGCCATAGCGACTCCCCGGCGCGCCCGCCGCCTTTCGCCGCATTACTTCGGTACACAGATAATTGGGCAGGCCCTTGCTGTAGTTGAGCGCGTATTCGCGAACTTCGGCAATAATGGCGCCCTGCTCCGCGGACGATGGAGGCGGCGGCGGCACATACTTCGGCGGCGGCGTCAGGTTGGCAGCCGAGAGCGATTGCGTCCGGTCGCGCAACAGTTTCAGCGCCAGAATGGTCTTGGGCCCCAGGCCGCCGGCACTCTGCATATCTTCAATGGTGCGGTCGTCCAGCCGTTCCGTGAGCTTCACCTTGGCCAGGTATCCCGCCAGCTCGGTATCCGTCATCGTCTTCGCTTGAATAAATTTCGCGGAAGATTGGATGAACGCGATCAGCTTGTCCACGGACATGGTCTGGCTCTGGCCCGCTGCAGCGAAACAAAAGGCCAAACAAACGGCGATAACCCTAAGCAGGCGATGAGGCATACGTATCCTTATTTTCTCATGACGCGCGCCCTTGCATTAGCGGTACGTCTAACATACCTTCAATTATGGTCCTGACAAAAGACGAACTCATTGCTTCTCTGCGGAACGAAGTCCGCATCCTGGTGCATCTGGCCGGCAAAGTGGACAGATCAAAGCTCGATTACCGGCCAACCCCCAAGCAGCGCAGCACCCTGGAGCTGCTTCAGTACATGGCCATCATGGGCCCCACCCAGGTTGCCGTAATCAAGACCGGAGTTTTCGATAGAGCCGCCTTGAGCGCCGCCTGGAGCCCCGCGGTAGCCGCGTCGAAAGCCATGGACTTCGATCGGGCCGTCTCCGCCATCCAGGAACAATCCGATGAATACGCACGTCTACTGAGCGGATGGACCGAAGCCGATTTCCGCGGTGAAATCGACGTGTTCGGCCATAAATCCACCCGCGGATCGCTGTTGGTGAACCAGGTGCTCGGCGGTCACGCCGCTTACCGCACGCAGCTATTCCTCTATCTTAAAGCGTGCGGCCGCGAGGAATTGAACACCGTGAACCTATGGGCCGGAGCCGATTCCATGACCACCCCTTAGCCGAAACATGCTGCCGAAAAAGAATGGATCATGGCCCGCGTGAGAATGGACAAATGGCTCTGGGCCGCCCGATTCTTCAAGACGCGCGCGCTCGCCGCGCGGGCATGCGAGCTCGGCAGGATTGAGTCCAACGGACAACCAGCCAAGGCTGCGCGCGAGGTCCGCGCGGGCGATCTGTTGCAAGTGAAAAACGAAGGCGGCGCCTTCCAGGTGGATGTGCTGCTGCTCAGTGAGATGCGCGGCCCGGCGGCGGTTGCGCAGACGCTCTATCGTGAGACGGAAGCCAGCCGGGAGTCACGGCTAAAGTTGGCCGAAGAGCGTAAAGCCATGCCGCATTTCGAAGCGTTGCGGGAAGGCAAGCCATCGAAACGCAATCGCCGTGAACTCGACCGGCTGCGGGGTAGAGACTGACGGCAGGGGGCGCCACGCGGCGCTTCTCGCCTAGTCTTAGCTGGACTATAATTAACGGAACTATGAAGCGCTGGATATGCTTGCTTGTGGTTACACCTCTGCTGGCTCAGGACGTGCGGATTATCGTGGGCAGCACCTGGTCAATTGTCAATGGGAAAAAAGTTCAGTCCGGCGAAACGATCCCGGCTCTCGCCAAACTGACAGCGTCGGCCGCGAGCGATCTAGTACTCGACTGTGGCAAGGATGGGTGGTTGGCGTACTCCTGCAATGGCGCCTGCACAATAACGGCCTGCGGCAAAACGGCTCAAGACGTCACGGTGCGGCGCGTCGATCCATACGGCTGGGCTGGGCCGAAACCGACTCCCAGTCGCGTGCTGGAGAGCAGTATGGTTCCACAGGGCTTGCTGGCCTCGTTCTTTAGCCACCAGCCGAAGAACGCGCAAGTTCTGGGGGTGCGCGCCGCCGGAAATCTGAGCGATGCCGTGGTCCGGCAGGCTGGTGACAAGGTGCTGTGGGCTCCGGCGCTGGCGAGAGTACTCGAAGGCAACTACTGTTTTCAGATCGGCGCGCTACCCGCCGGATCGTCGAAGCCCCGCGTCTTCGCGCTGGAGTGGAACAGGGAGGGCGATGGCGGCGCGCAATTGGGCAACCTGGCGGCAGGGCTCTATACCATCGAACGAGGCACGCCTGGCGAGAAGGGGAGTTGCCAGATTGACGACCCGGATGCGGCCAAGGCATGGGTGTTGGTAGTGGGCGGAAACGACTTCGAGCGAATCCAGAAAGAGTGGGAATCGTACGCAGCCGGCCTGAGGCAACTTGCCGAGGATACGGGGCCTGAAGTGGCATCCACAGTAAGTCACGCCGTGTTGGCCGCGCTAGCGGATTCGGCTGGAAAGTAGGATCCATGAGTCCAAACGACAATGTTTACCAGCGGCTAATCGCCCGGGCGAAAAAGGCGCTAAACGAAGGCCGCTACCAGCGCGCCTCCGAGATTCTGACGAAGGCTGAAGGTCATATCGACCCTGAAGTGCCGGTGTTGCGGAAACAA
>Ga0105857_1000492_pt1 | contig 14601 bp, 14 predicted proteins | sample OrgsoiDNA_201061_FD_89682 | JGI IMG/M metagenome (GOLD analysis project Ga0105857, IMG submission 89682) | Permafrost soil microbial communities from the Arctic, to analyse light accelerated degradation of dissolved organic matter (DOM) -... | ecosystem: Environmental > Terrestrial > Soil >...
CAGATGCAAATTGACTGGAATTTGAAAACATGGCTTCTCCTGAGAGGGGGCTTCGCTATGATGGGGGGCGGTTGGGTGCTCGCATTGTGATGGGGCTCCGATGGCGGCGTATTTACGTTGCCACAGAATTTGCTGCTTGGTCTGTGTGCTTCCTAACATATGCCGGATATGTGGCACACGGGAGCCATAAAGCCGGTAGCGCTGTTCAGACGAGAAACGTCTAGTTCGCTCTTCGATTGCCCCCGCAAACCGCATGTACCTCGCCGCATACAAATTGATAAGTGCGCCAAGTATTGATGTCGGATATTATATTAATAAATGAGCGGCATCTTCTGGCGGTAGCGAATTCCACCTGATGGCTACACGGCCAAAAACTCACTCGTTGCATTCTCTGGCCAGATGGTCGTGTATACACCATCACAAAGCAATCGGTATCCAGCTTTTGCGTCGGCCAATAATTTTTTTTTCCAAGATGGATTTGGCCTGCTGAAAGGCGAATACTGGAGTCGAAGTGAGTATGAAAATATATATTTCACCGCAACCCATATTATGAATGTCGACGTTTTCAAAAGAATGTAAGGCAATTGAAAACGCCTCCTCCAAATTCACCATTGAGTCTAAATTCTTCCGCGACTCGTCATTTATCTGAAGAATCAATTGATAGTTCATATTTTTCGGTAAAAACTCATCATTCCGTCAAAATTTCGTAACTGTTCAGCCTCTATGAGAGGCGCCATAACAGGCTGGCATTTTGCTGAGGAATTGTGCAAATCCGCGTTATTTTGCGTACTTTTAAAGCGAAATCCCAAAGCTTTGAACATGCTCTCATAGGGACTGAACAATTACCTTATTTTTATAAGTGCCTCGAGAAGCACTGGACGTGTCGCCCGCCGACCAGTAGCCGGAACATCCGCAGTGCCCGCAAAAAATGCTGCATGGGAATTACACAGGCCCCATACCAACATTGGCAAACCCGAAATTTTTTGGCGCAACATTTCTTGCCGCACGTCACTGCCGTTTATATTGTCGAGAAACAGACGTAGTCGAGTAAGATGGGGGAGCCATCACATCTGAGGCAACGCAACAATGCCTAACTCCCGCCCCCAACGGATACTAGTCATCGATGACAATCCCGAAATCATCCGTGTACTTACACATCTGCTTTCCGATTGTGCTGAAATCTCGTTTGCCACAAGTGGCAATCGCGGGCTGGTACTGGCATCTCAGTTGAACCCGGACCTCATACTTCTCGATATGGAGCTACCGGATATCAACGGGCTGGCGCTCTTTTACCTGTTCAAGGCAGACCCGATGCTGACCAACATTCCCGTCCTTTTTGTAACGGGTGGGGATAGTACAGAACTGGAAGTGGCCGTGCTCGAGGCCGGTGCTGTGGACTATTTGACTAAGCCACTTCGCCCCCAGATTGTTCGCGCCAGGGTATGCACACAACTTGCGCTGAAAAAGCAAACCGAACTGCTACGGGAAATGGTCAATCTCGACGGCTTGACCGGGGTGTTTAATCGAAGGTACTTCGACATGACACTGGAGCAAGAAATAGCGCGACAGCGGCGAACTGGTGGGTATCTGTCGGTAGCGATGGTAGATGTGGACCACTTCAAGAATTACAACGACTCCTTGGGCCATCAACAGGGTGACGCATGTCTACGAACAATTGCGCAGGCACTTCGAGCGGCAATGCGACGCCCTCGCGAGACCCTGACGCGATACGGTGGCGAAGAATTTGGCGTAATTGCGCCAGATGTGGGATTGCAAGCCGCCGCCCATTTTGGAAACTGGATGTTAGATAAAATCAACGAACTCGCGCTGCCGCATCCCTCCTCAAATACCGCCGAGATTGTCACGGTAAGCATTGGTATTGCAATCGGCATTCCAACTGCGGAGTGCAATGCACACCACTTTATTGCCGTGGCCGACAGGGCGCTGTATGCCGCCAAACAAGCCGGGCGCAACCGACACATTGTGATGCAGGTCTAGCGAAATGGCGCTCAGCCAAAATTCAATTCCACGTGCAGAGAACAGGGGCTCTGGCCGTCAATCACTTCGCACCAAAATTGCCGTTGGTGTGATTGCATTCGTCCTTTTCTTAGCGACGGTCATTTCCTTTGGTGCTGCGGCGCTCATTGAACGCGGCATGAAGCCGACAATCGGAAGCCAACAATATGACCTGCTCCGTAGTGCGGCGGTGCACCTTGACGGCCAGCTCACCCAACGCGAGGACGAACTTGACGCTTTCGGCCAGGTCCTATTACCGAGCATACCCGGCGACAGGACTCTACTGCGTGAACAGATGCTCTCACATAAAAGATTGGCGAGGCATTTCTCCAACGTCGGTATCGTCAATGCAAACGGCGACATCTTAGCTGACTTGAATGGCCCCATTGAACGACGCATCAATATCGCAAACCGCGCACATTTTCAGGAGTCCATACGGACTGGAAAGCCAGTAATTTCACAACCATTGAAAAGCATGGTATCCGGAAAACCTACGGTCGTGGTCGACGTACCAATTGTTCTCTCAGGCATTGTTCAGTATGTTCTGGTTGGTGCAATCGACCTGAACAGCACATCACTGCTTGAGCCGCTCCAGTCTGCGACCCTGGGTGAAACTGGCTTCTTTTACCTAATGACAAGCAGAGGCATTCTGATAATCCATCCGGAGCCAGAAAGACTCCTTCACAATATTCGTGAAACACCAGATTTTGACTCGGCCACTGAACGCGCTCTCCAAGGGTTTGATGGATGGATGGAAGCTGCGAACAAAAAGGGCGAGCCTGGAATTTACAGCGTCACCCACCTTCATAATGTCGACTGGATTCTCGTGGGGCGACATCCTACCAATGAGGTGTTCGCGCCACTTACATCTCTCAGAACACGCGCAACCATAGCTGCACTTATTTTTGCCGTGGGGTCTGGCTTAATTGTCTGGCTATTCGCTCGTCGTTTGGTCGGCCCGGTGGAACGATTGCGCGGCACAGTCGAATCAATTGAACGAGGAAGCGCCACGGCAGCTATGCTTCAATCAACCAGGTCAGACGAAATAGGAGACCTTAGCAATCAGTTTTACCGCTTGGTCACCTCAAAAGAGGTTAGTGAAAAGAACGCCAAGAAGAATGAATCATTCATACGGGCTTTATTCCTACAGGCCCCCGACGCAGTCGTTTGCTGCGATTTGCAAGGAATCATCACAGAGTGGAACCTTCAAGCAGAAACTATGTTCGGCTGGCGTCCGGACGAAGCTATAGGTACCAATATCGTTGACCTAATTGTGCCGACACACCTACGTGACCGGCATCTGGCGGGCATGCATACATTTTCAGAGTCAGGAACCGGCCAGTTAATTAGTGGACGGTTCCGCTTTCCTGCCCTACACAAGGACGAAACGCAACTGCAAGTCGAGCTCTCGTTAACGACCATATCGACTGGGGCGGAGACAATCGCCATTGCATTTATACGTGACGTCACGGTACACGTCGAACGCGAAGAGCGACTCGCAAACAGTGAGCGGCGACTACAGATGATGGCCGATAGTATCCCAGCCTCAATCGCCTATGTGGACGTGGACCAGCGATATCGCTTCACCAATGCAAATTTCAAAAAAACACTCGATATCGAACCTAGCTCTATGCTTGGCAGGACAGTTAGCGAAGTGCTAGGGGACAAAATGTATGGGCGTCTAAGAGAGAAAATTAAAGTTGCGCTATCCGGTCAGTCCGTGCATTTTGAGGTAAGCCGCGATGACCCCGACCGTACTGTTCATTTCATGACGGACTTCATTCCCGACATGCAGCCGAATGGCGAAGTACATGGATTTTATTCGCTCGTAATGGACATTAGTGAGCGCAAGGAAGCTGAGTTACGCCAGGCCGCCAGCGAGCAGCGTGCTGACGCAGCTAGCCGGGCGAAGAGCGCATTTGTCGCCAATATCAGCCACGAGATTCGGACGCCAATGAATGCCGTTTTGGGAATCGCCCAACTGCTGGGAAATACTCCGCTACGTGACGACCAACGTGACTACCTCGACATCATCCAGGCGTCTGGCCTATCGCTCATTGCAATTCTGAATGATGTACTGGATTTCTCAAAAATCGAGGCCGAAAAATTAGTGCTCGAGCGCGAGCGATTCGATATCGAATCCCTCGTGGAGGCGGCTGCCGCTCTCCTTAAAGCGAGCTGTGGAGACCGAAAGGTTGACGTCGCAATTGGTGTCAGTGCGGAAGTACCGCGCTACATTATGGGAGATTCATATCGAATCCAACAAATCATTGCCAACCTCGTTTCGAACGCAGTGAAATTTACTTCAAGCGGCTACGTCACACTCGAATTCGACGTTACTGAACGAAATGGCCGAGCGATGCTACGGTTTGTTGTAGCAGACTCTGGAATCGGTATCTCGGAAGAACAAAATGAGCGGATGTTCCAATCGTTTTCACAGGCCGACACTTCAACAACACGGAAATTCGGCGGTACCGGTTTGGGCTTGGTAATCACCAAGCGCTTGGTCGAGATGATGGAAGGAGAAATCCAACTCTTCAGCATACCGGACATCGGGAGCAAATTCACCGTCGTGCTCCCTCTAGAAATCGCGGCAGATTCTCCCCCGCGTATTCCTGAGCCGCACCATTTTGTTCTGCTCATTGATGCAAAGAGCTCCACTCGAGACATGTTCGTTAGCTCAGCAACTTTCTGCGGTATCCGTGCGCTAGCTTTTGAATCCGAGGCAGTAGCGGCAAATGCGGCGCATGCAGGAATATTCGACATGGAGGCAATCACAAACGTGCTGCTGGGGTTTCACGAATGGACTCAGTCGCACGATATATGTCCTATTTTGCGGCAGCACGGTCTCAGCGATGGCGCGAGCACTGCATTAATCTGCACCCCATTTGAACGTCGCACAGTGCCTGCCGCCACGATGGCGAAAGCCGAACGGGTCATCGTAAAGCCCATCACGCCAAAGTTGCTACGTCATTCCGTCATTCGGCGCTTGAACGATTCACCTACGAGCGATTTCCTGGCGCTCCAGCCCGGAGTTGCAAGGATGCGGGTCTTGCTTGTCGAGGACAACATAATCAATCAAGTAGTGGCTATGGGGATGATTGGCCACGTGGTCAGCTCCATCGACATTGCCAACAACGGCGCTGAAGCGGTTACTAAACTACGTGAGGAACCAGACGCGTTTGACATCGTGTTCATGGATATTCAGATGCCCATCATGGACGGATTCGAAGCCACACGTGAGATTCGAGAAGAACTTGGAATTACTACGCCCATTGTGGCGATGACAGCAGGAGCGATGGAAGATGAAGGGAGGATGTGCGAGCAAAGTGGGATGAGCGATTTTCTCGCAAAGCCGGTCATCATGAATGACCTCTATACTGTGTTGAATCGATATGCCGACTCCACAAGGGATACACCAGCAAACTCGCAACGAGCCGACTATACAAACGTCGAGGTTTTCAGCCCAACGACCCTCAATTTGCTAGTGCAACGTAGCTCTTTGCAATATAGGGCTGTAATTAGAACTGTTTGCGACGGCATTGCGCGTGCAAAGAACGAACTGAAGGAAGTGGAAACCGCACTATCGAATGGGGATTGTCCCAAGGCGTCGAAAATACTGCACAGCATGCGCGGTGGTTTCGGGACTTTAGGTGCGCGCCGGTTTGTACAAGTAGCATTGAGCGTCGAGCAAGAAATTCTTCGCAATGGCACATCTACAACTTCGGACATGAACGAGCTTTCGAACGAATTCTCATTGGCCATAGACGCGCTCAACGAATGGGTCCGCGAGACAACGGAAACCATGAGCCTGTTATCCTCCGGCGCACCAACCATGTCAGTCACTATGGTGCAATTCGTAAATTTACTTGAGATGCAGGACATCAAAGCGTCGCAGGCATTTGAAAACCTACGCGGTACGTTTGTCGAGAAATTCTCGAAAGCAAAGCTCGTAGAAATTACCTCTGCGATGGCCGCCCTAAAATTCGAAGATGTTATTCGAATGCTACAAGAATCAGATAAGTAATTTGCAATACTTGTGCTCATCGAGAACAAATTGCGGCGGGGGACGCGGGAACGTAGAGAGCTGGTGCAGACATGGTCGATGCCACTTTCATAGAAATCAGCGACGCCCTTGCGAAGGGTGAGCCGGTCAAGTTAGCCGGATTCGGAAATTTTCAGTTGCGTGACAAGGGCTCGCGCCCCGGACACAATCCGAGAACTGACGCGGCTGCGACCATATCCCCTCAATCGGGGCTTCGCGAAAGTGCACATCAATCACCCATCTCCCAAGGGCAGTTGACCTTCCCACCATACCAAACTCGGGTCTACCGCTAGATTACTAACCTTCTAGCCAGTAAAGTCATGGTTCTCCCTATGAAGAAGCATAGCTCTACGTTCTAGAAAGTTAGTAACGAGTACGGGAAGAAATTTCTTCTGAGTATCGAAATGGCCCATCGCAATCGGTTACCGACTTAAGACGCCCTCCTTGGGCCTGCCTCGTCGAATTAACAACCCGGTACTCAACAGCAGAATTTCCATCCTCTTTGCCGCAACGTATCACAACAGAGGTCTGCTCAGCCTGTAAAACCACGCTAACAATGCATCTTCCGTGGTACGTCGTGTCCCAATTAAAACTATATATCCTCTAGAGAAATATCTTGATGGAAAAGTATGTTTTTTTACCCTCATAATTAGTGGGCAGCATTTAATAAATGGCAGATTTTGATAAATTTAAGGCTGGCTTTACAGAGGCATTTTTTTAAATATGCATAAATTTATATTTGTGTTAATGTCCTAACAGGAACAAAAAACTACTAATTAAATAACTTTCGACTGAAATTTCAAGGGCATAAAAATGGTTAATTTGCAAATAAAGTGCTACGAAGTCGATTATTCCGGTGAATTTTTGGATAAATCCAAAGATTAGGCTGCCTATCTTGCACTTTTTCTTCCTTCGTAGAATCCCATGCATATGAACAATGTATTTCAAAAGCAACGCGTTTCGGCTGATTTGACTTTTCCTGACGGAGCATATGCCGAGGACGCTGCACACAAAGCTGTTCTACAGATGATAAATTTTCCATTCAGCAGAATTTCGGAAGAAATATAAAATATAGGACGTCTTGTCTTGATTTGAAATTAAAATTCCCGTACGTAAATTAATTGCAATTGGACCGTAAATTAAGTGTGCGCTAGCGCACGGACTTCCGTTATTGCCAATGGCAAAGTTATTCGCCGTTTGATTCGCATCCTGCCTTCACTCGAGCATCCCCGAATTTGTGCGGCTGGAGAATTATGATGATATATGAGTTCCTCAATAATAATCGTGATGAGCTAGCGAAACGCTGTAGGGAAAAAGTTGCGAAACGGCCTGGTCGGTCTGCGACTGACGAGCAGTTGCAAAACGGCGTGCCTATGTTCTTAGGTCAGCTCATCCGAACGCTGCAAATCGAGCAGACTTCGGCCCCTCTTAAGAGTCGTGCGATATCGGGGCCTGCGGGTGGCGCGGCAGCGGCTTCGGAGGTTGGCGCGTCAGCTGCGAAGCATGGCAAGGACCTGCTCGACCTGGGCTTTACTGTTGACGAGGTAGTCCATGACTATGGAGATTTGTGCCAGGCAATAACTGACCTTGCGGTCGAGCGAGACGCTCCCTTCCTGGTGGATGAGTTCCGGACATTGAACCGTTGTTTAGACAACGCAATTGCAGACGCAGTGACCGAGTTCGGCTATCAACGAGAGTCCGTCACAGCAGACAGGTTGGCTAAGGAGGCGAATGAGCGTGCAGGCTGGTTTGCCCATGAACTGCGAAATTACCTTGGTACAGCATCACTGGCGTTTTCGGCCGCCAAAGCAGGGAACCTAAGTCTATCCGGTGCGACCGGGTCCATTTTAGAACGAAGCTTGGCCAGTCTGTCGAGGTTGATTGAGGACTCGTTAGTAGATATCCGTGCTATTGCTCAGCCAACCGATATCCTCAATTCATTCTCACTATCCGAATTCGTTGCAGAAATAGCCTCTGCCGCTGAATTAGCCGCGCAAGCTAAGGGCTGCTTGCTTGTCACTCCGGCGGTGGACGGTGAATTGGCGATTTGCGGAAATCGGGAACTGCTGCTGTCGGCGACCGCTAACCTTTTACAAAACGCCATCAAATTTACGCACGCTAATACCGAGGTAAAGTTGACCGCATTTGCGTTTGCGGACCGCATTTTAATCGAGGTATCAGACCATTGCGGTGGGCTTCCACCGAATGCTGCGGAAACGATGTTCTTGCCGTTCTCGCAGGGAGGGACGGACCGCACTGGTATTGGCCTTGGATTAACGATTGCTCAACAATCCGTGGTAGCTAATAACGGCACTCTAACCGTCAGAGATACGGGCCCAATTGGATGTATTTTTACAATTAGTTTGCCGAGGTTTTCGGTGCTTACGTGAGGCCAAGGAGGACGCTAAAATGAAGAGAGAATTCATCCCCGGCGATATATTTTAAAAATAATACTACGCTACTGGCGATGTGAATCGGCATTCGAATCGATATCCTCCAGGAACTTCGGTAGAGCTATTTCCGATGAGTGATATCAATACCCCATCGAGCTGGGCAGAGGTACGACCTAACATAATTTGCCAATTGGCACGTTTAATAGCCTCAGCAGAACCCAATACAACGAAGGTAACAGTTCCAGTAGTGGCGTTGCTGAGTGAAATCGAATCGACACCCTCAATATCGTTCAGGCCGTGCAGGTCAAAGTGATGTTGGTTCATGGCACACCGATTTTTTTAGGTTACTAACTTTCTAGAAAGTAGAGCAATGCTTCCTCATCGGGAGAACCATGACTTTACTGGCTGGAAGGTTAGTATATCTCACTCTACTCGCTTAGCCGTTGGTCTTACGGCAAGTTGCAGCCGCCCTGCTTTGCGCCCACGAGTTGGTGACCGCAAGCATCAAATGGTACGGTAACGTGAAGTAGGTTGACAGCGGTACTATGAGGGTCTTCCGCAAGACCGTTGGCAAAAAAACGCTACTGCACACTTGGCCCAACGTCACGACATCTGACACGCTAGAGTTGCCCCTTCCGGAGTGCTGCTTCCTTGAGGGAGGTGACCTTCAGGGAGCGTATCCAGGACAGCAGGTCGGCTTTTTCGCAAGGACAGCGCTGATTCGTGCCGCTGCCTTTGGCACCTCCTTGACTGTAGGGCGGCCCAAGGCCTGAAGACCGCAGTCGCTCCAACATGGTTATCCGCCACAATCATTCATTCTTCAGACACTGGTGCAATTAGCGTGAGGTCGTCTTTCCGCCCCGTGCGCGGCGATGCCCTTACCCACTACTGCAACAGCGACAAGATTAGCGACGGTAAGGCATTCGACTGCTTAAGTATCGCAGTCCCTGCCTGCGTTAGCATTTGCGCTGACGTCGCAGCCGCCGTTTCTGCTGCATAATCGGTGTCAGTTATCCGACCAGCGGCGACCTGAGTATTCTGAAGCAGGTTGGCATTGACGTTATACGCTGACTGGAGGGTGTTGCTCACCGCGCCAACAGCGCTCTGAAACGACGACCACGCGTCAATGGCGGAGCTCATATTATCGATTGCGGTCGACGCGTTTTCCGTCAGCACAGTGGGAAGGTCCGAACTGCCATACTTGAAACTTTCAAACTCTGCATTAGCCAGCGAATCTGATACGTCAACAGTCATCGTAGCAGAGCTTGCAGCACCGATTTGCAGAACGACTGGTGATATCAATTTCTCAGGATGCGTTACCCCATTGGTCTCGACCTCAGCCAGTAGGTACTGACCGGCATAGGGTGTCTCTACTGTCGACCATGCGTCGCCATAAAGCGCGTTAAATTCGCCTTGCAATGCAAGCTTGTCCGCTTGACTTGAAGACCCGTCAGCGGCCTGTGTTGCTAAGTCTTTCATTTTGGAAAATATCGAAACCATCGTCGCGGCTAGGCCATCGGCGCTTTGCATCATGGATATGCCGTTCATGATGTTTTGCTGGGCCACCGATGTTCCACTTGCCTCAGCCTTGAGGCGTGTCGCGATTTGCAAACCGGCGGCATCGTCCTCGGCAGAGTTGATGCGATACCCTGTGCTCAGTTGAGTTTGCGCAGATGACGCGGCTGCGGTTGAACTAGTGATGGCGTTGATGGCGGAGATTGCTGCCGTGTTTGTGCGAATGCTGAGCATTAGACTTCTCCCAGCATGGTACGGAGTGCGGCAGCGCTTTCGGGAATGGCCCATCCAAGTTCAAATGCGGCTCGGCGAATTACCCAGCGCATTTCGGCATCGCTACCCCACTGCGTGCCAAGGAGTTGAGCTAAGAGCCGCTCCAAAATTTGGACCTCTGACAATGCCACGTATTTAGTCTCTCGATTTTTCTGACATTTCGCAACGAGCTGGGCCACTAAGTCTGGACAGATTTCGTAGCGAACCTGTACTTCCGCCTCGCTGGCGTCGTCAGTTTGCGTTCCGGTTGTGGCATCTCGCCGCACCGCGAGCGGTGTCAGTGCATCAGCAAGACTGGCGACGCCGCAATCACGCGGAAAATCAGCAGGAATATTCATTCAGTTGCTCCGGCGGCTGCTCAAAGGCGCTGCCATGCGCGGCAGCTCCGCTGATTTCATTTTTGTGCAAACACGTCGGCGTATGCAGCACCACCACCGGCGAGCGCAATCAGCACACCGGGGTGGGCGTCGCCATTCGGCAGCAGAAACGTTCCGTCAACATCGATTTCGCCCGGGAGTGCGCCGTATGGACCGATGACGCCGGTCATCGTTTGCGTTACACCGGCACTGGTAGTAAACGTGACACTGACGTCGTGGACCTGGGTGTCAGCATGGAAAGCAGTGATGGTGCCGCTGAAGCTGCCTTGCACCAGTTTCCCAGAAATTGAACCACCGGCGGTGATGGTCATGGTCGTGCCCGCAGCCTTGCCGTTATAGACGCCCGCGAGAGTGCTATAGCTACCTGTGATGCTATTCCGATACGCTTCGTTTACGCCGCCGGTTGTCAACCGAGTGTCGACGTCGGTGTTCGCAGAATTTTGCATCGACATCGTCGACACCACAGGCCCGCCGGTGCCAAGGATTGTTCCCGTGATTGAGCCGGTCTGACCGCTGGGCTTGCCGCTGTTGTCGTAAATCGTGAAATTGACAGCCGCGTTACCAGCGCTGGTATCACTAGCTGCTTGAGTCATCGAGCCCGTAAATTTGCCAACCCACACGCCTTGGCCGCAGATGCGATAGCCGGTATTGTCGCTGCCGAAAATTAACTCGTCATAGCCGAGGTGATACACGGTCGTCGGAATGCCAAGATTTGCGTCATACCCGGTGGTCGTAATGGCACATTGATTTGTCACCACGTTCATTTGAAACGCACCGCGAAACTGGGCGTCCATGTTCGAATCTCTGCCGCCGAGGGCGCCGCCACAACCGCTGAGGGCAAGTGCTGCGGAGGCGAAGGCCAATACTGATGCGAATGTTTTCTTCAATTTCTAAGTCCTTAAACGCGTTTGAATACGTGATGGGTTGCAAACAATTTAGTGCGGCAGGTGACCCTTCAAATTACTTTCAGCGGAAGGTCATCGACCCTCGGAGGCAGCCGCGCCGGACCGACATAGGTACAGTTGATGATGCTCATATCTTCATCTATTGGGGTGCTGACAATCGGTTTAGACATATCGCACAGCACTGGAATCAGGTGCGCGTTGAACGATGCGATGGCTCGGCCAATCGTCATCGGCGCACCGACGGTGCAGGTGAAATACTGATTTGCGTTGTTGTGGCCAGCAGTAACGAGGAGAGCGTCGCGATTCGGAGAAACCTCGGTGCGGCACTGATTCAGTGTGCCCGCTGAGACCAGCGAAACTGGCGGTGCCTTAGGCTGTGGCGATGGCTGTACAACCTTTTGTGTTGAAGTCGGCGGACCATTCGTTTGCAACGCTCGTGCAAATTGGCCTACTTGTTCAGTGCTGCACGCCGTGAGTGCAGTTGCGGCGATGACGACGATGGCTACGGTCGATTTTTTCATATGTACTCCTCGATTCGATAGGTTAAATTTTAGGTACGGTCCGGAAAGTCGTGACGTCAATGCGAGCGCCGCCGCTCTTCGGAGCTCTGTCGTTACCAACTTCTTCACCAGTGTTCTGGTCGAACGTGCCACGTGCAAACTGGTCTTCGCATTTGCTGTAATCTGCCGCCGATTTTTTGCACAAAACCTGATTGATAAAGTAGACGCCATCAACGTTTTGACGTGCAACAACCAAGTCGCCCGTAGTACCCCAAAAGCTCGCCATCCCCTGGCTGGGGAAATCAATGGTAGGCACGTCAGCCTCATATACCGCGACAGTTCTACGGCTGGAAATTACGCCAGGTACCGACCAGAGCACGATTCCGGTATAGCCCGCAACCTTGGAAGTGAAATCGGATTCAGTCATTACCGTCGGTTGGCCTGGATGCCATTTTTGGGCACCCACGACGTAGGCTTTTTTATAGAAGTCGGGGCGAGCTGCAACATCCAGTGCGCGCAGGCTACCGACGTTTCCAACGACAACCGTGCCCGGCACGGGCTCGCTATCGAGCGCCTCCTGGGCCCCAGCTTTGGCTGTCGACGATTTCGCGTTTTGCGTCAACTGGTCCTTGATTTTTTGCGCATCAGAAGTTGACACGGTGCCACCGCCCCAAAGATGAATTCCATCATGCCCCGGGTTAGCCGGATTGGTGGAACATGCCGTGATGCTCAATGAAATTGCGATTACAACAGCTGTAGTTATGCGCACAAAGGGCCTTTCTGTGGTTAGTCAAACGGGCATTGACCGTCGAATTGGGTAGTAAGGAATACAGCAAAAACCATCTTCAATTTATGAATCCTCACAAAGCTGGCGTACGAGCAGCGATGTCGAGTTACAGGTGTTGAAACAAGTCGAGAGTACCTAGCTGCCTAGCATCCATCCGGCTTCCACTCCCAATTATTGTTAAAAGGGTTAAAGCATTGGGCCGCAGTGAATTGAACTTGGCAGCCGTTCTCGTATGTCCGAGTGCAGTCACCGTTATTGCATGAGGTTCTGGAGCGAACTATTCGGCCAGGCGGAGGCGTGCACGATGCCGTTTTCGCAGGCGAGGTTGCTTGGGCCACCGGAGGGTAGCCAACGACGTCCTCCCAGGCCGTGAGTCCGGTATCGGGGCATTCGCCGTATTTGCTGCAAGCTTGAAATGCAAGGTCTACCGCATCTTGCTTGTTTGCGACACCGGCAATCCAGCCGCAACCGGACCGCCCGCAGACAATCGAGCCAAACCCAGGATTTTTTTCGCGAAGTACAACTACGCATTTCCGCACTGCTTTGGGCACACCGCTTTCTTGTGCATGAGCCAGACAACCTTTAATCGCACTAGCATCAGCGTCCTTCTGAGTGGTGGCATTCCAAACTACGTCGTTACTATCCATCGGGTAATCCTTGACCAACGCGATTGATGTGTAGGCGAAGGAAACTGCCGGAGCAAGGAGCAGCGCCACTACGGCGCAGGCCAGGGAGAAATTTTTCTTAAATCGCATCCTATTTTCCTGTAAAAAATCATCAGCTGGCAGCGCCATGACGCCATCAAAAATTTGATACTCGTCAAAGGGCCCAGTAAGAATGTAGATGGAGCCAAGACAGACAACTCCAAAAAGACGCTTCTCAAGCGCTCCCCCGTGCTAATGCGCCGTGGGCACAACAAATCGAATACAGTGGCAATTTTTGAATTACCACAAGGCAACTCATTGTAGATGCATACACGGTAGAAGTAAACACAGTAGAGCTAACAGCTGTAGATTTAAAACAAGTGTTACGCGACCCTGCCTAGGATGAGCCAGTCGCATACATCAATCAAAAATTTAACGTTCAGGGAGCGCTGTGCTGCGCAGTTGAAGGAGAGCCGCGAGACATTGGGAATGTCTCAAGAGGCCCTGGCTGAAAGGGCAGGATTCCATCGCAGCTATGTAAGCCAAATTGAACGAGCTGTGCAGAATATGTCTCTCGACAACCTCGAGCGCTTGCAGTCGATATTGCGAAACCAGAAGGTATCTGAAGATGGTCGTACTTTGAGATTGCGGTTCGCCAACAATATGAAGGCCGAACGCATCGCCCAGGGCATATCACAGGAAAAACTGGCCGAAAAGGCTGGATTACATCGCACCTACGTGAGTCAGGTTGAGCGCGGGGTAGTGGCGATATCTCTCGACAATGTCGAGAAACTGGCGAAGGCGCTATCACGAGATGAGGAATCTCTGCTGGCCTGATACGCCTGAGAAATGAGGGAACTGAAAGACGAAAGGACTTACTACCGGACAGTCAGGTCAGCAGGCCAACTGCGGACAACTGTTCTGTCGTCCGCCAATCGATTATTACTTTACCAAGAACTGCTCTTTGTCTTTGCCAGCCAGCCATGTCGGCGCACGGCCACGACCTGTCCAGGTATTACCTTGCCCGTCAGCGTATTTCACCGCGACAGGCACTCGCTCCTTGGCAACCTTAGTTTTGACGGAACCGCCCAAGTCATTCAATGTCAAACCATATTCACGCATAATGGCAGTAATCTGTGCTTTGGC
>Ga0105857_1000494_pt1 | contig 14503 bp, 14 predicted proteins | sample OrgsoiDNA_201061_FD_89682 | JGI IMG/M metagenome (GOLD analysis project Ga0105857, IMG submission 89682) | Permafrost soil microbial communities from the Arctic, to analyse light accelerated degradation of dissolved organic matter (DOM) -... | ecosystem: Environmental > Terrestrial > Soil >...
CGCGCAAGATCTGGGCGAATGTAATGAAGGAGCGGTACGGCGCGCGCAGTGAGCGCAGCATGAAGCTGCGTTTCCACGCGCAGACCGCGGGGTGTTCGCTCACCTGGCAGCAGCCGTACAACAACGTGGTGCGGACGGCGCTTGAAGCCATGGCGGCGGTGTTGGGCGGCGCGCAATCGCTGCATACCAATTCGCTCGATGAGGCTTACGCGCTGCCGGGCGAACACGCGGTGACGATCGCGCTGCGCACGCAGCAGGTGCTGGCTTACGAAAGCGGCGTGGCCAATGCCGTGGACCCGCTGGGCGGCAGCTATTTCCTGGAGAAGTTGACGCTTGAGACCGAAGCGGCGGCGATGGATTACATCCGGCGGATCGATGCCATGGGCGGGATGATTCCGGCCATCGACGCCGGTTTTCCGCAAACCGAGATCGCGGCGGCCAGCTACCGCTATCAGCGCGAGGTGGAGGCCGGCGAGCGAATCATCGTGGGCGTCAACCGGTTCCAATCGGACAACCAGGCGGACGGCCAGCCCATCGAATTGCTGCAGATTGACGAGGCTTCGGGCAAACACCAGGAGGCCAAGCTGGCGGCACTGCGGGCGCGGCGCGACAATGGCAGCGTGAATCGCGCGCTCAGTGCGCTCAAGCGCGCGGCTGAGGGCACCGAAAACACCATGCCGTTTCTGCTCGATGCGGTGCGCGCATATGCCACGCTGGGCGAGATCTGCGACGCTCTGCGCGCGGTTTTTGGCGTCTATACGGAGACGCCCCGGCTTTAACTATGTCACGGCTATAGCTATGTCAAGACCGATTCGAGTGCTGGTGGCCAAGCCGGGGCTGGACGGGCACGACCGCGGCGCCAAGATCATCGCCCGCGCGCTGCGCGATGCCGGTATGGAAGTGATCTATACCGGGCTGCGGCAGACCCCGGAGATGATTGTGAATGCCGCCCTGCAGGAGGACGTGCAGGTGATCGGCCTGTCGATTCTTTCGGGCGCGCACAACGCCATTGTGCCGCGCGTGATGGATCTGCTGCGCCAGAAAGATATGACCGACGTGAAGGTGATCGTCGGCGGCATTGTGCCGGATGAAGACGCCGAAGCGCTCAAGCGCCAGGGCGTGGCGGCCGTGTTTCAGCCGGGCGCTTCACTGGAAGCCATTGTCACTTTCATTCGCGGGGCGGTAGCTGAGTAGCCCGGGGCGATATTAAACTTCCTTCGCCACCGCTTTCCTGCACCGCTCGAACAGTTCCAGAAGCGCATCGGCATGTTCCTGCGCCGAAAGGCTTCCCTGCTTTGCCGAAAAGCCCGTCGAGACGTGAGTAGCCTTCCCGTATCCCGTCACCACGGCTATGAACTTCATCAGGTCCAGAGCGACTTCATCCTTGCCGCGCGCCCCGCCGCTCTTTGAGTCCGCTCCGGTTTCCGGCGTACCGGCGATGGGTGCTCCTGTATCCGCCATTTGTGATCGATTCCTCCGTGTGCTGCAACTCCCGCGTGTGTTACAACTCTAGGTTACTGCATTTTCTTTCCGATGCCGCTCACCGCCGTCCGGCATGTTCGAAAAATGAGGGGAGGCGCCCAGGCCCATCTGCTGGAAGCGGATGACGGCCATTGGTACGTGGTCAAGTTCCGCAACAATCCCCAGCACCGCCGCATCCTGGTGAATGAATCGCTCGCCGCAACCCTCCTGGAATACCTCAAAATCGCGACCCCGAAAACAGCCCTGATTCTGGTTACCGCGGAGTTCCTCACCGCCCACCCCGACGTCCATCTCCAACTGGGCGCCCGCCGCATCCCCTTCGAGCCCGGGTGGCAGTTCGGTTCGCAATACCCGGGCGACCCCGGCCGCACCGCCGTCTACGATTTTCTCCCCGATGCCCTCTTGCCCCAGGTAGTCAACCTGGAGGATTTCCGCGCCATCCTGGTCTTCGACAAGTGGACCGGCAACGCCGATGGCCGCCAGTGCGTCTTCTACCGCGCCATGGTCCACAGCTCCATGGTCCGCCGCGACGATGGCGGTGGACGCCCGGGGTTCGTGGCTCGAATGATCGACCACGGCTTCGCCTTCAACGGTCCGCACTGGGATTTTCCGGAATCTCCGCTGCAAGGCTTGTACGCCCGCCGCCTGGTCTACGATGCGGTCCGCTCCCTGGACGATTTTCAACCCTGGCTCGACCAGATCGTGAACTTCCCCGAAGAGGTGATGGATCAGGCCTGGAAGCGCATTCCGGCGGATTGGGTGGAAGGCGAAGAAGACGCTCTGCAACAACTCCTGGAAAAATTGTTCCAGCGCCGCAAACTGCTGCCGGAACTGATCGCCTCCTGCCGCCTGGCTCGCGCCAACCCGTTCCCCAACTGGACGTAAGTTCGGGTGCCCGGAGCACACTTTGCACGCGTCTTGGCTTGACTCGGTCTTTTTTTGCGGGCAAATTAGTTATAGGAGAGGTTAATGGGAAAAGTTGCCAGGCAAGTCATGGAACCGTTCAGACCCCTTGGGGGGGCTGAAATATGAGTGAATCCGGAGTCAGTCTTTCCGGCTGGAAAAACACCAGCAATCAACGCCTTTCGAAAACCTTCCTGTTCGCGGATTTCCAAACGGCTCTCGATTTTGTGAATCGCGTGGGAGCCCTTGCCGAGGAACAGGGACATCACCCGGACATCCATCTGGCGTGGGGACGCGTGGATGTGGAAACCTGGACTCACGACGCGGGTTGCGTCTCCAGTAAGGATCTGATTCTGGCAGAGGGAATCGACCGGCTGTTTTTCAGCCGCTGAGATGGCGCGTTCGGTGGGTTCCGTGCGATGCTACACTTTTCCGTGACGCTGGCCTGCCGTCGCGCCGAAGGCTCGCTCATATGCCGCCCGGAATTAGCCCGTGGTGAGCACGATTTTTCCTTGCACGGAACCCGCGTCGCGATCGGAAACGCCATCCGGGATCGGAAGGAAGTGCTCGGCCTCGCGTACAAGAAGTTCCGCGAATGCGCCGCCGCGACCAAGTGATACGCTTTGAAGGCGAAGCCCGCGATGCGGAGACTCAAGAAATTCCGACTCCCGGCTGCCATTCTGATTCTGGCCGCCGGCGCCCTGGCCGCCTACCTGGTGCGCGGAGGATTTCGTCGATTCGAAATCGCGCCGTACCCGGTTCCTCCCGCCGCATTCACAAACTGGCACGATGTGCTGGCGCATCCGCGTGACATTTCCTTGACCACCTTTCAGACCGGCGTTGTCCACATGGACGCTTGTCTGAACCTCGACCCTGCAAGCCCCAAACAAGCCGGCTGCGATCATGCCCCGCGCGATCTCGCCGTGCTGGTTCATTGGGTACACCATCCCCGCCTCGGAGACTTCCTGATCGACACGGGTTTCGACGGCTCCTTCGCGAAACATCCGCCGTACGGCAATTACACAGAGGCGATGAGGTTGTTCAATTGGGTCAACGGCGTCACCAACCGGCAGCAGCCTGGTGAAGATCTGTCGGCGCAGCTCGCGCGCCTGAACGTTCACCCGAGGACGGTGTTTTTAACGCATCTCCATCCCGATCACACCGGGGGCGTTCCCGCACTGGGGCCCCAGACCGAGTTTATTTTCGGCAAGGCCGAAGCTGGCTTTTTAGCGCGAGCCGCTGTCGCGAATGACTTCTCAGGCAAGTCGAAGTTTTTAAGCGTCGATTTTTCGGCTGCTCCTACGATGGCGCCTCTCGGACCGAGTGTGGATCTCTTTGGCGACGGATCCTTTTGGGCGATCTCGGCGCCCGGCCACACCGACGATGACATCGCGTATCTGATCAACGGCGCCACGCCAGTTCTGTTGACCGGCGATGCCAGCCACTTCGCCTGGGCGTTCAAGACCGGCGTCGCGCCACGGGGCTGGAATCAAGCAGGAACCGCTCGCGGCTATGTAAGCTTGGAACAACTGCGTGCCTTCGCGAGAGCTTATCCGGGCGTAAAACTGATTTACGGACACGAAGCCGAACGTTTCTGACTTGCACGGCGACTCTCCTTGCCCGCCCCTCTCAGTTCATTTGTCGATGTGGCTTATCGAATGGACACGGCGCTTGGGCCAGGACTGTTTGAATCGGTCTATGAGGCGGTTCTGGCGGGCGAGTTGGAGAAGCGAGGACTGCTCCTTACGCGGCAGCAGCCGATACCCCTTGTGTACGATGGGACTCGCGCCGATCTGGTAGTCGAGGACAAAGCGATCGTTGAAATCAAGTCCATCGCGGAGATCGCCGCCCTGCACAGAAAACAGCTTCTCACATACCTGCGGCTAGCCGACAAACGCTTGGGCTTGTTGATTAATTTCAATGTGGCAGTGATCAAGGACGGAATCGTGCGGATTAGTTAACGGCCGCGAAGATTGATTCGGCCTTCTTTGCGTTCTTGGCGGTACTTTGCGTCTTTGCGTGAAAGTTGTTCTCTTAGATGCGCGAGCTTCGGGTATCATAGAGCAATTCCTTATGGACCGACGAACCTGGTTTCAACTGATCGGCATCCTCTCCCTGGCGCGCCCGGCATATTCCCAGCAACGGCCGGTTGGTGATGGCCGTGGGCAGCAGCCGCAGCAGCCCATGCGCGTCACCAAGGATCAAGTGGCGGCGGCGCTGAAGCTTCTTGGACTGGAATTTCAGGATTCCGAAATGGAATCCATGCTGCGCGGCGTCAACCAGGCGCTGGGCAATTACGAGAGCCTGCGCAAGCTCGACATTCCGCTCGATACCGAGCCGGCGTTCTGCTTCCACCCCGGGCTTCCCGGCCGTCAGCCCATCAAAGGGCCGCAGCGCTTCGAAACCACCATTCCGAAATCGGGCGCGGCCAAGGCGCCTTCGAAACTGGCGCCTTCCAACCTGGCGCCTTCCAACCTGGAAGATTTGGCATTCTGGCGGGTCACGGAACTGGCGCCGCTGATCAGGTCGCGGGCGGTTTCGTCCACCGATCTCACCAAAATGTACATCGAGCGGATGAAAAAGTATTCGCCCAAACTGCTGTGCCTGATCACTTCCACCGAAGATCTGGCGATGGATCAGGCTGCCCTCGCCGACAGGGAAATCAAGTCGGGCCACTACCGGGGGCCGCTGCACGGCATTCCGTTCGGCTTGAAAGACCTGTTCGATACCAAGGGCATACCAACCACGTGGGGCGCAGAACCGTACCAGAACCGGGTACCGGACAGAGACGCCACGGTGGTGGAACGGCTGCGCAACGCGGGCGCCGTGCTGATCGCCAAGCTTTCGATGGGCGCGCTGGCGCAGGGCGGGCTGTGGTTCAAGGGAATGACCAAGACGCCGTGGAACACGGAACAAACATCGAGCGGGTCATCGGCGGGTTCGGCTTCGTCCACCGCGGCGGGCCTGGTGGGCTTCTCGCTGGGCACGGAGACGTTGGGTTCGATTGTGTCGCCCAGCCAGGCTTGCGGGACCGTGGGGCTGCGGCCCACCTACGGACGCATCAGCCGTTACGGGGCCATGGCGTTGAGCTGGACCATGGACAAAATAGGGCCGATCTGCCGCGGGGTGGAGGATTGCGCCATCGTGCTGAACGCCGTCCATGGACCCGACGGGCGCGACCGGACGGTGGGTGCCGACCCCTTCCATTGGGAACCGCGAAGGCCGCTCAAGAGCATGAAGATCGGAATTCTTCAGAAGGATTTCGACCGCGCCTCGGGCGACCAGAAGAAAGTCTACGACCAGGCCCTGGAAGATTTGAAGAAGGCCGGGGCCGCCATGACGCCGTGCGAGTTCCAGGAAGACATCAACATGATCCGCTTCCTGCTGACGGCCGAAGCCGGCGCCGCCTTCGACGACATCACGCGCGATGGCCGCGTTCGCGACCTGCGGGGACAGGGGCCCGGCGATTGGCCGAACACCTTCCGCGCGTCGCGCCTGATTCCCGCGGTGGAATACATAAGAGCCCAGCGCGGGCGAACGATGCTGATTGAAAAGTTCGAAAAGTTCATGGCGGACTGGGATGCGATTGTGATGCCGCCCAACTCGCTGCTCACCACCACCAACCTGACCGGCAATCCGCAGGTGGTAATGAAGTGCGGCTTCGTGAATGGCCTGCCGCGCTCGATCAGTTTCCTGGGCAAGATTTACGATGAGGGGTCGCCGCTGCGGGTTGCACTGGCGTACGAACAGGTGACCGAGTGGCACAAAAAGAATCCGACGCTGGTGGCATGATGAACCGTAGAGCCTTTCTCACTACTGCCGCAGCCGCCCTGGCGCCCGCCGGCCGCGCCCCAGCGCAAGAGCCGGCTCCAATCCCCGACATTATTAAGAGCCTCAAGCCCATGCTGGACGGCATTCAGCCCATTACCGAAGACGAACGCCGCGCGCGCGTGGAGAAAGCCCGCAGGCTCATGCGCGAAAACAAAATGGGCGCCATTTACCTGGAGCCCGGCACGAGTTTGTACTATTACACCGGCAAGCGCGGGGTTGACGCCGGGGCCGGGCTGGTTCTTGCGGCAAAGGGCGAAGCCGCCTGGATTTCCCCGGAAAAGAGCGGTTCCGAAACGGAGGGGCCCTACCGGCGGATTGCCCAGGCGCTGAAGGATCGCGGCGCGGCTGCCGGACGTGTGGGCCTGGAGGAACGCGTCCGCTTCGCCGTCTTCGATGGGCTGCGAAAACAGATGCCGGCGCTTGAGTTGGTCGCGGCCGACCCGGTGACCGCGGGCTGCCGGGTGATCAAATCGCCCGCGGAACTGGCCCTGATGCAGCGCGCCAGCGATATCACGATCGCGTGTTACAAGGCGGTGTTCGCCACCCTGCACCAGGGTATGACGCAGCGCGAGTTGAGCGGCAATGTCGCAGCAGCCTACCGCGCGTTGGGAGTGCGGGGCGACGCCATGGCGATTTTCGGCAAGTACACCGCGTTCCCGCACGGCAGCATAGAGCCGCAGCAATTGCGCGAGGGCGACATGGTGCTGGTGGACGATGGCTGCACGGTGGAAGGCTACCAGTCCGACATCACGCGCACCACGGTATTCGGCCAACCCACCAAGCGCCAGCGCGAGATCTGGGACCTGGAGCGCAAGGCGCAGGATGCGGCCCTGGCGGCGGCCAAACCGGGGGCCACGTGCGAATCCGTGGATGCGGCCGCGCGCAAGGTCATCACCGATTTCGGCTTCGGACCGGGATACAAAGTTCCGGGGTTGCCGCACCGGACCGGACACGGCATTGGCCTGGACGGCCACGAATGGACCTACCTGGTGCGCGGCAACAAGACCAGGCTGGAACCGGGCATGTGCTTCAGCGACGAGCCCACCATCGCCATCTACGGCGAATTCGGCGTGCGCCTGGAAGATTGCATGTACATCACCGAAAACGGGGCGCGCATGTTCAGCAAGCAGAGCCCGGCCATTGATCGGCCGTTCGGGTAAGGAATCGTCACCATGCCGCAGCAGACAAGCGAAGTTTCCCAGGCAACCTATCGCCAGCGCATTACGAAGCTGCAGGAGGCCATGAAGGAATTCGGCCTACAGGCCGTAGTGCTGGAGCCGGGACCGGCCATGCAGTACCTGACCGGGGTTCGATGGGGACGGAGCGAGCGCACCTTCGCGGTGGTCCTCACGCAGAAGGGCGACCCGGCTTACGTGCTGCCGGGCTTCGAGGAAATGCGCGCGCGCGAGTTGATTCACGTGGGCGACGATATCCGCGTCTGGCAGGAAGATGAGAGCCCCTACCAGCGAATCGCCGCGGTGATGAAGGACCGGGGCGTTGCCGCCGGACGCGTCGGCATGGAGGAATCCGTGCGCTTCTTCGTCTTCGACGGCGTGCGCAAAGTGGCGGCGAAGTTGGACTACGTCAGCGCGCAGGCAGCATTGAAATCAGCGGGCGTGGACACCACACAAGCCCCAGGCCGCGGGAGTGGCCCGGCCGGCCGAAAGTAGCATCCGGTTAGCGCTCTTTACGATACCACCACTTAACGGTAGTGATGAAGTGTAATTTATTAGCCCAATTCAAGAAATCCGCTTGTAACAGCCGCCCCGATGACATACAATTCGTAGCAATAGAACTACGTTTCAGAGGGATCGAAAGTACACGACGCGGCGAAAATTGAGAAGTCTCATCGGTTTCCTACCCGAGAAGTGTAATGGGCCCTTTGGCCGCTTTAGGTTCTGAAAAGGGGTTAGACATGACCGTTAAAGCATTACGATACGTTCACATCGTTTCCGCTGCTGCTTTGTTCGCGGCCGCATGTTTTGCGCAAACCCAGACGGCTCGTCTGGTAGGGACGGTGCACGACTCCACGGGTGCCGTGATTCCCAATGCCAAGGTTACCTTGGTTAGCGCTGAAACCAAGCTGGGAACCGAGGCCACCAGCAATTCGAGCGGCGACTTTGTGCTGCCGGCATTGCAACCGGGCACTTATGCGCTGACTGTCGAAGCCAATGGCTTCCGCAAAGCCCGCATCGACGGCATCGAATTGATTGCGGCGACCAACGCGTCGCAATCCGTTACGCTCGAAGTCGGCCAGCTTAGCGAGGTGGTGGAGGTAGCCGCCAGCACCATCAATGTGCAGACCACCGATTCGCAGGTGGCTAATTCGGTGACCATTAAGGATATCGAGACGCTGCCGCAGTTGGCGCGCACGCCCATCACGCTGGCTATTTTTCAGCCCGGTGTGCAGGTCAATCCGCAGGCCAACGGTTCGTCGAGCGGCGCGGATTACAGTTTCGCGCACGTCAACGGTTTGCGCCAGGGCAGCAACAATAACAGTCTGGACGGGATCGACGTGAACGATTCGGTGGCGCCGCGCATCGGGCTATCGCTGACCTCGAACAACACCGATTCGGTGGAGGAGGCCCGCGTGGTGACCGACGGCGGCAAGGCGGAGTACGGCCGTAGCGCCGGCGCGCAGGTGCAGCTGATCACCCGCTCGGGCACCAACCAGTTGCATGGCAACGGCTTCGACTACCTGCGCAACCGCGACCTCAACGCCAACGACTTTTTCAATAACGGGGCCGGCGTTCCCATTCCGGTGCTGATCCAGAACACTTTCGGTGGTTCGTTTGGCGGGCCGATCAAGCACAACAAGCTTTTCTTTTTCGGCAACTATCAGGGCATCCGCACCCACGCCCAGGGCGTGCAGAACACTTTGGTCCCCACGGCCACGGCGCAGCAGGGGATCTTCCAGTGGAACGCCGGCGGAGCCGTTCAGCAATACAACATCCTCAACAACGATCCGCTGCACAAGGGCATCGACCCCACGGTAGCTTCGCTGCTGAAGCTCTACCCCGCGCCCAACAACAACAACTGCAACGGCTCCGACGGGCTGAACTCTTCCTGCTACATTTTCAACTTCCCCAACGGAAGCCTCTCCGACCAGTTCACCATCAAGATGGACTACAACATTAACGACAAGATGCACATCTTCGAGCGCACAAGCTGGCAGCGCAACACGGCCATCGACTCGCTCAACGGCGCGCAGAATGTGGTGCCCGGCCAAGTGCCCGGCTCTCAGGGCGGCAAGCGCTGGGGCCTGGCCGGCGGATGGGATTGGACCATTTCGCCCACCATGGTGAACGAGTTCCGCATTGGCCACCAGAGCGCGTCGGTGGATTTCGTCCGGCCGGAACGCCTGGCCGGGCCGATGGTCACCCTCAACACCTGGACCACGCCGCTGCTCACCGCGTTTCCGCAGGGCCGCAACTCTCCGGTCGACGAATACACCGACAACGTCACCAAGATTCACGGCAACCACACCTTCAAGTTCGGCGGCCAGCTCCGCTTCACGAAGCAGTTCGGCTTCAACGACCAAGGCATCTTTCCGAACGTCTCCCTGAGCACGGCTAACGGAAACATTCTGAATGCCAGCCTGATTCCGCCCGGCCTCAGCTCCACGCAGCTCACCAGCTTCCAGGGCATGTGGAACGATCTGCTGGGACGCGTTTCGTCGGTCGCGCAAACCTATTACAGCAACCTGACCACGTTCCAGGCCGCCGGTACGCCGCGCGTGCGCAACTTCCTGTTCCACGAATACGGTTTCTTCGCGCAGGACGACTGGAAGGTCACGCGCCACCTGACTCTGAATGTCGGGCTGCGTTGGGAATTCTACCCCGTGCCTTACGAACAGAACGCGCAGCAGGGGATACTGACTCCGGCCAACGTCTTCAATACCGCCGGAGCGGCCGATAACATCGCCGTGCAGCCTTCCACCAAGTGGTATGGCAACAGTTGGGCAAACTTCGCGCCCCGTTTCGGCTTCGCCTGGGATCCGATCGGCGATGGCAAGACGGCGATCCGCGGCGGCTACGGTATCTTCAACGATCGCATTGTGGGGGCCGCCGCCAGTGCGGTGGATGGCGCCACGCCGGGGTTCTCCCAGGGGGTTACGCTTTTCCCCAACTCGACTTCCGGCAGCGATGTCCGCGTCGGCACGAGTCCTCCGCTGCCCGTGCAGCCGGCCAGCCCGGCGCTCACTCCGGCCGCCAACCGCCAGACGGCGCTCGATCTGATGAACCCGAACCTGCAGACCGGGTATGTGCAACAGTTTAATTTGAGCGTCCAGCGGCAGATCGCCAAGAACACCATTCTGGACGTCGGCCTGGTGGCCAACCGCGGCGTCAAGCTCTTCTTCCAGACCAACCTGGACCAGTCGCACATCTACGACAACGGCTTTCTGACGGCGTTCAACCAGATTGCCGGCAACCTCGGCAACCTAAGCGCGGTGCCGGCCGGTAACCCGATCGTTGCCATTTTCGGCTCGCCCGCCGCCGCGGTTTCCGCGATTGGTTCGAGCGTGTTCTCCACGGGCCAGGTGGGCACGGCCGCCAATACCATCGACGTGAATAATTTCAGCAAGTATTCGGCCGCCGGCATCTCCCAGTTTTATCTGCGCCGCTTCCCGCAGTTCAGCAACGTGCTGCTGGGCAACAACGACGGCCGGAGCGAGTACAACTCCCTGCAGGTGCGCTTGCAGCGGCAGTTCGGCGCGGTGCGCCTGGCGGCCAACTACACCTGGAGCAAGTCGCTCGATAACGATCTCTCGGCCGCCACCGGCGGCGAGGGCAACGGTTTCGTGGCGCCGCTCGACAGCTTCAACGAAGGGCTCGACCGGGGCCGCTCCAACTTCGACATTCCGCAGGCGTTCACCATGACTTCGCAGTACACTCTGCCGATCGGCAAGGGCCACATGTTCGGCGGCAACATGCCGAAGTGGGCCAACACGCTGTTGGGTGGATGGGATGTGGGCAGCCTGTGGATTTGGGAGAGCGGCTCTCCGTTCACCGTCGCCAGCGGCCGTGCCACCGGTCCAGGCACGGGAACGACGGCCACGACGTCCACCTGGGCCGATTATACCGGTTCGCGCAACATCGGCGGCGTGATGACCACCAACAACGGCATTGGACCGGGCGTTTATTACTTCACGCCTGCCCAGATTCTTAACTTCTCCGAGCCTGTCGCGGGGACTTTCGGCAGTTCCGGACGCAACACTTTCCGGGGCCCGCGCTTCTTCAACATCGACGCTTCGGTAGTGAAGCGCTTCGAGCTGATGGAGCGCAAATACCTCACGTTCCGCGCGGAAGCATACAACCTGCTCAACAACGTGGATTTCGCCAACCCGGGCGTCAACCTGGGCGGCAATGCCGCCGCATTCGGCAAGATCAGCGCCGTGGTAAACAATCCGAGAATCGTTCAGTTGGCGTTGCGCTTCGATTTCTAGACGCGGCATTCCGGGAGGCAGGCACTCGTTTCCGGGGGCCTGCCTCCACCTCCCGCCTCCCGTCTCCCGTCTCCCCGGGCGCCGATATCCCCTGTAGAGGGTAGTTACGTTCGAACGGCGCACAACATCCTATTAAGTATGACGATCAAATCCATTTTGCTGGTTGGAGCACTGGCGCTCTCCACCCTTTCTATCGCCGGCGCCAAGAGCGCTGGCACCAAGAGCTACGACATCACGCTTTCGGTTGCGTCCAAGGTCGGCAACGCCCAACTGCCCGCCGGCGAGTACAAGCTGAAGGTTGACGGCGTCAACGTCGTTTTTACGAACGTGAATACCGCGAAGCAGGTAACCGCGACCGCCAAGGTTGACACCGTCGAGAAGAAGTATGACGTGACCGCGGTCGATACCACAGTGAACGGGAAAGAGGAGCAGATCAACGCCATCGAGCTCGGCGGGTCCAAGACCAAGCTGGAATTCGGCAGCCTGTAGTCTTAAGCCTGAACCTCAATGCAGTGGGCCACGGCCCGCCAATGCCCGGTGATCCTTGCCGGGCATTTTTTTGTCTTAGTGACTGTTGAACCGGTATCCCAGAATCGCCTTCACCAGCAAATGGTCGGTGGCCTGGGTCACTCCCACGCCCACGCCGAAATTGAATTCCCAGTTCTTGCCGAAGTCGATATCGACGGCCGGAATGAACTGCTGTTGCTGGTCGCGCACCGGGTCAAAGCCCGTGAGCGGGCCCACGGCGCCGTAATACTCTATTCCCATCGCTACCTTCCTGGTCACGTCGTAACCGAATTTGACGTTGGGCGAAAACTGGAATCCGCGTTTGGATTCCGGCCCGTGGAGTGAGCGGTCCACTGTCGGGTTGAAGGCCAGGTACAGTTTGCCGATCTTCTTATCCACGATGGGCCGTATTTCCCAAGTCCATGTGTCCAGCGAAAAATTGGGGCGCTGCCATCCGATCTCGTTCGAAATACTGAGGCCGACGGGCAGGTGGTAGCGCTCCGGCACGGAGAATCGCGGACGAATATGCGAACCGACGTACATCCAACTGCCGTCCGGTTGGATGCTGGTGAAGATGTAAAAGCCCGTCTCGAACCATTCGTCGAATCCATGGGTGATTTCCACGGTTTCATGCACCGCATGATTGGTGGGAAGCACGCCGTCCACCTTGTCCTTCGTGCCGCTCGCCGTGAAATTGCTGTGCAATTCCACCATGGTGACGGCTTTCGGCACCAGGTCCGAACCGTAGACCTGCACTTCGAAATTGCCCTGGGCGCGCGCGACGGCCGCGATGCAGCCCAGAGTTAGAACGGCTGCCATGAAATGACGCAAGGCCCCAACTCCCTTTTGCGATTTGAACTCTCCCTAACAATGTAAAACACTAACGGAGCCGGGCCCAAAGGGCACCCCGCCGGCCGTATCAGCGTTCCGCGGCGGCTTGCTTATAAATCTCCAGCACCTGGCGGGCTGTCCAGGACCAACTGAAACGCGCGGCCTGCTCACGGCCGCGGCGGATCAGGCGGGCGCGCAGTTCTTCGTCCAGCAGCACGTCGCGGATACCCCGCGCGATATCGAAGACGTTCTCCGGGTTGACCAGCACCGCCGCATCGCCCACCACTTCGGGGAGCGAACTTACGTTCGATGTGACTACCGGCGTGCCGCAAGCCATGGCTTCGAGCGGCGGTAATCCGAATCCTTCGTAGCGGGAGGGGAACACGAAGGCCGCGGCCGATTCGTAAAAGCAGCGCAGCGTATCGAACGGCACGAAGCCCAGAAACCGGACCACGTTCTCCACGCGGCTCTTGATCACCGCCTGCCGCACCGCGGGGTTCTCTGAAATGGTGTCGCCAACGATCACCAGGCGCAGATCCTTGTAAACGGGGTGCGCCGCCAGTTGGTCGCGCACCACGGCAAAGGCTTCCACCAGGCGCGGGACGTTCTTGTGGCGGCGAATGTTGCCGGTGTACAAGAGGAACGGATAGTTGATCTGGTACCGCTCCAATATGCGGCCTTGCTCCTGCCCGGAATTGGTGGCGCGCTGGAAGAAGCCGGGGTCGGGCGCGTTGTAGACCCTGCAGATGCGTTCCGTGGGTACGCCCAGCACATTCTCCACGTCGCGCTTGGTGGATTCGGAAACCGCGATCACGCGGTTGGCGCGCACCAGGCCGCGTTTGAAGCGGAAGCGGCGGAGTTGCATCCGGATCGTGGAATACTGCTCCTCAAAGAGCAGGTTGGCCATATCGTGGACGGTCACCACGTAGGGCTTGACCATGAGCAGAGGAACCCGGTTTAGGGGAATGTGTACCAAGTCGGGCGAGAGGCCGCGCAGAAAAACGGGAAAGGCCAGGTGATCGAAAAAACTGTGATCGCTCCGCGCGTAAACGGCGCAGTGGAAATTCTCGGGCAGGCCGGAAAGCGTGCCCACATCGGCAGGGGCGCTGACCAGCGTGTACTGGTTGGTTGGATCGATGGTAGTCAGCGCGTGGACCAGGCTTCGAATATAGGTGCCGATACCGAAGTACCGGATGCGCCGGGCATCGATGACGATGTGGAGGCTCACGCGCGAACCGGATCGAGTTTCCTGGTTTCGAGTTTCCAGGAGTAGAGCGGGAACCGGGCCGTGAGCGCGGCCACTCGCTGCCGCACGCCTGCGATCGCCTGCTCGTTCGAAATGTTGGTGAGGACCTCGGCGATCAGGGCGCCTGCCTCGCGCATCTCGGCCTCTTTGAAACCGCGGGTGGTCACCGCCGGAGACCCCAGGCGGATTCCGCTTGGATTCATGGGCGGGTTGGTGTCGAACGGGATGGCATTCTTATTCACGGTGATGCGCGCGCG
>Ga0105857_1000512_pt1 | contig 14212 bp, 13 predicted proteins | sample OrgsoiDNA_201061_FD_89682 | JGI IMG/M metagenome (GOLD analysis project Ga0105857, IMG submission 89682) | Permafrost soil microbial communities from the Arctic, to analyse light accelerated degradation of dissolved organic matter (DOM) -... | ecosystem: Environmental > Terrestrial > Soil >...
CCCGTGGCGCCGTTGCTGCCGACCACTCCCTGCGGTCCGCTCGGCCCAATGGCTCCCGCTACACCTGTGAGGCCGGCGGGTCCGGCAACGGTCGAAGCCGCGCCGGTCGGGCCGGTTGCTCCCGTTGCACCGGTATTGCCGATCGGGCCCTCCGGTCCGCTCGGACCCAGTACCGTGGTTGCCTGAACGAAATACCCGTTCATGTCGATCACCAGGTCGCCGTTACCGGTGCTCAGTAGCTGGATTCCCCCGTCGGCGCCTGCCGGCACGAAGGCCGGATTGTCCACGATGCCCCCCTGCACTGCGTTCAAAACCACCGTCCCTGGCCATGGCGCATCATCCTGCCAGGCCGCGATCCAGCCTACCGGCTGCCCGACCGGCGTTATGGAGACGAAGTTCATCGAATAGGCCGCTGCCGCGGGCACGCCGCAGTTGGATGAAGAAACGGGGACGACGCGCGCCTGCCCGGCAACGAGCGAGGGAGGGCCGAACTCGCCGGTCTTATTCGAGCCGCCCTGACCGCGGGTATCCATGACGCGGCAGGGGGTGATGGAAATGAACCACAATCCGGGGCTGGCGTTCCCGGCGTTAGAACTCTGGGTGCCCGGGGCCTGACCGCTGGACTTGGCCATGGACCAGTTCTTCACCGGTATCGCATCCCGGACTTGCGCAAAGACCGGCGGCGCCAAAACCGTCACGGCGAACCATGCGACGCTATGCAGCATCACCGAACTAAGTCTCGATAACCTTGATCCCGGCCGGATAGAGTTCATCACTGGAGCTTCCTCTTTTGTTCAGGCTATAAGCAGGCCTGCTATAAACTCATCGGCTGAAACGGCTAACCGCACGAGGCGATATTCTGAATTAAATGTTGGCGGGTGCCGCTGACCAGAGCTATCGGCCCCCAAAGATGGACTAACGAAGCTACTTAGCTCAATATCCGTTCTCGCGCAACTTCTCCACTGTCAGGCGCTCTTTCAGATCCAGCTTGCGCAGCAACTTCTCCACGTGCTTGGCCAGCACATCGCACTCCAGGTTCAAGCGTGCGCCGGCGCGATACCCGCTCAGCGTGGTGTGGCGCCAGGTGTGCGGAATAATCGTCACCGAGAGCGTGTCGCCTTCCAGCGCCGCAATGGTCAGGCTGATGCCGTCGATAGCGATCGAGCCCTTGTACACCAGAAACGCATCCAATTCCGCCGGCACGCGCACCCGCAGCCACCAGTTGTCCTCCCCCAAATCCTCCAGTGACAGAAACTCGCCGGTGCCATCCACGTGCCCCTGTACGATGTGGCCGCTCAGCCGGCCGGTGGGAGAAAGCGGCCGCTCCAGATTGACGCGCGACCCCGCACGCAGGTCGCCCAGGTTGCTGCGCCGCAGCGTCTCCGGCGCCAGATCGGCGGAAAAGGAATCGGGCCGCGGGGAATGACTTGGGCGTCCAAATTCCACCGCCGTCAGGCAGACGCCGTTCACCGCGATGCTGGCGCCCTCCGCCAGATCGGACATCACCGTGGAGCACCGCACCCTCAGCCGCGCTCCAGCCGCCCGCGTTTGCACGGATTCCACCGCGCCCAGTTCCTCAATGATCCCCGTGAACATCTACATAACCCTCCACGGCGAATTCGTCCGGCGGAATCGGGTGGATGGTGACATTTCGTATGCGAATGGCGTCCACCCGGCGCCGCCGCCCAATGCCGCCGGCCAGCGGCAGCGCTTCCAGTCCGCCCAGAATCTTGGGGCCATAGTAGAAGAATATGCGGTCGATGACGCCGGTTTCAAGCGCCGTCCAGTTTAGCTTGCTGCCGGCTTCGATCATCAGGGAGAGATAGCGCTCGCGGCCCAGCCAGTCGACCAGGCTGCGAAGGTCCGCGCGGCCACCCGGCCCGTCGAAAATCAGCACCTGAATGCCGCGGGCTTCGAGCGCCCGCCGGCGTTCGGGCGACGATGCCGAGGTGGTCACCAGCAAGACGTCACCGGCCGCCGAGCGCGCCATCTTCGAATGGAGCGGCATCCGCAATTGCGAATCCATCACGATGCGCAACAACGGCCGCGAGCGCGGCATTCCGCTGCGGTCGCTGAGCAGGCAGTCATCCGCCAGCAGCGTGCCGATGCCCGTGAGGATGGCATCGTGATCGTGCCGCAATTCCTGCACGTGGGCGCGGGCGCGCTCGCTGGTGATCCAGCCGCGATTGTCGTCGGGCGCGGAAATCTTGCCGTCGAGCGTAATCGCCGTCTTCAGCGTCACCAGCGGCCGGCCCGTCCGCATGCAGTGCAGAAACGGTTCGTTGAGTTTCTCCGCCTCGGCTGCGAATTCCGGGAGCATGACCACTTCCACGCCCGCCGCGCGGAGCTTTTGGAGACCCTTGCCCGCCACCATCGGATTGGGGTCCTCAATAGCGGCCACGACACGTGCCACGCCGGCTTCGATCAGCGCATTCACGCAAGGCGGCGTCCGGCCCTGGTGAGCGCACGGTTCCAGGTTCACGTAAAGCGTAGCGCCGCGCGCCTGCGGTCCCGCCTGCTCAAGCGCCACGATCTCGGCATGCTGCAGCGCGGCATAAGTGTGAAACCCGCGGCCCACCACGCTGCCATCGCGCTCGAGCACCGCACCCACCATGGGGTTCGGGCTGGCCAGCGCCCTTCCTTTCCGCGCCAGTTGCAGAGCTTCGCGCATGAATGCCGGGTCCATTGTGGGGCTTTTATTTTTCGGGCTTCATCTTTCCGGTACCTCGGCGTTAGCTCCCCGATTATCCCATGGTTCAACAACGTTTCCTCGACGCGATTGGCGGGAAGAAGTGGACCAAATACGATAGGATGAGCTACGTAATGAAACTTCTCGGTTGGGTGCTGCTGCAAGCCGGGTGGCAAACGCTCGTAATCGGCTCCCTCGTACCGCCATTAACGATCGTCGCGGGACGGCTGGCGGCCGCCGAGGTGTCAGCCGAAACGCGGATTGCGGTTCAGGGCCTGGGCGAGTTTTCGCGGGTCTGCGAGCATGACGGAACGTTGCTCTGGCACAAATCCTTGTGCGGTCCAATGGTGTTGGTAGACTCATCCACCCGCGCCGCCATCGCCAACCGTCCGGACCCCGACAACCGTTTCCGGAAAAGCGGCGACATCTTTGTTGGAGAATTTCCGGAACAATTCACACCGTCCAACACGGCGATCCAATGGAAAGGACAGGAATGGGCCACGGTCATTCTCCCTTTGCCGGTGGATCCATTTCGGCGGCTGGCGTTATTGGCGCACGAATCGTTTCACCGCATCCAGCCTGGCCTGCGTCTGGGCGCATCGGACGCGCCGAATGCGCATCTGGACACCGAAGCAGGCCGTGTTTGGCTGCGCCTGGAACTGCGCGCCTTGACCCGCGCGTTGCGCTCGGAAGGCACGGCCGGCCGCCAGGGAGCGGCCGACGCCATGTTGTTCCGCATTTACCGTCACCGTCTTTTTCCCGGTTCCGAGGTCATGGAGGCTGCCCTGGAAAAGCAGGAGGGGCTGGCGGAGTACACCGGGGTTTTCATCGCTCTGCGAGAGACAGGGGAGAGTATCGGCCGCGAAGCGCGTATCGTGGAGGCGTTCGAGGACAGCGACGCATTCGCACGGTCGTTCGCCTACGCCACGGGTCCGGCTCTCGGCCTGCTGCTGGACCGTTATGCGGCCGGATGGCGCGAGCGTGCGGCGGCCACATCGCTCGATTCCATGCTGGCTTCCGTGCTGAACGTGAAGCCGCCCGAAGACCTTCAACGTGAAGTGCGGATGCGTGCCGGCCTTTATGGCTATGCCGCCGTGGCTGCCGCCGAGCGCGAACGAGAGGAACGGCATAAAGCTTTTCTGGCCGAGCTAACCAGCAAGTTCGTCGATGGACCCACGCTGGATTTTCCGCCCGCTGCGGAAATGAGCCGGAATTTCGATCCCGGAACTCTGGTTCCGTTCCCGCCGCACGGGACTTATTATCCTACCGGGACCTTCGCCGCTAGCTGGGGGAAGCTGCAAGTGCAATCCGGCGGCGCGTTGGTAGCATCGGACAATCGATCCGTACGCGTGTCTGTACCGGCCGATCCGGAAGCACGCCCCATTCGCGGGGACGGGTGGGTCTTGCAGATCGCACCGGGCTGGACGATTCGAACCTCCGGACGTCCGGGAAGTTTTTCGGTGATCCCGCTGGAACCGAAGTAGTAAGTCGACTTCATTTTTCAAACAGGGATTCGATGAATTTTTCCGCGTCGAACGGCAACAGGTCGTCCACCTTCTCACCCACTCCGATGTAGCGGATCGGCAAATTCAATTCGCGTGCGATGGCCACCACAATCCCACCCTTCGCGGTGCCGTCCAGTTTGGTCAGCACGATGCCGGTGACGCCCGAGGTTTCGGTGAACTTGCGCGCCTGCTCCAGGCCGTTCTGCCCGGTGGTGGCATCGAGCACCAGCAGAACTTCATGAGGCGCGCCGGGAATCACCTTGTCCGCCGTGCGGCTCATCTTCCGCAGTTCCAGCATCAGGTTATCCTTGGTCTGCAGGCGGCCCGCCGTGTCCACGATTACGTAATCCACTTTGCGCGCCTTGGCCGCCGTCACGGCGTCGAACAGCACGGCGCTCGGGTCGCTGCCCGGGCCCTGCCGCACCACCGGCGTCTGGGTACGCTCGCCCCAAATCTCCAACTGCTCAATGGCGGCCGCGCGAAACGTGTCCGCCGCGCACAACAGCACCGTGCGCTGCTCCCGATGGAAGCGGTGGGCGAGTTTCCCGATGGTGGTGGTCTTGCCCGAGCCGTTGACCCCCACTACCAGCACCACCGCCGGCGGCGAGGCCACGCGCGCCGGCGCCCGTTCGCTCGACTGCAGAATCTCCAGCAGGTGTTCGCGGATCAGGCCCTTCAGTTGCGCCGCATCCCCCACCTGGCGCCGCTCCACGCGCTGGCGGATGGCTTCCAGAATCTCCTCGGTGGTGCGAACCCCAATGTCGGCCGCGATGAGCGTGGATTCCAACTCGTCCAGCAGATCGGCGTCGATCTCCTTCTTTCCCTGAAGGGCATCTTCGAGCGCCGTGACCAGCCCCGCGCGCGTCTTCTGCACGCCGCTCTTCAGTTTTTCGAGGAGCGACGGCTCCTGTTCAACGGAGCCGAACAGAGTCTGGATCATTTTGATTTCAGTTTAACAGGGGGCTGTAAACAGTGACTTGTTTTTGGGTGGCGCAGGCGGTCCGCCTTGCGAATCGCGGCTCGGTTATTGTTCCACCCGGCGCTGCCGCTCGAAGGCTGTCTTGAGATATTTGGCGGCCTCCTCCTGTGCGCCCTGGGTGTCGTCCTTGGTCCGGATGGCCAGATTATATTCGTTCACCGCGCGCTCGCGCTGCCCCGATATATCGAAAATCTTGCCTAAATTGATGCGCGCCCAGACTTCCGTCCACTTGGGTTCCAGGTCGCCTGCCAGCACCTCGCGGAACTCATTGGCGGCCGGTTGGTAATTGTTCTGGAGAAAATGAACTTCGGCGATCCGGTAGTGGGCCAGCGAACTGGTCCGGTTGGTCTCGAGCGCCTTCTGATATTCCTTTAACGCCTCGCCAAACTCGCTCAGTTCCGCGAACTGTTCGCCGCGCCGGATAGCCACCGCCACGCGCACCATCGGGCTGTAACGGAGCACCCGGTTATTGGTGTCGATGACCACGTTCTTGGGCTTGCCGAACGTGTCCACCGAAAACTCGGATGAGGTTCCCACCACTTCGACGCGCTTTTCCTCCGGGTTGCCTTCGGTTTCAATTTTAAGATCCACCGGCATGCGGAAGGTATCCAGATCCTGCGAGATCTTGCCCATCACGCGGAAACCTTTCTGCGTGCGGAAAATGGTGTATTCGAGTTTGAATTCGGGAGCCCCGCTCGATTCGATCCACTGGATAAAAAAGTAGCCCAGATCCTGACCCCCGACGGTCTCGGCCACCTTGCGGAAATCGTCCGTGTTCGCCGATTTCCAGGAAAACTGCTGCGGGTAAGCCTTCAGGGTCTTAAAGAAATTGTCGTCGCCCATGACGTAGCGCAGCATGCCCACTAAGCTTGCGCCCTTGCTCCCGGTGAGCGCCCACAATTCGGGCGAGTAATCCTCCAGACGCGCCGACTGAATCACGGGCACGGTGTCGATGGTGAGTGAGTCCACCATCGTGTCGCGAAGTTGCGATTCCATGGCGCCGGGACCGCTGGCATGCTCGGTCCATAGCAGTTCGGAATAGGCCGCCAGGCCGTTGGTGAGCCACAGGTGGTTGCGCGTAGTGGGCGAAACCAGGTCTTCCCACCATTGCCGCGAAATCTGGTTGGCCAGCAGCTTGGCGTTGACCTGCTTGCCGATGCCGCGCGGAGCCAGGAAAAGGATGCCGGGCGCCGCATAACCGTTGGGCGCGCCTTCTTCGGTCTCCACCACCGTAAGATTGGCGTAAGGCGGCAAACCGAACAGGCCCGTGAAATGCGACATCGCCTTGCCGATGTGCTCGCCGTAGGGCTGCACCATTTCGGCTTCGGCGCCGCGGAAATAAAGCGCCGTGGTAACGCCCTCGGAAGCCACCTTCGCCGGCTGGCCCTTGACCACCGCGAAGCTGCCGGGAAACGACGGCCGTTCGAACTTGATCTCGTACAGGTTCTTGTCCCCGGCGGTCTGCTTGCTGTCGAGGCCGCTGCCCAGCACCGTATAACCCATGGGGACCTTGACGCGCAACAGGGCGGCGAAACGGTCGGTGCTGTAGCCGCTCACCGGAAACCAGCGGGCGGGATACATCAAGTACGAAAAATCGGGATGGATGGCGGCAAACTTGATGCCGGACACGGGCGAATCTTCCTGGCCGGTGAGCTTGCCATCGTAGTAGAACGTGATGGTGACGGGTTGGCCTTTGGGCAGGGGCTGTTCGAAGCTGAGCCGGACCGTAAAATCCTGCTGGTTGCGGGACGCTTGAATCTGCTTCCCCTTGTCGTCCTCCACCTTGGAAACATTCAACGCGTTGTTCAACTCAAACAGGGCCGAAGTAATGTTGTCGTCAATGGGCACAAACCGCACCGCGACTTTGGCGGTTACCGACTGCGTGTTGGGCGAAACCTCGGCGTCGATCGTGTACTGCTCCACGTCGATGCGCGAGCGGCGGTCCTGGGCCGCGGCGGTCACTGCAATCAGGGCCGCGAAAAGCAGCAGAGTTCGGAGATTACGAAACATGGCTTAGTTGTCCTTCCAAAATATCCTGAATCACTGCCGCGGCGCACTGTGGAGCGGTCTGCCTGACTTCCTTACCGGATAACTTTTCACGAACCTCAGCCAACCCGGCCTGCATTTCCGAACGCGCGGCTTCGCCGGTCAGTAGCCGCAGGGCCTCGCGGGCTATGGCCTCGCCGGTCATCCGGCTCTGCATCAATTCGGTCGCCACGGCGCGCCCGGCGATCAGGTTGACCATGGAATAGTACGGAACGCGGACCAGAAATTTCCCGGCCAGCCAACTGAGCGGCGTTACCTTATAAAACGTTACCATTGGCGTTCCCAAAAGCGCAGCCTCCACCGTAACGGTGCCGCTTGCAACCAGCGCGACATCGGAATGCGCCATAGCGTCCCAGCTTTCCCCTTCGATCACCCGTATCATCCCTATCGCTGAGCGGCCCAACCGCTCTTCGAAAAAAGCCACCCCCGAGGTAGACGAGGCCGGCAGCACCAGGTTAACAGCCCGTTCGCGATACAACCGGCCGGCCGCATCGAGCAGCGCGGGCAGATGACGGGCGGCTTCCCCCCGGCGGCTTCCAGGCAGCACCGATACTAATGGACGGCCCGCGGCCAACCTGTGTTTCCGAAAAAACTCATCCCGGCTCAGGGACGGGCGGACCAGGCCGGCCAGCGGGTGGCCGATGTAGGTGGCGTTAACACCTTCCCGCGTAAAGAACTCTTCTTCAAAGGGAAAGATGCACAGCAGCCGGCTGATATCGCGCCGCATCTGCTTCACCCTTCCTTTGCGCCAGGCCCAGGCCTGGGGCGCCACCAGGTAAACCACCGGAACACCCTGCCGATGGAGCTTGCGGGCCACGCGCAAGTGGAAATCGGGAGAATCGGTAAGGATCGCCACATCCGGCCGCTCGAGCTCCGCCGCCGCCAGCAGTTTCCGGTATTCGCGGTGGATGCGGGGAATATCCCAGACCACCTCCAACAGCCCCACCACCGCCAGACTGGCCGCGTCCACCACGGTGCGCACACCCGCCGCCCGCAACCGGGGCCCGGTGCAGCCGAAGAACTCCGCCTTTGGCGCCAGGCGCCGCAATTCCTCCACCACGAGCGACGCGTAGAGGTCTCCGGACGCTTCGCCCGCCGATACCAGGATTTTCGGCATTCCCCTTCAAGTTTAGCGTGCTAACCCCTGTTACAATCGAAGAGCCACAATCGAAGCTGTAATCACCCGCCGATGTCCACCGAGCCACTACAATCGAAATCCACGGTAGAGGAACTCGCGGCGCGCCTTCGCAACGAGATGATTCCGCTCACCGGCAAGTTCTCCTATTTCACCACCCTGCCCGTGGCGGAAGAGGACCTGAAGCAGTATCTGAACGACCCGATCGCCGCCATCTCGCCGGCCATCGTGGAGGCGCTGCCGAAGATGGGCATCCTTCTGGCGCCCTATATCGAAAAAGCCAACGGCAAGGGCGGCGACAGCGTGACATTCGAACGCCCCAACGAAGCCCGCCACATTCCCTGCTCGCGCACGGAGTCGGGCGGCCTGACGGTGCTGGCCCTGGGGATCAAGGACCTGGAAGTGGCGGACTATCACTACCAGTTCTATAACGCGTTGGCGGCGCTGCTGGCCGACCGCTGGAGCCCGGACGTGCAGGAGCGTTTCTTCCGCACCATCCGCGAGGAGCTGAGCGCCGAAGTGCACGGTGAAGTGGATGAGAAGAGCTGGCATCTCAAACAGGCTTTGCAGCGGCGGCAAACCAACGTGCGCAAGGAGACCAAGCTCTTCCGCGAGTACGCCCGGCAGGCCTTTGAAGACACGCTGACGCTCTACCTGCACGGCACATGCTGCGACATCGATGTGGAGACGGGCCCGCGGCAGATGCCCAGCCGGTACCTGCGGCGTCGCCTGGAACTGCTGATTTCGCTTTTTCCGCCGCCGGAGGGCTATGCCGTGCTGCCGGAACAATTGAAGTCGCGATAAGACCATATAATCGATTTAATGAGTGCCGCCGAACTGTATGACCGCGACTTTTTTGAGTGGACGGTTCGCAATGCCGCATTGCTTCGTTCCGGCCGTCTCAGCGAGGCGGACCTTGAGCACATTGCCGAAGAAATTGAAGATATGGGAAAGCGCGAGCGCCGCGAACTGCTCTCACGGTTGAGCGTGCTCATGGCGCACCTGCTGAAGTGGCAAGTTCAGCCAGACCGCAGGTCCGCCAGTTGGACCGCCACCATTCGCCTGCAACGCAGCCGCATCAACAAGTTGATTTCCCAGATGCCCAGTCTGCGCCCCTTCCTGGTTGAGAATCTGGCGGAGGCTTACCAGGATGGTGTGATGACGGCTGTAGTTGAAACGAATCTTCCCGTGGAAGCCTTCCCAAGCGCCTGCGCCTGGGAATTGGACGCATTGCTCGACGAAGAATTCATGCCGTAGAGCCGCTCTAAACTACCCGTAGATCCCCCTTGCCCCACACGGTCTGCCGTCCCACGCCCACCCATCGAGCCGCCCGCAGCCACGGCAGGAATTCGGCCAGGCCGGCTTCATCCGGATCGGCATAGTACTCCGCTTCCCCCGTGAAACCCCCAATCGGGTGGACCTGCCCCGTCCGCGCCGATTTGCGCTGCACCCGCTCCCACTCCAGTTCGCACCGCACCAGCCGGATCAGTGCCGCGCGTTCGCCCATCCCGCGGAAATCGATCTCCAGAGGCCCGGCCCCATAGAGGCCACGCAGCGTGCTGATGCGGTCGCGCAGGCGGCCGAACAGGATCGCAAATTCGGGCCGCTCCGCTACACCGCCCGCGCTCTTCAACTCGGTCGGCGTAAGGAATCGAACCGCCACCCGTTGCACCGGCCGGGCGCCGCCCTCCAGAGCGGCCACCGAAGGCGCGCCAGGCACATCGGTCACCGCGTCAGCCTTGCCGGCTGCGTCCAGTTGTTCCACGCGCTCCAGTGCGGCTCGTCCGCGGCCGGGGCCCAGGCCCTTCTCCGCCAATCGCGCGAACGCCGCCCGGAAGTGGGGCAGGGAAGGCTCGCGCAGATCGAAGACGTGCGCATCCAGGAAAAACCCCGCGTCCGGCTGGATCGTCAGTCCATCCAGGTGCGCGACGCGCAGCACAAACGGCCGCGGCCAGTCCGCCAGTCCGCTCGGGCCGCCAGCCAGTGCGGTGCCGGGCTCGAAGAGTCGCCGGTAAACGGAAGCGGGGACGGCCTCGCGCAGTACCGTGCCGAACGCGCCGCGCACTATATTGGCGCTCTTGCCCGCGGGGAAGCGCACCGGGTCCAGCGCCCGGAAGTGGAAGCGGAAGCGGTAGAATTCGAATGCCTGCATGATATTGGCAAGAGACCGGTCCGTCGCCGGGCTTGGATTGCGCGCCTGTTGTATAATGGTAGGGCATTTGAATCTTGTTTTCCGCTTCGATGACCGGCTTTCACGAGGGGGGCTGCGTGAGAACATTCCGCAGTCCCCCTTTCTTGTTTTCGGGGCTGGATTGACGGTCGGGTGCATTTCTGTAAAAGAAGGACTAGAGGCAGATGAAAGAAAAAGGTACAGTGAAGTGGTTCAACGCAGCTAAGGGCTACGGCTTTATCCAGCGGGAGAACGGAGAGGACGTCTTCGTACACTTCTCCGAGATTCAAACCGAAGGGTATCGTAGCTTGGATGAAGGGTCGAGTGTCGAGTTCGAAGTAACCAAGGGCCCTAAGGGTCTGCAGGCGACCAACGTCACCGCCGCCTGACGGAAGCCGGAACCCCGACTGGGAGGTTTATGAGCAAAGAAGATAGCATCGAAGTAACCGGTACGGTTCTGGAAAAGTTTCCGGCCGGCCAGTTCAGCGTTCAACTGGAACATGACCGCGTCGTTTTGGCTCACCTCGCCGGCAGGCTGCGCCGCAATCGCATCCGCGTGCTGGCGGGCGACAAAGTCACCCTGGAATTGTCCCCGTACGACTTGACCAAGGGCAGAATCACGTTCCGGCACAGATAACTTCGGGTCTATCCTCCATCCTGGTCCTTCCGCCAACCGGCGCCATTTGGTGCGTGTCATAACATACGCGCGGCTGCCCGTCGTGCTACAAGTCAAGTGTGGGTAATTGCTGTATTTGATAGGCAAAAGAGAACTCTGATGAAAGAGCTTGATGTTCCTCAGCAGAAGCGGCGTACCCGAGCCAGGCCCTCCGCCGCAACCATCAAAGCGGAGAGTGGAGTGGAGAAGCCGAAAACCACTTCAAGCCGGAGTCGAAGACCGTCTCTCGATCCCATTGCGGATCTCACCGCGATCCTGTCCCAGAAAGTAGTGGGACAGCCGGCAGCCACCCGCGTGATCGTACCGTACATCCAGATGTTTCAGGCCGGTCTCGCTCCGGAAGGCCGCCCGGTCGGCATCTTCCTGTTGCTGGGACCCACCGGCACCGGCAAAACCAAAACCGTGGAGGCGCTGGCCGAAGTGCTGCACGGGAGCGAAAAGAATTTGCTCAAGGTGGATTGCGGCGAGTTCCAGATGGAGCACGAGGTGGCTAAACTCATCGGGGCGCCCCCCGGCTACCTGGGCCACCGCGAAACCCAGCCCATGCTCACCCAGCAGAAGCTGAACTCCGTCACCAGCGAGAAATGCAATCTGTCGCTGGTGCTGTTCGACGAAATCGAGAAGGCGGCGCCCTCCATGACGCGGCTGCTTTTGGGAGTCCTCGATAAGGGAACGCTGCGCCTGGGCGACAACTCCACCGTCAATTTCGAAAAGAGCATCGTCTTCCTCACCAGCAACCTGGGCGCGCGCGAAATGATGCGTGAAATCAATCCCGATTTCGGCTTCCAGTCCGTGAAGTCGGCGGTCCGCACGGACCTTACCGGCAAATTGCAGAACATCGCGCTGGCCTCGGTGCGCAAGCGTTTTTCGCCGGAATTCGTCAACCGCATCGACTGCATCATTACCTACCAGCCGCTCACCCCGGAGTCGCTCTCCGCCATTCTGGATCATCAGATCACCGACCTGCAAAACCACGTCAACACGCGGCTCGGCAACCGCTCCTTCACGCTCGATGTCCCTTTTGAGGCTCGTCAGTTCCTGCTGCTGAAGGGGACCAGCGCGGAGTACGGCGCGCGCGAGCTGAACCGCACCATCCACCGCCATTTGACGCAGCCGCTGGCCACTCTGGTTGCGACCAACCAGGTAAACCCGGGCGCCCGCGTGCGGGTGGAGGTCAACCAGGCGGAGGACAAGCTCAACATTCGCGTGCAGGCTTCCGAAGCCGCCGTTGCGCCCGCGCATCCTACGGTTCTTCTGGTGGACGACAACCGCGACCTGCTGCACTTTCTGGAGCGCCTGATGGCCGATGCCGGATGGACGCTGCTGACGGCCGAATCGGCAACCGAGGCCAAGAGACTCATGCTGGAGCACAAGCCCAATGCCGCGCTGCTGGACTACATGCTGCCCGATGGCAATGGCGTGGAGCTGGGGGTGGAATTCCTGCAGGCCGTGCCGCAGATGCTGGTGATCGTGATGACCGGAACCATCCTGCCGTCCGAGGAAGAAGCTCTCTGCGAGGAACACAATTTCCCCGTGCTGCGCAAACCTTTCCTGGCCTCGGATGTGATGAACCAGATTCGCACCCGCTTGCAGCCCGCCACCGCCGTCCGCGCGTAGGGGCCGGGCGACTTGTCCGTTGCGGAGCCGGATGCCCGGCCCGCCTCAGGACGATTTAAGATTTGTTTCACGTTGGCAGGCCGGCGGTATATACTTGGGCCTGCCCTGTAGAACACATCGCGTTCCAGGGTCCAGGAGGCAATACGCTATGCGTGGTATGTTCCCAATGGCAATGGCCCTCGCCGCGGCCGCCGCTTTCGCCCAGGATGTGGTCCAGTTAGCACCCGACCAGGTGAAAGTTGTCTTTGAAAACGACCGAGTCCGCGTGCTTCACTTCAACGTGCCGGAACACGGCAAGCTTCCCATGCATTCGCATCCCGCCTACGTGACGGTGGGGTTCACCACTGACCATTCCAAATACACGCTCCCCGATGGGAAGACCACCGATGAGCGCACCAAAGCCGGCGACGTGACTTACTCCAAGGTCATGACGCACGCGTTTGAGAATCTTTCCGGCGCGTCGGAATCCGTCATGGTGGAGCTGAAGAAGCCGGGCGCGGCCGCGGCGAAGACCGCGCTGGACCCCGTCAAATTGGATTCCAAACACTACAAAGTGATTCTCAACAACGACGAGGTTCGCGTGCTGCGGGCTAAGTACGGGCCGCATGAGAAGTCGGTGATGCACGAACATCCAGCCTCGGTGGCGGTGTTCATGGGCGACGGCCACGTCAAGTTCACGCTGGCGGACGGCACATCGCAGGACATCAACGCCAAGGCCCACGACGCGACTTGGGCGGATGCCGGAAAACACCTGCCGGAGAATGTCGGCGACACGCCGTTCGAAGCGATCGTGATCGAACTCAAGAAGTAGCTCGCCTGCTGCCCTCGCGCGGCCCCGATCCCCAGGGCCAGCGAAACAATCGACATCGGGCGCCTCGAATTCTGGTGGGCCCTGTAGGATTTGAACCTACGACCAACGGATTATGAGTCCGCGGCTCTAACCGCTGAGCTAAGGGCCCGAACTATCCGATTATAGCTAGACTGGTGGTTGCGTATGCATCGAAGCAGCGTTTCGATTCTGTTGCTCCTTCTGTCGTCCTCTCTTGCCGCCGTCTCGCGCTCGGTATGGGACGGAGTGTATACCAAACAACAGGCGGGCCGCGGACAATCCTCCTACCGTGAGGAATGCCTGAAATGTCACGCGGAAAACCTGATGGGCGGCGAAGCGGCCCCGGCATTGGCGGGCGATGAGTTCCTGCACAAATGGAATGGCAAGACCGCCGGCGATCTGTTCGAATGGATTCGTAACACCATGCCCTCGGAGGATCCCGGGAACCTGAGCCGGCGGCAGTATGCGGACATCGTAGCGTATATTCTGAGCGTCAATGAGTTTCCCGCGGGGCAGAAGGAACTCGAGAGCGAGACTGCGCCATTGAACGACATTCGGATTGAGGC
>Ga0105857_1000513_pt1 | contig 14181 bp, 11 predicted proteins | sample OrgsoiDNA_201061_FD_89682 | JGI IMG/M metagenome (GOLD analysis project Ga0105857, IMG submission 89682) | Permafrost soil microbial communities from the Arctic, to analyse light accelerated degradation of dissolved organic matter (DOM) -... | ecosystem: Environmental > Terrestrial > Soil >...
AGTTATTTCCGCCTTCAAGCTGGCCGACTTTCGGAATCAGGGCGACTCTCGACGTAGCCGCCGGCCCCCAGGTTTCCAGTTCGAGCAACTATGTCACTACTAGCGGTATAAAATGCGTGGCTGGTATCGTGGTCCAGGGTTCGGCCTTCGTGGGACGAATCGACCAGAATGGCATCGTCACGCAAATCAGCACGGGGATGGGACTCGGGCCCATCGTGAACATCGTCGCCGTCCATCCCAATAGCCCGGATATTCTGTATTGCGGGACCAAGGATCAGCGGTTGCTTTACCACACCGACGGCACAGCCCCAACCAAATCCACGATCTGGGACGAGGCCACCGGGCACAAGCCGGCTGGGATCCAAATGAGTTCGATCGCCATCGACTCCCTTGGCAACGCCTACGTGCTGCTCAAGTTTGCCGTGACCCCCGTGGGCCAAGGGTTCACCACGCCGTTGTTTCAGATCTCGAGCACCGGTGAGTGGGTCGGTATCTCCTGCTCCAACCTGCCGGCCGGCAGCTTCCCTTATGGAAAGCTCCTGGCCGACCCCGAACAGGCCAACAACGCTCTTTATGCCAGCAACGGTGGGCGCGTCTATCAACTCACCTTGACTCCTTTTCCGAGCTGTAGCTGGACGGACATCAGCGATGGTCTTCCGGAGCAGGTAATCCTCGATCTCTGGATCGGCAACATCAACCCCGGTGTCGGCGCCCCGCCTAAGGTTCTGCTACGGGCGGCGATCCCCACGCGGGGGGTCTGGGAGCGGGATGTCACAGCTGTCATACCCGGAGCCCCCCCCACGCTCCCGGGCACCCTCTACGTGCGGGATAACACTCTCGACCTGGGCTGGCTTCACCTGAGTCCGGATGGCGTTCCAGACCCTTACCATCCGGGAGACCCGGCCTCGAACCTCTATCATTACCTATGTGCGGATATCAAGGTCGATGCCCAGCAGCCAGGAACCGCCGCCGTGCCTCCGTATTTTCAGACGGATCCGGAGAGCCCCACTCCAATCACGGGAGTCATCTTCGATGAATTGAAGGACAACAGCCAGATCGGTTCCTCCCAAGCCATGGTGCATGTTCAGGTGCACAACCATAGCAACAATCCGGCCAGCAACGTCAGGGTCTGGGCAATATACTGCAGCGCGGCGGCCGGTTTGCCGGCCCTGAACATGACTGCGTCGCTGGGTGTTTACTTCCCTTTTTGGGACCAGTTCACGGCCGCGGGGCAGATCATTACCAATCTTCCAGGCGACAGTCTTTGGCATTCCATCGGTCCGCCTCAAACGCTCTCCGGAATTACTGCCGCGAGTCCGCAAGTGGCATCGTGGAATTGGGCGGTCCCGACGCCCCCGTCCGGCGACCCGGGACACTATTGCATCGCGGCCTTTATTCACAGCGGTGGCAGCCCGGTGAATGAGACGATCAGCATGAACATGGACGAAATTACACCGAGGAACCGGCAGGTGGGACAGAAGAACCTTCATATCTTATCTCTGCCGGCTATCCCACCACTGAAAATCCCTAATACCGGACCACCTGCGGGGATTTTTCCACCCGGAGGCGGGCCCCCCCGTCCTGGCCAGTTGGAGTTCATCGAGTTTCACAACCCCATCCTCCGCGTGCGAGAAGCCAGCCTCGTCATCGACCTGCGCGGATTGCCGCCGCAACTGTCTATCGCCTTCCAACTCAGCCACCTCGAAACGGTAAACCCCTTGCCGCGGTCGATTACAGGAGTAGCTCGAACCCGTAAAGAGGATCCCGCGGACTTCATCGAGGATGCCGGCGACAGCGGAGATGAGTGCCGCTGTTTTGAGAACCTGGAGCGCCTGCTTGCCGGGCTGAAGAAGATCTTCTGCAAGAGCAAGGAGCACCACAAGATGCCCCAACTCGATCCTGTGGTTCATGAGGCCGAACCCTCCGCGCGGGTAGAGATAAAGGGTGTCCGCCTTCCGCCTTATGGGTTCGTCACTGCCGCGATCCAGGTTCGCAATACCGGGGAACTCAAGCCGGGCAGCGAATTCCGCTTTCAGGTGCAACAGGCGGTGGATGGCGTCGTGGCAGGCGGCAGCATGTATGTCGTGCGGATCGCCGGTACTCCGGAGCCGGCTCCCTCGCCGGTCGCGGACTCCGTGGATACTCGAAAGGAAACCCGGCCGGAACAGGAGCGTGGCGGCCTTCGATTGAAGTACGTTCCGCCGTGGGCCGAACAGATGGTTAAGGACCGCGAGAAGCTTCTCAAAAAAACCAGCGGAACCTGACGGCCCTGATGTCTGACGCCTCCACGCCGCTGATGCGGCAATACAACAGCATCAAAGAGCAAGTCCCCAACGCGCTCCTGATGTTTCGCCTGGGCGATTTCTACGAGCTTTTCTTCGAGGATGCCGTTGTGGCCGCGCGCGACCTCGAAATCACGCTCACCTCGCGCAACAAGGAAAAAGGCGCCGCCATTCCCATGTGCGGCGTCCCCTACCATGCCGCCGAAGGCTACATTTCGCGCCTGATCCGGAAGGGCCACCGCGTGGCGATCTGCGATCAGATGGAAGACGCCAGGTTCACTAAGAAGCTGGTCACGCGCGAAATCACTCGCGTGGTCACTCCCGGCACGGCGATCGATTCCAGCCTGGTGCGCGCCCGCGAGAACAACTACCTGGCGGCCGTCGCCCGCAATGGCGACCGTTCCGCCGTGGCCCACGTCGATATCTCCACCGGCGAATTCCGCGTCACCGAAATGGAACCAGCCGAAGTCGCGGGCGCGCTCGAACACCTGGGCGCCCGCGAAGTCCTGTTCCCCGGCGACCTGCCGCTCTTCACCGGTGAAGAGCGTTACGGTCCACGCTTCGTCCGCACCGAACTCGAGGACTGGGTCTTCACCTCGGATTACGCCGGCCGCACTCTGCGCGACCATTTCAAGCTGCTCTCGCTCGATGGCTGCGGCCTGGCTAACCGTCCCGCTGCCGTCGGCGCGGCCGGCGCCGTTCTGCATTACCTCCGCGACACCCAGCGCGCGGCGCTCGATCATCTCGACCGTCCCACTTACTACGACCGCGCGGATTCCATGATCCTCGACGCCGTCACGGTGCGCAACCTGGAACTCGTGGAGCCCCTCTTCGCCGCCGACGCCACGGGGCCGCAGGCGCAGCCCACCCTCCTTGGCGTGATCGACCAGACCCTGACCGGCATGGGCGGCCGTCTGCTCCGCCAGCGCCTGCTTCGCCCTTCCATGGATCTCGTGGAGATCGAACAGCGCCTGGATGCCGCGGGCGAATTGCTCCGGCAGACCATTCTGCGAGCCGAGCTGCGTAAACAATTGGGCAGCATTTTGGATCTGGAACGCCTGCTGGCCAAGGTGACACTGGGCTCCGCCGGACCGCGCGACTTGCTGGCGCTGGGCCGATCACTGGAAAAGATCCCCGCGCTCAAACGCTGCTTCGATACTCATCAGGCGGCCCGCCTGCGCAGCCTTCACGACCGCCTGGACGAGCTCCCCGATGTCGCGAAGCTCATTCTGGAAGCCATCGCCGACGAGCCGCCGCTCAACCTCACCGACGGTGGCGTCATCCGCGCCGGCCACAACGCCGAGCTCGACGAGCTGCGCGACCTCAGCCGCAACGGCCGCCAGTACATCGCGCAGATCGAAGCCCGCGAACGCCAGCGCACCGGCATCCAGTCGCTAAAGGTCCGCTTCAACAACGTCTTCGGCTACTACATCGAAATCACCAGGGCCAACCAGCACCTGGCGCCCGCCGATTACGAACGCAAGCAGACCATGGCCAACGCGGAGCGTTTCACCACGCCTGAGCTGAAAGACTACGAGCGCAAGGTTCTCGACGCCGAGGACAAAATCCTCACGCTCGAAAAGGAGCTCTTCACCGCCGTGCGCCAGCTCGCCGCCGCCCAGGCGCAGCGCATCAAGGCCACCGCCGCCGCGGTCGCCGAGCTCGACGTCACCGCTTCGCTGGCGCAAGTGGCCGCTGAGAACCGCTATCAACGCCCCACCTTTTCGGACACGGGAGAGATGCGCATCATGGCCGGCCGCCACCCGGTGATTGAGCGGCTGGCTGAGCAGGAAGCCGGCCGCTTCATTCCCAACGACCTTTACCTGAACAACTCGACCGGCCTCATCGCGCTCATCACCGGCCCCAACATGGGCGGCAAATCCACCTACCTGCGGCAGGCCGCGCTCATCGCCATCCTGGCCCAATTGGGTTCGTTTGTTCCAGCGGAATCGGCCAGCCTGCCCATCATCGACCGCATCTTCACGCGCATCGGCGCCTCCGACAACCTGGCGCGCGGCCGGTCCACGTTCATGGTGGAGATGACCGAGACCGCCGTCATCCTGAACACCGCCACGCCGCGCAGTTTCATCGTGCTGGATGAGATCGGACGCGGCACCGCGACTTACGACGGGCTGGCGCTGGCCTGGGCGGTGGTGGAGCACGTCCACTCGCGCACACGCGCCAAGACCCTCTTCGCCACTCACTACCATGAGCTCACCGGGTTGGCCGAACAGTTGAGCGGCGTCCGCAACCTCATGGTTTCCGTGAAGGAGTCGGGCGACCACATCGTCTTTCTGCGCAAAGTGGAGCCCGGCAAGGCCGACCGCAGTTACGGCATCGAAGTGGCGCGCCTGGCCGGACTGCCCCTCAGTGTGATCGAGCGCGCGCGCGAAGTTCTCAAGCTGCATGAGCGCACCGAGCACGTGGTCACCGAAGAACTGGTGAAATCCGAAGACCGCCTTGAGCCAAAGGGCCCGGTGCAGATCCAGCTTTTCGAACCGCTGGGCTACGGTATTGCCGAGCGCATCCGCGGCCTCAACCTGGATGAACTGCGGCCCATCGACGCCTTGCAGTTGCTGAGCGAACTCCAGAAGGAGCTCAGAAGATCGTGAGAGTCGCGGGAGTCATGAGCGGCACGTCGCTTGACGGCATCGATGTGGCAGTGGTCGAAGTGAGCGGGCGGCGGGTTAAGACAATTGGCTTCGTTCCGTCACCCTACCCTGCTGCCGTGCGCGCCGCAATTCTCGCCGTCTCGGGTGGGGCAGGCAGGCCAGGAGGCCTACCCCACTCCACCGCCGCCATTTCCCGCCTGAACTACCAACTTGGCGAACTCTACGCCCGCGCCGTGCTCCGCGCCGTTCACCGTTACGGCCCCATCCAGTTGATCGGCTGCCACGGCCAGACCATCTACCACGAAGGCGGCTCTAACACCATGCAGATCGGCGAGCCCTCAATCCTGGCCGAGCGCACCGGCGTCCCCGTGGTGTCGAATTTCCGCGCCCGCGATATCGCCGCCGGCGGACAGGGCGCGCCCCTGGTCCCTTACGTCGATTACCTGCTCTTCCGCCATCCGAAACGCATGAGGATCGCTCTCAACATCGGCGGCATCGCGAATATCACCGTGATCCCGCCGGCCGCCCGGCCAGAGGACGTGGCCGCCTTCGACACCGGCCCCGGCAACATGGCGATCGACGCTCTGGCGAAGGAGTTTTCGAAAGGCAAACTGAGCTGCGACCGCGGCGGCCGGGTCGGCGCGTCAGGCAAGGTCAATCGGGCGCTGCTCGATGAATTGTTGGCCGACCCTTACTATCGCCGCCAACCGCCCAAGAGCGCCGGCCGCGAACAATACGGGACCGCGTTCGTCACGCGACTGAAGAAGTCCGGTCTCCCGTTGCGCGACTTGATCGCCACCGCGACGGTGCTCACTGCAGCCACTATAGCGATTGCCGTGGGACAGACAGTGGGACAGACCTCCTGGTCTGTCGGCTCAGCCGACCTCATCGTGTCCGGCGGCGGCGTGCACAATCCGCAGATCATGGCGCATCTCGCAGGCTTCCTGCCTGGCGTCTCCGTGTCTACTTCCACGGACCATGGCGTCGATGCCGATGCCAAGGAGGCCGTTGCTTTCGCCGTGCTTGCCTATCGGACGTGGCGCCGGAAGCCGTCCAACCTTCCCTCGGCAACTGGCGCGGCGCGATCGGTAATCCTCGGCAGCATTACGCTCTGACTGGCTGCGCTTCGGGTGCAGTTGTGGGTGCAGCTGTGGGTGCAGCCATCGGCACGCTGACAGGCTCGCCGATCCGCATCGACTGCCAGTCATAGGCGAACTCTTTACCACATGCCAGGCAAGCCACATACGTGCCGGTCCGGATGGCGCCGGGTGCGGAAAGTCCCGAGATCTTTCGGGCGGGAGTGATGGGAAAAGTCGTACGCTGATGAGTACAACCGAACAACGAGTTGAAAATCGAATTAAGCATAAGTCGGGGCCCCTTCACTTTAATTAGATACAACGTATCCTCTGCACGTTTCAGTCCGTGCCAGTACGCGGTACCAAGCTCACGTATGCTTCAGAACACTTCTCTTCTTCGAATCAGGCAGATAGTTTGGAGGCAATGGATTGGGCGATCAAGTGGCCGTGAAAACGGCCGTTTTCGATGAAAATCTCGTTGGTATGCATCCCCGCGACAATTACACCCGCCAGGTAGATCCCGGCCCGCTCGCTTTCGAGCGTATCCGGATTTGTGCGCGGCCTAAGTGTCGCCGGCTCTAATGTAATCCCTGTGGAATTCAGAAACACGAGGTCCGGCCGGTAACCCACCAGGGCAAAAACGAAATCGTTCTTTAACAAAACTTCACCTTCGGGCGTCGCCACACGAATCGAATCTTTCAGAATCTCCACCACGCGCGAATTAAAGCGGGCGCGAATCTCGCCGCTCTTAATCCGGTTTTCGATATTGGGCTTGATCCAGTATTTCACCGAGTTCGAAATCGCCGCGCCGCGATGAATCAAGGTTACTCGCGCGCCGTTCCAAAGCAATTCCAGCGCCGCAATCGCCGCCGAGTTCTTGGCTCCGATAACGGCCACATCGTGGTTGTAATACGGATGCGCTTCTTTGTAATAGTGGATCACCTTGTCCAGATCTTCGCCCGGCACATCCAGCATATTGGGAACGTCATAGTAGCCTGTAGCCAGAACGATCTTGCGCGCCTGGTACGTGTGATTGCAGCCTAACCGGTCGGTGGTGAAAACCTGGAACGCGCCGTCTTCGCCCGCCATCCGGTCCACGCGCTCATACTGGTGGATATTGAGATGGAAATGTTCCGCCACCTTGCGGTAATATTTCAGCGCTTCGGTGCGGTTGGGCTTATCGTTCAAGCTGGTCATCGGGATGTTGCCGATTTCGAGCAGCTCCGGCGTGGTGAAGAACGTCATGTTGGTGGGGTAGTGATAAATGGAATTCACCACGCAGCCCTTATCCAACAGCACGGTCTTCACGCCGCGCTGTCCGAGTTCGATCCCGCACGCCAGGCCCGTGGGCCCCGCTCCCACCACCACCACGTCGAATGATTCAGTCACAGTTGGCGAAGTTCCTTACGCACATCTTCCAACGCGGCTTCCAACGCGGACACATCCTTGCCGCCGCCTTCCGCCATGTCCGGCCGTCCGCCGCCTTTGCCGCCCACCGCGCGCGCCAGCGTTCCGGCCAACTTTCCCGCGTTGACCTTGCCGGCAAGATCCTTCGTCACGGCCGCGATGATCGAAATGTTGCCGTCCACAACCGATGCCAGTACGACCACCCCAGTCGTCTTCCACTCGTTGCGCAACGAATCGGCTACCGTCCGCATTTGTTGGCGGTCCATGCCGTCGACACGCTCCGCAAGCCATTTGACCCCGCCCGGTATCTGCCTCGCTTTGGCCGACAGCCTGGCCGCGGCCGCATGAGCCTGCTGGTCTCTGAACTGGTCCAGTTGCCTTTCGAGCGCCTGCTTTGCTGCCAGCAGCTTCTCCACGTGGTCGATCAGCTCCGGCTCGGAGGACTTCACCATATCGGCAATCCGGCGCACCGCATCGGTCGATTCCTGATACTGCCGCAGCGCCCCATCGCCCGTGACGGCTTCGATGCGCCGCACACCCGCCGCGATGCTGCCCTCGTACACGATCTTGCAGACTCCGATATCGCCCGTGCGGTGAACGTGGGTGCCGCCGCACAGCTCCCGGCTGAAGCCGGGCACGGTTACCACGCGCACCTGCTCGCCGTATTTTTCGCCGAACAGCGCCATCGCGCCCGTGGCAATGGCCTGCTCCAGCGGCAAAATATTGGTCTCGACCTTCGTGTTCTTGAGGATCTGCTGGTTCATAAGCCGCTCGACTTCTTCCAGCTCGGCGCGGTCGAGACCGGCGTAATGCGTGAAGTCGAAGCGCAGGCGTCCGGGCTCCACCACCGAGCCCGCCTGCTTGACATGCGTGCCCAGCACCTGGCGCAGCGAGGCGTGAAGAAGGTGCGTGGCCGTGTGGTTGCGCCGCGTGGCATCGCGCAACGGCGCGGCTACTTCAGCGCGCAGAACGTCGCCCACCGTCACGGACACATGGGTCACGATGCGATGCACGGAGAGCCCCGGCACTCCGGCAAAGGTGGCCTCCACGTCGGCTACCTTCTCACCGGCAGCCGAGTACAGAGCCCCGTGATCGCCTACCTGGCCGCCCGCTTCCGCATAGAACGGCGTCTGGTCGAAGACCAGTTCCGCTTTTGCTCCGGCCGGCACCCGCTCCACCGGCTGCTTGTCCACCACCAGGCCGATCACTCGCGAGGTGGCTTCCAATTCGCCGTAACCCAGGAACCTGGTGCGGCCCTGCTCCAGCAGTTTCTGGTAAGCCGGAACCACCGCGCCCTTTTCCGCGCCCTTCCAACTGGCCCGGGCGCGCTCGCGCTGATGCTCCATTTCATGCTCGAAGCCTGCGTGGTCGATGGCGAGCGCGTGCTCGCGAGCCATGTCTTCCTGCTCATCGAGCGCCAGCCCGAAAGTGTCGTACAGCTTGAACGCCACCGCGCCCGGTATGGTGTGGCCCTCCACCAGTTTGATGGCGTCGTTGAACTGCTTTTCGGCCTCCAGGAAAGTGGTGGCGTAGCGATGCTCTTCGTCCTTCACCACCCGCGCCACGCGCTGGACGCTTTCCATCATTTCCGGATAGGCGGGCCGCATCAGCTCCGCCACCACGCCGGTCATCTTATAGAGGAACTGCTCTTCCACGCCGATCAGCCGCACGTTGCGCATGGCGCGCCGCATGATTTTGCGCAGCACATAGCCGCGCCCTTCGTTGGCCGGCAACACGCCGTCATGGATCAAGAAGGCCGTGGCGCGCGCATGGTCGGCGGCGATGCGCAGAGCCGTGTCCACGCGCGCGTCGGCGCCGGGCGTAACACCGAACATCTCAGCCGCGTTCTGAATAATGGGCAGGATCAGGTCGGTATCGTAATTCGACAACTTACCCTGCAGCACCGCCGCGGTCCGCTCCAGACCCATGCCGGTATCGATCGACGGCCGGGGCAGCGGCGTGAGCGTGCCGCTGCTGTCGCGGTCGAACTGCATGAATACCAGGTTCCAGATCTCCACGTAGCGGTCGCCGGCGTCGCCTGGGAATTCCACGTTTCTCTTGTCCGGGTCGGCGGCTTCGGGGCCGAAGTCATAGTAAATCTCGGAGCAGGGCCCGCACGGTCCGGTCTCACCCATCTGCCAGAAGTTGTCCTTCTCGTCGAGCCGGAAAATACGGCTCTTAGGCACGCCCGCCACCTTTTGCCACAACTCTTCGGCTTCGTCGTCCTCGCGGAAAACGGTCACGTAAAGCTTCTCTTCGGGCATCCCGAATTCTTTGGTGACCAGGTCCCAGGCGAACCGGATGGCGTCGGCTTTGAAGTAGTCGCCGAACGAAAAATTGCCCAGCATCTCGAAGAAAGTGTGATGCCGCCGCGTGTACCCTACGTTCTCGAGGTCATTGTGCTTGCCGCCCGCCCGCACGCACTTTTGCGAACTGGCCGCGCGCGCGTAATCGCGCTTCTCCTGCCCCAGAAACACGTCCTTGAACTGATTCATCCCGGCGTTGGTGAACAGCAGTGTGGGGTCGTTGGCCGGAACCAGCGAAGAGCTGCGAACTACACGATGCCCGCGGGCGGCAAAAAAGTCGAGAAACCGCTGTCTGATTTCGTGACCTGTCACGGAAGATTCCTTGATGGAGTGGACTAATTATAATTGTAGCGGACCGGGCCGACCAATCCGGCCCCCAGCGCTATGATCCGGGCTGTGGTTGCTTTGCCCGCTGGGCCAAATAGTGTTGGTCGAGGGCTTGCCGCACCAGGGTTTTGATGACCGCCTGGCGGCTCACATTGAGAGCCTGAGCAGCCCGATCCAGTTCCTGCAACATTTCCGCGGTGAGGTCCACGTTGACGCGCTGAATCGGTTGGACCATGCGTCCCTGGTTCTTGAAAAAGCCGGAAACGTCTTTGCCCCGATCAGCCTGCCGGGCAATCGCTTCGGCGGAAACCGGCTTGGCAGATTTACGAATTCTCTTCATATGTCCGAACCTCCTCTTTCGTTGACCGCCACAGCGTGACGAGGTGCACAACCTCTCCCTCCTCATCCTCCCGAACCTCGAATATGACCGAGTACAACCGGGCGCCTACCCAACCGATGGCTCGATACTGCTCCGGAACATCCGATCGTGGATCGAGCCAGTACGGCTTTGAAAACAACTCCTGAACTTCCTCGAACCCGATCCCGCGATGCGGGTTCGCACGAAGGCGCTTACTCTTTCGAGGATCGAAGCTGAAGCGCATTCGGTATAACTATTATACCGAATCGCCAAACGTTGCCCGTCTACGTAGGTGTCCTAAATAAACGCCATCGTCTTGACGCCCGAGATGTCGAAGCGCTTGCGGCACCGGAGATTCTTGCAGGCTACTTTGTCATCCAGCAGCACCATGTAGCTTTGGGCTTTCAGGAATTTGGCGCGGTCGCGTTCGTCGGCGCCGCCGGGGAGGCGGTCCTTCTTGGTGCGCACGGCCCAGTGCAGATCGTAGGTCTCCGCGCTCCGGCAATAGGGGCAGTTCAGGGTTGCCGGCTTGGTGGTTTGCGATTCGCTGTAATACGCCCGCTCATCCATGTTCTAGCGAGCCTCCCTTCTTCATCGAGCCTCGATCGGAATCCAGATCTGGCCATCGGGTTTGCCCTTGTATTCGGCGCGCGGGCGGATCAGGCGGTTGTTCTTGTACTGCTCGAGTGTGTGGGCCGTCCAGCCGGCCATGCGGCTGACGGCGAAAATCGGCGTATAAATGTCGATCGGGATGCCCAGCGAATAGTATGCGGAAGCGGAGTAGAAGTCCACGTTCGGAAGCAGGCCCTTGACCTCCCTGACGGTCTTTTCCATCTGCGACGAAAGCCGGTAGAGCCTTTCGTGCCCGGTGCGCTTGCCCAGTTCCTCGGAGAGCACTCGCAGGTGAGTGGCGCGCGGATCTTCGGTGCGGTACACGCGGTGGCCGAAACCGGGGATTTTCACTTTGCGGGCCAGCGTGTCCTTGACGGAGTTCACGGCGGCTTCCTCATTGCCCAGGCCCAGCAGCCATTTGATCACGTCCTGGTTGGCGCCTCCGTGCAGCGGGCCTTTCAACGCGCCGATGCCGGCCGTGATGGCCGAGTAAATATCGGACAAGGTCGCGGCCACCACGCGGGCGGCGAATGTGGAAGCGTTCAGCTCGTGATCGGCGTGCAGGGTCAGGGCCACGTCGAAGGCGTGCTCCATCAGGTCGTCGGGCCGTTTGCCGGTCAGGGTGTAGAGGAAGTTCGCCGCGAAGCCCAGCTTGGGATCGTCTTCGATCACGGAATTGCCGTTGCGCAGCCGGTCGTAGGAGGTGACAATGTCAGCGGTCTTGGACATTAGCCGGACGGCCTTGCGGTGGTTGGCTTCAACCGACATATCCTGGGCTTCGGGGTCGTACAGCCCGAGCATGGATACCGCGGTGCGCAGCACATCCATGGGGTTCGCCTTGGGCACGCTCCGCAGGAATTCGACGACGGCCGCCGGCAAGCCGCGCGCGGCTACCAGGTCTTTCTTGAGCTGATCGAGTTCAGCCACCTTGGGCAGCCATCCGTTCCAGAGAAGGAAAATGACCTCCTCGAAGATCGCGTTGTCCGCCAGCGTGTGAATATTGTAGCCGCGGTAGCTGAGGATACCCTGGTATCCTTCGATATAACAAATCTCCGATTCGCCGGCGATGACGCCTTCGAGACCAGCCACAATCGTTTCCATAGCGTTATGCTCTCTGCCTTGCGCTTTAATTCTAACAGGCCGCCGAAAGGCCCAGACAGGCCAATCCTACTTTACATCCCTGACGGACAACCGGGGAACGGGGAGAAGCCGATGGCCATGTCCTTCCGCTCGACCCAGAGTTTCTCTTCCTGATTCCTGCCGAAATCCACCGTGAGGATTACGCCCGAGCCGCAGGAGCGGCTCTTGGAGATCCGGAAGTTAGACGTATTCTTCCGGTCGCTGTCGGGTCCCCAGTCTTCCATGAATTTGTCGAGCGGGTAATCCCGGCACGGCTTTTCGTCCGTACAGCCGAACAAGGTATACGCGGCCTTGTATTCATGCGCCGCCAACCGATCGAAAAATTGCTTGACCTGGTGTTCCTCCCGGTAATTGTGGAACACAAAAAAGAGCGTGCCGCCCAGTGCCAACAACGACACCAGCGAGATTGCCGCGGTCTTGACGATTCTCTCCCGCCGCTCCTCGCCTGCGCCGTATTGGTCGAGATAACCGGCCATCTACTCTAATTCTAATTATGGCTTATTTAGCCTTGGTTGGCGCGGGGGCTGGCGCAGGCGCCGGATTCTCTTTGTCGAATGCGACGATGGCTTCGGCCGTGATCTCCAGCGCCTCTTTGAAATAGACCGTGTAAGGCGCGTCGACCACTACGTCGAGGCCCTTCGATTCGGCCAGTTTCTTGACCACGGCGCTCATCTTCACGGTGCTCTTCTGCAGGATTTCGTTGCGATCGCGGTCCACATCGGCCGTCAGGTCGTCCTGCTTGCGCTGCATGTCGCGCTGCTTGCGCTGCGCCTGAGCGCTGAGGTCGGCCTCGGCTTGGGGCGTGAGCTTGCCGGCATTAGTCTGGAGATTCTGCGCAATGGCGCTGACTTCCTTGTTGAGCTGGTCGATCTCGGCGACCCGCGGTCTGTACTTGGCTTCCATGGCGGCCGCCGCCGCTTTGATTTCGGCCGATTCGGTGACCGCGCGCTGCAGGTTAATCACCGCGACTTTGGTCTGCGCCGGCGCGATCTGGCTGACTGCAAAAAGAGCCGAGCAGACGAACAGCGGCCTGAGCCCTATCCGGAAAGACATGAAAAAACTCCTGATTTGATATGTAATCTTTGATACTAGCACAGCCTTATTCCAAGATCCCGAGAATCTCATCCTCGCGCAGGATCAGGTACTCGTCGCCGTCCACCTTGATGTCGGCGCCGGAATACTTGGCGAACAGGATACGGTCGCCCGGCTTCACGTCCACCGGCGTCCGCTCACCCGAGTCCAGAAGCTTGCCGCTGCCTACGGCCTTCACCTCCGCCTGTTGCGGCTTCTCCTTCGCAGTGTCGGGAATGATGATCCCGCCCTGTTTTTGCTCACCTTCATCTAGCCGTTTGACCAGCACGCGGTCGTGTAGAGGACGTAAATCCATGTCTTTAATTATACAGTGGCGCCAGTTAATAAATCGAAAATCTCTGACAGAACACAGAGTAAACAATTCGGCACTGTAAACAAGATTGGCGGCCATGCCTTGGTCCAGGTGTCTATCAGATTGACAATCAGGCTGATCCGTGGGTTGTAACTAACTGATTTTATGATCGCTGGTTTCGGGCAGCAAACTGCCCTTACAGGGCTTGAGAATCGGCGGAGGAACCCGATCCACCATGGAACCGAAGAAAAGACAGCAAGCAGACCGGCGGACCAAATTCCGCTTTGAGATGCCGCGTGAGTTGCGGTACAAAGTGGTTGGAGATGGGACCATGATTGCATCCGGCACGGGCCAGACGATCGACATGGGAAGCGGGGGCATCGCATTCGTCGCGGAACAGCAGTTGAAGCCGGGTGCTTTCGTGGAAGTTTCGATCAGTTGGCCGGTGCTTCTGGACAAGACGCTGCCCATGCGGCTGATCGTCTTCGGAAGGGTGCTGCGGAGCGTGGGTTGCAAGACCGTTTGTTCGGTCCACAGATACGAATTTCGCACACAGGCCCGAGACATCCAGGCTCCCAAGGCTCCGCGAAGCGACGGAATGCTGCGGCGCTGGGCCGAGGGGTTTCGCAAAGAAGCCCTGAAGACCAGCCAGGCGGGCGCGTAAACGGCGTCTTGCA
>Ga0105857_1000514_pt1 | contig 14180 bp, 10 predicted proteins | sample OrgsoiDNA_201061_FD_89682 | JGI IMG/M metagenome (GOLD analysis project Ga0105857, IMG submission 89682) | Permafrost soil microbial communities from the Arctic, to analyse light accelerated degradation of dissolved organic matter (DOM) -... | ecosystem: Environmental > Terrestrial > Soil >...
GGCACACCCAGGCTGTAAATGCCGCCGCCCTGCAGGAAGTAAATGCCGCGGCTATCCCGTGCCCATTGGGGCTCGTTGAATCCTTCGCCCCCGCCGCGTCCGCCCCGTCCGCGTCCCCCGGCCGCGCCGGAGTCCGCCACGCTGGTATTGAGCCGTGTGAGATGCGAGCCGTCTTCGCCGATTGTGTATATGGCCGGACCGTCCGCCGCGTCTTCGGCAGCGGGGGGCGGGCCTTGCGGCACGACGGCCTGCGACATGAAAAGGTAAGTGCGGCTATCGGGCGATGGAACCACCGTCGATACCGAACCGGCCATGTGGGTAAGCTGCGTAATCCGGCGGTCCAGGCCGTCCCAGACAATTCTTACCGGGACGCTCGCGGGCACGTTGAGAGCCCCCGCGCCGCGTCCTCCGCGTCCGGTCTCCCCGGCCGCTAACGTGGCGGCGGCCATCGCCTGTTCCTCGGTATCGATATCGCCCGAGTCCGGGTCCTTGTCAATCGGCGTCAGGGCAACGCTGTAAAGCTGCGTGGCGGTGCGGTTCAATGAGGCCATGGAGGGCGCGCCCACGCCGCCGATCAGCAGCAGTTTCTTTCCATCGGGCGTCCACCGGGCGCCGCTCGATTGCAGGAAGTCCTCGCCGCCGATCATGTGCTCCTGCCCGCCGGCCAATTCCTTCACCCACACATGCGGGCGCAGCAGCTTGTCCTGCCGGGAAAACGAAATCCACTTGCCGTCGGGCGAGAACTGAGGGCCGCTTACGGCGCCCGCATCGCTTGCGGCCGCCTCTTCCGTCTTGCCGCTATCCACATCCACTATGCGCAGCTTGCGATCCGAACCGGACCACATCAGAGACTTGGAATTGGGCGACCATGTGAGGCTGGTCTTGTCGCAATCGGCGTCGCTCAGTTTTTTCACGTTCTTGCCGAGTTCATCGGAGAGGAAGACCTCTTCGCGGCCGGTGCGGTCGGAAACAAACGCAATCCACTTGCCGTTGGGAGACCAGCGCGGCTCCTGTTCCTTCCAGGGCGTTTCCGTGACGCGCTGGGGCTCGCCGCGGTCCGTGGCGATGGTGAAGAGTTCGCCGTGCGCCACGATCGCCGCGCGCTTGTTGGAAGGCGAGAGGTGGAATTGCTGCGCCTCGGTCAGGGTCACCAGTTCGCGATCGTTCTCCTTGGCATCGGTCTTGAGGTTGATGACGATTTCGGCGCTCTTCCCGGTGGCCGTGTCCAGCTTCCAGATGCCGAAGTTGTCCTCGTACACAATCACCTTGCCATCGGCCGAGATGCTGGGGAAGAACAGGTTGCCGTCGGTGTGGTGGGTCACCTGGGTTTCCTTGCCGCCCTTGTCGGAGATCTTCCAGATGTTGTTGGCGCTCTTCATCACATCCGGTCCCCCGAACCGGATGCTCTTTTCATTGGGCAGGATGTTGGCCACGTAATAGATTTCGCCGTTGCGGCCGTACATCGGCCAGAGGCGGTTGCCTTTGTAGTCCTCGTCCCCCAGCCGGGCGAACTTTTTGGACGACAGGTCCTCTACCCAAAGGTCCGCCGCATAGCTGCCGCGATAGTGTTTCCGCGACCAGGTTGCCGGGTGGCGCGTGAAAGCGAGCTTGGATCCATCAGGCGCATAGCTGGCCCAGGCGCCCCAATCCGTCGCGATCGGAGTTTCGATGCCGCCTTCGGGCGAGATTTCCCAGAGCGTGATCACCGAGGGGAACACGCCGTTGCCGCGCGAAGACGTGAAGACGATCTTCCTGCCGTCGGGCGACCAGCCCACCACTTCATCGTTCGCCGAGTGGAACGTGAGCTGTCGCGGTTTTCCGCCGCTCACCGGGATTACATAGACATCGTCGTTGCCTTCGCGGTTGGAGGAAAACGCGATCCAGTTGCCGTCCGGAGAAAACCGCGGGAACACATCGCGGGCCTGGTTGTCCGTAAGCCGCTCGACGCCGCTGCCGTTTTCATTGGCAATCCAGATATCGCCCAGATAGCTGAAGGCCACCTTGCCTTTGGAGTACGCCGGGTGGCGGAGCAGTTTCACCTGCGCGGGCAGCACCGCCGGCAGCAGACAGACAACCCCCATGAGCAGAGCTTTTCGCAACATCTCTAACCTCCGGAAAAATACGGGATACCAAAATCTTAGTCGTTGGCGTTTCCGAAGGCAAACGATCCTGTGGGGATGAACGTGCTGTGTTATGGGTACAGGCGTCCCGGTTGCAGTTTTGCCGCAGTGTGCGTCAGGGAGAAACCGGCAATGACCAAACTACTCGGGACGGCCCTTCTGCTGGGGCGCCTCATTGCGGCCCAGGGCGTTGATTCCCTTCTATTAATCGATAACCAAACGGCCCGTATCGCAGCCGATTCCCAGGGCAACCTGGTGACCCTTCAACAGACCGCCGTGGCGGGATTCTGCGGAACCGGGTGTGTCGCGCCCGACATCCGGAATGTTTACGCGGTGTATCGCTATGACTCACAGGGCCAGCTCCTGCAGACGCTGAACGGCATCAGCCAGGTAGTGGATGCGGCCGGGCGGATCGACTTCCTGACGCTCGATTCCTCGGACAACATCTACGTCGGAGCGGACGATGCCAACGGCAACGCGATCCTGCTGCGGCCGAGCGACACTCCGAGCAGCGACTCTCTCAACCCGGAGCCGTGGAAGCCGGCGATTTCCGGCGCGGCGCTGAATCTTCAGGGCCTGGCTTTCGACCCGCGGGGCAACCCGGTGGCGCTGGCCAGCGATTCGAACACGGGCCATATGCAGGTGGTGAAGCTCGATCGCGTCTCCGGGCAGATCCTGGCCGCCTACAGCTTTGCATCCTCATCCGACTTCCCTTCGGCCGTGGCGACGGACAACGCCGGCGCGGTCTACATTGCGGGAGCCACGTCTTCGCCGGATTTCCCGCTCACGTCCGGCGCCTGGCCGGCATCCTGTACGATTACGGTTGCCAACGGCCGCTACGACTGCCAGCAAGCCTTCGTCACCAAGCTCGATCCCGGCCTGCAGCGCGTGGTCTATTCGTCCCTGCTGTCCGCGGACAACGCCCGTGCGATAGCCGTAGCCGGCGACGGCAGCGCGTATGTCGGCGGATCGCCCGGCTTCCTGGTCAAGCTGAATCCCCAAGGCTCCGTGGTTGCGTCCTCCAGCGCCTTCCCCGGCGGCGTGGCCGATCTCAAACTCGATTCGTCCGGAAACGCGATCGCGATCGGCAGTACTGCGTCCGGGTCGGCATGTGGTCCCGACCGCGCCAACCTGGGTGGATCTCCACCGGCCGCGGTCGTCACCAGTCTCGATTCACAGCTTGCCGGCATCTTGTCTTCGGCCGTGATTCCGCAGCAGGACTTTCGGGGGCCGTCGGCACTGCTCGCCGACGGCACGCTCTACATGGCGGTCCAGCCGTCCCAGACCACGCAGGAATTCTCGGGCATCACTTTCCCGGGCACGCGCGTGCTGCACGTGAGCCCCGGCAAGCCACCAACGCCGGTGAGCTGCATCGTCAATGGCGCCAGCCTTCTGGTGGAGACGGCGGTCGCGCCCGGCCAGCTTCTGACCATCTTCGGGCAGGGACTGGGCTCCGACCCCGGCGTGGCTTTGGACGCCACCCAGCAGCTTCCGTTCGCCGCGCAAGGCACCAGCGTGGATATCGGCGGTTTGGCGGCGCCGCTGCTGTATGTCTCGGCCCATCAGATCAATGCCACCGTCCCCTACGGAATCAAGTTGGGCTCCCAGGCGACGATCGGGATCCGCCGCAATGGCAGCGTCGTCTATACCTGGACGATGGATACGGTCACGCAGAATCCCACGCCCTTGCTGAGCTTCGGCGCCAATGGCCTGGCGCCCGACGACCAGACCCAGCCGGTGGTTCCTCTGGCCGACGCCGTCAATGAAGACGGCACGCCCAACAGCCAACAGAACCCCGCGCATACCGGCAGTGTGGTGACGGTTTATGCTACCGGCTACGGACAATTGACGCCCGCGGTTGCCGACGGCGCGCCGGGCGCGATTCCGAGCGCGGTGAGCAACGGAGCCGGCATTCAGAGCCGGTTCGGCATTTTGCAGCCGGTGAGCGTGGCCACGATTCCCGGCTGGAACAATGCCGTGGTGGCGGTGAAGTTTCAGGTTCCCAATACAGGCCTGCCGGGAATTGCGGACCTGGTCTTCCGCCTGGCGCCGCCGGTCACGAGCCAGAACATCCCGGTGACTTTCATTTACGTGACGCAATAGTCAAATCGATGACCTGGTTCGTGTACTATGTAGCCTATGAGCACAGCACGTACGTCCGTCCAGGAACCGAATCCCGGGATCATCTTCGAGACCCTAAACGCGTACCAACGATCTGCCGCGTTGAAAACCGCGATTGAGCTTGACGTGTTCACCGAAATTGCCCGGGGGAATCGAAGTGCGGATGCGATCGCCAAAGCCGCCGGCGCATCCACACGCGGCGTCCGCATTCTTTGCGATTACCTGGTCGTCTGCGGTTTTCTTTCCAAAGACGGCGGCCAATACTTCCTGACCGCAGACTCGGGTATGTTCCTGGACCGGAACTCGCCGGCATATTTCGGCAGCGTCGCCAGCTTTATGCTCGACCCGCGCCTGATCGCTCCGTTTCTCACCTTGTCCGACGTTGTCCGGGCTGGAAGAACGACCCTGCCCGATGAGGGAACTGTCAGCCGCGACAACCCCATCTGGGTAACTTTCGCGAAGCAGATGACGCCGATGATATTCCCTGCGGCGGTAGAGATAGCCGGTCTGGTCGCAGGCGACGGAGAGTTGCGGGTGTTGGACATCGCGGCCGGACACGGGCTATTTGGCATCACGATCGCCCAGCGAAATCCGAAGGCGCGGATCACGGCTCTGGATTGGCCCAACGTGCTTGCCGTGGCAACCGAAAACGCGGGAAAATTCGGCGTGGCCAGCCGTCACCGAACGCTGGCGGGCGATGCGTTCGAGGCGGAGTATGAAGGGCCTTACGATCTGATTCTGGTTACGAACTTCTTCCATCACTTCGATCCGCCTACGTGCGAGACGCTGATGCGGAAAATCATTGCGGCGCTGTCTCCAGGCGGACGCTGCGTGACGCTCGACTTCGTGCCGAACGACGACCGCGTGTCGCCGCCCATGGCAGCCGGATTTGCGATGATGATGCTGGGTACGACCGTGGCGGGGGATGTGTACACCTTCGCCGAATACCAGGCGATGTTCAGCAGCGCGGGATTCGCGTCTTCCGAGCTTCACGCGCTTACCAAGGGGCCGGAGACGGTCATCGTAAGCAGGAAGGCTTAGTCGTGCGCTACAGCTTCAAGCCTTTTAGGTATTCACGGAACTCGCCGCCCAGGCCGTGACGGCGGAGGGCATATTCCACGGTAGCTTTCAGGAAGCCGAGTTTGTCGCCGGCGTCGTAGCGGGTGCCTTCGAAGCGGAAGGCGTAGATGGGGCGGGTCCGCAGCAGGTGGCGGAGGGCGTCGGTGAGTTGGATTTCGCCGCCGGAGCCGGGGTCGATGGCTTGCAGGGAACCGAAGATTTCCGGCGTGAGCACGTAGCGTCCGATGATGGCGAGGTTGGAGGGGGCTTCGTTGCGCTTGGGCTTCTCCACCAGATCGCGGATGCGGTAGAGGCGGTCGGAGCTGCCGTTGTGCGTAACCGGTTCGGCATCGATGCAGCCATAGGCGGAGATGTTCTCGGGCGGCACTTCCATCACGGCCAGCACCGGGGCGCCGAAAAAGCTATAAACATCCAGCAGTTGGCGCAGGCAGGGTGTTTCGGCTTCGATCACGTCGTCGGCCAGGACCACCGCAAATGTCTCTTCGCCCACCAGTTCGGTAGCGCGGAGCACCGCGTGGCCCAATCCGAGGGCTTCCTTCTGGCGCACGTATGACACGCTGATCATGTCGGAGATGCTGCGCACGATGGCCAGCAGTTCCTTCTTGCCGCGCGATTCCAGCAGGTATTCCAGTTCGAAGCTGACATCGAAATGATCTTCGATGGCCGTCTTCCCGCGGCCCGTCACGATAATGATGTTCTGAATTCCCGAATGCATCGCCTCTTCCACCCCGTACTGGATGATGGGCTTATCCACGATGGGCAGCATCTCTTTGGGCTGGGCCTTGGTGGCTGGGAGGAAGCGGGTGCCGAGCCCGGCGGCGGGGAAAACGGCTTTTCGAACTTTGGCCGGCATAGACTTCAGTTTGGCACTGCCACGGCTTTTGGCAACAGTCGAATTGTATTTATACTCCCGCTTGTGCTATGTATTGGTACTTGGAAAAAACACAGCATGGCATACGTTATAGCTGAACCCTGCATTGGAACTAAAGATACAGCCTGCGTCGACGCCTGCCCGGTCGATTGCATTCACCCGAAGAAGGACGATCCGCGGCACGCGGCGGAGGAGATGCTCTATATCGATCCCGTGGAGTGCATCGATTGCGGCGCGTGCGTACCGGTGTGCCCGGTGTCGGCCATCTTCGCGCTCGACGATCTGCCCGAGAAGTGGAACGAATTTACGCCCAGGAACGCGGCGTACTTCGGTCGATAGAACTTCAGTCTCCGGTAATCGCTCCCTGACTGTCGCGGCTCCGATCGGAGACGCGCGCGCTGGCAGGCGGGGACGCCTGCCCTACATGAAGTAGTCTTTGACCTTGTCGAACAGGCCCTTTTCGGACGGGCGGTTGTCCACCGGCAGCGTGATGCGCAATTGCTCCAGCAGTTTCCGCTGTTCGCGAGTGAGACGGGTGGGCATCTTCACATCGATGTGGATGTAAAGATCGCCGCGGCCGCCGCCGTTCGGGATGGGCACACCCTTGCCGCGAAGGCGGATCTGCGCGCCATTCTGAGTGCCCTCGGCAATCTTGAGCTTTTGGGGCTGTTCGAGTGTAGGCACTTCGATTTCGCAGCCCAAGGCGGCCTGTGCGAGGTTGACGGGAACGGTGCAGTGCAGATCGTGTTCCTGGCGCTCGAAGAACAGGTGCGGCTTCACTTTCAGGAACACGTAGAGATCGCCCGCGGGACCGCCATGCGCGCCCGGCTGGCCTTCGCCGGAGAGGCGAAGACGGTTGCCGTCGTCCACGCCGGCCGGGATGTTGACCTTCAGTTTGTGCTGCACCTGGCGGTATCCCTGACCGCGGCACTCACTGCAAGGGTTACGGATAATCTGTCCCGCGCCGCCGCAGGTGCTGCACGTACGCCTGATGGATAGGAAACTCTGCTGGTAAAGAACCTCGCCGCGGCCGTGGCAGGTGGGGCATTTCGTGGCCCCGCTGCCTGGTTCCGAGCCCGTGGCTTTGCAGCGGCCGCAGGCTTCCATGCGCGGCACCTGAATCTCCGCGTTCAGGCCGAACATGGCATCCTCGAAGCCGATTCCCAGATCGTAGCGGACATCTTCGCCACGCTGCGCACGGCTGCGCCGCTTTCCGCCAGCGCCTCCGAAGAGATCGCCGAAGCCGAAGAAATCGCCCAGGATGTCGCCGAAATCCGCGAACTGTTCGGAATTGAAGCCGGCCGGCGGCCCCGCGGCGCCCTGCACACCCGCGTGTCCGAAGCGGTCGTAGGCGGCGCGCTTCTGCGCATCGCTCAACACGCTGTAAGCTTCGGAGGCTTCCTTGAACTTCTCCTCGGCGCCCTCCTCTGGGTTGCGGTCGGGATGGAACCTCTTGGCGAGCTCACGGTAGGCCCCCTTGATTTCCTGATCGCCGGCAGCCTTGCCGATTCCCAGAACCTCGTAATAATCTCTTTTTGACACGGGATTCATTACGGCTTGACAGCTACCCTAACCATAGCGGGCCGGAGGAGCTTTCCCTTGAAATTATAGCCTCTCTGAAACTCGCCCAGAATGGCCTGATCCTCGACGTCGCCGGTCTGGACGCGCTCCACGGCTTGGTGCAGATTGGGATCGAACGGCCGCCCCGCTGTTTCGATCGGCTCAAGCCCCATCTTCTTCAGAGTTTCGGACAGACGCTGATAAATCAACTCGACGCCCTTGGCGTAATCCCGATCGGCTGTTTCCACCTTCAGTGCGCGCTCGAAATCGTCCAGCATCGGCAGCAGGCTCTTCACCAGGTCCGCGGCGGCGAACTGGAGATACTCCGACCTTTGGCCCTCGGCGCGGCGCCGGGCGTTGTCGAATTCGGCGCGGGCTCGAAGCAGGCGATCCTGCAGTTCGGCCTTCTCCATCAAGAGCTGGTCCCGCTCGCCGGTTACCGACAGAAGCTGGCGTTCGGCGTCAACCGGGACCTTGTCGTCTGAATACAGTTCGGGGAAGTTCTCTTCAGGCTGGGTGTCCACTACTACCAGTCTATCAGAGCCCCTCAAAAGTGCGAATTCTCAAGCGCCCGGCTGGTCTGAAGGACAGCCGCGATCACGCGCTCATAGTGCATGCGCATGGGGCCAAGGACGGCTACCTTGCAGGGGTGGCCATTGACCATCCGCACGGTCATGCCGATCAGCGCCAGGTTCTTCATGGCCGGGTGGGCTTCCTCCAATCCAACGTGGACCTCCAATTCGCCCACGGGCTGTTCCAGGAAGCGGTCCAGCAGCTCAATCACGCGTTTCTTCTCTTCGAGCGCGTGGAACAGATCGCGCATTCTTTCGCGAGTGAGGTGCAGGTCAAGGCCCAGCAGGTTGGAAGCGCCTTCCATATGCACCTCGGGGGAAGTGTCGGCCTCCAGCAAACCCTTGGAATACAGCAACTGCAGCTTGCGCATCACGGCGTGGTAGAGGTCGCGTTCCTCGGCCATCCTGCGCATCAGCTCGCGGCGCGCGTGGCCGAGCTGCCATCCGCCGAAATTGCGGTTTACGTAATTGCGGATCGAACCCAATTCCTCGGCAGAAGCCGGTTCGTCAAGGGTGACCACGCGGTTGCGCACCATGCGGTCGCGCGTCACCAGGATCATCAGCAGGCGGTTGCCGGCCAGGGGCACCAGCTCGATCTGGTCGAGTTCCTGAGCCAGGGCCGGGATGGCTGCCGCGATGCCGACATTACGCGTCAGTTCCATCAGAACGTAACTGGAGCGCTCCACCCGCGCCCCCACTGTGTCCAGGCTGCTGAATTCGTTGCACAGACGGTCGGAATCGGTGGCGGCGACCCGGTTGGCGGTCAGCGTACTGGCGTAGAACCGGAAGGCTCTTTCGGTGGGAACGCGCCCGGCGGAAGTGTGCGGCTGCGAAAGGTAGCCTTCGTCGGCCAGGTCGGACATCACGTTGCGGATGGACGCCGGACTGAGAGCATTGGTCCGCAGCTTGGAGATGGTCCGCGATCCGACAGGTTCGCCGGTTTCGATATAGGAGCGGACAATGGAGGTCAGTATTTCCAAGTGTCTCGACTTCAGCGGCGCGTCAGTTTTCATATGCCCCAGATACAGCTTCCCTGATAATCATTCTAACGCATTGAAAGTAAAGGGTCAATTATTAAGGTCTATTAAGGAGATGAGAAGGAGACACGCTATACTCGTAGTTTCCCGTGTTCCATCTCATCGAAAAGCAGGTTTCCAATGCATTCCGCGCGCACATTCAGGCCCGCTACGGCGTCGATCTACAGGTGAATATCGAGCAGCCGCGGCAGAGCGATTTGGGTGAAATGGCGGTGCCGGCGGCCTTTCAACTGGCCAAACAGTTGCGGCAAGCGCCTAAGAAGATCGCGGCCGAACTGGTGGACGAGATCGGCCCGATCCAGGGCGTGGCCCGGATGGAGGTGGCGGGCAACGGCTACATCAACCTGCGGCTCGACCGCGGAGCCTATGGCGCGGCGCTGCTGCGCGGCGATTGGGAAGCGGCCGCCGATACCGGCGGGAAGATTATTGTCGAGCACACCAACATCAATCCCAACAAGGCGGCGCACATCGGCCACCTGCGGAACGCCACCCTGGGCGATACCTTCGTGCGCATGCTGCGGGCGCGCGGCCAGCGGGTGGAGGTGCAGAACTACATCGACAATACGGGCGTGCAGGTGGCTGACGTGGTGGTGGGTTTCCGCTACCTCGAAAACAAAACGGCGGCCGATGTGAAGGCGCTGCTGGCCGACCCGGCCGTGCGCTTCGACTACTATTGCTGGGACCTTTACGCCCGGACATCGAGTTACTACAAAGAGAACCCCGACGCGCTCAAGTGGCGCAGCGCGACCCTGCACGCCATGGAAGCGGGCGAAGGCGATGGGGCCGAACTGGCGCACCTGGTGGCGGATGCCATTGTGGAAGCGCATATCGCGACCATGCTGCGGCTGGGCGTGGAATACGACGTGCTGCCGCGCGAGAGTGAGATCCTCGCCCTGCAGTTCTGGGCGGCGGCATTTGAACTGCTTAAGGAGCGCAAGGCGATTTACTTCGAGAGCGAAGGCAAGCACGCGGGCTGCTGGGTGATGCCGGGCCTCTCCGAAGACGGCAAGGTGATTGTGCGTTCCGACGGCACGGTAGTCTACACGGGAAAGGACATCGCCTATCAGCTTTGGAAGTTCGGACTGCTGGGAAAAGACTTTTTCTATCGTCCATGGAATTTCGGGAAATCGCCAGGCTATGCGGATGGACGCGTGCTGTGGGTGACTACCGGCGAGCCCACGGAATCGGGGCAGGAGTTCGGGCACGGGACGCGAGTATACAACGTGATCGATTCGCGGCAGTCGTACCTTCAAGACGTCGTCGAGGCCGGGTTGCGCGCCTTGGGCTATACCGGGCAGGCGGAGCAGTCGATCCATTTCAATTACGAGATGGTGGCGCTTTCGCCGCGCTGCTGCGCGGACCTGGGCATTGCGCTTTCCGAGGAAGACCGCAAGCGGCCGTACGTGGAAGTCTCCGGCCGCAGGGGTCTGGGAGTGAAGGCGGACGACCTGATGGACAGCCTGATCGCCAAGGCGCTGGAGGAAGTGGTGTCGCGCCACGCCGGGAACACGCCGGAAGAAAACCGCGCCGTGGCTACGCAGATCGCCATCGCCGCGCTGCGATATTTTCTGCTGAAGTACACGCGCAACACGGTGATTGCCTTCGATCTGCAGGAGGCGCTGAGCTTTGAAGGCGAGACCGGCCCCTACGTGCAATATTCAGCTGTGCGCGCGCGCAACATTTTGCGGAAGCTCGAAGAGAAGGGAGAGAAGATCCCCGATTTCCGGGCGGAACTGAGCGCGGAATCCATGGCGCGCCAGCTTCAGGGGGAGGATTTCTGGCAGGTGCTGCTGGCGGCGTCGAAGGCCGATTGGGCAGTGGAGAATGCGGTGACCGCGGGTGAGCCGGCGCATGTGGCGAGGTATGCGTTTCAATTGGCGCAATCGTTCAGCAACTTCTACCAGAAGTACACGATCATCCATGAGGCAGACCGCGAGAAAAAGGTGTTCCTGTTGTGGATGACGGATTTCTTCGGCCGGCAGTTGGAGCGCACGGCTACGGTGCTGGGAATTCAGATCCCGGAATATATGTAAGGCGATAGTGAAACGCTCCCTCACGGTCGCGGCTCCGATCAGAGTCGGCATCACGGGAGCGGTGGCGGCGCGACTCACTTCTTCGGTGGGGTGACGTGCTTGGGCGGTGCAGCAGCGGGTTCCGGCGGCGCCTGGAGGTATTGCACGATGATTGAAACTCTGCGGTTGGAGGCGGCAGCCGGATCTTCGCGGTGCCGCAGTTGGCGGTCGGCAAAGCCCCGAACCTGCGCGATTTGGTCGGCGCGGAGTCCATGGGCCTGCATCAAGGAACGGGCGGAATTGGCGCGATCGCTGGAGAGTTCCCAGTTGGTGTAGGTTGCGCGGCCAGAGAACGGATTGGAATCGGTGTGACCTTCGAGGAGAATGTTGTTAGGCAGTTTGCCCAACTCTTCGGCGAGCCGCGCCAGCAGCGCCGAACCGCTGGCTGTGGGCACGGGCCGGCCCAGCTCAAAGAACATTCCAGCCTCAGTTTCGAGCAACTCGATCCGCAGGCCGTCGGCCGTAACGGTGATCTCCACGTGGCTCTGCAACGCGCGGAGGTTGGGGGTGCTCATCAACGCCTGACGGATTTTTTCGGCTAGCAGGGCCATATCCTCCTTCGGCAACTGAATGGCGTTGCCGAGCCCGGCGGCCGGCGTACCGGTCAACTTGCCGGCCCCAGTCGGATCGTTGAAGTAACCGGCGACTGCTTTCTTAACCTCGGGATCGGCATTCATCAGCCACAGCACAATGAACAGGGCCATCATGGCGGTAACGAAATCCGCGTAGGCTACTTTCCAAGCGCCTCCGTGATGGCCGCCGTGGCCGCCGCTCTTTTTCTTGATAACAATAATCTTTGGCGGCGGCGCTGGAGGAGCCTGTTTGGCAGATTGAGCCATATGCTAAGCCGCCACGGCCGCAACCTTGCCGCCGCCGCGACAAGACGCTTCCATTTCCTGAAACGTGGGCCGTACCCCGGGTGGGATGGATCGCCGCGCCATTTCCGCCGCCATGATGGGACTTAGCTCTTTTGTGAAGGCCAAAGCCGCCATCCGCAAAAAAGCAAAATACTGGCCCTCGGCATCGTGATTCTTGGACATGGCCCCAGCCAACGGGCCGAAGATTCCATAACAGAGCAGAATGCCCAGGAACGTTCCGACCAGTGCGGCCGCCACCTTGTTGCCAATCTCTTCCTTGGGCCCGCCGAGCGCCCCCATGGTGAGGACCACGCCGAGTACGGCAGCCACGATTCCGAGGCCCGGCAGCGCATCCGCCATGGTGTTCAGCGCGGCAATCGGCTCGAAACCCTCACGATGGTGAGACTCCAGGTCCGCCTCCATCATGGCATCGATCTCCAACGGGTCAACGCCCCCGGTGACCACTGTCCGCAAGGTGTCGCATAAGAAATGGAGCGCATGGTGCGACTTCAGAAACTTCGGGTATTTGGTGAAGACCGGGCTTTTTTCCGGATGATCGACATCTTCTTCCAGCTTTGCGGTGCCCGATTTCCGGGCATAGGCAAACAGGTCGTACAGCATCTTCAGAGATTCCAGGTAGAGTGCCTTGGTGTAACCATGACCGGAGAAAACCCCGGCGATTCCCTTGCCGATTCGAATCAGCGTGGGCAACGGATTGGCAATCGCCACCGTTCCCAACGCGGCCCCAAAGATAATGACCAGCTCGGCCGGCTGAAACAGGACCATGAATTTTCCATGTTCCATCATGTAGCCGGCGGCAATGGCTCCGATGACTATGACAATTCCGATGATTGGGACCATAATATGCCTGCATAAGGCATATCGGGTGAGGGTCCCAGTTTCTTTAGGCTGGTTGCTACTTCACTCGCAAGCGGGCGAAGCAGCAGGCGAAAACGCCTGCTCCACCTTTCACCTCACTCGATTGCAATCCCAGCGCCGATATCGGACAATTTTCATATCATGGCGAGAAGCTTGTTACCGGCCATCGGCATCGGAATGATGTTGGCGGCGGGATCGCTGCCGGGACAGACACCGGCCGACGCGCCGGCCTTCGAAGTCGCATCCGTCAAACCATCGGAGGCGATCACGCCCGCTATGGTGGCGGCGGGGAAGATACACGTGGGAATGAAGATCGACGGCGTGCGGGTGGATATTGGGAACTTCCCGCTGATGCAGTTGATTTGCAAGGCGTACGATGTAAAGGCGTATCAGGTCACGGGCCCCGGTTGGCTGTTGACTGGACAGAGATTCGACATCGTCGCCAACCTTCCGCACGGCGCCACCAAAGAGCAGGTGCCTCAAATGCTGCAGGCCCTGCTGGCGGAGCGGTTCAAGCTGGCGATTCATCGCGACACGAAGGAGCAGGCGGTGTATGCGATGGTGGTAGGCAAGTCTGGTATCAAGATGAAGGAGTCGGAGCAGCCCGCGCTGGCCGGTGGTTCCGCGCCCGATGGTTCACTGCCAAATGGTTCCGCGCCCGAGGGTTCCGCGCCCAATCCGGCTGTCACCGGAAGCAGTTCGATGAGCATCAGCCAAACCAAAGGCGGAGCGGTGGTTTCCGACGGTCAGGGCAAGCAGCAGAAGATGTCGGTGTCCCCGGACGGCAAAATGATGCGCATGGAAAACTCGCGGACCACCATGGCGGAGTTGGCCGAGGGATTGTCGCCATTGTCGGACCACCCGATTGTGGACATGACGGGGCTGAAGGGAAACTACCAGGTGACGCTGGAAATCTCCATGCAAGAGCTTATGGCGGTAGCCAGGGCTGCAGGCGTGGCGGTGCCGGCGGCGGCCCCCGGCGGCGGAGATGCGGGCAAGCCCGCGGATGCC
>Ga0105857_1000518_pt1 | contig 14120 bp, 8 predicted proteins | sample OrgsoiDNA_201061_FD_89682 | JGI IMG/M metagenome (GOLD analysis project Ga0105857, IMG submission 89682) | Permafrost soil microbial communities from the Arctic, to analyse light accelerated degradation of dissolved organic matter (DOM) -... | ecosystem: Environmental > Terrestrial > Soil >...
CCGTCAGCCCGCGAGCTTCGCAGAGGCGGAAGAAGCCTTCGATCTTCTCGTTGACCCCGCCGACCGCCTGAACTTCACCGAACTGGTTAATCGAACCGGTGATGGCAAAGCACTGTTTGAGCGGGGTTTTCGACAAAGCCGAGATCAGCGTGCACGCCTCGCCCAGCGACGCACTGTCGCCATCGACGTAGCCGTAGGATTGCTCCAGCGCGATGCTCGCAGAAATCGCCAGCGGGAATTCCTGGGCGTAACGACTGCCCAGATACCCGGTCAGAATCATCACACCCTTGGAGTGAATCGGCTGGCCAAGGTTGACCTCGCGCTCGATGTCGACAATGCCGCTGCCCCCGGGATACACCGTGGCAGAAATCCGCGCCGGCACACCGAACGCCGAATCACCGACCTCCAGCACTGTCAGCCCGTTGCACTTGCCAACCGCCGCGCCAGTGGTGTCGATCAGGATGATCCCCGCCAGCATGTCGTCGAGAATCCGCGCCGAGACGCGCCCGGTGCGGGTCGCCTTGGCCTTGAGCGCACGTTCGATATGACCGGCATCGGTCATTTCGTCACCCGCCAGGTCACGGATGAAATCCGCCTCGCTGACCAGTTGGAACAGATCGCCGATACGCGCCGACAAACGCCCCTGGTGTTCCGCCAGGCGAGCGCTGTAGGTCGCCAGACGCGCCACCGCATCCGCGGTTAACGGCGCCATGCCTTCTTCGGAGGTACGGGTTTTCAGCAACTGGGCAAACTGCTCCAGGCTCTCATCGACCATCGGGATGTCTTCGTCGAAGTCCACCAGGACGCGGAACATCTCCTGGAAGTCCGGATCGAGGTCCTGCAGCGTGTAGTAGAGCTGCCGGGCGCCGATGATGATGACTTTGACCTGCAACGGAATGTGTTGCGGGGTCAGGGTCACGGTGGCCAGGCGACCCAGCTCACCCAGCGGCGATTCCATTTTCAGCTTGCGCGATTGCAGGGCGCGCTTGAGCGCATCCCACACGAACGGCTCGCTGAGCATTTTTTCCGCTTCAAGAATCAGGAAACCGCCATTGGCGCGATGCAAGGCACCCGGGCGCAACTGGCGATAGGTGGTGTAGAGCGCGCCTTGATCGGTGCTGTATTCGATACGGCCGAACAGGTTTTCGTAGGTAGGATGCGGTTCGAACACCACCGGTGCGCCGCCGCTGGAGGAATGACCAACCACCAGGCTCGGGGCGTATTGCTCTTCCAGCAGTTTTCGGGCGACGGCATCAGTCTTGCTGTCGTCCACCAGTTGCTCGACCACGGTTTTCAGCAGGTAAACCTGCATGGCTTGCAGGTAACCGCACACCGCGGCGTTCTCGGCGTATTTCTCCGACAACGGCGACAGCATAGGCTGCAAGGCCAGGGTGATGGTTTCTTCGTTGAGCTGGCGCAGTTGATTGCTCGACTCGCGCTTCCATTGCGGCAGGCTGGCGAGCTCTTCATTGAGGCGCTCTTCCAGCCACGAAATATCGACGTGGAAACGCTCGCGATCGACTTCCGGCAACTGGGCGAATTCGGCTTCATCCAGTGCCTTGCCTTCGCTCATCGGGGTGAAAGCGATGTTGGTGCTGTCGCGGTAAAGCGCGACTTCCTTCTCCAGCGCCAGGCGCTCGATCACGTCCAGGGCACGGTCGTAGCGCTGGTTGAAAGCGCGGTCGATCGCGCTTTTCTTCTGCTGGTAAGACGGGTGCTCGAAGACCGCCGGAAAGGTCGCCAGCAGGTTGTCGATCAAGCCGTTGATATCACCGATGAAAGCACCGGCAGTACCCGATGGCAATTCCAGGGCGCGGGGTTCGCGCGGCTCATCGAAATTATTGACGTAGACCCAGTCCGCCGGAGTCTGCAGGCGCTTGCCTTCGGCCTTCAGGTAGCGTTTGACGAACGAGAACCGGCCAGTACCGGGCTCGCCCATGACGAATACGTTGTAACCGGGGCGTGGCATGGCCACACCGAACTGCAAGGCTTCGACCGCACGTTCCTGGCCGAGTACACCGCGGAAGGGCTCCAGATCATTGGTGGTAGAGAAGCTGAACTGTTCAGCGGAAAACGGACGGGTCAGCGCTTCGGGCGCTAGACGCAAGCTGGCAGCAACAGGATCAGGCATCGGGCTTCCTTACATCAGGCGGGGCAGATAGCGGCATTCTGGCGCTGCCATACCCGACTGGCAAGGCGCGCCTCAAGCCAAAGCATAGACAACTCGCCATTCCCAAGCGGGGCGGGCGCAAATCAATGTTCGCGGGGAATGATTTGCAAAAAATCACGGAACCCCTGGATCGTGCCTAAACTCCAAACTGCGCGGCTGGAACTAAATAACCGGCCCACTGACGTCGAGATGACGCCAGAACCCCTTGTCCATTGGTATGCACACAAAGAGAACTCAGCTATGAAACGGATTCTTCTCGGTACTCTCTTCACCGTCGTATCCCTCAACGCCATGGCTCAGGCGCCAGGCGGCCCGGATTGCGGTTGGGGCAACATGCTGTTCGAAGGGCAGCGTGGCACCCCGGCGCATTTCCTGGCATCCACCACCAACGGCACCTCCGGTAACGCGACGTTCGGTATGACGTCCGGTACCAACGGTTGCGCCACCAATGCGTCGCTGACCTATGGCGGCAAATCCTGGTTTGCCATGAATGGCATGATGAACGAGCTGTCCGAAGACATGGCTAAAGGTCAGGGCGAAGCGCTGACCACTTATGCCGTGGTACTGGGCGTGGCGCCGGAAGACCGTGCGCACTTCGCCGCCGTGACTCACGAGCATTTCCAGCAAATCTTCAGCAAGGCTGACGTGACCGCTGACGACGTGCATACCAACACCCTGGCCGTTCTGAAGAACGATCCGCGTCTGGCCAAGTACGCGACTCAAGCTTAAGCTCGACCCGACCGCTCCTTTCGGGGAGCGGCTTTTGTTTTTTGGACCTAGCCCTCTTTGGGTCTTTGTTTCTTTCGACTTAAGTTGCCCACTATGCTCAAACGCCTTGCCTGGCTGGCGCTCTGTGTCTGCGCCCCGCTGTCCGCCGCGCCACACATCGACGATCAACGTTTGCAGCAACTGGCCAATGACCCTTTCTGGATTTCCCTGGGCCATTACGAAACCGCCAAGCTCGGTGGCTGGCGCAGCTATGTCAGCGACAAGAAGTTCTTCCTCGCCCCCGACGGTAACGAACACCCGGACCGCGAACTGGCGGCGACGGTCCAGGCGCTCTACGCCCCGGCCACTGCCGGTGAAAAGCACGCCCAATGCGTCTACCCGGCCCGGACTCGCTGGCTCAAGGCACAGCTCAACCTGACCGACCTACCGACGCTGGACTGCACTGAATTCAAGCAATGGTTCAAGGACGTCGCGCCCCATAGCACGGTGATGATTTTCCCGGCGGCTTACCTCAACAGTCCGTCCTCGATGTTTGGCCACACCTTGCTGCGCATCGACCAGGCTGACGTGCAAAGCGACCACACCGCCCTGCTCAGTTACGCGATCAACTTCGGCGCCTACATCGAAGGTTCGGACAACAGCATCCTCTATGCCTGGAAGGGCTTGATGGGCGGCTATCCCGGTTTGTTTGCGCTGGTGCCTTATCAGGAAAAACTCTCGGAATACCGCAGCCTGGAGAACCGCGACCTGTGGGAATACCGGCTGAACCTGACCCAGGAAGAAACCGAGCGCATGGTCGAGCACGTCTGGGAGCTGAAGCAGATCCAGTTCGACTATTTCTTCTTCGACGAAAACTGCTCCTATCGCCTGCTGGAACTGTTGCAAGTGGCGCGGCCGAGCTTGCGGTTGACCGAACAATTCCCACTGACTGCAATCCCGACCGATACCGTCAAAGCGGTGAAAGAAGCCGGTTTGGTGGAGTCCATTCAATATCGTCCGTCACGCGAAAGAGAATTGCTGAGCCGCGCCGAGCCGTTGAATCCTGAAGAACAGCAATGGGTGCTAAAAGTCAGCGCCGATCAGAAGCAATTGCAGGCACCCGCATTCAAGGCTCAACCGCGCGAACGCCAAGCGCTGATCATCGATGCGGCTTACCGCTTGGAACGCTACCGCGCCAACGGCCAGGAGCGCGACCCTGAACGCTCGCAGCGCAGTTTCGAACTGCTGCGGGCGATCAACCAGAACCCGGCACCGGAACTGGACATCCCCCGCCCCGGCCTGCCCGAGGACGGCCATGAGTCCCGCACCTGGCAGGCGGGCCTCGGCACCCGGGGCGACAAGGCGTTCGGCGAATACGGTTTGCGCATGGCCTATCACGACCTCAACGACAACGCCGAGAGCTTTCCGCTGGGCGCGCAAATTGAAATCCTGCAAATGAAACTGCGCCAGTACGAAGGCAATCACTGGCAATTGCAGCAACTGGATCTGGCGACTATTCGCTCACTGACGCCGCGCAACGAGCTGTTGCAGCCGCTGTCGTGGCAGGTCACTGGCGGCCTGGAACGCGTGCCGGGCAAACATGACGATGAAACCCTGGTCAGCCACGTCAATGGCGGCGCCGGCGGCACCTGGCAACTGGGTCAAGACGTGCTCGGTTTTGCGCTGGGCACCGTGCGCATCGAACACAACAACGACTTCGCCGGGTTTGTCGCCCCGGCGGCCGGCTTCAACAGCGGCGTGTTGTGGAAGAACCCGCTGGGTAATTTCAGCCTGGAAACCAAGGGTGATTTCTTCACCAACGGCGAAGTGCGCCGTAGCCTGAGTCTGAATCAGCAGTGGGAATTGTCGCGCAACCTGGGTCTGCGCCTGAGCGCCCAGCGCGAATTCAGCCACCTCGCCTCGCCCGAAAATGAAGTGATGCTTGAGGTGAAGTGGTATCACTACTAGATCAAAAGATCGCAGCCTTCGGCAGCGCCTACATTTGATCGCGTACACCTGTAGGAGCTGCCGAAGGCTGCGATCTTTTGATTCTGAACATTCCCATATGGAGCTCAACCAACATGGCTGTTACCTGCAATTCCCTCGAAGACGTTCGCCAAAACATTGATCGGCTGGATGGCCAGATCGTCACGCTACTGGCCGAGCGCGGCGCCTACGTGGCGCAAGCCGCTCGCTTCAAGAAAGACAGCGACGCGGTAAAAGCACCCGCCAGGGTCGAGCAGGTCATCGTCAAGGTTCGGGCATTGGCCGAAGCCACAGGCGCGAATCCCGAAGTCACCGAACAGGTTTACCGCGCCATGATCGCCGCGTTCATCGAACAGGAGCTGTCCGAACATGCCCGCCTGGCGGCGACGCCAACGGATTAATCACAGCCCTTTCACAAACGTCTGACGAATCGACTTCTAGACTTCTCTGTATAGGCCGTCGAAAGGCCGGGAGTCTGAAATGTGGCGTTGTGTAGGTGTGCTTGGGGTGTTGCTGTTGTGCGCGGGTTGCCAGTCGACTCATGAAGAGCTGATCGCCAAGGGTTACCCGCCGGCATTCGCCGATGGCTTCGATGACGGTTGCGTCAGTGGCCGTCAGGCTGGCGGGGCGATGACCGGTGAATTCCGTAAAAACGTGCCGCGCTACCTCAAGGACAAGCAGTACGCCGACGGCTGGAGCGATGGCTTCCGCCAGTGCCAGGCGATGCTGGAAAACAAGGATCGCGAGGACTACCGCAGCCACTATTGGGATGAGCGCGAAAGAGCCTGGCAGCAGCAGAAAGATCAGGACGCCGCGCGAGCCTTTCGCTCGCAATAGGTCGCTGGCAGACATTCGTCGAAACTAAAACCCTGCGAGCATGGCCCAAACCCTATAACGGGAGAAAACCATGAGCCGTGCCTTCGTCAATGAAGATAACGCCGCCGCGCAAGCCGACCAGCCAGTGGAACGGCAGGTCAGCGCGCAGCCCAACTACGTCACCCCGGCAGGGCTGGCCCTGCTTCAGGTGAAACTCGCCGAGGTACAAAACCTGCTCGATGAACAGAGTGCAAAGGGCGAACTGGCCGATAAACAGCGCCAGGCCGACCTTGAGCGTGACTGGCGGTATTTTAATCAACGCCTGCAAAGCGCCCAGGTTGTCGTTGCGGCCTCCTCCACCGACAAAGTGCAGATTGGCGCTTGGGTGACGTTTGCTGATGAACAAGGCAACGAGCAGCGTGTGCAGTTGGTGGGCGAGGATCAGGCAGATGCTGGCAGCGGACTGATCAATTGGGGATCGCCGTTGGGGCGGGCGTTGCTGAGTGCGCAGGTCGGGGATGAAGTGCTGTGGAAGCGGCCGGCGGGGGATTTGTTGATTGAGGTTTTGGGCATAGAAGTCGGGTGATTGTGAGGACGCCTTCGCGAGCAAGCCCGCTCCCACATTAGATCTGTGGCGTTCACAAAACCAATGTGGGAGCGGGCTTGCTCGCGAAGGCCGCACCTCGGTCTTACTGAAAAACCATAAAAAAACGGAGCCCCTGAAGGCTCCGTTTTTCATGCAACCAACCCGATATCAGGCCAGTTTCTTGTGCCGTACACGGTGCGGCTGGGCAGCCGCTTCGCCGAGACGCTTCTTGCGATCAGCTTCGTACTCGGTGTAGTTACCTTCGAAGAAGATGGCTTGCGAGTCGTCTTCGTACGCCAGGATGTGAGTCGCGACGCGGTCAAGGAACCACCGATCGTGAGAGATCACAATGGCGGCGCCCGGGAAGTCCAGCAGGGCTTCTTCCAGGGAACGCAGGGTTTCAACGTCGAGGTCGTTGGACGGTTCGTCGAGCAGCAGGACGTTGCCGCCCTCTTTCAGGGTCAGGGCCAGGTGCAAGCGACCGCGCTCACCACCGGACAGGTCCTTGACGAACTTCTGCTGATCGCCGCCCTTGAAGTTGAAGCGACCGACGTAGGTACGCGACGGAATCTCGTAGTTGCCGATGCGGATCTGGTCGGAACCGTCGGAGATTTGCTGGAACACAGTCTTGCTGCCGTCCAGGTCTTCGCGGCTCTGATCGACGCAGGCCAGTTGCACGGTTTCGCCGACTTCGATGGTGCCCGAATCCGGCGCTTCCTTGCCCATCAGCATGCGGAACAGGGTCGACTTACCAGCACCGTTACCGCCGATCACGCCAACGATGGCGCCTTTAGGCATGGAGAACGACAGGTTGTCGATCAACACGCGATCGCCGTAGCCCTTGCTGACGTTCTTGAACTCGATGACCTTGTCACCCAGGCGCGGACCGGCCGGGATGTAGATCTCGTTGGTTTCGCTGCGCTTCTGGAATTCCTGCGATTGCATTTCTTCGAAGCGTTGCAGACGAGCCTTGGATTTGGACTGGCGGGCCTTGGCGCCTTGGCGCACCCACTCCAGTTCTTCCTTCATGGCTTTTTCATGGGCCGACTGCTGCTTGGATTCGGCAGCCAGACGATTGGACTTGGCTTCAAGCCAACCCGAATAGTTGCCCTCGTACGGGATACCGGCGCCGCGGTCGAGTTCGAGAATCCAGCCTGCGACGTTGTCCAGGAAGTAACGGTCGTGCGTGATCGCTACCACGGTGCCCGGGAAGTCGTGCAGGAAGTGCTCCAACCAGGCGACGGAATCGGCGTCCAAGTGGTTGGTTGGTTCGTCGAGCAGCAGCATGTCAGGGGCAGACAGCAGCAGGCGGCACAGGGCCACACGACGCTTTTCACCACCGGACAGGAATTCGACCTTGGCATCCCATGCCGGCAGACGCAGCGCATCGGCGGCGACTTCCAGTTGGCGATCCAGGTTGTGACCGTCGCTGGCTTGCAGGATGGCTTCGAGCTTGGCCTGTTCGGCGGCCAGTTTGTCGAAGTCGGCATCTTCTTCAGCGTAAGCCGCGTAGACCTCGTCCAGGCGCGCCTGAGCGTTCTTGATTACGCTGACCGCTTCCTCGACCACTTCACGCACGGTCTTGGTCGGATCCAGGATCGGCTCTTGCGGCAGGTAGCCGATGTTCAGGTCCGGCATTGGACGGGCTTCGCCCTCGAATTCGGTATCAACGCCGGCCATGATTTTCAACAGCGTGGACTTACCCGAACCGTTGAGGCCGAGTACGCCGATTTTGGCGCCGGGGAAGAACGACAGCGAAATGTTTTTCAGGATTTCCCGCTTCGGCGGAACAACTTTGCCCAGCCGATGCATGGTGAAGACGTATTGAGCCATGGAGAACCTTGGGTCAGTGACAGATGAATGATCAGAGCGCAGGCGATGCCCGGGCCAGGCTGTGCGCGTCGTCCGCCAGATGGGTATCGAGGCGTGCGTGCTGAAAAAGCCTGAGTCTAGGAGCTGGAACGCTCCCGCGTAACCGGCAAAGCTACCTGAATGATGAAAGGCAGTCCAGCCGCGAGGGGCTGGCACTTAGCCACAACACAAGGCATGCTAGCCGCCCTCCGGGCGTCCGGCTTATAGTGCACGTCGCGCCAATCCAGCCAAACCGCAGGATTTCAGTTTGTCTAATGTCACGCCGCCTCTTTCTACCCGTGCACCGGCTGCCGCGCTCGGCTCCCCCCTGCGCGGAACCCTGAAGGGCGCGCTGGCGACACTCGTGCTGTTGCTGCTCGCGCTGCTGCTCTGGCAGTTGCTGGATCAGCTTACGCAAACCCAGAAAAACCAGCGCCAGTACACCATCGACTACACCGCCGACCTCGCCTCCCAAGTCAGCCTGAACATGGCGCTGAACGCGCAGATCGCGCTCAATCTGCTACCGATCATCGAGCAACCGCAATCAGCCGACGAACAGCAGGCATTGCTGCGCAAAGTGCAGCAATCGCTACCCGACCTGCGCAGTCTGGCGCTACTGAGCCCGTCCGGCAAAATTCTCAGCGACAGCGCCACCGACAGCCAGGACGCCGATTACCTCAGCGATCTAGTACGCCGCAGCCGTTCGCAAGCCCACTATTTCAGCAACGCTGACGATGGCTCGGTGGTGCACTTGCTGCTGCATCAAGCCAGCGGCAGCAGTCGCGGTTATTGGGCCTTGCGCCTGACGCCGACGTTTTTCTCCTCGCTGACCAAACAGGGCGAAGCCGGCATCCGGCCGCTATGGCTGGTAGAGAACCGCATCAATCATCAAATCATCAGTCGCGACGAAGCGCTGCCCTCCGCCAAACCGGGCGCACTGAGCGACGATGATCTGGCCAACAGCGTGCTAGCCGTGCCGCTGAGCAGCAGTGACTGGCAACTGCGCGGGTTGTTCGACCGCCAACAGGTGCTCGAACAACTGCTGCCGGCGTTCATCGGTAAATGCCTGCTGGGCCTGGCTTTCTCACTGCTACCGTTTATCGCGCTGTTGAGCATGCGTCGTCGTCAGCGTCAGCTGCATGAGGGGCGCCGGCGCTATCAGGATATTTTCGATGGCACCGGCGTGGCGCTTTGCGTGCTCGATCTGTCCGGGCTGAAAAACTTTTTCGACAAGACCCAAATCAGCAGCAGCGAACAACTGAAGACCTGGCTCGACGTCCCGGAACAGCGCCAGCAACTGCTACAAGAGTTGCGCATCACCGAGGTCAACCAGGTCGCTCTGCAACTGCTTAATGTCAATTCTTGCGAGCAGGCCTGGAAACTGCTGATCGATGGTTGTCCGCAGGACTGCACCGCTATCGGTAACCAAGTGATCGAGGCGGTACACAACCAGCAGAAACAACTCGAACTGGAAATCAAACTCCAGGACACCAACGGCCGCGACCAGCACTTGTGGCTGGTTCTGCGCCTGCCGGAAGAGCAGCACGACTACAAAGCAGTGATTCTGAGCATAAATGACATCACCAGTCGCAAGCTCGTCGAGCTCTCGCTGCTGGAGCGTGAAGGCTTCTGGTCCGATGTCGTGCGCACCGTACCGGATCACCTGTACGTGCAGGACGTGATCAGCCAGCGGATGATCTTCAGTAACCACCACCTGGGTCAGACGCTGGGCTACAACCGGACCGAACTGCACCAGATGGGTGAGTACTTCTGGGAAATCCTCCTGCACCCCGAAGATGCCGATTATTACCACCGATCACGCCAGACCCAGCGCCACGCCGGTTACTCGCAGTTGCTGCAATGCCAACTGCGCTTCCGTCATCGCAACGGTAATTGGCGGCGTTTCGACATTCGCGAACAAGCTCTCGCCCGGGATAGAAACGATCAGGTCACGCGGATCATCGGCGTGGCCAAGGACATCACCGAGCAGATCGAGGCCAGCGAATCCTTGCGCGACAGCGAGCAGCGCTACCGCATGCTCGCCGAAAGCATCAGTGATGTGATTTTCTCCACCGACAACAAGCTGTCGCTCAATTACGTCAGCCCGTCGGTGCAAGCGGTGCTCGGCTATGACGTCGACTGGATTTTCCAGAACGGCTGGCAATCGACCATCGCCAACCCGCAACAACTGACCGGCATCTATAGCCTGATGGACCGGGTCAGCAAAGCCCTGGATAAACCTGATCAACTGACGTTGTTGCGCAGTCAGGTGAAGACCCAGTTGTTCCTGTTCGACTGCCTGCGGGCCGACGGGCGCAAGATCCCGATCGAGCTGCGATTGGTGCTGGTCTGGGATGAACACGGTGCGTTCGAAGGTGTGCTCGGGGTCGGTCGTGACATCAGCCAGCAGCGTCGTGCCGAGAAAGACCTGCGCATGGCGGCCACGGTATTCGAACATTCGACCTCGGCGATCCTGATCACCGACCCGGCCGGTTACATCGTCCAGGCCAACGAGGCGTTCAGTCGCGTCAGCGGTTATGCGGTGTCGCAGGTCCTCGACCAGTTGCCGAACATGTTGACCGTCGACGATCAACAAGAAGCCCACCTGCGTTATGTGCTCAAGCAACTGCATCAGCACAGCACCTGGGAAGGCGAAGTCTGGCTCAAACGCCGCAATGGCGAACATTACCCGGCGTGGGTAGGCATTACGGCGGTGCTCGACGACGAAGGCGACCTGGCCAGCTACGTGTGCTTCTTCAGCGACATCAGCGAGCGCAAGGCCAGCGAACAGCGGATTCATCGCCTGGCCTATTACGACGCCCTGACCCACCTGCCCAACCGCACGCTGTTCCAGGATCGCCTGCACACCGCGCTGCAATCGGCCGAGCGGCAGAAGTCGTGGGTGGTGCTGATGTTCCTCGACCTCGACCGCTTCAAACCGATCAACGACTCCCTGGGCCACGCCGCCGGCGACCGCATGCTCAAGGAGATGGCCACGCGCCTGCTCGGTTGCGTCGACGATGACGACACCGTGGCGCGAATGGGCGGTGATGAGTTCACCTTGCTGCTGCAACCGCGCATCAACCGTGAAGTGGCGCTGAACCGGGCCATTCATGTGGCTGAACAGATCCTCGCCAGCCTGGTGAAACCGTTTGTGCTGGAAGGTCGCGAGTTCTTCGTCACCGCCAGTATCGGTATTGCCCTGAGCCCGCAGGACGGCAACGAACTCAGTCAGTTGATGAAGAACGCCGACACCGCGATGTACCACGCCAAGGAGCGCGGCAAGAACAACTTCCAGTTCTATCAAGCGGACATGAACGCCAGCGCCCTCGAACGCCTGGAACTGGAAAGCGATCTGCGTCATGCCCTGGAGCAGGACGAATTCGTGCTGTATTACCAGCCGCAGTTCAGCGGCGACGGCAAACGCCTGACCGGCGCCGAAGCCCTGCTGCGCTGGCGCCATCCGCGTCGCGGGCTGGTGCCGCCGGGGGATTTCATTCCAGTGCTCGAAGAGCTTGGCCTGGTGGTGGATGTCGGCGACTGGGTGATCAGCGAGGCCTGTCGCCAGCTCAAGACCTGGCATCAGGCCAAGGTACGAGTACCGAAAGTCTCGGTGAACATCTCGGCACGGCAGTTCTCCGATGGTCAGCTCGGCACGCGGATCGCCAACATCCTCAAGGAAACCGGCCTGCCGCCGGCGTGCCTGGAGCTGGAACTGACCGAAAGTATCCTGATGCGCGAAGTCAGCGAGGCGATGCAGATTCTCGCCGGGCTGAAAAACCTTGGCTTGAGCATCGCGGTCGATGACTTCGGCACCGGTTATTCATCGCTCAACTACCTCAAGCAATTCCCGATCGACGTGCTGAAAATCGACCGCACCTTCGTCGACGGCCTGCCGTCGGGCGAGCAGGATGCGCAGATTGCCCGGGCGATCATCGCCATGGCCCACAGCCTGAACCTGGCAGTGATCGCCGAGGGCGTGGAAACCCACGAGCAACTCGACTTCCTGCGCGAGCATGGGTGCGATGAGGTTCAAGGGTATCTGTTTGGGCGGCCGATGCCGGCGAGCCGGTTTGAGGCGCAGTTCAGCAATGATGCGCTGTTCATGTTCGATTGATTGAGGGCCGTTGTGGCGAGGGGGCTTGCCCCCGTTCGGCTGCGAAGCAGTCGCAAAACCTGTTTGCACAGTTTGACCGGGGAAATGCCGGGGCCGCTTCGCGACCCAACGGGGGCAAGCTCCCTCGCCACAGGCCAGCACAATCACCGCTGATCCCGTCATGAACGCCACTTGTCTGCGACATGATGTCCTTTCATATGCCATCTAAAACCTGATGGGTTAGAATGCCCCCCTTTTCTGCCCCGATCCTTGAGGACCGCCATGTTCAGCCGTGATTTGACTATTGCCAAGTACGACGCCGATCTCTTTGCCGCCATGGAGCAAGAAGCTCAGCGCCAGGAAGAACATATTGAGCTGATCGCTTCGGAAAACTACACCAGCCCTGCGGTGATGGAAGCTCAAGGCTCGGTACTGACCAACAAGTACGCCGAAGGCTACCCAGGCAAGCGCTACTACGGTGGTTGCGAGTTCGTCGACGTGGTTGAGCAACTGGCCATCGACCGTGCAAAAGAACTGTTCGGCGCTGATTACGCCAACGTTCAGCCGCACGCTGGCTCCCAAGCCAACAGCGCCGTTTACCTGGCCCTGCTGCAAGCCGGCGACACCATCCTGGGCATGAGCCTGGCCCACGGCGGTCACCTAACCCACGGTGCCAGCGTTTCGTCCTCCGGCAAGCTGTACAACGCCGTTCAGTACGGTATCGATGCCAACGGCCTGATCGACTACGACGAAGTCGAGCGCCTGGCTGTTGAGCACAAGCCAAAAATGATCGTGGCCGGTTTCTCTGCTTACTCGCAGATTCTGGATTTCCCACGTTTCCGCGAAATCGCTGACAAGGTTGGCGCCTACCTGTTCGTCGACATGGCCCACGTGGCCGGTCTGGTCGCCGCTGGCGTCTATCCGAACCCGGTGCCTTTCGCTGACGTCGTGACCACCACCACGCACAAGACCCTGCGCGGTCCACGTGGCGGCCTGATCCTGGCTCGCGCCAACGCCGACATCGAGAAAAAGCTGAACTCCGCGGTATTCCCGGGCGCCCAGGGTGGCCCGCTGGAGCACGTGATCGCCGCTAAAGCGATCTGCTTCAAAGAAGCACTGCAGCCTGAGTTCAAGACCTACCAGCAACAAGTGGTGAAGAACGCCAAGGCCATGGCCGGCGTGTTCATCGAGCGCGGTTTCGACGTGGTCTCGGGCGGTACTGAAAACCACCTGTTCCTGCTGTCGCTGATCAAGCAGGAAATCTCCGGTAAAGACGCCGATGCCGCTCTGGGCAAGGCTTTCATCACCGTGAACAAGAACTCCGTGCCAAACGATCCACGCTCCCCGTTCGTGACCTCCGGTCTGCGTTTCGGTACTCCGGCTGTGACCACTCGCGGCTTCAAGGAAGCAGAGTGCAAAGAGCTGGCCGGCTGGATCTGCGACATCCTGGCTGACCTGAACAACGAAGCGGTGATCGACGCCGTTCGTGAGAAGGTCAAGACCATCTGCAAGAAACTGCCGGTATACGGCGCTTAATTGCACCGCTAAATCGCAGCTGTAAAAAAACCGGTCAGTGATGGCCGGTTTTTTTTCGCCTGTAGAAAGATCAAAAGATCGCAGCCTTCGGCAGCTCCTACGCGGTGTTGGCCGCTGGTCAGACCGGTCATGCCGATTTCACTCTTTTTACTTGTCATCTGGAAAAAACCGAGCGTAGACTGCGCCTGCACTGGACATACCGGTAAGACCACAATAATTAAGTCCTGAATCTGATGCGCTCAAGCGTTGGCAGCCAGGACACCGACCAGGATTCCTCCCATGCTCAGATGGTGCTCGCGTTCAATCTTCCTCCAAGTGGTTCTCGGACTGGTGCTCGGCATCATCTGTGGGCTGACCCTTCCCGAATACTC
>Ga0105857_1000524_pt1 | contig 14090 bp, 12 predicted proteins | sample OrgsoiDNA_201061_FD_89682 | JGI IMG/M metagenome (GOLD analysis project Ga0105857, IMG submission 89682) | Permafrost soil microbial communities from the Arctic, to analyse light accelerated degradation of dissolved organic matter (DOM) -... | ecosystem: Environmental > Terrestrial > Soil >...
CAATACTTCACGCGTACCCAGCGCCCCTTCTGCGCCGAAGCGTAGCCGGCCTCAAGCACGCAGCTCACCACGTAACCGTCTTCGTAGGTCTCTCTGGGCACGGCGCCCGAGCGCACGCACTCCACGAAGTGCCGCATCTCCGCCTGGTAGCCGTAGGCGAAGGCCTCCTCCGGCAGCGGACGCGTCCATCCAAAATCGATGTCGGCCTTTTCCACCACGTATCCGGCGCTGCGCGTGGTGAAGGTTTGGATGGGTGTGCCGCGCGTCACGTCGGTGAAGATGGAGCCTTCCGAGCCGTGAATCTCATTGCGCAGGTCCAGGCCGCCTTTCGAGGTCCAGGAGAGCTCGCAGTGGGCGATGCCGCCGCCCGACATTTTCAGCGCCAGCAGGGCGTTGTCTTCTCCTTTGGTGCGATGGCCGTGAACCAGCGTGCCCATCCACGCCATGGCTTCCACAACCTTGTCGGGCTTGCCGAAGAAGTACCGCGCGGCCTCAATGCAGTGCGGCGCCAGATCGTTCATGGCGCCGCCGCCGGTCTTTTCGATGTCCCAAAAATGTGCGCTGTGCGGCCCGCTGTGCGATTCGCGCGACCTCACCCAGATCACGCGGCCCACGCCGCCGCGCTCGATGGTCTCACGGGCCTTCACCACCGCCGGCGCAAACACCTCGGTCTCCGCATAGCCATGCAGCGCGCGCGATTTCACCGCGGCGCGCAGCATCTGCCGGGCTTCGGCCCGGTTTCTGGCCAGCGGCTTAGTGCATACCTGGTTGCGCCGCGCTTGCGACAGGGCGAGCGAAACCGGCAGGTGCGCCTCATTCGGCAAGGCGATAACAAAGAGGTCGATGTCATTCCGCGCAATGGCCTTGGCGAGGCTGACTGTGGATTCCGGAACGCCCCAACGCTCCGCGAACCGGCGGGCGTGCGCCAAAGACCGCGAGTAGTTCAGCGCCACCTGCTGGCCGTTTACATCGCGCAAGCCCTGCATGTAAAAGTCGGCCGCAAAACCGGAACCGAGTATCGCGATCGATACGGATTTCATTTCGATCGATACGGATTTCATTTGCGGGTTTTGAAATCAGCCGTGCTCTCGTCCCGGGCCGCGTCCAGCCAGCCGACCTCCGCCTGCGAATCGCCGAAGCGCTTGAGGCCGGCCTCCCGCACCGCCGAATCGGCAACCTTGGCGAGAGGCGTGTAGCGCGGATGGTGCGACTCCTTATAAGGATCGTTGCGCGCCGCATTATAACAGCAGATCATCGACCAGCGCGCATGCTCGGAGCGGTTCTGGTCGGAGCGATGCAACAGGTTGCAGTGGAAGAAAAGCGTATCGCCCGGCTGCATTTCGACATAAACCAGATCCAGCCGTTTCAGCGCTTCGGCGACGCGCTCCGGATCTGCGCCCGCCTGCTGGCCCGTGAGGACGTGGTCGATGCGCCCCAGATGGTGCGAGCCGCGGATCACCTGCAAGCAGCCGTTTTCTTTGGTGGCCGCATCCACCGCGATAGAGGCGCTGCAGAGTAGCGGGAACAGAACGCCGTTCTGATACCAATAGCCGTAGTCCTGGTGCCAGGCCCAGGCGCCGCCGGTCCTGGCGTCCTTCATGATCATCTTGGAATGGTAGTGGTAGACCTCGCCCGCCAGCAGCTTTTCGGCCGACTCCACAACCCGCCGGCAGCGCGCGGCCATGCCGTAGATCGTGTCTCCGGGATGGTTCCAGAGGGACAGCCGGACAGTGCCGCCCTCGCCATCGGCACGGCCGAACGAATGCCGGTCAAGCGCGCCGTCCTCCCGCGCGGCCCGGCCCAGCAACTGGATTTCATCCGGCTCAAACATCCCCTTCGCCAGGACGTAGCCGTCTTTGCGATAAGCGCTAACCTGATCGTCCGTGATGGGGCCCGTGGGCATTACACCTGCGGGCATTACAAGAGCGAATCGATGAACTTCGTCATTTCCGGATTCGTCCAGTCCACGGCCTCGGCGATTTTCCGGAGCACCTTGCCCTGGCTGTCGATAATGTAAGTCTCCGGGTACGCAAACGTCCCGTAGTCCTCGTGGATCTTCCGGTCGCGCGCGGTCAGGAAGCCGGGATGGAATTTCTGGAGAAACGCGCGATAGAGCTTCTCGTCTTTATCCACGCTGACCCCCATCACTACCACTCCCTTGCCCTCGTAGGCCTGCGCGAACTGGCTGAGAGACGGCGTCTCTTCAACGCATGGCGGACACCAGGTGGCCCAGAAGTTGAGCACCAGCAGTTTGCCGCCGAAGTTGGGCACCGAAACCGTGCGGCCGTTATCGGCGGTGATCGTAAAGTCCGGCGCGGTATCGCCCGCGAGCACGATGGGTTCGTGGATGCCGGCATAGATGACATAAACCAGCACCACTACGAGCAGGCCGATGGCGGCCCGGACAATTTGATCGGTTCTAAAGCCTCGTTCAGTTTTGACGCTCTGCATCTGAAAATCCTATAATCTAATTGTAGCTCCAACGCCCGGCGCCTGCCGGCGAGTTCCCGGGCGTCGAAGAAAGGGCCCATGTTCATCACCCGCAAAGTGGAATTCTCAGCGTCGCACATCTGCCGCAACCCGCAACTTTCCGAACAGGAGAACCGGAGACTGTTCGGGCCGGCAGCCAATCCGCACGGTCACGGGCATAACTACGTGGTGGAGGTGAGCCTGGCGGGCGATCCCGACCCGGTGACCGGGATGGTGCTGGACCTGAAAGAGCTGAAAGAGATTCTGACGCGCCAGGTGGTGGAACCGTACGACCATCGGTTTCTGAACTACGAGGTGCCGCCGTTTGACCGCGTAGCGCCGACCACCGAGAACATCGCGCGGGACATCTGGCGGCGTCTGGAGCCGCACCTGAATCGCGGGCGCGGAACGTTGCACGCCGTGCGGGTATACGAGACCCCCGACCTTTACGTGGATTATTTTGGAGAACAGCCTTGTTCCGCGTAACCCGGCGGTATGCCTTCGCGGCTTCCCACCGGCTGCATTCCGGGCAGTTGAGCGAAGCCCAGAACCGGCTGTTGTATGGCAAGTGCAATAATCCGTACGGACACGGCCACAATTACACGATCGACGTAAGCGTGCGCGGGCCGGTCGATGCCGTCACCGGGCGCGCCGTGGACATTGAACAGTTGGATGAACTGGTGAACCGGCAGGTGATTGAGCCCTTCGACCATCGCAATCTGAACGTCGAAGTGGCGGTGTTCGCGCAGGTAGTGCCCACCTCCGAGAATCTCGGGTTCGAGATCTGCCGCAGATTGAAGCAGCATTGGAAAGAAGTGTTTCCGGGCGACTGGCCTAAGCTGGAGAAGGTCCGCATCGAAGAGACCCCGCGCAACATCTTTGAGGTGGGAGCCGATGAAATCGAATAAGGCAGTGGTGAAAGTGATGAGTCCGAAGCCGCAGGAACAGACCATCGCTCCGTTGATTCGGGAGATGCTGGCGCGGTTGGGCGAAGACCCGCGCCGCGACGGCTTGGCCCGCACGCCGGAACGCGTGGACAAAGCGCTGAAGTTTCTGACCAGCGGCTACGGAATGGATGTCGACAAGATCGTCAATGGCGCGTTGTACGACGTGAAGTACGACGAAATGGTGGTGGTGAAGGACATCGAGTTTTTCAGCCTGTGCGAACACCACATGCTGCCGTTTTACGGAAAGATGCACGTGGCCTACATACCGCAATCGAAGGTGATCGGGCTCAGCAAAATTCCGCGGATTGTGGATGTGTTCGCGCGGCGTCTGCAGATTCAGGAGCGGCTGACGCAGGAAGTGGCGCAGACGATTCAGCAGATTATCAAGCCGCTGGGCGTGGGAGTGATTTGCGAGGCCCGCCACTTCTGCATGATGATGCGCGGCGTGGAGAAGCAGCATTCCGGGGCGATGACCAGCGCCATGCTGGGTGTCTTCCGCGACGGGAAAAAGACGCGGGACGAGTTTCTGGCGTTGGTGAACCACCGGGGGAATGGCTTCTGAGCCTTGACGGAAAAATTCGCGGGAAATGATTGGGGCAGGCTAACAGGAGAACATAAGACGAACCTTCGCCTCGCCGTCAGACCTATGCTCCTGCCCCGAAAACTTACATCTTGACGCTGTCGACTTTGATCGTGTCGCCGTCCATGGTGCCGGTAACCGTCACCTTGTGGCCGGCATGAGCCACAACCTTATCCTGGTCGGCAAGCTTGTAAACCGTGCCGTCAGCGGTCACCAGGACGGCGGCGCTTCCACCCTTGACGCACTTGGCGGCGCAGGCGGCATTATCCTTCATGGCCTTGTTAGTGGAGCACTTCTCATCCATGATAGTTCCCGACCAGTCCGCCGCAAACGCGGTAAGGGCCGTAAAAGCAAACGCAACAGCAATCTTCTTCACTTGATACCTCCTCAAATTACGCTACTGAATTCCTGGTTCAGCAACGAATATACTCCAGATACGAATCCGCCGCAACTTTGGATGTCATTCACCGGTTTGCAGTTGTGAGCTACAATCCAGCCGCCGCCAGCGGTTCTTCAGGCAGTTTCTGCACCCGCACCCTGGCGATCCGGTTACGCTCCATTTCCAAAACCGAATACCGCCGTCCGTCGTACTCCACCGATTGGCCTGTCTGGGGAATCTCGCCCAGCCGGAATAGCAGGAAGCCGGCCAGCGTTTCGAAGCCCGCGTCGGCAGGAATCTCAATGCCGTATTCGCTTTCCAGGTCGCGGATACGCGTAGTGCCTTCCAACTCCACGTCGGGCGCCTCCATGGTCTGGCGCTCCATTTTCTCGTCGTGCTCGTCTTCGATGCTGCCGACAATCTGTTCCAATACATCTTCCACCGTCAGCAGTCCGACAATGGTCCCGAATTCGTCCACCACCAGCGCCATGTGCGACCTTTCGTGCCGAAACTGTTCCAGCATTTGCGAAACCGGTTTCGTCTCCGGCACCACCATGTGAGGGCGAAGCAGGCGCTTGATCCGAAAAGACCGGCTGGGCCGGCTGGAGCGAATGGCGTTGCGCCTCTCCGCCCACACCGGCAGGATGTCCTTGTAATGCAGGATGCCGACAATCTTTTCGGATGTTCCTTCATAAACCGGCAGCCTGGAATGCTGCGCCGCAATGATGACGCGAAGCACTTCATCGAGCGTGGCATCGGCGGAGATCGACACGATGTCGTTGCGCGGCACCATGATCTCTCGCACCGAAATCGCTCCCAGGTCAAGCACCCGGTGGATCATGTCCTCTTCGGCCTCGGGCAGGTACCCGAGTCCCCGGCTGCCGCTGACGATGAGCTTCAACTCCTCCGAGGTGTGGACTCCTCCGTGGCCGCTCGCCGTGATCCCCAGCGCGCGCGTAATCGCCGCCGCCGAACGTTCGATCACCACCACGAAGGCGATCGAGAGCCGATAGAAGACCAGCAGCGGCGGAGCGGTTAGCGCGGCGGCGCGGTCCGCCTTGGCGATCGCCAGATTCTTCGGCACCACCTCTCCCATCACCACGTGAAAATAGCTGATGATCAGGAACGCCAGGCCGAAGCTCAGAGCGTGCAGAAAATTTACCGTAAACGGAGTGATTAACGGATGCAGCAGCGCCACCAGAATTCCGTACATGGTATCTTCGCCCGCCCAGCCCAAGCCGAGGCTGGCCAGCGTCACACCGAACTGCGTTACCGAAAGCAATCGTCCGGGATTGGAAAGCAGGTTGAGCGCCGCCTGCGCTCCGGCGTCCCCGTCCTCTGCCATTTGACGGAGGCGCGATTGCCGCACCGAGAGCAATGCCACCTCGGCACTGGCGAAGAAGCCGTTGACTGCGATCAGCAGAACAACCAGGAGAAGACGAATGGGGGAATCGGTCACGTTCTATGAAATAATTCTATCGGACTCATAACCAAATCGAACCCCATTCGTCATTACTGGTAACCAACTCCGTTACGTAGGTGGGCGCTCTCCAAAGTATCCCGGGAGGGCGCCCTTTTTTGTTTGGTCTATTGTAATCCAAAAAGGCGCCGCAGGAAACCGCTATTATTAAGATTCGATCCTCTAATGCCACAATCCGCCGTCGCGCGAATCGTCAAAACTGTAAATATCGCCATCGCAATCCTGCTGGTCGTGGCATTGGGCGCGGCATATTGGTTCGCCTGGCGGCCGCTTCCCCAGCAATCCGGAACCATCGAAGCGCCGCTGAACGCCCCGGCTTCCGTATTGTTCGATACGCTGGGTGAACCCCACATTCGCGCCGCCAACGTGGAAGACGCTCTCTTCGTTCAAGGCTACGTGACGGCTCAGGACCGCCTTTGGCAGATGGATGGCTTGCGCCGATTCGCAGCGGGCGATCTGGCGGAGATTCTTGGCCCCGCGGGTCTTGAGGCCGACCGCGACGCGCGCAAGTTTCGGCTCCGCCGCATAGCCGAAGAGGCGTACACCACTCTGCCCGCGGGCGATCGCGCCGCGTTCGCCGCCTATGCTCGCGGCGTGAACCACTTTATCGCCACACACCCACACAATCTTCCCGTTGAGTTTACCCTGCTCAACTATCAGCCGCGTCCGTGGAGCGTGGTGGACTCCCTGCTTCTCTGTCTCCACATGTTCCGCAACCTCACCACCACGTGGCGCGACGAGTTGACCAAGCGGAGCATGCTGGCGCAGGGCGATCCGCGGAAGGTCGATTTCCTGTTCCCCATGGGCGGCCTGGCCGACACAAGTCCCGGGTCTAACGCCTGGGCCATCGCGGGCAGTCACACTGCGTCCGGAAAGCCGATCCTGTCGAATGACATGCACCTGGAGTATTCGCTCCCGGGCATCTGGTACATGGCGCACCTTCAAGCGCCGGGGCTCGACGTCGCCGGAGTGACTCTGCCCGGCACGCCCGGCGTCATCGTCGGCCACAATCAACGCATCGCCTGGGGCATCACCAACCTGCAATTTGACGTGCAGGATCTGTACCTCGAAAAGTTTGACGACCGCACCGGCCGCTATCTCTTCGGTGGCAAGGTGGAGCAGGCCCGGCCGGAGCGCGAGATCATTAAGGTGAAGGGACGGGCGCCCGAGGAACTCGATACCTGGGTGACCCGGCACGGCCCCATCATCGTCAAGGAAGGGAAAGAGCGCATCTCTTTGCGGTGGACCGTCGCCGAACCCGGCCTGCTGCAGTTTCCTTTTCTGGAAATCGATGGCGCGCAGAACTGGCAGCAATTCCGCACCGCACTTTCCCGCTACCCTGGCCCCGGATCGAATCTGGTTTACGCGGATGTGGACGGAAACATCGGCTATCAGGCCGTCGGCAAACTGCCCAAACGCCGCGGCTATCGGGGCGACGTGCCTGTGGATGGCTCCTCCGGCGATTTTGAGTGGGACGGGTTTATTCCTTTCGACCAACTGCCCTCGGTCTTCAATCCGCCCGGCGGAATCATCGCCACCGCCAATCAGAATCCCTTTCCGCAAGACTACCCGTATCCCATTAACGGCAACTTTGCGCCGCCCTATCGCTTCCGGCAGATTCGCGACCTGCTCTCATCGCGCAACGGCTGGCGCGCTGCCGACATGCTCACGGTGCAGAAGGATATCTATTCGGCCTTTCACAAATTCCTGGCCGGCCAGATCGTGGCTGCCTACGACCGCCGCAACCAGCACAGTCCGGACCTGGACGACGCCGTCACCCTGCTGCGCGCCTGGGACGGCCAGATGCATAGAGATTGGCCCGCGCCCTTCCTGGTAACGCTGGCCTACCAGCATGTGCGAAGCTCCGTCGCCGAAAGTGCCGCTCCATCGAGCGCGGCGGCATATCAGTTGCAGATGGCCCATATTGTGGTGGAGCGATTGCTCCGCGAACGGCCCGCTGGATGGTTCCGCGATTACGACGGGATGCTGCTGCGCGCGCTGACGGATGCGCTGGAGGAGGGCCGCCGCACGCAGGGCCGCGATGTCAAACGGTGGCAGTACGGCGCCTGGCTGAGGGTGGGGATCAACAATCCCATAGTCCACCAGCTTCCTCTAGTCGCCAGGTATTTCGATATCGCTCCCGTGCCCATGAGCGGCGGGCCCACCACTGTCAAACAGACCACGCGCGCGCTGGCCCCCTCCATGCGCATGAGTGCCGACCTGGGCGATTGGGACAACTCGCTGCTCAATATCCCCATCGGTCAATCGGGCCAGATTTTTTCGAGGCACTATAAAGACCAGTGGGACGCGTACTACAACGCGCGCAGTTTTCCCATGCAGTTTCGCAACGTGCAAGCCAGGAGCACGCTGGAATTCCGTGTGGCGGCACGCTGATTGGGCCTGCCCTTCCGCCCTACCGTGACTCAGGAACGAATCGAACGTTGATGTACATCTGCCGCTGCGTGTCGCCGGCCGCAAATTTGGCGTTCTTCACCACGTCCAGTGCCGTCTGCGCCAGCGCCGCGTCCGAAGCGCTCGACAACTCCTCTTCGACCACTCTCCCCGAGCCATCGACGGACGCGTGAACAATTACCGGCTTCGCCAGGCCCGAAACGGAGGCACTCGGCACATCGATCGGAAATCTGGTCCACAGTCCCAGAGTGGCAATGGGACCGGCCGCGATCATCTCAGGCGTCGGCCGAAGCTGGGTGGGGTCCACCGAACCGGCATCCTCCAGGGTAACCTGCGCATCCAGCGCCAAGGCGCCATTTACATAAATCGCGATGCGATCCGGCGTCGACCGGCCGTGGAACTGAAGGTTCCGGTCATAGCTGTAAATCGAGTAAGTTCCTGGAGCGATGGAGTGCACCTGCACCAGCCCCGAGGCCTTATCGATGCAGTATTCCGATTCCTCCCAGAGGCGTGTCTGTTCGGTGGGGGCTACCATCCCGGACATCAGAATACAGGTGGCCGGCCGGCCGTTTACCGGCACGGCGGCAGTGCGTATCTGGTTTCCCGGAACGGCCTGGATGCCCCAGAAGATCGCGTTCCGCAGCATTTGCACGCGCATGGCCACCGCGCCCGGGTATTTTTCGCCGGTGGCCGAACCGAACCCCAATGTACGCGTCACGGAGTAGCTCCCCAGGCTCGCCGTCCACAGCCATCTCTGGCCTGTCAGCCAGGTCTCGGTCATCTGGCCTTGCCCGGTATAAGCCGCGGGGCCTGCGGCGCTGAAGGTCGCTTCCAGCCGGTAGGGTTCGGTGCCGGCCCGGTGCGTCAGGCCGTTCTGCCGGGCGCGTTCCAGCAGGGCCAGGGCAGCGGCACGATCGGCCGGAGAGGAGGCGATCTGTATCGAGCCGGTGACGGGCTCATGCGGATTGGCAACCACCGGCACCGAGCCCAACCTGGCCGGCTGTTCGGCAAACCGATTGGTTCGCGCTGGCGGCGCCTGAAATGCTAAGAGGAGCGGTTTCCGTTCCTTCTGGCCGGCCGAATCGGCCACCGCTGCCACCGCTTGTGGCAGTCCGGTCAAAGGAAACGAGAAGCAGGCGCACCAGCCCGCAAAGGCCAGAATCGCGGCCATGGAGCCGTAGGAAGACAACAATCTGATTTTGGACATCGATACCTCCTTCAAAAGCGAAAGTCTATAGTCAGTTTAAGTCAAGCGAAAAATCCGGCGCGCATTGATATAGGCCAATGGAGGGGCTACAATCGATAGATCTCACGGAGTTGACCGTATGTATGATTCCCGTATGTATGATTCAGCGTTCCGTCTTTCCCTGGCATTCTTCTGCGGTTTGACGATTAGCGCTCCGGCGCAGACAGCCTCATCGGGCGCCATCGCCGGAATCGTCGTCGACGCCGGCAGCAACTCGCCGATTCGCCGCTCCGTCATCACGCTTTCCACCGTGGAGGCGCAGCCGCAGGATGCGGTTGCCTGGACGGACTCGAATGGCCGCTTTTCCTTCGGCTATCTTCCGCCCGGCCGGTATCAGTTGCGGGCCATGAAGAACGGTTATCAAGGAACGTCCTACGGCGCTGACACTTTTCGTCGCCCGCCGGCGATCATCCAACTCACAGCCGGCCAAATTCGGAACGACTTCATTTTCCGTTTGCAGTTGATCAATTCCATCACGGGCGTTGTGCTGGATGAGGACGGCGACCCTCTGGCCGGCGTTCAGGTAATGGCGAGTACCCCTGGTTTCCAGCGTCAAAAGCGCAGGCTCCTTCCGGGGCAGAACACGATGACGGACGCCACCGGACACTACCGATTGAGTGGGCTTGCTCCAGGCCGGTATGCCGTGGCCGCGACCCATAGGACTTACCCCGTCGTCAAGACGCATCCGGAAGCGACCGCCGGCGAGCCTCAGCCGTTTTACTCCTACGGCGAACAATACTATCCGGGAACCGATCGTGCCGAAGCGGCGGCCCTCATTACGGTTCAACCCGGGAAGGAGATCCCGTCGATTGACTTTCGACTGCTGGCGCAAACGGCCGCATCGGTTGCAGGGAAGATTATGGCGCCGCCGGGCGCGGGCTCTGTGAAGGACCTGGCCGTAAACATGATTAGCGAGGATTTCGGCGGATTTGCTAACGGCGTCGGAGTCAGCGTGTCCCCTCCGGACTATACTTTCGGCAGCGGCCCAGTCGCGCCGGGGCTGTATCTCCTGGTTGCTCAGGCCTCCATCGATGGCAGACTATATCGCGGCGCGCAGACTGTCGACCTCGGGCCGCAAGGCCTTCGCGACGTCGCCATCGCCATGGAAGCGAGCGTCGATCTGGCCGGCAGCGTCTCAGTCGAGGGACCGGACGCGGGCAAGTATGCTGCCTCCTTCGTCAATCTGTCTCCAGGAGACGATATTCCGTGGAATGCCCCGCCGCTTCGCGCCAACGTGAACAAGGACGGCAGCTTCAAAATCGCCAACGTCCCACCGGGCATCTGGGACATTGGAGTGTCGCCGGTTCCGCCCGCCGGCTACGTCAAATCGATGCGCCTGGGCGATCGGGATGTGCTCACCGAAGAGATGACAATTCGCCCATCCACTGCAGAGCCGTTGAAGATTGTCCTCGGTACGCGTGCGGCGACGCTCGAAGGCGACGTACTGCAAGGCAGTCAGCCCACACGCGCTGTGATCGTGTTGGCGCCGGAGGGAAAGTTTCGCCACGTGACCAGCTTCTATCGAAACGTTGCGGGCGATGAGAAGGGTCACTTTGAAATTAAGAACGCAACTCCCGGAGAGTACCGGCTGTATGCCTTCGAGGAGTTCGAGCCGCGGTTGATTCAGGATCCCGACTTTCTCAAGTCATTCGAAAAGTCTGGTATCCCGGTCACTCTGCGGGAAGGGCCGAACGCCTCCCCATCGCTCTCCGTGATCCCGGCCGGCCCGGCGCCGCTGGCTCCCGGACCGGTACCGCCAACCAATAGCCGCCCGCTTGGAGCACGCCCATGAAGCCGGCCATATGGTTGGTTCCGCTTCTGTGGATCGGCGCGGTGGCTCAGGTGCGGCCTCTGGCTCAGCGGCCGCAGTTTCCTCAACAGCAGCAGACCGGAAAAGCCTCCGTCGAAGGGTCGGTGCTCGATGCCGTTACAAGCGAGCCGGTGAAGAAAGCGTCGGTCATGCTGAACGGCCTGGTTAGTCTTACCGCCGTCACCGATGCCTCCGGGCATTTTGCATTCCGGCAGTTACCCGCGGGCCAATACATGATCCAGGTGCACAGCGAGCGGTACCCGCAAGGTCTGGGGCTGCTCGACACAGCTCAGCCGCTTACCCTATCGCTCGCGGCCGAGGAGCAGAAGCAGGACATTCGTTTGCCGCTCACCCCGGGCGCATCGGTGCGCGGGCATATCGTCGATGAAGACGGGGATCCGATGCCGCACTGTACTGTCACCGGGATGCAGTTTCGCGATATGGGAACGGGCCGGACCCTCCAGCAGCTCGGTTTTTCCCAGAGCGACGATAAGGGGGAGTACCGGATTTCCAATCTTCCGCGCGGCAAGTATTACATTCAGGCGCGCTGCAATCAGTCGGTGCCATTGCCGCACGCCTTTCTCCGCCGCACTGCCACCGTGGACGTACCGGCGTTTACCTATGCGCCGCAGTTTTACGCGGGAGCGGCCGATCCGGTGAGCGCGGCAAAGGTGGAAGCATCGCCCGGTGCGGACATTTCGGGGATCGATTTCCGGATGGCCCCGGCGCGTGGCGTCACGGTCCGTGGACGCGTTGGCTCCGCGCCCGATCGCAACATTCAAGTGACTCTGGCGCCCCAGGATCCCGTTGGCCGGGAATTGCGTTCCCGGGGGGCGCGACTGAATCCGTCGACGGGCGAGTTCCAGATTCCAAATGTGCTGCCGGGCTCTTATGAGCTGGCCGCGACCGCATCGGCTGAGGGGCGCGGATACTTCGGGAACGTTTCGGTGGAGGTTGGCGCAACTCCACCAGATCCCATCGTTCTTCCCCTTGCCGCGGCGCCCGAAATCAGCGGGAGCATCTCGATTGAAGGCGATACGGCGAACACGCCGATGAACAATGTGCGGGTCATAATGAATCCGCTAGAAAGCCGCATTAGGATGGTACCCCAGCCGCAAGCCGAGGTGCAGAGCGATGGGACGTTCATCTTGAACTCGGTCATGCCCGGCCGCTGGCAGATATATCTGAACGGCGTGCCGGGTTATGTGAAGTCGGTTCAGCAAGGCGACCGGGACGTCTCTCCCTGGGATTTTGAGACCGGGCCATCCGCGGTCCAATTGAAGATTGTTGTCGGCGCCAGGTACGCGCGGGTGGATGTGCTTTTGGCCGGTGCCGCGGGCAGTGAACCGATCTCGGCGATCCTTTGGCCGGTCAGCGGCGATCCGCGCTTCCAGCAAAACGTCGGGATGATTTCGCAGGGCCCCAGTACGATCAGTGTCCCTCCGGGGCGGTACTATGCTTGTGCGTTCGCAACCGCACAACTCTGGGTGTTGATGCAGAACGCCGAGCTGCGGAGAGCGCTGGAGGGCCGGTGCCAGACGGTGGACGCTCCCGAAGGGGGCAGCGCCCGCGTGCAGGTACCGCTGATTCCGGCCGCGGACCTGAAGCAGTTGCTCGAAAAGGCCGATCAGTATTGAGGGGCCCTACCAACTCCTCGCCCGCCACGTGCGAAAGACCCAGCCCCAATGCTAAGATGTAAAGGCAATGGATGGGACACGGCATTTCCCCTGTCGCGAGTAGTTGATTTTAAACATGCGCCCGTAGCTCAGTTGGATAGAGCGTCTGGCTACGAACCAGAAGGTCGGCTGTTCGAGTCAGCCCGGGCGCACCATTAAATCAACACCTTACAAGCTATGTCACCTTGCCGATGATCGCTTTGGCAGCAACGCTGGCAGCAGCCGGCTTCGGGTTCAGAATTTCGTTCATTTTGTCCGCCACGTCCCGCTGTAGTGTGGCAGCACATGGGCATAGGTCTGCGTGGTGAACGACACCTGGGAATGCCCCAACAGATCGCTGATATACCGAGGGCTGACTCCCTGAGCCCGATATCGACAAAGACATCCCACGCCTCGCATTGCTTCACCAGGTGATCGATGCCAACGACCCCGATCTCTCTGCATTTCGCCAACATGGGGGCAAACTCATCATGTATTTCGGCTGGGCCGACCCCCAACTAAACCCGCGCGTGGCGGTCGAATATTATGACCAAGTGGTGGAGCGCATGCGTGCTTCCACTGGAGATGTTTTCCGGCTCTTTATGGTGCCCGGCATGTTCCACTGCGGCGGTGGAGTGGGGACCAACATTTTTGACGTCGCCACGCCGCTGCTTCATTGGGTCGAATCCGGCGATGCCCCGAAAACCATCGCTGCCAGTCGAATCTCCAACGGAAACGTAACTCGCACGCGGCCACTCTGCCCATATCCCCAAGTGGCGCGTTACAAGGGCGCCGGCAGCATCGACGACGCAGCGAACTTCAGTTGTGCGGCGCCGTAGTATCCCGCTTCGACGTGGGGCCTCTTCGGCTCCAGTGCTTCGCGATCGGGCGCCCGCCGGCGAGCATCTCCAGAAGCCGGGGGACCGCGGCGAGCTGCGCTTCCGTTGCGGGCCGATTTGCTCCGGACCAGAGCGGCGTTATTCACGCGCAGGCCTGGGCCAGCGACCCGAGGATCAGCCAGTGTGGAGACTAACGAACAGGCTCGCCACCCGGCTTTCGGTATCGGCGTAGGCAGATCGACTCACGAGAAAGTTGGCGTAGACGGCGGCATC
>Ga0105857_1000526_pt1 | contig 14072 bp, 12 predicted proteins | sample OrgsoiDNA_201061_FD_89682 | JGI IMG/M metagenome (GOLD analysis project Ga0105857, IMG submission 89682) | Permafrost soil microbial communities from the Arctic, to analyse light accelerated degradation of dissolved organic matter (DOM) -... | ecosystem: Environmental > Terrestrial > Soil >...
ACCGCGCTGGCCTACGGCGATGGGCATAGTGAGCAACTGGTGGGCCAGGCGGTCCGCCATACCGGCCACAAGATTTATGTTGCCACCAAGGTTCCTCCCAAGGACCGGATCTGGCCGGCGCGCGCGGGAAGCGACATCCAGGATGTGTTCCCCTACGCCTACATCATGCAGTGCGCCGAAGAGAGCCTGCGAAACCTGGGCACGCCGGCCATCGACCTGCTGCAGCTTCATGTGTGGACCTCGGAATGGGTGGACAAGGACGACTGGCGGCGCGCTTTCGACGACCTGAAGCGTTCCGGTAAAGTGCGCGCCGTGGGCATTTCGATCACCGAGCACGACCCGGATTCCGCGCTCAGCGCCATACGGACTGGCCTCATCGATGCGGTGCAGGTAATCTACAATATTTTCGACCAGACCCCGGAGCGGCAGCTCTTTCCGCTGGCGATCGAGAAGAATATCGGCGTGCTGGCCCGGGTGCCGCTCGACGAAGGCGCGCTCACCGGGCGCATTACCGCCAACACCGCCTTTCCGCCGGGCGATTTCCGCGAGTTCTATTTCCGCGGCGAACGCAAGCGGGAAGTGGTGGAACACGTGAACGCTCTCCGGCAGGAACTGGGAGACGACGCAAACCTGGCGGATATCGCCTTGCGCTTCTGCCTGTCGCACCCCGCTGTTTCGTCGGTCATCCCCGGCATGCGCACGCGCAGCCACGTGGAATCGAACTGTGCGCTTTCCGGCCAGGGCCCGCTGCCCGCGGAGACCATGGCGATTCTAAAACGCCACGCCTGGGACCGTAATTACTACTGCTGAGCCGCGACTGATGACGCCGTAGAGACGGCGGGGATTTCCTCTCCCCAGATATACTTGCTGAACCATTCGTAGTTATGTTCCATCACCGCCCGCTGCTGCTTGGGCTTGTTGATAGGGTGGCCGAAGCCCTTGTAGAGGATCAGCTTCGCCGGAACGCCGCGATCCTTGAGCGCCTGGTAAAGTTCGAAGGCGTTGGGCGGCGGCACGCGCTTATCCTGGTCGCCGTGCTGAATCAGGGTCGGGGTCTTGGCGCGGCTGATGTAAGTGATGGGCGACGTCTTCTTGTAGATCTCCGGGTCCTCCCAGGGAGTGGCTTTGAGATACTGGCGCGTGAAGGGGTGTATGTCGGTATTCACGTAGTAAGTCACCCAGTCGGAAATGCCGGCCCCAACCGAGACTGCCTTGAAGCGGTCGCTGTAAGTGGTGATGAATGCGGAAATGTAGCCGCCCTGGCTCCAGCCCATGGCGCCCACGCGGTCCTTATCAACCAGTCCCCTGGCGATCAGAGCGTCGACGCCGGAGATCACGTCTTCATAGTCGCCGACTCCCAGGTTTCGCACATTCAGCGAACGAAACTTCTCGCCGTATCCGGCCGAGCCCCGGTAGTTCGGCTTCAGGATGAGCGCGCCCTTGGCGGCGAACTGCTCCACCGGGTAATAGCGATCGGCCGATTGAGTGGCCGTGTCCACTCCCGTCGGGCCGCCGTGGATCACCACCAGGAGCGGGTATTTCCGCGACGCGTCGTAGTTGGCAGGCTTAATCAGGATGCCCTCGATGCCCGTGCCGTCGGCGGATTTCCACTGGATCGCCTCGCGCGTGGCGAGCTGAAAATCCTTCCACTGGCTGCTCACGTCCGTCAGATATCGGGGCGCGAAATCGTCAACCGGTGAGACCAGCACTTCGATGAAGCGATTGGGCGCGGCGCCGGCGCCGGCCATGGTTCGATGGTCCTTCGTGAAGGAAGCTTCCGAAATATGAAATTGCTCGGGGCCGCTGATACGGCGGAGGGCGCGGTTCGCCGGGTCGATGCGGAACACGTGCGCGTTCGTTTTTTGCGCGGACGTGAAATAAATTCCGTCGGGTCCCCAGTCGATCAGATTGGGGTCCTCGTCGAAGGCCTCGGTGAGCAGGCGCGGCGTGCCGCCGTCGGCTGGAATCACGGCGATGCGCCGGTTAGCGTAAAAATAAAACGGGTTACCGCCGGAGGTCACGTAGGCAATCTGTTTGCCGTCGGGCGACCACTTGGGGCTGGAGTTGGGGCCGCCGGCATCGAGCAGTTTGCGGACGTGGCGGTCGGCCAGATCCAGCAGGTAAAGCTGCTCGGTCTCGCCCGAGCTCAGGTCGGGATCGCGGCCCGCGCTGAAGGCGATGCGCCTGCCGTCGGGCGACCAGGAGAAGGCTCCCACACTGAACTGGTCGCCCGTGGTGAGGGCCTCCGGCTTCGGCAGCTTCTTCGCGTCGGCGGGAATGTCCGCCGGGACCTTGACCAGCCACAGGTGGTTCATAATGTAATCGCCGCTGACGATCTCGAAATCGCCGTATTTGTCTTTGCGATCCTTCCTGGCCTTGGCATCCGGGCCAGAGGCGGAGAAAGCCAGCGAGCTTCCATCGGGAGACCATGCGAGCGCGCCCACGCCATTCTCTTCCGCGGTCAATTGAACCGCTTCGCCGCCGTTCGGCGCAATCAGGTAGATCTGCCGCTTGCCGTCCCGGTCCGAGGTAAACGCAATGCGCCGCGAATCGGGCGACCACTGCGGGCCGCTGCTGGATTTCTTGCCGCTAGTTAGCTGGTAGCGCTCGCCGGTGGCGGTGACCGCGACCCAGATCTGCTGGTAGAAATCGTTCTCTTCCCAGTTGGCCTGCTGCACCGAATAGGCGACGTAGCGGCCGTCGGGCGAGATCTGCGCATTGCCGACAGACTTCATGCTCAGCGCTTGATCGATGGTGGGGGTATCGGCGGCGGCGAGTGCGCCGGCGCAGAAAAGCATTGCGGCAAATGCTGTGCGGAACATGCGGGTATTATAGCCCCTACTTCTCGTAGAGATCCCTGAATTGCTGGAGTTCAGCCATCGGAATATCGGAGGCGGCCCAATATGTCATCGACGCATCCGTCCAGTGGAGAAGATTGTAGCCGTTTCGCGAGAAGGAGCCTTCGTTAACCGGCGGCGCGCTGGAAGGCCAGGTAAAAAGATTGATGACATGCTGGCGGCGGTGGTAAACCAGGGCGGCCACGTTTCTGTCCGTCAGGTATTCGATCCGCCCGCCGATCAGCGGAAACCCTTGGGCAGCGAAGTCCTTCACTTGGGGCGAAAAGTCGAGCTTGCCGTTGAACCATGGCTTCACGGTGTGGCGATCGGAAGAAGGCACATCCAGCAGGTGAGTTCCGATCAATGAGCGGATATGATCGGAGAGGATGTTCTGCGCCACCAGGTCGTTCTCCGCGGTTCGAGGTTGGGCCCGGCGAACGTTCCACGAAACCGATATTGCGAGAAGAATAGAAGCGGCGATTGCGAGCCAACGCCAGGGCGTATTTCGCCTCATCGCTGCCGATTCACTTGCCACCGCCCGCCGCAGCGCCTCGCGGACCGATTGCTGCAATGGGGCCGGTGCGGTGTAATAAGGGGCAATTGACCTGATGCTGGCTTTCTGTTCGCGGAATCGCGAATGCTCTTCGGAGCAGGCTGGGCAGTTCGCAAGGTGCTCTTCCACGGCGGCCCTGAGGCCGGGATCCAATTCTTCATCCATGTATGCTTCGATCAAATCGCGTGAACAGTTCATTTGCCCGACTCCATATTCCGCCCACTAACGCACTCCCCAAGACGCTTGCGCGCGCGCGAAAGCCTCGACATCACCGTGCCCGCGGGCAGGCCGGCCACTTCCGCAATTTGCCGGTATGACATCTCCTCTAAATCCCGCATGATCAGAACCTCGCGGAACTCATCCGGTAGCCTCTCAATGCAGTTTTGCAAGACGGTCCTGTTCGCGGCGTCCACCAGCGCTTCCTCCTGGTCCGGAAGGTGCGCCGGCGGCGTATGGGCGGCTTCATCGAAAACAACCGTCGTCAGATTCCGCTTTTCGCGGCGGAGCCAGGTGAAGCAAGTATTGCGCACCACCTCAAGCAGCCAGGCCTTCCCGTCTCCGCCTTGGTAGCCGTCAAAGAATCGAAAGGCGCGCAGGTAGGCTTCCTGGACCACGTCCTGCGCATCGTGCTCATTCCGGGTCAGCCACCGCGCCAGGTTATAAGCCGCATTCAGGTGAGGAAGGACGATCTCCTCAAAAAGCCGGAGTCTGGACTCGGGGTTGATTTCGGAGTGGTTCACAACGAAGGCGTCTGATTCAATCATACGACCGGCGACGGCCGGATCGTTTGCTGCCATACCTTATTGACTGGCGGATGGCGGTGAATATTCCCGGTTGACTGGCGTTTCAACAGAATGTTACTCTAATCTCCTTAAAGACTCTCGACGACCCTCCTTATAAATCATGGATGCCACGTTGCACGCCTTAGGCGGAATTCTGCTCCGAGCGGTGCCTACGTTCCTGCTCGTCGTCTTCCTGAATTTCTACTTGAAAATCGTCTTTTTCAAGCCATTGGAGAAGGTGCTGGACCAGCGTTACCAGGCCACTGAGGGCGCGCGCAAACTGGCCGCCGAGAGCCTGGCACGGGCCGCAGCCAAGACGGCGGAATACCAGGCCGCCATGCGCGCGGCCAGGAACGAAATCTACCAGTCGCAGGAGCGGTTGCATAACCAATTGCAGGAACAGGAGGGGGCCGCTCTTCTCGCCGCGCGCCAACGCGTGGAAGCCGCCGTTCAGGAGGCCAAAGCCGATTTGGCAAAGGACGTTGGATCGGCCAAGGCCGGTCTCGCCGCCGATAGCGATATCCTGGCGGACCAGATTGCCGAATCCATCCTGCGCCGGAGGGCGGCATGAAGCGCTCTCTCCGCGTCCTGTTGATTCTGTGTTTCGCGGCTTTGGTTCCGGGGGCATTCGCTCAGGAACCCGAAAAGCCGTCCGGGAAGCCCGAAAGCTTTGCCGAAAGACATGAGCTTGAATTAAAGTGGGCCAACTTTCTGATTCTCGCGGGGGCGTTGGGATATCTGATAGGTAAGCATGGCGGGCCATTCTTCGCGGAGCGGTCCGGCAGCATCCGCAAAGACATGGTGGAATCCCAGCAGCAGCGCGAAACGGCCGAAGCCCAGGCGGCGGACGTCGATCGGCGGCTGGCCAATCTGGAAAAAGAGATTGCCGCTCTCCGTGGCGAATCGCAGGCTGAGGAGCAGGCGGAGAACCAGCGTATGGCTCAACACACCGCGGTCGAAATCGCCAAGATTCAAGCCCACGCCGAACGGGAAATTGCGTCGGCCGGCAAAGCCGCGCGAATGGAATTGAAACGGTACTCCGCACAACTGGCGGTGGAGCTTGCGGAAGGGAAAATCCGCGCCCGCATGACGCCTCAGACGCAAGACGCTCTGGTGCGGGGCTTTGTGCGCGACCTGAAATGACGCTCTCCGCCGTAGCCACGCGATACGCTCGCGCCCTTGCCGATGTCGTCACCGCCGGCGCCTCCGCCCTGCGTCCCGAGGCGGCCGTCTCCGAGCTGCGCGCGTTTGAGGCGGCTCTGCAATCGTCCGCCGAACTGCGCAACGCCCTGATCTCGCCCTCCGTGCCGGCCAGCCGCAAGCGCGCGGTCGTGGCGCGCATCGCGGAGATGTTGCAGCTCTCGCGGATTTCACAAAATCTTCTGTTCGTTCTGATCGACCATCGCCGCATCGCTTCGCTTTCCGCTGTCGTCCACAGCTTTGAGCTGATCGTGGATGAGCGACTGGGGTTCGCCCGCGCGGAAGTGGCTTCGGCGCGCGAGCTGACCGAAGAGCAGCGCGCCGCGCTGAACCAGGAATTGGAGCGGCTCACCGGCAAGCGCATCCGGATGCGGTTTGCAGTGGATGAATCGCTCATCGGCGGAGTGGTGGCCAGAATTGGCTCCACCGTGTATGACGGCTCGGTGCGCGGGCAGTTGTCATCCATGGGGCGCCGCCTGAGCACTGAAAGCTAATGTGGGGTAGGCCTCCTGGCCTGCCAGATTAAACGGGAAGGAATTATGGCGCAAATTCGAGCGGACGAGATTACCAAGATTCTTCGCCAGGAGATCGAGAACTACGGAGGGGCGATCGACGTGTCCGAAACCGGGTCGGTGATCTCCGTGGGCGACGGCATCGCGCGAATCCATGGCCTGGAGAAGGTGATGGCGGGCGAGTTGATTCAATTCCCGCACGACGTGGCCGGCATCGCCATGAACCTGGAAGAAGACCAGGTGGGCTCCGTGCTGCTGGGCGATTTCGCCGAGATCAAAGAGGGCGACGAAGTGCGCCGCACCCGCCGCATCATGTCGGTTCCGGTGGGCGAAGCGCTCATCGGCCGCGTGGTCAACGCGCTCGGCGTGCCCATCGATGGCAAGGGTCCCATCGCCACCACGGAGTTCAGCCCCATTGAGCGCCTGGCCCCTGGCGTGGTGGCGCGGCAGCCGGTGAAAGAGCCGATGCAGACGGGTATCAAGGCCGTGGACGCCATGATCCCGATCGGCCGCGGGCAGCGCGAGCTGATCATCGGCGACCGGCAGACGGGCAAGACCGCCATTGCGCTCGACGCCATCATCAATCAAAAGGGCGGCGACATGATCTGCATTTATGTCGCCATCGGCCAGAAGCGCTCCACGGTGGCGCAGGTGGTGAAGACGCTCGAAGACCACGGCGCCATGGAATATACCATCGTCGTTTCGGCCTCGGCGTCGGACCCGGCTCCCATGCAATACCTTGCGCCATTCGCGGGAACGGCCATGGGCGAGTACTTCCGCGACACCAAGCGGCACGCCCTCTGCATTTATGACGACCTTTCCAAGCACGCCGCCGCCTACCGTGAGATTTCGCTGCTGCTGCGCCGCCCGCCGGGGCGCGAGGCCTTTCCGGGCGACGTGTTCTACCTGCACAGCCGTTTGCTGGAGCGCGCCGCCAAGCTGAACAACGAACTGGGCGCCGGTTCGCTCACTGCCCTGCCCTTCATTGAAACGCAGGCGGGCGACATTTCGGCATACATCCCGACCAACGTGATTTCCATCACCGATGGCCAGATCTTCCTCGAAGCCGACCTCTTCAACTCCAACCAGCGCCCCGCCATTAACGTCGGTATCTCGGTGAGCCGCGTGGGCGGTAACGCGCAGACCAAAGCCATGAAGTCGATCGCCGGCAGCATGCGCCTGGACCTGGCTCAATACCGCGAGCTGGCGGCCTTTGCCCAGTTCGGCAGCGACCTGGACAAGTCTTCGCAGGCCCAGTTAAACCGCGGCAAGCACCTGGTGGAGATTCTCAAGCAGGGCCAATACCAGCCGCTGCCGGTGGAGAAGCAGATCGTCATCATCTTCGCCGGCACTCAGGGTTACCTCGACGATCTCCCGGTGGAGCGGTGCCGCAAGTTTGAAGAGGATCTGTACCGGTTCATCGACAACGCGCACCGCGACGTATTTGAGGAGATCCGCACCAGGAAGGTTCTAGACGACCCGCTGCGCGCCAAATTGAAAGCGGCGATCGAAGAATTCAAGGCCCGTTTTGTAGAGGAGCAACCAGCGGTACCGCCCCATGCCTAGCCTGATCGACATCCGCCGGCGCATCCGCTCGGTCAAGAACACGCAGCAGATTACCAAGGCCATGAAGATGGTTTCCGCGGCCAAACTGCGGCGTGCGCAGGATCGGGTGATTGCGTCTCGCCCTTACGCGGCGCTGCTGCGCAAGGTACTCGGTAACGTGGCCGCGGCCGTGGCGGCGGACGAACAGGAGAACCCGAATCCGCTGCTTGCCCGGCGCGAGGAACAGCGCGTTCTGCTGGTTGTGATTACCGGCGACAAGGGCCTGGCGGGCGCGTTCAATACCAACATCATCAAAGGCGCGCAGCGCTTTTTTGCGGAGCGCAGCGGGGCGTCCGTCACGCTGGAGCTGATCGGCCGCAAGGGGCGCGATTTCTTCCGCAAGCGCGAGGCCAAAATTTCAGGCGACCAGATTGGCCTCGCAGCCAAGCCGGCATACGACGATACGGCCGCCATTGCGCGCAAGGTCATGGAGATGTTTCGCAATGAAGAGATCGATGCGGTCTACGTTGTCTACAACGAATTCAAGAGCGTGATGACGCAGCGGCTGACGGTTTCGCGCGTCCTGCCGGCGGAGTTGCCGGAGCTGGCTAACCCGGTAGACTACATCTTCGAAGAGTCTCCCGCCGAAATGCTGAACGATCTGCTGCCCAGGTACGTGGAAGTGGAATTCTACCGGGCGCTGGTGGAATCGGCCGCCGCCGAACATGCCGCGCGCATGACCGCCATGGACGCGGCCACATCGAATGCGGCCGACATGATCGAGAGGTTGACCTTGTATATGAATCGCGTGCGCCAGGCCAGCATCACCAAGGAAATCATCGAAGTGGTGTCGGGCGCGGCAGCTGCAGAGTAAGGATATTATGGCAACGACAACGGCATTGGTAGTGGGTAAGGTGATCCAGGTGTCCGGACCGGCCGTGGACTGCGAGTTTCCCGAGGGGCAGATTCCGCTGGTCTACACCGCGATCCGCGTGATCAGCGAAGGATTCGACGTGCCTCAGCCCATCGACATCATCTGCGAAGTGCAGCAGCATATCGGCGAAGGCCGCGTGCGCACCGTCGCTCTGCAGCCCACCGAGGGGCTGGTGCGCGGCATGCAGGCCATCAGCCTGGGCCGTCCCGTGCAAGTGCCGGTGGGCCCGGAGACGCTGGGCCGCGTGCTCAACGTGATTGGCGATCCGGTGGACGGCATGGGGCCGGTGAATGCCAAGCTGCACTACCCCATTCACCGGCCCGCGCCGTCGTTCGAAGATCAATCCACGCGCCTGGAGATGTTCGAGACCGGCATCAAGGTCATCGATCTCCTGGAGCCCTATCTCCGCGGCGGCAAGATCGGGCTGTTCGGCGGCGCGGGCGTCGGCAAGACCGTCATCATCATGGAGCTGATCAACAATATCGCCATGAAGCACGGCGGTGTTTCGGTTTTCGCCGGCGTAGGCGAGCGCACGCGCGAAGGCAATGACCTGTGGCTTGAAATGCAGGAGTCGGGCGTTATCGATCCGCACGACTTCACCAAATCCAAGTGCGCGTTGATCTACGGCCAGATGACCGAGCCGCCCGGCGCCCGCCTGCGCGTGGGTCTCACCGGCCTGACCGTGGCCGAGTATTTCCGCGACGAAGAAAAGCAGGACGTGCTGCTGTTCATCGATAATATTTTCCGCTTCACGCAGGCCGGTTCGGAAGTGTCGGCGCTGCTCGGCCGCATGCCTTCGGCGGTGGGATACCAGCCCAACCTGGCAACCGAAATGGGCGAATTGCAGGAGCGCATTACGTCCACCAAGAACGGCTCCATCACTTCGGTGCAGGCCATCTACGTGCCGGCCGACGACTATACGGACCCGGCCCCCGCCACCGCCTTCGCGCACCTGGACGCCACCACCAACCTGTCGCGCGATATCGCCGCGCTGGGCATTTACCCCGCGGTCGATCCGCTGGCTTCCACCTCGCGCATTCTGGACCCGCTCATCATCGGCCAGGAGCACTACGACACCGCCCAACAGGTTAAGGGAACGCTGCAGCGCTACAAAGACCTGCAGGACATCATCGCCATTCTCGGTATCGACGAACTGTCGGACGAAGATAAACTGACCGTGTCGCGCGCCCGCAAGGTCCAGAGGTTCTTCTCGCAACCGTTCCATGTTGCCGAGCAGTTCACCGGTTTCAAAGGCAAGTACGTGAAGCTGGCCGACACCATCCGCGGCTTCCGCGAAATTGTCGATGGCAAGCACGACAACCTGCCCGAGCAGGCATTCTACATGCAAGGGACCATTGAGGAAGTGCTGGAAAAAGCCGAAGCCCTCAACAAGGCCTGACGATGGCGGACTCGCTCGAACTCGAAATCGCGACGCCCGAACGCCAGTTGGTGCGCGAACAAGTGACCGAGGTGCAGATCCCCGGCAAGGAAGGCTACATGGGGATTCTGCCCGGCCACGCGCCCCTTCTCGGCCTGCTGGGAATAGGCACGCTGAGCTATGTGGTTGGCGGACGGAAGCGGTATATGTCGGTGCACGGCGGCTTCCTTGAGGTGCTGGAAGACCACGTGCGCGTGCTGGCGGACCTGGCCGAGCGCGCCGAAGAGATCGACATCGAACGCGCGCGAAAAGCCCTCCAGCGCTCCCAGGAGGAGTCCATGAATCCTGCGCTGGGCGTGGAACCGGCAGCGGCGTTGGCCGCTGTCCTGCGCGCGCAGGCGCGCCTGGCGGCCGCCGAACAGAAGTAGGGTAGGCCTCCTGGCCTGCCCGCTCTAATCTAAGCGCTGAAGGTGCACCCCGTCTACGCCCGCTTTTAAAAGCGGCGCGGGCAAGGGGTATAGAGGGGTTATCTTACGGTATAGAGCGCTTGCGATACTGAAAACATGAGTGATCTGTTTACCCCGCTCGCCATTCGCGAGGTCGCCTTCCGCAACCGGATCGCAGTTTCGCCCATGTGCCAGTACTCCGCCAGCGACGGATTCGCCAATGACTGGCACCTGGTTCATCTGGGCAGCCGTGCCGTGGGCGGCGCCGGACTGGTGATGATGGAGGCTACGGCCGTCGAAGCCCGCGGGCGGATCTCGCCGCAAGACACCGGCATCTGGAAGGATGACCACATCGCGTTTCTCTTGCGTATCGCTTCCTTCGTGAAGCAGCAGGGAGCTGTGGCCGGGATTCAACTGGCGCACGCCGGCCGCAAGGCCAGTGTGCGGCCGCCGTGGGAAGGCGGCGGCGCCATCTCACCGGACTCGGGCGGCTGGCAAACCGTCGCGCCCAGCGCCATACCGTTCCGTCCCGAAGATCCCGCGCCCGCGGAGTTGTCGAAGCCCGAAATCCATTCGCTGGTCGATGCCTTCCGCGCCGCCGCGGTCCGCGCGCTGCAAGCTGGCTTTCAGGTGGTGGAGATCCACGGCGCGCACGGCTACCTGATCCACCAGTTCCTTTCGCCGCTAAGCAATCGCCGCGACGATGAATATGGCGGCGCATTCGACAACCGCATCCGGTTCGCGCTCGAAGTGTCCCAAGCCGTGCGAGCCGTGTGGCCGCCGCACCTGCCCTTATTTCTGCGGATCTCCGCCACCGATTGGATGGAAGGCGGCTGGACCCCCGATGACTCGGTGGAACTGGCGCGCCGCGTGAAGCCGCTGGGCGTGGATCTGGTCGATTGTTCTTCCGGCGGTTCCTCCCCGCTGGCAAAAATTCCGCTCGCGCCCGGCTATCAGGTTCCCTTCGCCGAGCGCATCCGCCGCGAAACGGGCCTCCTCACCGGAGCCGTCGGTCTCATCACCACACCCGCGCAGGCCGACGAAATCATCCGCTCCGGAAAAGCCGACATGGTGTTGCTGGCCCGCGAATTCCTGCGCGATCCCTGCTTCCCGCTCCGTGCCGCCCAGGCGCTCGGCCGAAAGTTGAACCCGCCCGTGCAGTATGGGCGTGCCTGGTGACCCTCCTCCGGAAAACTAAAAAGGCGGCGTTCCCCTCCCAGGGACGCCGCCTGAATCTGTGGCACCGGCGCACATGCCGGATACTCAACGCTACTAGGTGGTCCCGCGCTTGGCGGTCACTTCAGTGGTCTGGGGCGAGCCATCGCGGCCCGGACGAACGATCTTCAATTTCATCTCATCGCCCGCAACGACCCCCGTATATTCGATGGTTACGTCGTTGCCACCCATCGACATCGAGGTCTTGAAGGAGACGTTATTGCCATCCACCTTGCCATCCTTGATCGACGCCACCATGGGTTCGCCGCCGCCACGTCCCGGACGGCTCGTGCTGCCGCTCAGCGTCGTGCCATCGGCCTTCAACATCAGCGTGACTTGAGTGGGGTTGCCACCCTGTCTGCCGGCTTGTTCATATACCCACTTGCCGTCCACACCCGCAGCCATCAGCGCGAATGATGCGGCAAGCGCAATCGTAACTACAAAAAGCAGCTTCTTGGTCATAGTGCTGATTTAGGCGTCACTCAAACGCCGGATGTTACCCGCCCTTGGGTGGCGCGGCGGCCCTTTCTTTCCCTTGAGGGTGCGGCAAGTTGCCGCCGTAGGTCCAATCGGGATGTCAATCCCATTGATTATCAGGGACTTGCTGCCGGTATCCGGCGTGCCCCCTCCTCGGTTATGCTCCTGGGTACCTGATCTGTTTGGTACGCTTGCGCCCAGAGTAAGCTGATAAGGTACCGGATGCGGACGACGAAAGGCAATGGCGGTGGCAAGATCGCGTGGACCAAGATCGCGCAGACCCTCGTCATCATCGCCGTCTCCGCGTCGCTCGGGATTGTCGTGGACTGGCGAGCCTCCGGCGTCGGCCGCTATACGCGGGATTGGCTGATGCGCGCCCGCGGACCGCTTCCCGCGCCCGACGATATCGCCATCGTCGCCATCGATGAAGCCAGCATAGCCCGCTTCGGACGCTTCCCCTGGTCGCGGCAGGTCATCGCGCGCACCATCGACTCTCTGGCCGCCGCGCATCCGAAAGTCATCGCGCTCGATGTGCTCTTCACGGACCCCACCACCCAGGAAGACGATGACGGGCTGGCCCGCTCCATCGGCCACGCCGGCAACGTTGTGGTGGCCGCCGAACTTACCGATTCCCCCGTGCATGGCGGCCCTTCGCGCTGGCTTCTTCCGCTGCCCGCCCTGGTCCGCGCCGCTGCCGGTGTGGGCCACGTCAACGTGCAGACCGAGCTCGAAGGCGTGGCCCGCCAGATCGCCGTGCAAGCCGCCGATGACACCGGTCAAACCATTCGCGCCATGCCGGTGGAAGCCGTGCGCGTGGGCGACGGCACAACCGAGGAAGGCGTGACCGATACGCCGAAGGCACTGCTGGCCGGTTCGCGCGTCATTCCCGTGGATGTCTCCGCGCCGGCCGTGATCGTCGCCCAACAGCCGCATAGCGCGGCCGCCAGAGTTCTGCGCGACGGGCGCATGACCATCGATTATATCGGCCCCGCCGGATCGTTCGCCGCCGGCACTTACAGCCTGTCGGATGTCGTCGCCGGCCGCATCCCCACGGAGAAACTTCGCGGCAAGTACGTGCTCATCGGCGCCACGGCGGCTTCGCTCGGCGACCATGTGGCGTCGCCTTTCGTGCGCTATACCGATGAGCGCGCTGACCAGCACGGAGCGCTGATGCCCGGCGTGGAAGTCCTGGCCAATGCGCTGAATACCATTCTGCGGTCGCGCTTCTATTCGGACACATCGGATTCCGCCGGGCTGCTATGGGCGGCCATCGCCGCTGCTCTCACGCTGGTGCTGCTCGATGCCGCGCAGGGTGGCCATGAGCTGCTGAAGGAGGTTGCCGTCCTGGCGAGTGTGGCCGCGGCTGTGTTGCTGGCCGGCTATATTGCGTTCCTGAAATTTCTGGTCTTTCCGCCGCTGGCGCCCGCGCTGGTGGCGCTCTCGGTGGCGGGCATTCTGGGCCTGCTGCGCCGTTCGCTCAACGCCAGCGCGCGCCTGGATGCCAACATCGCCGAACTGGCCTACTCGGGCGACCTCCTGGCCCCCGCCGGCGCAGGCATCGCCGGCCCGTATCATCATTGGGTAGAGGGTGGCCCGGTATCGCTGGCGCGCGGCTGGCTGCCCAAGGGCCTGGAGTGGAAGGCCCGCACCCTCAGTGAGCTGAATGCCCGTCTTCTCGAACGCGCCCGCTTCGTGGATTTCGCCCTGCGATCCGTGGAAGACGCCCTCATCATGGCCGCGCCCGATGGCGCCATCACTTTCGCCAACCGCAGCGCCGGAGCCATTCTGGGCTCTACCGGCCGCGGGTTGGTGGGCCAGAACCTGGTGCAGCGGCTGGCGGGGCTGGTGGACGCCGGCATGATCGCGCGCCTCGTGGAAGACCGCGGCACGATCGAGCGCGAAATCACCGTCAACGTCTCTATGAATGGCGTGCGCCCGCAACAGTTCACTCTTCGCATGGCCGCCGTTTCCCAGGGCGACAATGGCAATGGTCCGGTGCTCGGAATCGTGGTCTCTCTCTCCGATATCACGCGCCAGCACGATTTGCAGCAGACCAAGAACGACGTGATATCGCTGGTCTCTCACGAAATGCGCACGCCCCTCACGGCCATTCAGGGTATGACCGAGCTGCTGGCTCAGTACGATGTCGATCCCGAGCGTAGCCGCGAAATGCACCTTGCTATCAACGATGAG
>Ga0105857_1000528_pt1 | contig 14015 bp, 15 predicted proteins | sample OrgsoiDNA_201061_FD_89682 | JGI IMG/M metagenome (GOLD analysis project Ga0105857, IMG submission 89682) | Permafrost soil microbial communities from the Arctic, to analyse light accelerated degradation of dissolved organic matter (DOM) -... | ecosystem: Environmental > Terrestrial > Soil >...
ACCAGATGGAGTACCCCATGATGGTTAATGATAACCCGCTGGAGAAAACCGATGATGCGATAGAGCTGACCGACCACGAGATATTCCATACCATGTTCCCGTTTTATATGGGCATAAACGAAACCAAATACGGCTGGATGTACGAAGGCTGGGCAACCATTAGTGAGTGGACGCTAATCAGCCTTATTGACCCTAAAGTTGTTGATGTGGATGGTATAGCCAGTTATGAAAACATTGCCGGCAGAGAGGAGGATTTGCCTATTATGAGCTTATCCACACAACAAACAACGCCAAGCTATATTGCAAACTCGTACCCCAAACCGGGGCTGGGCTATCTATATGTGCGCGATATGTTAGGCGACGCCCTATTTACCAAAGCCCTGCATTATTATATTGAACAATGGCACGGTAAGCACCCTATGCCCTACGATTTTTTTAACTGTATGAATACCGGATCGGGAATGAATTTGAACTGGTTTTGGAAAAACTGGTTTATAGATCGTGGCGCGCCCGACCAGGCCCTTACTAAAGTTGTGCAGAAAACCCATAAGGAATACATGGCCGTTATTACCAATATCGGCACCAAAATGGTACCGGTTGATTTAACCGTTTACTATCAGGATGGCACAACCAAATTGCTGCATAGGGATATATCCTGCTGGAGAAATGGCAATAAGGAGATAGCGATTACCTTTATTGCAGATAAGCCGATGGTAAAAATAGTTTTGGGCGGGATATACGACCCGGATGTAAACAAGGCGGATAATGTTTGGGAGATAAAGAAATAGTTTAGGCTTTTTCGCCAACCTTTTCGCCTATCTTAACCAGCACCTCGATGTTTTTACCCGACTGCCCGATAATATCCGCGTCGGGTGTGATGGCGCCTTTTTTAAACAGCTGGATCACTGTGGAGCCGCCAAACTCAAACCAGCCTTTTTCTTCGCCGCGTTTAAATGTGTAGGCGCCATAATGGCACTGCACCACCTTGCCTACAAATAAGGCACCAACTTCGATATGCACCACCTTACCAAAGTTTTCGGTGTGCAAAACGGTTAGTTCGCGATAGTTTTTGGCCATTACCGATTTGGTTTCGGCCAGGGCGATGCGGTTTACAGAATGCAGTATGCCTTTAATTTTATGTACTTTATCCTGGCGGCCGTTATCGATATAACCGTAGCGGTGATAATCTGATGGGGCCAGGCGATATACAAAGCACCAGCCATCGGCAAACTCTTTAGCTAAAGCTGCATCTTTCACCAGGTCATTCAGCTGATACCAGTAACCTTTCACGGGTACCTGGTCAACCTTGTTGAGATCCCAAATGATCAACCGCGAATCGGCGGGCGAGATAAGATGTTCAGGGGTTTGATCGATAGGCCTTGCTTCGGGCTTTAACTCACGAATAAAAAAATCGTTAAAACTTACGAACGAGCTGATGGGGCGTTTGATCTCGCTCACATCGATATCGTAGTGTTTGATGAATTTAGGTATCTGTTTAAGGCTTTTTTTGCCTTTCATCACCCTGCCGTAAGCGGTTGATACAAAACGCCTTTTCAGCACCAGATTAGTCAACAGTTTACCGGCGAGGGTTTTATACAGAAATATCAGGCCATCTACTTTAAAAGCATTTTCTTCGATGGTTTTTTTTGTTTTTCGATCGTAGATGTAAACTGGCATTACGGCAATAATATTTTTATGATTTTAATTGAGCCAAAACCGTTTGGCCGCCTTTTACCGCATCATTAACCTCTACACTGATTGGCGTGCCGGCCGGCAGAAACACCTCAACATTTGCGCCACCCATGGCAAAACCCAATTGACTGCCCTGCGCAATGGCGTCGCCTTGCTTAGCGTAGGTAACTACGTGTTTTGAATAACCGGGTAATTGCCGATACAACACTGTTGTGCCGGAGTTGCTTTCGATAGCCACGGTGGCATGTCCGTTATTCTGCGCGTATTTTACGGTTCCACTTATTGGGCTACGGTTTACCCGAACATCGGTTGGCGAAATGGCTATTGATAATTTGGTATAGCGACCTTTAGAAAATTCGTTTTCATCAACCTCGTTAATGGCGGTTACAATGCCATCTGCCGGACTTAAAACAGCTTTATCATTTGCAGCAATTTCAACAGCCGGGTTACGGAAGAACCAAATTGTGGCGGCAAAAAACACGATCGACAGAATATAAATTATCCATTTAAACGCGTGTGCCTGCGGTGCATAAAATTGTAAGAAAGCATTAAGCAGGAAGATCAACAGAATGCAGATCGCTATATTGGTGTAACCCTCTTTATGAATGGTCATAGGATGTTGATGGCTGGTTCGAAGTTAATTAATAATCCAAAAATACTAATTTGTAATCAAGTACAGGTAGGCGAATACCAGCGGTGCCGAAAGAAATAAACCATCGAACCTATCGAGTAAGCCACCATGGCCGGGCAACAGGCTGCCAGAGTCTTTAGTGTTAAGGCTGCGCTTCAGCATCGATTCTACCAGATCGCCCATGGTACCGAAACAGCCGATTAATACGGCCATGCCTTTCCATTCAAAACTTGTTATGTCTTTTAAATAGTAGGCAATAATGCCCGATACGAAAACGGCAAATAAAACACCGCCTACAAAGCCTTCCCAGGTTTTTTGCGGCGAATGCCTTTCAAAAAGCTTGGTGCGGCCCAACCAGCGGCCAACAACATAAGCACCGGTATCGTTGCTCCATAAAAGCAGCATAAATGCCAACGGGAAGTGATAGCTGTAGCTACCGGTCATAAACGCCAGGCCGAAGAAAAAACAAAAAGGCGCTATCGCGTAAGCTAAACCTACAATAGTAAATGCGATATTGGTAAACGGGTGTTCGGACTTTTTATATAACTCGGATATAAAAATGCTGCCTACAACGGGCACAATGATGAGCAGGAACTTTGAATCGATATTTAAGGCATAATGCAGGCCGATGCCCGCAAAAATGCTTACACCGCCTATTAAACCTATGATAAGGTTGGGGTTAACATCGCTGCTTTTAACCATTTTATAAAACTCGTTAAGGCATAAAAGGCTTAATAAAGCAAAAAAAGAGGTGAAAATCCATAATCCGCTTAGCAGCGAAGCGAGCATAATGATTATAAAAAAGAGGCCTGTTATGGCGCGTGTCTTCATAAAAAGTTACGTTTGGTTCAGGATGATAATTTCAATGGCTCTACTAAAATCTTCCTGATGTATGTATACATCAATATTGCCAAAATTGCGGTGCGATGAATCTTGTTTGTTAATTAATACGCTGGTAATATGATTTTCAATAAGCATTTGCTTCACAATTTCTGACTGATAGTAGTTTGTAGAAGTAAATATCCTGATCCAATCTTTTTCCATTACACCGGCAACGCTTTTTTGGATTGTGCAATATTACGATAAACAATCAGCAAAAACACAGTTAATGCCAAGCTAAACGCATAAGCAAAGTAATTAAAAACGTGCTGATCGTCGGGATTTAGTTTGATGACCTTTTGCTGAAAAAGATAGGTAACTACTACTGCAGTGCCGTTATTGATAAAATGTGCCCAAACGCTGGTCCAGATGCTGCCGCTCCAGGACACAAAATAACCAAAAAACACCCCCAGCATTAAACGGGGTAAAAAGCCAAAAAACTGCATGTGGAACGCACTGAACAGGATAGCAGCTATCCAGATACCCCAATGTTTGTTTTTTGTCCAACGGGTAAAAATGGTTTGTACGCAGCCGCGGAACAGAAATTCTTCGGCTATGGCGGTCAATAAACCGATGACCAGCAGATCGAACAGCATTGCGCCTATGCTTTTCATCTGCAACAGCAATTGTGTTTCTTTAGCGGCCTGGTCTTCACTGCGGCGCATCCAATCGTAAACACCTTGTAAAAAATGCGGAAACACCATTTTTTGATTGATGTTAACCAGCCACTCCATTAACGGCGATGAGAAAAACATAATCACCAGAACCAGCAGAAATAGTAACGGAGACGCTTTAGCGGTAGCTTTTAAATAATCTTCGGTTTCTTTTACAACAAAACGTGCAAAAATAAGCGGCCCTACAAATAAGGGAATAGTGGTACTGGTTATCTGCAATATCCAAAGTGAATTGATAACACCGGGGTAGGTGGTGTCGAAAGTGGTCACATGGCTTATGGTTTGCAGGCCATAAATTGGCAGTACTATAAGGATACCTATTAGTACACCAACAAACATTAGCCCCAGTGTTATGCCGGCAAGTATTAAAAATTGTAGGGTTGGATGGATGGTACTTACCGGTTTTTCTTTCATGTGGGTTAATATTTGTACTTTTGCAGCGTTTAAAGATAGTCATGTCTGTTCAAATTGGAAACATAGATTTAGGGAATTTTCCGCTGCTGCTTGCGCCGATGGAGGATGTGAGTGATCCGCCGTTCCGTTATGTGTGCAAACAAAACGGTGCAGATATGATGTATACCGAGTTTATATCGTCGGAAGGCCTGATCCGTGATGCCGCAAAAAGTCGCGCCAAGCTCGATATATTTGAGTATGAGCGCCCTATAGGCATCCAGATATTTGGCAGCGATATTAACAGTATGCGCACCGCTACCGAGATTGCTACGCTTGCCGGGCCCGATCTGATGGATATTAATTACGGCTGCCCGGTAAAAAATGTAGCCTGCCGCGGCGCCGGTGCCAGCCTTTTGCAGGATATTGACAAAATGGTGGCCATGACCAAAGCCGTTGTTGAAGCCACCCACCTGCCCGTAACGGTTAAAACCCGCCTGGGTTGGGATGACAATACAAAAAATGTTTATGAGGTTGCCGAGCGCCTGCAGGATGTTGGCATAAAAGCCCTCACCATACATGGCCGTACCCGCGCGCAAATGTACAAGGGCGTTGCTGACTGGGCTTTAATAAGCGAGATCAAGAAAAACCCGAGGATAAAAATACCCATTTTCGGCAACGGGGATATCGACTCGCCCGAAAAGGCTGCCAACTGGCGCATGGAATACGGCGTAGATGGCATGATGATAGGCCGGGCTGCCATTGGTAACCCCTGGATATTCCGTGAGATAAAACATTTTTTTGCTACCGGCGAGCATATGGAAAAACCCACCATTGCCGAACGGGTTGATAATTGCCGCATCCATTTGGAAAAATCCATCGAGTGGAAAGGCCCTAAAACCGGCATTTTTGAAATGCGCAGGCACTATTCTAACTACTTTAAGGGTTTAGATAATTTCAAAGAATTTAGGATGAAGCTGGTTTCGACCGAGAACATCGCTGAATTATATGACCTTTTGCAGACCATTGGCGAAAAGTTTTCGATGGAGATGGCGTAGTTTTTGATTGCCAATACCTGTATTTAGTTAACGAAGAAATTTTTTATTGATTTATAACCATTTTGTTAGGTGGTTTATAAAGAAAATAGAATTTTTTTTATTTATGTTTGAATTGAAAGTTATACCATTATGGTTAATACAATTACAGAAGGAGTTAAGGTTTCGGTAGAAACCGTTTACCAGCCGGAATATTCAAACCCGGCAAACGATCATTTTATGTTTGCTTACAAGATCAATATTGAGAATGTAGGCAGCAATGCCGTGCAATTATTGCGCAGGCATTGGACGATATTTGACTCGAACGGCACCAAACGCGAAGTTGAAGGCGAAGGTGTTGTAGGTGTGCAGCCTGTGATTGAGCCGGGCCACTCGCACGAGTATGTATCGGGCTGTAACCTGAAGACCGATACCGGCAGCATGAAAGGCGAATACCAGATGTTGCGTTTGGTTGACAATAACTTGTTTGACGTTGCGATACCGGAATTTTATTTAATAGCGCCCTATAAGCTGAATTAAGCAATAACGATTTTATACAAAAGCCCTGTTGTGATAAGCGATGGGGCTTTTTTGTTTTTTGCATCAATCGGGATTGGGGCGTTTCCCTGTGGGCCGCGCTTTCTGCTCATACGCCTGCAGGCCTTAGCCACAAAGGCCGGTATCCGCTCCAATCGCTAACGCAAATTAACAATAAACTTGTGTTTGTGCGTAATTATGGCTATATTGTGTAGTTAAGCGCTAAGCTTAAAGCCGTAAGCAAGTGGCAAAAATGGCGCGAAAATTTCTTACAATTTCCCCCCTCCTTTAGTAGTAAGTAACAAGACTATAAAAGATTATACTTGATACCTGCGACTTGATACTATTACTTAAATACCGAAGAATACCGATGTATGCTTACACGCCGAACTGGCTTAAATGGTGGTCGAGGTGTTTCCAGAACATATTGTTCCATTCGGTAGCGCTTAAGGAGCCAAAAGAGTGCGATTCTTTTCCATCAAAATGTTCTTCACCCAGTTGCAGGGTTTGGTTGATATGGTCTATCAACCTGGTTTTCTCTTCTCCGAAGTTCTTGTCTTCTTTCATCAGGAAAGCCGGCGCGGTTGGGTTATTGTGCTTGTACGGAGTTTCGGATACGACCTTGTTCTTTACCAGTAATTTCAAAACCAATTTCATTAAGGCATTTGGCTTGGGATGTTTATCGGTGTAAGCCATTTCGTAACTTACGTTGCAATGTGCCAGCATTTGCCCAACGCTCATTTTGCCCCACAATGGCTGGGTTGACGGTGTTAGCTTGTTAATTCGCCCGACCAATTCGGCAACATCGGCCGGGTTAAATACACTTTCCATCGCGTTTGTTTATTGCTTGGTATACTTCACATTGAAGACACCATTAGTGATGTTTTTAGTTGCAGTGCCCGAAAAAGTACCGGCGACAAAGCTAAAAGTACCGGTTACGGTATCGCTTGTAAATGACGTAATGATAACCGATCCCGTGGCGCCGAACCAGGAATCGTTTGCTGTTGTGGTGGTATAAATACAAAGCGTATTATTGGCTGTTATAGGAAACGTGCCAACCGCTGGATTTTGAATTGTGATGCTAAGGCCTTCCGTGCTACTTACCGAACCGACCTGGCCGCTTATCTGTAAAAAGCCAAGCGATGCGGAATACACCCCTACCGTTAAAGCTGAAGTTTTGGCAACGCCATCAACATTAAAAGTTAACGTACCGCTACCTGTTGTTGTGCCGCCCGTGGTACTACCAGAGGCTCCGGTTGCATGTCCTGCTATTTTTTCGCAGGAGTTGAACAAAAGCATACTTGCTGCAAGTACAAATAAGATTAATCGGAATTTGATCATGAGTAAATGTTTTTCACGCTAAATATAAAGTATATTTTTCGATATTTAAATACCTCAGCGTGCTTACATCTTGGCGTACTTTAAATTGAATGCGCCATTGGTGATGGATTTAGTTGCATTGGTGGTGAAATTGGTACCGGTAAACTGGAATGTACCGGTAATGGTGTCGCTGCTTAAGGCGGTTATGGTTACAGTACCTGCGGTGGCTAAAAAAGTATCGGCATAAGCCGAAGTGGTATTATAACTTAAAATAGCGTTGTTGATCACCACATCAAAGGTGCCTACCTTAACGCTGTCAACCATCAGATTGATGCCTTCTGTTCCGGCTAACTGCCCGATTATTTGCAAGGTATTGGTACCGGTGTATATAGTAGCCACACTCAAATTAGATGATTTGCTAACGCCATCAACTTTAAGTGTAATATAATAATCACTACTTGGTGTTGGTACAGGGTCGACAGCTAAATGCCCGGGTGTTTTTTCGCAGGAGTTAAACAATACAAAACAAAACGCAAGAAAACAAAAAAGGGCACCGGCTTTTCTCATAAACTACATATACATTGATAAATATATATAATTTATGCAAATAGTTATTTATGGCTGTTTGTTAATTGCGTCGGTTAAATAGAAACGAAGCGTAATATAACAGCGTAGCCAGTGAACCCAGGGCGGCAACAACATAGGTCATGGCGGCCCACCAAAGTGCGTCTTTAGCCTGCTCATGTTCTTCGGTAGTTTTCATTACAGTATAGTTATTATTGAGCCAGGCCAAAGCACGGTTGCTGGCATCAAACTCAACCGGCAGGGTGATAAAACTAAACGCAGTAACTACCGCTAAAGCCGCAACGCCAATGGCCAATACAAAGGGGTTGTTGGTGAAAAGGAGCAGTAAGACGCCAATCATCAGTGTCCAGGTAGTCAGCGTCGATGCGGTATTGACAACCGGTACCATAAACGAGCGGAAGTTTAGCCAGGCATAAGCTTTGGCATGTTGCACGGCATGGCCACACTCGTGTGCGGCAATAGCTGCAGCAGCAACACTACGGCCGTAATATACATCGGGGCTCAGGTTTACGGTTTTGGTTTCGGGATTGTAATGGTCCGTTAGCTGACCATCAACCGATATCACCTGTACATCGTAGATCATGTTATCCTTGAGCATTTTTTCGGCAACCTCCTGGCCCGAAAAGCCGGATAACAAACCTATTTCGGAGTAGGTTTTAAATTTGCTCCTAAAACGGGCCTGTACAATAAAACTCACAATGGCAACGGCGATCATCAAAAACCAACCGGAATTATAGCCTATATATGCGGTAATGAACATTAAACTATTCATGATATTTGTTTTTATAGATATATTCAAAAAGTATTCCGATTATTATGAGTACTACACACCCTACAGCAATGGCGCATAATTATTCGTACTGGGAACAGACCGCATTTTTAAATGAGGCTGATGTGATCGTAATCGGCAGTGGTATTGTTGGCCTTAACGCGGCATTGCATTTAAAAAACCTGTCGCCTAAACTCAACGTGCTTGTTTTGGAACGTGGCTTTTTACCAAGCGGAGCAAGCACCAAAAACGCCGGTTTTGCCTGTTTCGGAACGGTTTCGGAGCAACTGGAATTGTTAAAACATGCGTCAGAAACTGAAGTTGTGCAGTTAGTTGATTACAAATACCACGGTTTAAAACGACTTCGCGAAAAGCTGGGCGACAAGAATATCGACTACCAGGAGCACGGAGGATACGAGCTTTTTATGGATGGCGAGATAAACCGGGCCAATGATTGCATAGGGCAGATCGATTACCTGAATAATTTACTTTCGCCTGTTATTGGGCGCACTGACATATATGCAGTTGCGGATGAAAAAATAGCAGACTTTGGCTTTGGCGGAGTTAGCAGGATGGTATACAATGCCTGCGAAGGACAGATTCACACCGGTAAAATGATGCGGGCCCTGCTGACGAAAGCTCAAAGCGAGGGTATATTGGTTTTGAATAATTGTGTGGTGAACAACATCAAAAACCAAAGCCAATCGATTGATGTAGTAACAGAGCAAGGTGTTTTTAAAACAAAGAAAGTGATCATCGCTACCAATGCTTTCGCGAAACAATTATTCCCCGAGCTTAACGTAATACCCGGCCGCGGGCAGGTTTTGGTAACCAAGCCAATTGATGGTTTGAAACTTAAGGGGACTTATCATTTTGATGAAGGGTATTATTACTTCCGTAATATTGATGGACGTGTACTCTTTGGCGGTGGGCGCAACCTTAATTTTGCAGCCGAACAGACTACCGAATTTGGCCACACGGATCGCGTAAAGCAAAAGCTGACCGAATACTTGCAGCAGGTTATTTTGCCCGGACAAACATTTGAGGTTGACTATTGGTGGAGCGGTATTATGGGCTTTGGCGAGGATATCCAACCTATCATCAAACAAATTGAGCCTAATGTTTATTGCGCGGTACGTTGTAACGGCATGGGTATAGCAATGGGTACGCTGGTTGGCGAACACGTTGCTGAATTAGCCTTAAATGGGTAATTATTTCAATACCTGTTGTAGTTTGTCTATCAGGGCCTGGCCGCGCAGGTTGCGTGCTAATATAGTTCCGTCTTTACCGATCAAAAAGTTATCGGGTATGCCCGATACGCCATAGATCAAGGCCGGTACGCAACGGTCGCCTTTAAGGTCGCTCACATTTGTCCAGGTTAATTTATCCTGGAATATCGCATCTATCCAATCCTTTTTGTCGGCGTCCATCGATACTCCTAAAATGTCAAACCCTTTGCTTTTATATGTGCGATAGATAGCCACCAGGTTTGGATTTTCGGCACGGCACGGGCCGCACCACGATGCCCAGAAATCAACCAGTACAACCTTGCCGGCATAATCGGATAGTTTTACGTCCTTTCCATCGGGTGTGCGTTGTATAAAATCGACGAATTTATCGCCAACCTTCAGGTTTTTATTGAGCGACAAATACTCGGCGATGCTTTTGCCATAAATGGTGTTTTTAGCCTCGGGCGACAGGCTGTTATACAAAGTCTGCGCTTTGTCCTTGCCTAACGATGATGCATAAGTATTCAACGTTTCGGCACTAACGATAGAGTTTGGGTTGGCCTGTACAAAAGCCGCCGACAGCGCGATCTCTTTGTTACGTAATGCCACAAACTGTTTGGCTATGCTGGCCTGGTTAAAACCAAAGCTATCTTTTTTTGCAGCCTGGTTTAAGCTGTCGCTTGATAGATTTACCGGTTTTAAGGCAAGGTCTAATTTATCGGCATCCTGCTGGGTCTCAGAGCCTGTAATTGCTGCGTCACGAAATTTGCCTTTATCGGCCTTAAAGGTCATGTCGTTGTTCTCGATCCACAAAAACTTATAATCCTCGTTGTTTTTAGTGGTCAGCATAACGTTCATTGTTTTGCCGTTAACTTTGCCTTTAAGGGTAAATTTGCCGCTTGCGATTTGCGTCGAATCTATAATGTTCAATTTTTCGCCGGTGGTAGCATCTTCAAGATATAGTTTAGTGCTATCCGCAAAACCCGTTACTGTGCCGGTGATGGTAAAGCCGTCTGTATTCTTTTTCGGGTTTCGTAATAAAAACCAGGCAGCAACAATAGCCACAGTTATGGTGAGAATGATAAGCAGTTTCTTCATTTGTAATATGGGGTTAGAACAGATCTACCAAACGCTCCAAAGCCATTCCGCGTGAGCCTTTGATGAGTATGGTAGCGTTTTTTATGGGGTGGCTTTTTAAACCGGCAATCGCATCTTCGGCGGTATCGTAAAAGGTAGCGTTAACCTTGTTGGCTTGCCTGTAAAATTCGTGGCCGATAAAAATATGTTGATTGGCGGGTGTTTGCATGGCTTTTTCAATTACCAGGCGGTGCTCTGCCGGTGATTCTTCGCCCAATTCAAACATATCGCCTAAGATCAATACCTTGTGTTTTGCTTCCAGTTTGCCGATATTCTCTATGGCCACAAACATGCTGCTGGGGTTTGCATTGTAGTAATCGCATATGAGCGTGTTGCTGGCCGTTTGGGTAATTTGCGAACGGTTGTTTTTTGGCTGATAACCTTCAATACCTTGATTGATCTCATCCGGCGTAAGCCCGAAAAAGTTACCGATACAAATGGCAGCCAAAATATTATCGAGGTTATAAGCACCTGTTAGCTGCGATTGTACGGTGAAGTATCTGCTATCTTTTAGCTTCCATTGCAGCTTTAAGAATGGGGCATTTTCCAACAGATCGCCCGAAACGGTATTGCCGGCATCGTGGCCATAATAAAATACATTGGTTAAACCTCGTTCGGCAACCATATCTTTTAAAACGGAGCTGTCGTTGTTTACAAAGGTTACACCTAAATGCGCCTTCAAAAAATCCAGCAACTCGCCTTTGCCTTTTTTAACACCTTCCGCCCCGCCAAAACCTTCCAGGTGTGCTTTGCCCACGTTTGTGATGAGGCCATGGCTGGGTTGGGCAATACCGCAAAGCAGCTCAATTTCTTTTTGATGATTGGCACCCATTTCTACCACGGCCATTTCGATAGTATCATCAATGGCCAAAATGGTCAATGGTACGCCTATATGGTTATTTAAATTGCCTTTGGTAGCATAAGTTTTATAGTGCTGCGATAGTACCGCGTTGATCAGCTCTTTAGTGGTTGTTTTTCCGTTCGATCCGGTTAGCCCGATAACGGGTATAGGCAGTTGGCTGCGATGATAACGTGCAAGATCTTGCAAAGCAGTCAACACATCGTCGACCAAAATAAAGTGTTCACCATTTTCGTAATCCGGGTTATCTATTATCGCATAAGCTGCACCGGCTTCGATAGCCTGCGCGGCAAAGGTATTTGCGTCAAACTTGTCGCCCTTTAAGGCAAAAAACAGGCTGCCCGGAGCAATATTCCGCGTGTCGGTGCTGATAACAGGATGCTGAATATATATCTGGTAAAGCTCTTCTATGCTCATTTTAATGCAATGCTGTATGCAAGTTTAAAGATTTGAACGCGAATATTTGGCCTCAATTGGTTAAAAATTCGCAATTCTCCGTTAAAACACGGTAAAATATCGGTGATTACACTTTGCCATCTGTTTAATTTTATGAGGTTCTTTGTATCAACCTAATAAAAAGAATGCTTTAAAAACAGCATAAATTGTCAATTTTAAAAAATTGATAAAAAAACCAACATAAGTGTATAAAAAACGTAACACTTTGATTGTTTATGTGTTATTATTTTAAAATACTTACTTTTTAGTTAGTAAAAATGCAGTTACGAATTATTATTTTAGCAATAGCAACAGTAAATTACCTTAAACGCCAATAGTTATGATAAAAATTAACATTGCTACGGCAAACGGTTTTAGCACCGAGGAGTTGAAAAAAGTACAGGCGGCTAACCATACGCTTAATAATATATTGAACAGTGAAAAGTTCAGGGAAAGGGTGTTGCGGTTTACAACCGATGGCCTGTTCCGGTTTCATTACCGCCGCTCGTTTTTGGGTAAATGGATAGACAAACCGTATAGCAACCACCAGGTTTACGAAATTGTAACACAAAATTCGGGTATTACCGATACTCCGCTTAAACAGATAGATCTGCATCTGGAGCTTTTACCTGGAGGCGAAGATGAGCATGTAGGTTATACCGATGTGGATACCCGCAAAATATTTACTTATCGCAACTGGTTCAATAATGTATCGCTTGCAGAATATGCGGGGCATTTAACACACGAATGGTGCCACCAGTTAGGTTTTGACCATGCAGCTAAAGCCGAGCCCAAACGTAACCACTCGGTACCTTACGGCATCGGGTCAATTACCGAGGCGATAACCTTGAATTATTGATAAAACAGGTTTTGCCAAACTTAATTCGGCACCTCTTAAGGAAAATTTTATAATTATTAATGAGATCCTGAAATAAGTTCAGGATCTCATTAATATAGTTATTTCTTAGCCCAGCTATCTTTTAGCGTAACGGTACGGTTAAATACCAGTTTATCGGTGGTTGATGTTTTATCTAAAGTAAAATATCCCTTACGCATAAACTGGCAGGCTTTACCTGTTTCCATATTGGCCAGTTCGGGTTCAACAAAAGCAGTAATGATCTGCAGGCTATCCGGATTTAAAAAATCCTTAAAGTCGCCTTCCTCGCTCGACGGATCTTCAACCTTAAACAAGCGCTCGTACAAACGCACTTCGGCAGTTTTAGCATGAGCTACACTCACCCAGTGGATAGTGCCTTTTACGTTAATACCGCTGGTATCGCTGCCCGAACGCGATTCGGGTATATAGCTGCAATGTATTTCGGTAATATTGCCATCGGCATCTTTCACAAAATCATCGCATTTAATAATATAAGCATTTTTTAACCTTACCATCAGGCCGGGGCCTAAGCGGAAGAATTTTTTAGGTGCTTCTTCCATAAAGTCGTCACGCTCAATCCATATCTCGCGGCTAAACGGAATGTCGCGACCGCCATCGCCACCTTCAGCTTCGGGGTTGTTTTCGCCAAAATGCATTTCTTCAGTACCTTCCGGGAAGTTAGTGATGATACACTTTACCGGATCGAGCACGGCCATACGGCGCCATGCGGTTTTGTTCAGATCTTCACGGATACAAAACTCAAGCAGGCTTACGTCGATCATGTTTTCGCGTTTGGCTACGCCGATACGCTCGCAAAACTCGCGGATAGAACCCGGCGTATAACCACGACGGCGCAATCCGCTAATGGTCGGCATACGCGGATCGTCCCAATCTTCCACATGACCCTCTTTTACCAGTTGCAGCAGTTTGCGCTTGCTCATTACGGTATAGGTCATGTTCAGACGGG
>Ga0105857_1000544_pt1 | contig 13773 bp, 9 predicted proteins | sample OrgsoiDNA_201061_FD_89682 | JGI IMG/M metagenome (GOLD analysis project Ga0105857, IMG submission 89682) | Permafrost soil microbial communities from the Arctic, to analyse light accelerated degradation of dissolved organic matter (DOM) -... | ecosystem: Environmental > Terrestrial > Soil >...
AGGCCCACCGTCAGCCGTGTCAACGCCAGCGCCGCCGCCACGCCCAGCACCAGGCCGCCGGCCGTCAACGCGAGGCCCTGCGACATCACCAGTCGCAACAGATCCGATGCTTCAGCGCCTAAGGCCATCCGCAGCCCCAATTCGCGCTTGCTCTGGGAAACCGCGTACGACATCACGCCGTACAGCCCGATCGCGGCGAGCAACAACGCCAGGCCGCCAAACACGCCGAGGAACGCGACAGCCATGCGCTGCACGGAAGTGGTCCGGTCCACTTGTTCCTGCATCGTGATCACCTCCCCCGGCGCCACGTTCGCGTCCAGCGCGCGTACCTCGCGGGCCACTGCCTTCGCCATCGTTTCCAGACCAACCGGCGTTCGGATAACCAGGTTCAAACCCGCGGAATTCTGCCGCATCGGCACGTAGAAAAACGGCTTCGGCGTCTCCGGCAAATTCCGGTACTTCGACATTTTGGCGACGCCCGCCACCTGCATCCAACGTCCTTTCACCTGAAGGCGCCTGCCGACCGGATCCTGCCCGCGCCAGTATTGGTCTGCCATCGCCTCATTCACGACCGCCACCAGCGGAGCCGTTTCGTTGTCGGCGCGCGTAAACTCGCGGCCCGACACCAGGGGAATGCCCATAGTGGCAAGATATGCGGGACCAATCTCGTTGTAGTCCACCGTGGGCTGCTCATCGGGCGCGGTCTCATAACCATCGACTGCGATCGCAGCGGAGGAATAACTGCGATAGCTGAACGGCGCGATGCGCACGAACGCGGCCGATTCCACGCCGGCCAGCGCCTGGAGCCGATCGATCAGCTCGTCTTGAAAATTCCTGGTGCGATCGGCATCGTATCCCGCCGCCACCAAATCGACCCAGGTGGTCAGCACGCGGTGTGTCGAAAAGCCGGGGCTGGTGTTCTGAACCCCGCGCAAGCTCTGGAACAGGAGGCCTGCCCCTACCAACAAAACGAAACTCAGCGCTACCTGCACCAGCACCAGGCTCGACCGCACCAGGCCCGACCGCACCAGCCCGGGCCCGCGTCCACCCACCACGCCGCCCGATTCCGCCTTGAGCGCCGAAGCCAGATCGATCTTGCTGGTCTGAAGTGCGGGAACCAGGCCGAACAGCAGCGTCGAGAGCAGACAAACGCCGGCGCTCAACGCCAGCACGCGCCAATCGATTTCGCCGGGCAGAGTCATCCGTACGCCGCCCCGAGGCGGAAGTAACAGCACCAGCAGGTTACGGCACCAGTTGGCGACGACCAGTCCGCCGGCCGCGGCGAGAGTGGACAGGATGAGGCCTTCCGTGAGAAGTTGCCGCAGCAGCCGGCCGCGCCCGGCGCCGACCGCCAGCCGAACCGTCATCTCATGCCGCCGCCCGAAGGCCCTGACCAGCAGCAGATTGCTGACGTTCGCGCACGCGATCAGGAGCACAAAAACCACCACGGCGAGCGCGATGCCGAGGGTTTGCAGCAGAGTGCCCGCGTTATTAAAGGGAGTCTGCCACAACGGATACAGCTTGATGCCGCGGCCGCGGTTGGTCGCCGGATACGCGCCTTCCAATCGCTTCGCCACAGCCGAAATCTCCGCCTGCGCCTGCTGCGGAGTCACCCCGGGCTTGAGCCGCACGAAGCCCTCAATCCAACGCGCGCCGCGATCTTCCAGTTTGTACCCGCCCGGATCGAATCTCTCCTGCATCGACGCAGGGACCCAGAACTGCATCGCCCAGCCCACGAAGGTCCCCAAAAAGCCTTCCGGCGCAACGCCGATAATCGTATGCGGCATGCCATTGAGCATCTGCGTCTTGGCGACAATTCCCGGGTCGCCGCGGAAGCGCTCTTGCCACATCCGATAGCCGATCACGGTCACCGGATGAGCGTTGCGCCCGTAGTCGTCGGCCGGTTCGAAGCCGCGCCCCAGGAGCAGATGGACTCCCAGTGCATCGAAATAGTTGGCCGAAACAACGCTGGCGGTAGCGCGCTGGGCCCGGTCGCCGATGCTGAGCGTGGTCCCCGTGATCCGGTCCACGATAAACGAGTCGAACAGCGTGCAGTTCTTTTGAAAATCGACGAAGTCGGGCCATGAGACATCGTCGTGGCCAGGCGCCGCCCGATCCGTTCCGGTGACGGCCATCATTCTCTCCTGGTGGACAACAGCCGGGAACGGCCGCAGCAGGATTCCTTCAATCCAACTGAACACCGAGGCGGTTGCGCCGATCCCCAAGGTGAGGCAAAGGATCGCCAGGATAGAAAAGCCCGGACTGCGCCGCAGCATGCGGAAGCCGAAGCGGAGGTCTTGCCACAGGACTTGGATCACCGGTAGCGCGTGGGCTTCGCGGTACGTCTCCTTGATTTGTGCAACGCCGCCAAAGCGCCGCAGAGCTGTCAACCGGGCCTGATCCGGAGTCATTCCCCTTCGGAGGTTTTCGGTGATTTCCATTTGCAGATGAAAATGGAGTTCTTCATCCATATCGCGCTCCAGGCTTCTCTTGCTAAGCAGACCGGAGAGCCGGAACAAAAGCACGCGCAGTCGTATCATGACGATTACCTTTTGGTAGCCTACAGGAGTATACAACGGCTCTCTGCAAGCCGTCAACGGCTGGTATTCCGGCTCGTATTCCGGCCTCAGTCTGTCTGCGGACGCGCCGGGTTGGCCCAGTGACCGGACTCGTCTTTGCCGCTAACCATCACGCCTTTTGCGTTCCAGCCCAGGCCCGCTCTCACATCGGCTGGACAATAACGCAGCGTCAGACCGCAGCGCCGCCGGCTGGATTGGTTGGCTTCGGAACCATGCAGCAGCAGATCGCTGTGAATCGAGATCTCTCCGGCTTTCAGTTCGACATCGACCGGCCGGCCCAGCTTTTCGACATCGGCCACGGTCTGATTCAAGACATTGGCTTCGTCGTTTTCGCTGAGGGTGTAAGTCAGGTGACCCAAATGGTGCGAGGCCGGAATGTAGCGCATGCAGGCATTCTCGACATCGGCATCGTCAATCGCCAGCCAGGCGGTCACGGCCTTTGAAGGCGTGAGCGGCCAGTAACTCGAATCCTGATGCCATGCGACTCGCTTGCCGTCGCCGGGCATCTTGCAAAAGAAGTGCGAACCCCAGGCGACTACGTTTTCGCCCAGCAGGTCCGCCACGCAGGCCACGATGCGCGGATGCGTCAGCAGATCGTAAACGCGGCCATAACTTAGATGGGCCGTGCTGATGGAATAGCTGTCGCCGCCGGCTTCGAGCGTCCTGGCCAGCAGCCGATCGAAGTAGCCGCGAATGCCGGCCATTTCATCCTCACTGAAAATCCGTATCCCTTTCAAATAGCCGTCGCGATTGAACGCAGCGATCTGTTCGGCCGTCAGCCGCTTGGGATGGGCCACGGCCGATGGATGAAAGCGCAGGTCGCGCGTCACATGGCTCAACTCTTCCGCGGTCGGGATGAACTTGGGCGTGGATGAATCGCTCATGGTCTTAGTTTACCGGTTCAACTTTAGCGACAGGCCAGGAGGCCTATCCTACTGCCTCTGCGGGGAAACAGGTAGGTGCGGCGAATTGTCGCCTGTAACCCGCTTGCCTTCCGGCGCATCCCTCTTACAACGCGTTTCTTACTACAACCATGGGATATGAAGCTCAATTTTCACGGCGGCGCTGGCTGGCTGCGCTGACACTTCTGCCGGCCGCAAGGCTCCTGCGTGGGCAGGAACAGGATCCGCCGCAAGACCCACCGCCCGCCAAACCCGCCGCCACGTTTTCCACCGGCGTCAAGGTAGTGAACCTGTTCGCCACGGTCCGCAATAAGAAGGGCGAGATTGTACGCGATCTTACAAAAGACGAATTCCTGCTGGACGAAGACGGCCATCCGCAAGAGGTCCGCTACTTTTCGCACGAGAGCAATCTGCCCCTGACGCTGGGCTTGCTGGTGGACACCAGCGGTAGCCAGAGGCGCGTGCTCAACGACGAGCGCAGTGCCAGTTTTCGTTTCCTGGAACAAGTGTTGCGCGAAGACAAGGACCTCGCGTTTATCATTCACTTCGATTTCGAAATAGAACTGTTGCAAGATCTTACTTCCTCGCGGGCCAAACTCGAACGGGCTTTGGATTTGTTACAGGTGGGGTCACCCCAGCAACAGCAGCAACAGCAGGGAGGTCAGTATCCCAATGGCGGCGGATACCCGGGCGGTGGCGGAGGGGGAGGCAACGGCGGTGGCGGTTTCCCCGGCGGCATCGGATTCCCCGGTGGCCGGCGGCGCAACGGCGGGCAGCAACCTTACCCCCGAGGCGGACAACAGGGCCGGCGCGGAGGCGGAACGTGCCTGTACGATGCAGTGGCGTTGGCGGGCGACGAGTTGATGCGCAAACAGCAGGGCCGGAAGGCACTGATCCTGCTCACCGATGGCGTGGATACCGGCAGCAAGCTGACGCTTTCGGCAGCCGTGGAATCGGCGCAGAGGTCCGACACCCTGGTGTACTCCATCCTGTTTTCCGACGCTTCGGCCTACGGAAACAATAGCCCATTCGGCGGCATGAACAGGCGCGGCGGCGGGATGAATACTCCGGATGGAAAACGGGTTCTGGAACAGATTTCGCGGGAAACCGGAGGCCGCTTCTTCGAGGTATCGAAGAAGTTGCCCATTGAGAAAGTGTATTCGGCGATTGAGGAAGACCTGCGCAACCAGTACAGCCTGGGTTACACGCCGGACCAGCCGGAAGAAGGGCGCGGATATCACCGCATCCACCTGGTGACGAAGCGCAAGGAACTGGTAGTGCAGACACGGGAAGGCTATTACCCAACGTAGGGGCCACTCCGGAATGCACAGCAAGAAAGAGTACCTGGATTTCGTGGCGGAGTGGCTGTCGCCGCTGGGGGAAATTACCTCGCGCGGTATGATGGGCGGCTACGTTCTGTATTGCGGCGGTGTGGTCTTCGCGCTGCTGGCGGACAACACACTCTACCTTAAGGCCGATGACGCCACCCGGCCGCGCTTTCAAGCGCTCGGGCTCAAACCCTTCCAGCCTTTTCCCGATCAGCCTGGAACCATGGGGTATTATCCTCCGCCCGCGGAGTTCTTCGAAGATCCCGAAGCGATGGCGGATTGGGGCCAGGCCGCGGTGGAAACCGGAAGGCGGGCGCAGGCGAAACGCAAGCCCAAGCCCAAACTCAAACCCGCAAAGCGCTCACCGCTATCGAGGAAGTGACCGGCCGGAGCTGCTGCGAAAGACGCGGACATACTCCACCGCCATCTGCTGTGGAAACTGGGTGGTGGCATCCGGATCGCCCGGCCAGTTGCCGCCCACGGCCACATTCAGAATCAGGAAGAACGGGTGGTTGAACACCCACTGTGCGCCCTGCGGCAGATCGGCGGTGGTCACCGTTTTGTACGCAATGTTGTCCACCAGAAAGTCCACGCTTTCCGGCCCCCAGACCACGGCGAACGTGTGGAAGCCATCGGCGAAGCGCTGCCCGTTCGGCAGCAGGAATGGGGCGCCGATTCCGTTTCCGCCGGAGTAGTCCGGTCCGTGTACGGTACCGTGAACCGTAGACGGCTCCCTCCCGATGTTTTCCATGATGTCGATTTCCCCGCAACGCGGCCAACCGGCGCTGTCGATGTCGTCGCCGAGCATCCAGAAGGCGGGCCAAATCCCTTGACCGAACGGAATTCTGGCGCGCATCTCGATCTTGCCGTAGGTCACGGAGTAGAGGCCCTGAGTCTTGAGCCGCGCTGAAGTGTAGCCGCCATTGGGCGTGGCGATGGCCTGGATGATGAGGTGGCCTGCGCCATCGAGAAAGGCGTTGTCGGTGGAGTTGGTGTAATTCTCCTTTTCGTTGTTGCCCCAGCCGCTTGCGCCCAGGTCGTAGGTCCAGATGGCCGGGTCTGGCGCGGAACCGGCCGGGCCTTGGAATTCCGCACCCCAGACGAGGCGCCAGACGGTAGCGTGACGTGCGTTGGCGTCTTCCTGGGATTGCGCGGGCTGAAGCAGAACCGCTAACAGCGCGAAGGTATACAGAAGTTTCATCTGTAGACATTATGATGGAGAAGAGCCTCACATGCATATCACTCACGTCCACATCCGTATCAAGCCGGAACACGTCGAAGCCTTCAAAAAGGCCACCATCGAAAACGCCGCCAATAGCGTGAAGGAGCCGGGGGTGGCCCGTTTCGACTTCATCCAGCAGGCCGGCGACCCCACGCGCTTCATGCTGCTGGAGGTCTACCGCGACGCCGATGCCGTTGCCAAACACAAGGAGACTGCGCACTATAACGCGTGGGCAGCTACGGTGGCGGATATGTTCGCCGAGCCGCGTACGCGCAGCTTCTACACCAACATCTACCCCGCCGACGCCGGTTGGTGAGTCGCCGTGCGGTTTGAGTTTGCCACGGCCGCGCGCATCGTTTTCGGCGAAGGCACGCTGCGCGAGGTTCCGGCAGCCGCGGCCGCGATGGGCACTTGCGCCTTTCTCGTCACGGGCGCATCACCGGAACGCGCCGCGCCCCTGACGGCCAGCCTCGAAGCCGCCGGTGTCGCCTGCGCGTGGTTCGCGGTGAATGGCGAGCCGACCGTTGACCTGATCCGCACCGCGACGAACCAGGCCTACACCGCCGGCTGCGACATGGTGATCGCTCTCGGCGGCGGCAGCGCTATCGACACGGGCAAAGCTGTGGCGGCTATGCTGGCCAATCCGTCGGGCAAACCGGTGGACAAGGCAGGCGATCCGCTCGACTATCTGGAAGTGATCGGCCGCGGGCAGCCGTTGGTGCACGCCTCCATACCGTTCATCGCCATCCCGACCACCGCCGGCACCGGCTCCGAAGTCACGCGCAACGCCGTGCTTGGCTCGCCTGAGCATGGCGTGAAAGCCAGCTTGCGCGGCGCCGGCATGCTGCCGCGGCTGGCGGTGGTGGACCCCGAGCTGGCCCTCCGCCTGCCGCGCTCAATCACCGCATCCACGGGCCTCGATGCCCTGACGCAGTTGATTGAGCCCTACGTCTCTGTGCGCGCCAACCCCATGACCGACCAGTTCTGCGTGGAGGGCATGCGCCGCGCGGCCCGCGCCCTGCCGCGCGTTTGTGCCGACGGCGGCGACCGCGAAGCCCGAGCCGATATGGCCTGGGCGAGCCTCCTCGGCGGGCTGGCGCTGGCCAATGCCGGGCTGGGCGCGGCGCACGGTTTCGCAGCCCCAATAGGGGGCCGGTGGCCTGCTCCCCACGGCGCGGTATGCGCGGCGCTGTTGCCGCACGCCATGGAGATCAACGTCCGCGCACTGCGTTCCCGTGCCCCTGCCGGCGGCGCTTTGCGGCGGTACAGTGAGGTGGCCCGGTTAATCACGGGCGAACCGCACTCGAGCGCCGAAGATGGCGTGCGCTGGATCGCCGAACTCTGCCGGAAACTGGAGATCCCGCCGCTGCGGACTTACGGTGTAGGCCAGACGGACGTGGCGGATCTGGTTGTCCAAGGCGCCAGGGCCAGCAGCATGAAGGGCAATCCGATTGGGCTTACCGGGGAGGAGTTACGCGAAATTGTCGCGCGCGCCATCTGATCTACGCGCCGCCGCGCCACATTCCATCGTCCGTTGCGTAGTATGATCGTAATTGACCTCTGCTTCTGTTCGATATCTCGCCGGCTTGGCGGGCACGGGAGAGTGGCAGGTCTAAAATGGAGGTGCCGTTTGGCTGAAGTAAGGCTTCAAGAGGGCGAGACGTTAGAGAATGCGCTTCGACGCTTCAAGAGGAAGGTTTTGCAGGAAGACATCATTCGGGAAGTCAAGAGGCACGCCTTTTACTTGAAACCCGGCCAGAAACTCCGCGTGAAACAGGCTCTTGCACGCAAGCGAAACCGGAAAAAAGCTCGTGGGGAAATGGATTAGCCGCAGCGAGTCGGATCTTCTTCCCGCACGTGGCTAAAGCTCCGTTCGAGAGCGATCTCACCTTTTCTAGGCGCGCAATTGTGCGCGGAAACCATCCGGCTTCCAGTGACAAAGGTCCACACGTGGACCTGTAAAATCTCGCCTATAGTATCAATCAAGACCCATTCCTGGCACGCTGCATGCACTTAATCCCCGCGAGGAGAAAAAACCATGAACAATTCGAAAGTGAAGGCATTTGCATTAGCTTGCGCTCTCACGCTCTTCGCAGTAGGGTTTTCGCCGGCGGCCAGAGCGGACCAATGGAACAAGAAAACGGTGATAACCATTAACGAGCCCCTTCTGGTTCCGAACAAACTACTCGATCCCGGTAAATACGTGCTGAAATTACTCGATTCGCAGTCGGATCGGCATATTGTTCAAATCTTCACTGAAAACGAAACCAACGTGATCGCAACTGTCCTAGCCACCCCGAACTACCGGCTGCGGCCTACCGGCAACAGCATGTTCAGTTTCTGGGAAGCGCCCGAAGGACAGCCGCGCGCGCTGCGAGCCTGGTTTTATCCCGGCGATAATGTGGGCCAGGAATTCGCCTACCCGCGTTCGATGTATCTGCAGCTCTCGGCCAACAATCGAAAGATGGATCAGCCTCAAACGCGGAGTCAAACAGCGACGGTAGCCGAAGCCGACCGGTCGGTTGAGACTGCACCGCAACCCGAGACTGCACCGCAACCCGAGCCTGCACCGCAACCCGAGCCTGCGGCGGCGGCTCCCGTGGCTCCCCCGGAACCCGTAGCACAGCCGCAGCCCGTGGAGACTCCCGTTCCCGCGCCTGAACCCGCCCCCGCGCCTGAGGTCGCGCAAGAGCCCGCGCCCGCGCCAGCGCCCACTCCCACGGAACTGCCCCACACTGCCAGCGATTATCCTTTGATTGCGCTGGCCGGGCTGGCTTCGCTGGGTGTATTGATTGTCATGAGCGTGCGCATCAGGCGCAACGCGTAAGTGCGAAAATAGCATTGTGCGCTCCGCTCGCGTACGGATGTGAGCGGAGCGTGCTGCTGGTTTTCGGAGGCGCCATGTCCATAACCTTCCTGCCGCTGTTTTTTTGCGCCTGGTTTTCGCAGGGCTCGGCATGGTTTTCCCAGGACGTCGTCGCCCATCCACCCGCGGGCCGCGATCCGGCCGGTTTCACCATTTCCACGAATGTTGAACTTGTCATACTCGATGCCAGCGTAACCGATGCCAAAGGCGGCAGCGTCCCCGCCCTTGAGAGAGATGACTTCCGAGTCTACGAAGACAACAAGCTGCAACACATTAAGCATCTCTCGCATGCCGACATTCCGGTGACCATCGGGTTAGTCGTCGACAACAGCGGCAGCATGCGTCCGAAGCGGTCTGAGGTAGTCACTGCCGCGCTCGCCTTGGTCCGGGCCGGCAATCCTCGCGATGAGGTCTTCGTCGTGAATTTCAACGACAAGGTCCGCTGGGGTCTGCCTCCAACCGTGCCCTTCACCGACGATACGCAAATGTTGCGCGAGGCATTGATGAAAGGTAAGGCGCAAGGCCGCACCGCCCTTTACGATGCGCTCTCGGACTCGCTTCAGCACCTGAATATGGGGCAGAGGGATAAAAAGACCCTGGTGGTGATGAGCGATGGCGGCGACAATGCCAGCAAGCTCCTTTGGAGCGATGTCCTGACCCGTGCTCAGAAGTCCCAAGCCACCATCTACACAATTGATATCTTCGACGATAACGATCCTGACCGCCATCCCGATATTCTCCGGAAGCTGGCGCAGGTTAGCGGCGGCCAGTACTTCCGGGTTGAGAAACTCCCTGAAATCGAAGGTGTCTGCCAAAAGATCGCCGCCGATATCCGCGCACGTTACACCATTGCTTACGCGCCTTCGCATCTGGATTCGGGTCCGTCGTTGCATGTCGTCAAAGTGACCGCTTCCGCTCCGTCTCGTCAGCGCTTGATCGTCCGCACCCGCAGTCAATATGTCTCGCCGGCACGCACTCCGGCGTCCCTTGAGCGGAACGGGTCCAGCCAATGATTGTGCGGATTCGGTCAAGTCGGCGGCGAGGGCGGCTTTGGCATTTCAGCCGGCTTCTGTTCTTGCTGTTCGGACTCGGCGCCCTTGGATACACCGGTTGGTTTTACTTCGACCAGTACTGGCACCAATACCGCACCAGCCAGGCTTTCGATAAGGCGCGCGCGGGTCTGGTTGCCCGACCGGTTGCCGGAACTCCGCCGGACTCCGCGCAGGCGTTGCCGGCCAGGCTCACAATCGCCAGGCTGCACCTCACCACCATGATTGAGGAGGGAGTGGGGGAGCGCACCCTCCGCCACGCCGCCGGTCATATTCCTTCAACTGCCCTGCCCGGTCATTCCGGAAATGTAGGAGTGGCCGGCCATCGCGACACGCTCTTCCGATCCCTGCGCGGAATCAGGGAGCACGACCGCATCGTCATCTCGACGCTGTCCAATGACTATGACTATGAGGTGACCGCCACCGCCATCGTCAATCCGAATGATGTGACCGTGCTGGCCGCGACGCCAGGGGAAAACACGCTCACGCTGGTCACCTGCTACCCGTTCTATTACGTCGGTTCCGCGCCGGATCGTTTCATCGTGAAGGCACGCCAGGTGTCCACGAGCCAGACAGAGCGGAAGCTCTCTGAAACGCCGCCCGAAACCGCACGGCAGGCCGTTCCTCCTGTAGCCGGCCACAATCCCGGCCCGCGGAAAGTACGCTTTGAGGTGTTCAAAAGCCACAGCCGCGAACTGGCTCCGGGAATCTCGATGGGCCTGACCAGGACCGACGTTGCCGGCCTCCGCGTGGATGGCTGGATGTGGTTGATGCCCGACCGCCGAACCATACGGCTGCGTCACCAGAGAGCGCTGGAGCCGGTCGTCTTCTACCGCGCTGGCGGGAAGCGCGAACTTGTGATCACAAGCGTCTCCGTGAACTCGGTGTCGGGCTACCTCATTGAACCCCCCGATCTTAGGTAAAACGATCGGCGATAACTAATGCAACAGCCGGTAGATCAGCGCCCCGTACTTCTCCACGGTGCCGATCCCGATTCCCGGAATCGCCAGCAGTTCGGCGGCTGTCCCCGGACGCCTCGCCGCCATGGCTTTCAGCGCCTGGTCGCTGAAGACCCGGAACGCCGGTACGCCGCGCCGCCTTGCTTCGGCCAGCCGCCAGTTGCGCAGCACTTCTTCGACGCGTGAATCGGTACCCGCGACCCTCCCGGTCGCCTTGGTGCGACCCAGAGGGTCGCGGGTACTCTTCTTCTTGCCCTTCCTGCGCCGTGCCGCAACGGTCGCCTCCACCTTCATCAGAAGCGCCATGGGCGCCGTATCGTCCAACGCCTCCGCACCCCTCGCCAGGTTGGCTTTCCGGTACGGAATGCTCCTGCCATCCTTTTCGAAAACTGTATCGGTTAATTGCACCAGCCCCGACCGCGCCATGGCCCCCAGCACCTCCTCGAACTGGTCGCGAGTCATGTCTCCATCCGGATGCAGCTCGCTGTGCAACTTCCCCGTGGATTTTGCTCCGCCCGAACGCAGCGCCGCGATCACCCGCAGTGCCGCGGCGCGTTCGGCATCGCTGGCGGAACGGAAGCGCTGGCCCACGCACTCCGCGGGCGCGCAGAAATCGCAAACCCCGCACGGCTTCCGGCTGTCGGCGAAATCGCCGAAGTGGCGCACCAGCGCGGCCATGCGGCATGCGCTCGATTCGGCATAACGCATCATCAGGTTAAGCTGCTGCTGTTTCTGCTCGCCCTGGGCGATGTAGGGATCCCGCCATCGATCGTGGCCCCGGCTGACATTCTCGGCGAAATCCATCACCGCGCCGCCGTGAATCCAAAGCTTCTCCAGCGCCTTGTCGAACACGTCCTCTTCCACTGGCACCTGCCCTTGCAGTGCTTCTTTCTCCTGCGGCCTGGCGCCCAGCCGCGCGAAAATGGCGTCCAGCACGGAAACGTCGGGGTAGTCGCGCTCGAAGAAATAGTCGTGCGTGCGGCGGTCCGCGTACGAATGCATCAGGATGGTGCGGCTGGGCTCGCCATCGCGCCCGGCGCGGCCGATTTCCTGATAGTACGCTTCCAGGCTCCCGGGCAGCGCGGTGTGAATGATGGTGCGAATATTCGGTTTGTCGATTCCCATGCCGAACGCGATGGTCGCGACCATCACCTCGATCCGGCCTTCCAGAAACTGCTCCTGCACGCGCTTGCGGTGCTCCGCCTCGAGGCCCGCATGATAGGCGGCGCAAGGAAAATAGGCCCGCAGTTCGGCAGCCAGACCGGTTGCCTGCGCTCGCGTGGGCGCATAAACGATGGCTGGCCTGCGCCCCGCGTCCTGCAACAATTCGCTGGTGAGCTCCGATCGCCGCGACGGCGCCACTTCGATCACCTCGATGGCCAGATTGTCGCGCCGGAAGCCGTGAATGAAGCGCGCCGCCTGCTCCAGGCCCAACTGAACGGCGATGTCATCCTGCACCAGCGGAGTCGCGGTTGCGGTTAGAGCAATCACCGGCGCCGGACGCAGCGTGGGGAGATACTGCCCCAACATGCGGTAATCCGGACGGAAATCGTGTCCCCATTGCGAGATGCAGTGTGCCTCGTCAATGGCAATCAGGTTCGGCTTCCGCTTGGCCAGCATCTCGGGGAACCCGGCAACGCGCAGCCGCTCCGGGGCGATGAACAGAAACTGCAGGTTGCCGTTGAGGTAGTCCACGCAAGCCTGGCGCGATGCGGCGCGGTCTCGCCCGGAATGGATGCGCTCCACGGCGAAGCCTCGTTCTTTGAGCTTGGCCGCTTGATCTTCCATAAGGGCAATCAGAGGGCTGATCACCAGCGTAGTTCCGCCGAGGGCGATGCCCGGCAACTGGTAGCAGAGCGATTTGCCGGCCCCGGTCGGCATAACCAGCAGGACGTCGCGGCCGGCGATGACGGCCTCGCAGACCGCCTCCTGATTGGCCCGAAACGACGGGAAGCCGAACGCACCAAGCAATTCGTGGGGCGGTTTCCCAACCTGCCCAGACACCGGCGGCAAGGGGGTGCCCTCTGGGTCCGGCGCTACCGGAGCGGTGGTTTGCCCCACCTTGCCCACCACATCCGTCACGTAATTTTCAATGCCTTTGAGAAACGGCCCCAACTGCGCCGTGCCGCGTTCGATGCGGCGAAGATACTGCTCCCACTGCCCCGTCATGATCGGGCTCTTGACTTCGGGGTGCACCACCTCGATCAGGCGGATGCCCTTATCCGTGGCCTCCAGCATTTTGCCATTGCGCAGAATGTACTCGCGCTTCAGCAGCACTTCGATGATGGCCGCGCGCGTGGCCGGCGTCCCCAGACCGGTCTCCTTCATGGCGTCGGAGAGTTCCTTTTCGTCGAGCGTTTTGCCCGCCGCCTCCATCGCCGTGAGCAGCGTGCCTTCCGTGAACCGCTTGGGCGGCCGCGTCTTCTTCTTCAGCACCGTGACATCCACCACGTCCTGCGGCTGGTCTTTGGAGAGCGACGCCGGCAGCGCCTGTTCCGGTTGTTGATCCGCCTTGCCCTTTTTGGTTTTCGCGGGAAGCGGAAAATCCAGCACCTTCCAGCCCACCTGCATCACCGCGCTTCCCGACGTGTGATACCGGTCGATTATTCCTGGGTTGATCAACGGATTGCGGATCGCCGTGATCACCGTCGTCACCGACCAGATGTGGTCCTCGTGCCAGGCGCTCAGCAGCCGCCGGCAAATCAGATCGTAAATCTTATGCTCGTCCGGCGGCAGCGAAACCCGCTCGGGCCGCGTCATTGTAGGGATGATCGCGTGATGGTCGGTGACTTTGGAATCGTCCACGAAGCGCCGTCCCAACGGCCGTTCTCCGGTGCCCGGAGCCAGGTGCTGGCGGTACGGTTCCTC
>Ga0105857_1000556_pt1 | contig 13495 bp, 11 predicted proteins | sample OrgsoiDNA_201061_FD_89682 | JGI IMG/M metagenome (GOLD analysis project Ga0105857, IMG submission 89682) | Permafrost soil microbial communities from the Arctic, to analyse light accelerated degradation of dissolved organic matter (DOM) -... | ecosystem: Environmental > Terrestrial > Soil >...
GAAACAGTCGCTACTGGTATGCGTCTAAGCGGTTATGTTCCCGCCACAGGGAAACCGAGAGATCGCAATAACAATCAGCCTGTAGATGGAAAATCGGCAAACAGTGGTGGTTCGCTGTGGGACCGTTTTAAGGCCGGGGTCGGAGATTTCTTAACGTCTGATCAGTTACATACGGCATTGGAAATGTCATCAGTGATGTTCCAAGGTGGCGGAATGGGGGCTGGAATGGTCTCCAAAATAGAAGGGGAGCAACTGGCAACTATCGCGGCAGAGCAAACTATTCAGCGAGTGGTCATCGTCGGTGAACGGGCGGTGCAAACTGAAGCAACTACCGCACTAAGTCGGTGGAGCGTTGGCAATGACGTTTACCAAGCTTTGTCCGGTGGAGCTAAACCTGCTTGGTCTACCGTTCGAGGTCGATTCTGGAAAAATGAAGCTGCACGTCCAACAGCTGCTGCCAAATATGGAGCTGAAAATATTCCGCGCATGAAAATGGGGCGGGCTCCACAGCGCTATAATCCTGATAAGGGCGATGTTGAATCAATGGAACTCAGCCACGAACCTATTCCTGCTCGCGATGGCGGTACCGAATTTGTGCCACGTTGGCCCCAAGACCACGCAGCAGTTGATCCTTTCCGACGTCCGGGATATTGATATGCCTCCAACACTTGCTGAAATATTTATGAAATCAAAAGGAGCTCCAATTGATGTTGATGGAGCAACTGTAGTAAACATGTACCGAAAAAATGTTGTTGATGGACAGAAATTATCTATCAGATTTGATGCTTTTAAAGGAATTCCTGAACATGGAATTCGTATCAAGTTGCAAAATGGATTAATTGGTGTAAATGGTCAAAAATTAAAAGAGGTAGTTGTTTGGGTAAATACGGCTCCATCGAATTTTGAAATCATTTGCTTTCCAAAAGATATAAATGGAGAGCTTCGTATTTGGAACTGTTGGCGTGATTTTGATGGCGTAACGCATGCGTGGATCGGAAATGCGGGTATCGTTGTAGAGGAAAATGAATTCGAAACGGCATTGCGTTGTAGTGATGGGATGGCTGAATTCAATCCAGATAGTCTCACTGTCAGTTTGGATTTTAATTGTTCATCTACAATAAATAATAGATAAAGAGAAAAGCGGTTTTGCATGGCGCGGATACTGGCGGCGTGGCCTTGGTGACAGGGCCGCGCAGCAGGTCAACGGCATGCAGCCGCAGCGTCTACATGGGGGCTAAAGCGCCCCCATACCCTGCAACCTTGCTATTTCCCGGTACGTAGCTGCCCAGTGACGGCTATTGCTTGCTAACCTGAGCGGGCGCATTGCCCTGCCGACTGCTCGGTTATTTCTTGCCCTCGCGCTTGTCGTCCAGCGCCTCCTCAGGAGGTCTTTCTACCATGTCCGAGCGGCTGCCCTTGTTGCCGATGCTTTCCAGGCGCGCGGTTTCGTATATGAATTTCTCGAAGTCACGTTGGCTGTTTGAAAAATTCAGTCGCGTATCCATGACCTCATCATAAAATTCCTCGAATTTCTGGCGATAGGCTTTTAAGCGGTAGGGCTGGAGCAGCTCATACAGGCAGTCCACGACCTCCTCGGCCAGGATGATCGGGAGGGCCTGCTCCAGCTGCAATTCATGCCACACACTTTGTTGGTTCAGCATATAGTTATCTTGGGCCATTTCCTGCTCGTCGAACCACACGGGCGGCCACCTGAGATCTGGCTGGAAGTTTCCATCTGCATCGCATTTCATCGGCGGCGGATATTCGACCTCAATTAAATCCCTGGCAGCATCCAAGCGCAAGCTGGCGATCTGCCCATCGACGCGTGACGACTGGTTGGCGATCGCGGTGATCACGTCGATATCCGAATGTCCCAGCGCCGGCCAGAGAGCCAGGCCATTCGGCCCTCGCTCAAGCCAATCCCGCGTGTTGGGGTACGCGTCCTCTACTACCTGAATCGTCATCTCATTGGGCATTTGCCCACCTTGGTATGCCTTCCATTTGCGCTGTCCGCCTCCGAACTGCTTATCGAGCTGATAGGGCGTACCCAACCCTGAAACGGTGATCACGCGATCAATCCAAACCTTGGCCCGCAGCACGTGGAGCCGGGTACGTATCCGCTGGTCGTTTGAACGTACCGGAAGCTGCACTTCACCCATGTAGTAACACCTTTCCTTTTTTTAGTGCCATTACCTAACTGATTCGCCATCGCCACAATCGTTATGTGCTTTGGCATTCAGTCAAGCATATGGCGTTTCAAGCACCTAAAGCAAGGCTGGCAGAGCCGTTTTTATTCAAGACGGAAGAGCGAGAACTACACGCCGGACGCAATGCTGCGCATAGCAGCAAAGCCACAAGCCATCAGGTTTGCGGCCCGAAACGGTAGTGGCAAGCAGGGGCATACGAAACGAAACAAGTAAACGAAATCAAGGAGTTAGGCATGACCACAAAAATTCTCACCGTCCGTATTCCCGCGCCGGTTTATTCGGACCTCTGCACCAGTGCTGCCGAGCTGGGTGTGCCTGTGGCGGCCCACGTGCGCCGGCTGATCGAGCAGGAACACCAGGCCGAGCAGATTAGCCAACTGCGCCACGAGCTGCTGGCCAAGCTGGACCAGCTTGCGCCGGCCGCACAGCCGCGATCCACGTCGCTCGATGAAATCCTGCTGCTGTGCCGTGCCACCACCGCCCACCTCAACCCGCAACTGATGGCGCAAGTGCGCGCCAGGCTGACCAACGCTCAATAAGGAATCGATATGAAAATCACATTGCCCGTCGTCGCCTTGGCCCTGCTGGCCGGCTTGCTGGTTTCCCTTGGCTGCTGGACCTGGACAGTCACGCACACGTTCAGCACGCCCGATCCGTGGTGGCTGCTGTTTTACCTGCGCCATACCCTGGATTCTCCCGATCTGCGCCCAATCGCTTTCTGGTCAGTGCTGAAGGGATTTGCGCCAGCGCTCGCGGCGCTGTGGTTGCTCAATGAGCTCGACGACACGGACCGCAGCGTGCGTCTCCTGCGTGGTGCACGCCTCGTCAGCGGCAAGGAGCTGGCACGCAAGACCAGGAACAAGTCGCAGCAGCAGGTCGAGATTGCTGGCGTGCCGATGCCGCTGGCCTGCGAGTCGAGTCACTTGCTGCTGGCCGGTAGCACGAACTCCGGCAAAAGCACGGCCGTCAACGAGTTGCTCAGCTTCGCCCTGGCTCGCGGCGACCGCGCCATTGTCATCGACCCGAACGGCCACGCGCTGGCCAGGTTCGGCAAGAAGGGCGACACGGTGCTCAACCCATTCGACAAGCGCGGCAAAGGCTGGAGCATCTTTAACGAGCTGCGCAAGCCCTATGATGTCGAGCGTTTCGCCAAGAGCGTCATCCCCGACAGTGGCGACGCCAGCGCGCAGCAGTGGCATGGCTATGCACAGCAGCTCTTTGCAGAAACTGTGCGCGCCTTGACCCGTAATGGCGAGATGACGACGGAACGTCTGCTGTACTGGCTCACCCAGGCATCGACCGAGGACTTAAAGGGACTGCTGGCCGGTACCGCCGCCAGCGGCTTGTTTGAGCCTGGTGCGGACAAGGCCCTGGCCAGCACACGCTTCATCCTGTCCCACCATATCGGCGCGTTTCAATATTTGCAACCGGGCGACTTCAGTCTGCGCACCTGGCTGGAGACAGGCGAGGGCAATCTGTACATCACCTGGCGCGAGGACATGCTGACCGCGCTGCGCCCATTGGTGAGCGCGTGGACCGATATCCTGATCGCCTCGATCCTGACTTTGCCGGACGACCAGCCGCGCCCGCTGTGGCTGTCCCTGGACGAGCTGGCCAGCCTTGAGCGCCTGAACAGCCTGGAAGCGGGCTTGACCAAAGGGCGCAAACACGGCCTGCGTGTGGTGGCCGGCATCCAGGCGGTGTCCCAGCTCTCCGCGATCTATGGCGAGCACAACGCGCAGACCTTGCGTAGCTGCTTCCGTAACCTGCTGGCACTGGGCGGTTCTAACTCCGACCCGGACACGGCCGAGGTGATATCGAAGGGACTGGGCGAGCACCAACTGGAGCGCACCCAGACCACCCACAACAATGGCAAGGACGGCACCACCAGCTCGACCAGCAAGCACCAGGGCGAAGAGCGGGCGGTGATGGGGAGTCAGTTGATGTCGCTGCCGCCGCTGTCTGGCTACCTGAAGTTTGCCGGCGATTTCCCTATCGGCGAAATCCGCCTGGTACCGAAGGATTACCAGGTGCGTGCCAAACCGTTCGTGGAGCGTTGAACGTATGTTGAGCTTATCCAATGTTGGGAATGGCCAGGCCGGCGCGAGCTACTACGAAGAGGCTGACAACTACTACACGGGCGACCACGGGCCGAGCGCTTGGTGGGGAGCCGGCTCGGCTCACCTTGGATTGGCTGGCGCGGTGGAGCCTGGCCAGTTCGCCGCGCTGCTTGATGGCCGGTTGCCTAGTGGTGAAAGTCTGCACCATGCGGCGGCCGGCCGCCGAGGCGGGACCGATGCGACTTTCAGCGCGCCGAAATCGGTTTCGTTGCAAGCGTTGGTCGGCGGCGACCGGCGCATCATCGAGGCGCACCAGGTGGCCGTGGAGCGGGCACTGGCCTATGCCGAGACCCTGGTGGCTTGCCGCGTCACCGAGGACGGCATCACGCGCAGCGAGCGCACCGGCAACCTGGTGGTGGCGCGCTTCAACCATGACCTGAGCCGTGCATGTGATCCCCAGCTGCACACGCACTGCGTGATGATCAATGCCACGCGCCGCTCTGATGGGCAGTGGCGTGCGGTCGACAACCAGGCGATTTATCGCAACAAGATGCTGCTGGGCGCGCTGTACCGCGCCGAGCTGGCCCGCGAGCTGCAAGCGTTGGGCTATGCGGTGCGCGTGACTCATCTTGACGGCAGGTTCGACCTGGCGCACATCAATGACCGCCAGGTAAAGGCGTTCAGCCAGCGCAGCGCCGCCATCGAGGCGTATCTGAAAACGCAAGGAATGGAGCGCAGCGAGGCCAGTGCACGGGAAAAGAAACTGGTGGCGATCATCACTCGCGAAAAGAAAACCGATGTCGACCGTACTGTGTTGCGCCAGGGCTGGCGCGAGTTGAGTGCCGTCCAGGGTATTGACTATCGCGTGCCGGAAGCGGCGGCCGGCCTGGTCAAGGCCGATGCCGTGGCGGTGCTGATGCAAGCCGTTGAACATGTCAGCGAGCGCCGCTCGGTCTTTAGCCAGCAGGATCTCATGCAAACCGCGCTGGAGTGCGGTGTGGGCGCGACGACCCTGGTCGAGATTGTGACGGCCCTGGATGATGTTGTTCACGCGGGCCTGTTGATCCGTGACGGCGATCGCTACACCACGCCGGCGGCGCAACAACTGGAGCGCGATATCCTGGTCATTGAGGAGCGAGGGCGGAACTTGCTTGCTCCACTCTACCAGGGCGAACGGGCCGGCCTTGCCGCACCCTTGGCCAGCCTGTCGACCGGGCAGCGCGACGCCGTGCTGGGCATCCTGCTGAATCCTAACCAGGTCATCGGCATTCAGGGGCGCGCTGGCGCGGGCAAGACGACCCTGCTCAATGTCGCCGCCGAGCAGGCCAAGGCGTGCGGCTACACCGTCAAGGGCCTGGCGCCGAGCGCCAGTGCGGCTCGCGAGTTGGCCGGCGCCGGCATCGATGCTGAAACGATTACGGCCTTCAGTCATCGCCAAGCCAAGAAGCTTGACGGCCGCACGCTGCTGATCGTGGACGAGGCGGGCATGGCGTCGACGCGCCAGATGCACATGATCTTGACCGAGGCGGCCGCCGCCGGTTGCCGGGTGGTCCTGGTCGGCGACACTGGCCAGTTGCAATCGGTGGAAGCCGGCAAGCCCTTCGCACAGTTGCAGGCGGCCGGGATGCATACGGCCGCCGTCAATCAAATCCAGCGCCAGAAAAACCAGCGGTTAAAGCACGCGGTGGAGCTGGCGGTGGACGGCCAGACCGCCATGGCCGTGAACATGCTCGACAAGCACATCACCCAGATTGCCAATGCCGCTGATCGCTTTGAACGCATCGCCGCCGACTATGCCGCCTTGCCGGAAACCGAGCGCGCCGCCACACGCGTGATCGCCGGCACGCGCTACGCCCGCGCCGAAATCAACCGCGCCATCCGGTCGAAGCTGGGCCTGTCCGGGCAGGGTAGCGACTTCGTGCTACTCGACCGCAAGGACCATACAGCGCAGCAAGCACGCTCGATCCTGGGCTATGAGGCCGGCGACCTGGTGCTGGCCGAAACCGACTACCCCTCGCTGGGCCTGAAGCGTGGCGATATCGCCACCGTGGCCGAGCGCCTAGAGCGCAACATCCTGCTGGAGCGCGCCGATGGCGTCCGCGTTGCCTGGCAGCCGGCGCTGGCCACCAAGCTGACCGCCTATGTACCGGTGCAGCGCTCGCTGGCCGTTGGCGACCTGGTGCGCGTTACCGCCAACGACCGCACGCGGGGCTTGGTCAATGGCGACATGGCGCGGGTGGATGCTATCGAGTCGGAGCGGCAGGCGTTGACGCTGCGCTTTGACGATGGGCGCATGATCTCACTGGATGGCCGGCGGCCGTTGGCGCTCGATCATGGCTACTGCTCGACGGTGCACGCCAGCCAGGGGCAGACCTGCGACCGGGTGCTGATCGAGGCTGATACGCAGAGCGTGACGTCGAACGAGAACACGTTTTATGTCGCCATCAGCCGCGCCAGGCACCACGCGCAGATTTACACCGATGACCGCGACATGCTGCCGCTGGCGATGGGCCGGCAGCACGAGCATCTGGCTGCGCTTGATGTTCCGGCCAAAAAGCGGGAGATGGAGAACGAGATGTGAGTGGGGTGTTATTTGAAATAAAAAAAGCCACCCCCAACCCCTTAGTTGCTAAGGGGGTCCGGTGTGGCTTGTGTGGGTTGATGCTTTAGCTGCTGGTGTCAGGTGGCCAGTACACGGTCCATCTTGGCCCGCTTCACCAGGCTGTCCATCAGAATGATCAGCGCTTGCTGGTCCACATCGGGCAGGGCATCGACTTCGCGCAACAACGCATACAGCTTGGCGTTGTGGACGGCTGGCTCGTGGACCGTCGTTGTGCGCCCGGTCAACTCATCAAGAGTGACGTTCAGCACATCGGCAATCTTTACCAAGGTGTCGAGCTGCGGCACGAAGGTTCCGCGCTCCCAGCGGTTATAGGCGCGGGAGTTCACGCCGATCAATTCAGCTAGTCTGGTCTGTGTCAATTTGCGTGATTCGCGCAATGTCTTCAACCGTTCAGCAAAAGCCGCCATGTCTTGCACCGTAACCTGAAAAACGATGCTGTCCATTGTATGGCCTCCTTTTTTATGACTCGTTGCATTCAACCATAAGTGTCTATATCATAGCATCCATAAATGTCTATTGACAGGTTTTTAGAGGAAAACGGGTTATGGCACGGATAGCAGAGGCAGAAATCGAGCGGCTAAAGGTGGAAGTGTCGCTGGTCCGGCTGATGGAGGCGTCCGGCATTGAGTTGAGCAAGCAGGGCAAGGACTACGCCTGCCGCTGCCCGTTCCACGATGAGGCCACCGCCAGCCTGATCGTGACGCCGGCCAAGAACCTGTTTCACTGCTTCGGCTGCGGCGCGGCCGGCGGGCCGATTGATTGGCTGATGAAGTTCGATAAGCTGTCGTTCCGTGCCGCCGTCGAGCGCCTGCGCAGCGAGCTGGGACTGGGCACCACGCCGGCACCGACCAAGCCGCTGGCCACCGGCAAGCTGAAGGCGGCGGCGCTGCCACTGGGCGATGACGCTGACGGCCAGACCGCGATGCGCCAGGTGCTGGACTATTACCACGAGACCTTGAAGCAAAGCCCGGAAGCGCTGGACTACCTGAAAATCCGTGGCCTGCATCATCCCGAGCTGATCGAGCGTTTTAAACTTGGCTACGCCAACCGCACGCTGGGCTACCGGCTGCCGAACAAGGCGTGGAAGGAAGGCCAGGAAGTGCGCGGCCGGCTGCAAACCATCGGCCTGTTGCGCGAGTCCGGCCATGAGCATTTCAATGGTTCCCTGGTCGTGCCGGTGATCGACACCAACGGCGTGACCCATGAAGTGTACGGCCGTAAGATCCTCAACAACCTGCGCCCCGGCACCGCGTATCACCTGTACCTGCCTGGTCCACATGCCGGCGTGTGGAACGAGGCCGGCGTGATGGCCAGTGGCGGCGAGGTGATCCTGTGCGAGGCGCTGATCGACGCCATGACGTTCTGGGTGCATGGCTTTCGCAACGTCACCGCCAGCTACGGCGCGGGCGGCTTCACGGACGACCACCTGGCGGCGTTCCAGCGGCATGGCGTCAAGCGCGTGCTGATCGCCTACGACCGCGACGACGCCGGCAACCAGGCCGCTGTGGCGCTGGCGGAAAAGCTGACGGTGCTGGGCATCGACTGTTACCGCATCTTGTTCCCGAAGGGGATGGACGCCAACGAGTACGCGCTCAAGATGGCCCCGCCGGACAAGGCGCTTGCCCTATTGATCCGCAAGGCCGAATGGATGGCGGAAGGGCACGGCCCCGCGCCCACGTCCGCGCCGGCTGATGCCCTTGCCGCCGTTGCTGATGTTTCCCCCTTAGCTGCCGACGTGGTGCTTGATCCGCCCGCGCCGGCCGAACCTGCCGCGCCGGTCGTCGTCGAGCCGGCGCTGGCCAGCCCGCTGCCGCCCGTGCCGCAAGTCGATACGCCGATGGAGCAGAGCGACGCCGAACTGGTGCTGACCTATGGCGAACGGCGCTACCGTGTGCGCGGGTGGAAAAAGCCGTTGAACCCCGAGGCGCTGAAAGTGAATCTGCTGGTGTCGCGCGACGAACGCTTCCACGTCGACACCTTCGACCTCTACCAGGCCAAGGCGCGGGCCGCATTTATAAAACAGGCCGGCGTCGAGCTGGGCGAGACCGAGGACGTGCTGAAGCACGACCTTGGCCGCGTGCTGCTGAAGCTCGAAGAACTGCAGACGGCGAACCTGCAGGCGGCACTCAAGAAGGAAGACGAGGGGCCGAAGCTGTCCGACGCGGAACAAGCCGCCGCGCTGGAACTGCTGAAATCGCCCGAACTGCTGGCGCGCATCCTGGCCGACTTCGACGCCTGCGGCATGGTCGGCGAGGAGACCAACAAGCTGGTGGGCTACCTGGCCGCCGTGTCGCGCCAGTTGGACAAGCCGCTGGCCGTGTTGATCCAGTCGTCTAGCGCGGCCGGCAAGTCGTCGTTGATGGACGCGGTGCTGGCCTTGATGCCGGACGAGGCGCAGGTGCGCTACTCGGCCATGACGGGACAAAGCCTGTTCTACATGGGCGAGACGAGCCTGAAGCACAAGATACTGGCCATCGCCGAAGAGGAGGGCGCGGCGCAGGCCAGCTACGCTTTGAAGCTGCTGCAATCGGATGGCCAGGTCAGCATGGCATCGACCGGCAAGGACGCCACCACGGGCCTGCTGACGACCCACGAATACAAGGTCGAGGGGCCGGTGATGCTGTTCCTGACCACGACGGCGATCGACATCGACGAGGAGCTGCTGAACCGCTGCGTGGTGCTGACGGTGAACGAGAGCCGTGAGCAGACCCGCGCCATTCATGCCTTGCAGCGCAAGCGCCAGACCTTGGAGGGCCTGCTGGCCGACGAGGAGCGCGATGCCATCCTCACGCTGCACCGCAATGCCCAGCGCCTGCTGCAACCGTTGAAGGTGGTGAATCCCTACGCCGACCGGCTGACCTTCCTGGACGACAAAACACGCACCCGGCGCGACCATATGAAATACCTGTCGCTGATCCGCGCCATCACCTTCCTGCACCAGTACCAGCGCACCATCCACACGGTGCAGCACCGCGGCAAGGCGGTGCGCTACATCGAGGTGACGGCTGGGGACATCGCCACCGCCAACCGTCTGGCGCACGACGTGCTGGGCCGCACGCTGGACGAGCTGCCGCCGCAGACGCGCAAGCTGCTGACGACCTTGCACGGCTGGGTCAAGACGGAAGCCGAGCGGCTGGCGATGAAGCCGGCCGACCTGCGCTTCAGCCGCCGGCTGGTGCGCGAGCTGACCGGCTGGGGCGACACCCAGCTCAAGATTCACCTGGCCAGGCTGACCGAGCTGGAGTACATCCTGGCGCACCGCGTGGCCCGTGGCCAGGGACTGGAATACGAGCTGGTCTATGACGGCGAGGGCGATGCCGGTGGGCGCTTCCTGATGGGCCTGGCCGACATGGCGCAGCTCGATGGCAAGGCCACCTTACCCTACGACGCGCAGCGGTCGGGGGTAAATGGCGAGCGGTCGGCCCCCGGTCGGGGTGTGGTCGGGGTGCAGTCGGCCACTGGTCGGCATGATGAAATTGCCTTGATCGCCAGTGCTGGCGTGGCCTGCGACGAAGCGAGCAACGATGATGTGCAAAAGCCGCGTCAGGCCGTCACGGCGCGCAACCCGTCGTATCGTAGCGCAACCGCCGTGCTGGCCGCCAGCGCGGCCGGCGACGCCTGAGGGCGACGACCATGGCGCGCAAGGGAACGTCCACCGCCAAGGCCGTCATCGGCGACGTGCGCGACCGCGACAGCCTGTACAACCATCTGCTGCGCTTCAACGCATGGCAGCATGAGAAGAATTATTCGTTGGCCACCATCGAGGCCCGCGATGTCTACATCCGCTACTTCCTGATCTGGTGCGACGAGCGCGGCCTCTGCCGCCCGCAGGACATCACCAAACCGATCCTGGAGCGGTACCAGCGCTATCTGTTCCTGTATCGGAAGGAGGACGGCCAGCCGCTCACCACGCGCAGCCAGCACACGCGCATCACGCCGCTGCGGGCCTACTTCAAATGGTTGGCGCGGAACAATCACATCCTCTACAACCCCGCCAGCGAGCTGGAGCTGCCCCGGCTGGAGCGCCGGCTACCCAAGCACGTGCTGACGATCCGCGAGGCCGAGACGGTGCTGGCCCAGCCCGATCTCGGCACGCCGACCGGCATCCGCGACCGCGCCATGTTGGAGACCTTGTACAGCACCGGCATGCGGCGCATGGAGCTGCTGGCCCTGCACATGCACGACATGGACGCCGACCGTGGCACGGTGATGATCCGCCAGGGAAAAGGCAAGAAGGACCGCATGATCCCTATCGGCGAGCGTGCCCTGGACTGGATCGCCAAGTACCGCGACGACGTGCGCCCGGAGCTGGCCAGCGGTGGCGACGACGGCACGCTGTTCCTGTCGAACCTGGGCGAGGCGTTCACGCCGAACCGGCTCACGCAGCTGGTGCGCGATCACGTCAACGCGGCCGGCATCGGCAAGACCGGCGCTTGCCACCTGTTCCGCCACACGATGGCGACCTTGATGCTGGAGAACGGGGCCGACATCCGGTTTATCCAGGCCATGCTCGGCCACGCCGACCTGTCCACCACGCAGATTTATACCCAGGTGAGTATCCGTATGCTCAAGGACATCCACACCGCCACCCATCCGGGCCGCGTGATCGCCACCGGCCAGGCCGGGCAGGGCGATGCCGGCGACGACATTGAGCGCGCCGCCTTGCTGGCCATGCTCGACGCCGAGGCCAGCGAGGAGGACTGAGCATGGAACCGCTGGTGCACATCACCGCCGATCTGTCGCCCGCCCAGGCGCTGGCCCTGGCGCAGTTCCTCAAGCGGGTCGGCCTGGACGACTACCGCAGCCTGGCCGTCGACGCCGACGAGGCATGGACCATGCTCGATGCCGGCGAGCGTCTGCGCGCCGCCCTGGCCGCTGCCGGCTACGCGCCGCGCTGATCCACCTTCCACTTCTCGAAATCCGCTTGTCTGACAGCCGCCATTCTGGCGGCTTTTTGCCGCTTGCCTCATTGATAACGCCTGATATACTGCGTCGGGTCGTCGGCCGCTTATAGGCCAAAAACCCGCATTAGGGGGTCTCGCTCTTTTAACTGGATAACGCACCCCACGCATGGCGCGGGAACCCGCATGGATGCTGGGGTTGAGCCGCTGCGGTACGATAGGATGCAGTGGGCTACGCTGATTCGGCAAACAACAATAGCGGTGAGTCTTCCGGAAAAAATATTATTCGTGACTGCGCCACTGAGGTATGCACAGTCGGTGGCGTTAGATATACGAGCAACACTTCAATACCTGGAAATGACCCGGTGCCACTGAAAGACGGTTATGGGAAGCCCGTCTTGGATTCTTCGGGAAACCCGATGGTGGGGCCCTCAAGAGCGAATTTAGATACTGTCGCGAATGAATTTAAAGCTGATCTGAGCAAAGGGAAAGAATTCCGTCAAGGTGGCGAATGGGATTTCCAGAGGGTGAAAGATGACAGTGGAAGATATATCTTTACTGAGAGCTACCGTGATTTTGCGAACGTAGCCATCGGTTATGCGTTCTCCGGTCGACAGATGGGTTGGGTTGAGGCAAGTGTTACTGCTGATGTGTATGCATTGTTTAAATCGAAGTTTAATGAGCCGATGCATCCAATCCTTTTCTCCTTGCCGAAAGCACTTGTGTATGATTATCAACAAGGAGATCGGGTATACCAAAGCGTTCACCCAACCCCAACCCCTGGTGTTCTGCAGCGGTCTGACTATAACGGAATGTAAAGTATGAAAATTACCGGTTTGAAAATTTTTGGAATTGTATTTGTGGTGCTTGCCCTTGGATTTGTTGGGATTTATTTTTTTTCCATAAAAGTATTTGGAACATCCACGGAAACCACTTGCTCCTCTAAGCGAGCTCAAACTTTATTATTGGATGCCAACAATAAATTAATCGTTGATGATTCGATTTGTGATGATGGATTAAACGTGAGTGGTTCTTATACTGTCTCAATCGAAATACATGATGGTAGCGATAAAAAGACGATTGAAATTTTGAGGCAATCAAATATGCAATCAGCTGCGCATGTGCCAACCGCGCGCTTGCTGTCGGCTACGCAAATTGAGATAAGGGCACAGAAGTCATTAACTGTAAAAACTGGGTCAAGTCGGGTTGGGATTTTTTATATTAATTATCTTTTGGAATGAATATTTTGACGGTAATTTTGGGTATTTGATTCGGCAAACACAGTGTCGATTGGCAATGGTGTAAATATGGTGCCGCGTGACAACTGGGCTCAGTATCCTGCGGACCCAGATAAAATGACCGAAAGCGATGGAAATTACAGATTCATAACTTTGCACCATACAGGAAGTGAAGATACTCCCGAGTCTGTTGAATCTCTTCAACGAGATAAATTGGGGCCTGTCGAATCGTTCGCACGTAGAGTTGGCCAAAGTCTTGGTCTTGCTCAAACCTATCCTGGCCAAGGCGATATCTCTTATAATTTCCTGATTGATAAGGATGGACTCATCTATCAAGGTCGCAGTTTGGACTACGTGGGTGCTCACGTCGGTGGAAATAATAGAGGAAATATAGGAATCGCTTTCTTGGGTGATTATTCGGATAAGCCCTTGTCAGATGCACAAGTGCATTCCTCTATCCAATTGA
>Ga0105857_1000565_pt1 | contig 13382 bp, 8 predicted proteins | sample OrgsoiDNA_201061_FD_89682 | JGI IMG/M metagenome (GOLD analysis project Ga0105857, IMG submission 89682) | Permafrost soil microbial communities from the Arctic, to analyse light accelerated degradation of dissolved organic matter (DOM) -... | ecosystem: Environmental > Terrestrial > Soil >...
CGCCTACAAACCCGAATGCAAACTCGACGACAAGGCCATTGCAGGCCTGACCCACGCCGTCGACACCTGGATTCGCAAACATGTTTGAGTTCGCCTGGCCGTGGATCTTTGCCCTGCTGCCATTGCCGTGGCTGATGCGCGTGCTGCTGCCGGTGGCCGACAGCGGCGAACCGGCGCTCAAAGTCAGCTTCCTAGGCGACCTCGAAGGCCTGACCCGACGCCGTGCTCGCGCCCACCTACCGGCCTGGCGCCAGCAAGCGCCGTTCATCCTACTGTGGCTGTTGCTGCTGATCGCCGCCGCCCGACCGCAATGGCTCGGCGAACCGTTGCCGATTGCTGCCAGTGGCCGCGATTTGCTGGTGGCGGTGGACGTGTCCGGCTCGATGGATTTCCCCGACATGCAATGGCAGGACGAAGACGTCAGCCGCTTGTCGCTGGTCCAGCATTTGCTCGGCGACTTTCTGGAAAGCCGCGAAGGTGATCGGGTCGGGCTGATCCTGTTCGGCAGCAAGGCCTACCTGCAAGCGCCGCTGACCTTTGACCGGCGCACGGTGCGCATATGGCTCGACGAAGCGCGGATCGGCATCGCTGGCAAGAACACCGCCATCGGTGATGCAATTGGCCTGGCGCTCAAGCGTTTGCGCATGCGTCCGGCGCAAAGTCGTGTGCTGATTCTGGTGACCGACGGCGCTAACAATGGCGGCGAAATCGATCCACTGACCGCCGCTCGACTGGCCGCCAGTGAAGGCGTGAAAATCTACCCGATCGGCATCGGTGCCGACCCGGAGCAAAGCGGTACGCTGGGTTTCCTCGGCGTCAACCCGAGCCTGGACCTCGACGAGCCGGCATTGAAGGCTATCGCTGAGGCCACCGGCGGCCAGTACTTCCGCGCCCGCGACGGCAAAGAGCTGGAGGCGATCAGGGCCACCCTCGACAAACTGGAGCCGGTAACCCAGCAACCGACCCAGGCCCGTCCGGCCCAGACGTTGTATCAGTGGCCGCTGGCGTTGGCGCTGTTGTTGAGCATGTTGCTGGTGGTGCGCGAGCGCTGGCCGGACAATCCGCTGCAACGTTTCTTGAGCAAGGATCTGTTTTTGCAAACCCAACTGCCAGACTGGCGCCAACGGCTCAAACGCCTGCGCTTGCGGAGGCGTCGATGAGCGCGCTCTGGCCTTACTGGTTCCGGCCCTGGTGGCTACTGCTGTTGCCGTTGCTGGGCTGGTTGCTCTGGCAACTCTGGCATCGGCAGAAACGCGCCGGGCGCTGGCAGATGATCCTGCCGCCGGCCTTCCACGCGGCACTGCTCAGTGGCGGCAAAGGTCACGACAGTAAATTGCCGTGGGTAGTGCTGGGCCTGGCCTGGGTGCTGACCATTGGCGCGCTGCTCGGGCCGAGTTGGGAACGAGTCGAACAAACCAGCCAGAAACCCGCCGACCCGCTGGTGGTGTTGCTGGAGCTAACCCCGGAAATGCTCGCCACCGACAGCCCACCGACGCGACTGGAACAGGCGCGGCGCAAGCTGTTTGACTTGCTGCAAAGTCGCAGCGATGCCCAGACCGCAATCGTCGTCTACGCCGGCAGCGCTCACACGCTGGTGCCGTTGTCGGATGACTTGTCCACCAGCCGTAATCTGCTGGACGCGCTCAAGCCTTCGTTGATGCCCGAGGCCGGTCATCGCGCCGATCTGGCGGTGGTCAAGGCCTTGGCGCTGCTGGATCAGGGCGCTCTGGGCCAGGGCCGGATCCTGCTGATCGGCTCGTCCCTGACCGAACAGGAACGCCAGGGTATTCGCCGCGCACTGGACGGCAAGTCCACGGAGTTTCTGATGCTCGGCGTCGGCACGCCCGAAGGCGCGCCTGTGGCTCAGGAGGACGGCAGTTTCCTCAAGGACGCCCAAGGCGCGATTCTGGTGCCGCACCTCGACAACCAAGGCCTGAAAGCCTTCGCCAGCGACCTGGGCGGTCGCTACCACTCGTCAAGGCTGGACGACGCTGATCTGGGCGCCCTCGGCCTGCTCGATGGCCCGCGCAACTTGCGTAACGATGGCCAGACCCTGCGCCTCGATACTTGGGCCGACCAGGGTTACTGGCTGTTGCTGCCACTGTTACTGCTGGCCTCCTTTGCCGGACGCCGGGGTTGGTTGTTCTGCCTGCCGCTGTTGTTCCTGATGCCGCAACCGAGTTACGCCTTCGACTTTGAAGACCTGTGGCTGCGCCCCGATCAACGGGGGCTGCATTTGCTCAATCAGGAGCACCCGGCCGAGGCCGCCCAGCATTTCGAAGACCCGCAATGGCAGGGTGTGGCGCTCTATGAAGCCGGCGACTACAGTGGCGCCGCCGAGCGCTTCGCCCAAGGCGACGACGCGCGGGCGCACTACAATCGGGGTAACGCCCTGGCCAAGAGCGGTGAACTGGAAGCGGCGCTGGATGCTTATGACCAGGCCCTGGAGCGCCAGCCGGATTTGCGTCCGGCACTGACCAACAAGGCGTTGGTCGAAGCCTTGATCAAACAGAAAGCCACGCCACCGGCCGTTGAACCGGACAAAACCGAAGGCGACGAGGCCGGGACTGCCAGCGACGGCCCGCCGCCCGGCGCCGCCACCCAGCCTTCGAGCAGCGGCGAGCCGAAATCCGATACCCAGGCCACCGCGCCCGACACCGAACAACCGTCTAACGCGCCGCCGCAACCTGGCGCCAATGAAGTACCGGGCAGCGATCTGGGGGACGAACAAAGCACCACGCCTCCACGGCGCCCGGCCAACGACAGCATTGAAGGCGAACAAGCCCAGGCGCTGGAGCAATGGCTGCGCAAGATCCCGGATGACCCGGGCGAACTGCTCCGGCGCAAATTCTGGTACGAACAGCAACAACATCAGGATCAGGGAAAAATTCGATGACCCGCTTCACCGCTCTCTTGCTCGCGCTGCTCTTCTGGTCCTTTCAGGCCCAGGCTGCGGATCTGGTCGCCAGTGTGGATCGCAGTCGCCTGAACACCGGAGAAACAGTCGAACTGACCCTGGAATCCAACGACGTCACACAGTTCGGCAAACCGGACCTGACACCACTGGAGCCGCTGTTTGAAGTGCGCGGCACCCGCCAGGTCAACCAGTTGACCACGATCAACGGCGACAACCGTGCCACCACGCGCTGGATCATTACCCTGCTGCCCAAGCAAAACGGCAGCGTGGAGATACCGTCGCTGCAACTGGGCGAAGTCCGCAGTCAGCCGATCAGCATCCAGGTGGTAGAGACCGAAACCCAGGACACCAAGAACACCTTGGCGCCGGTATTCATCGAAGCCAGCCTCGATCAGTCCAGCGTGTACGTGCAGGCCCAGGCGATTTTGACCTTGCGCATCTACCATTCGGTGTCGCTGTACGACGACAGCAGCCTGACCCCGTTGCAGATTCCCGATGCGCGCATCGAACAACTGGGCGAGTCGCGCACTTATGAAAAAGTCATCAACGGTCTGCGCCATGGCGTGATCGAAATGCGCTACGCGATCTTCCCCCAACACAGCGGTGTGCTGACCATCCCGACGCAGGTGTTCAGCGCTACCCTGGTCGACGCGCAACCGTCCCAGGATACCAGCGCTCAAGGGCCGAAAACCGGCAAGTTGCTGCGCGTCAGCTCGGCCGAGATCCCACTGACGGTCAAAGCCAAACCCGCGACCTACCCATCCGATTCGCCATGGCTGCCGGCGCGCAGCTTGAGCCTCAGCGAAAGCTGGAGCCCGGAGCCGGATCACGCGCAGGTTGGCGATTCACTGACCCGCAGCCTGACCGTGAAGGCTGAAGGCCTGGCCAGTTCACAGTTGCCGCCGCTGCCCGCGACCGACGTCAACGGCTTGCGCCGCTACCCGGACCAACCGGTGCTGGGCAATCAGAACAGTGAGCGTGGCCTGATCGGCAGTCGTGAAGATCGTGAAGCTTTGGTGCCCGCCCACAGTGGCGCCATCGAGTTGCCATCGGTGGACGTGGTCTGGTGGAACACCTTCGAAGATCACCTGGAACACAGCAATCTGCCGGCCCGAACCCTGCAAGTGACGAATAATCCGAGCCTGGTAGTCGACACCCCGGCGGGTTCTCCACAAGTGAGTTACGGCGCCGACAGCGAAGCCCTGTGGTGGTGGAAACTCAGCACCGTGATCCTGGCCTGTACCACCCTGCTCGGCTTCGGCCTCTGGTGGCGCGCCCGCTGGCAACCGGCGATCCTGCGCGCCGCGCAAACCGGCCCGAGCCCGCGCACCGTGCTCGACGACCTCAAGCGTGCCTGCCAGGCCAACGACCCCCACGCCACCCGCCAGGCCCTCGACGCCTGGGCCCGGCAACAACCGGAAACCCTGGCCGACATGGCGGCGCGTTTTGTGCCGCTGTCGGATGCGCTCGATGGCTTGAACGGCGCGCTGTACAGTGAAACCGGCCAGCATTGGCAAGGCGAAGACCTGTGGCGCGCGACCCGGGCGATCCCGATGGCTGAGCGGGTTCACGACCCGGTGGGTGACAGCGGGTTGCCGCCGCTTTATCCCAAATAGCTGTGAGAAAAGTCGCCTTCGCACCGGTAATCCCGTCTCGCGGACAAGTCCTACAGTAATTATCGACTCGACTGACTGCGCCAACCCGTAGATTCACGCAAAGTCCCGTGCCTTAAAAAGCCACAGGGATGCGCGGATGTTCAGTACGGCCAACGAAGTCGTTTTCAGACTCGATATTGCAGGTTTCCCCTACGACCTTCAGGTACTTGAGTTCCGGGCCAAGGAAGCGCTGAACCAACCTTATGAGGTCAACCTCGAACTGGTCAGCGAACGCCCCGACCTGGAACTTGAGTCGCTGCTGCATCGCCCGGCCTTTCTGACGTTTGGCCCCGACAATTCCGGCCTTCATGGCTATGTCTATCGAGTCGCCCAAGGCGACTCGGGCAAACGCCTGACCCACTATCAGATCACTCTGGTTCCCCGTCTCGCCTATCTTGCTCACCGCCACAATCAGCGCATTTTTCAGCACCTGAGCGTGCCGCAGATCATCGGCAAAGTACTGGCCGATCACGGAATCCAAGCGGATACCTGGCGCTTCCAACTCAACGCAGAGTACCGGCCACGACTCTACTGCGTGCAATACACCGAGTCAGATCTGCACTTCATTCAACGGCTGTGCGAGGAAGAAGGTCTGCACTTTCATTTTCAGCACAGTGCCTCAGGGCATGTGCTGGTGTTCGGCGATGACCAGACGGTGTTCCCGAAACCCGAGAGCCCGACGGCATATGTTCAGGGTAGCGGCATGGTTGCCGAAGCTTCGGTAATTGATCGATTCCATATAAGCCTTGAAACCCGTACCACCCAAGTCAGCCGCCGGGATTACGACTTCGAAAAACCGCGCCTGCAACTCGATAGCGAAAGCAAGAGTTCACAGTTGCCCCTGTTGGAGGACTACGCTTTCCCAGGGCTTTTCACCGAGCGTGATCGGGGCAAGCAACTGGCCAAGCGAACACTGGAGCGCCATCGCGCCGATTACCGGCAAGCCCGTGGGCGCGGTGATCAAAGCGTCATGCGCAGCGGGCATTTCGTTGACATGACCGAACACCCACGCGGCGACTGGAATGGTTTGTGGTTGCTGATCGAGGTTGAGCACGTCGGCAAACAACCTCAGGTGCTGGAAGAGTCAATAACGCACGTTAACCCTGATGACGGCTTCAGCCAGGGTTACCGCAATCAGTTCATCGCGACACCTTGGGACGTGCCGTTCCGACCGCCACTTGAACACCCCAAACCCCGCATGACCGGCAATCAGCATGCCGTGGTGACTGGGCCGCCCGGTGAAGAGATCCATTGCGATGAGTACGGTCGGGTAAAGGTTCAGCTGCTGTGGGACCGTGACGGTCAGCGCAATGAGCATTCCAGTTGCTGGCTGCGAGTCGCCACTGGCTGGGCAAATGACCGCTATGGCAGCGTGCTGATCCCGCGAGTAGGCATGGAAGTGCTGGTGGGCTTCAGCGAGGGCGATCCCGACAAACCTTTTGTGCTGGGCTGCTTGCCTAACGCGGCGACACCCGTGCCGCTGGACCTGCCCGCCGAACAGACGCAAAGCATCTTTCGCAGCCAGAGCAGCCCCGGCGGCGGCGGTTACAACGAGTTGCGCATCGAGGACAGAGCCGGCTCAGAGGAAATAGCCCTGCGAGCCCAGCGCGATTTCGTACAGCTCGTGCTCAACGATGAACGCATTCAGGTCGACAACCAACGCACCGTCGTGGTCGGCGGCATCGCCAGCCACGACCTGCGCGCAGAAGAACAACTGTGCATTCACGGCAACCGCCTCACCGAACTCAAACAGGACGATCACCTGCTGGTGCTGGGCGAGCAACACATTCGCGTCAACAATCAGCGACTCAGCGCCTCGCAGCATATCCACCTCAGCGCCGGGCAACAGGTTGTCCTCGATGGTGGAGCCCACCTGACGGTCAAGGCTGGCGGTCATTGGCTGACGCTGGGACCGGAAGGCATTCTCAGCAGCGTGGCGATTGTGCCGGGCGGCGCCCCGGCCGTGGGCATGCCGGCAGTGCCGCTGATGCCGGGTGCATTGTCGCTGCGCAAGGTGACCTTCGATGCAGCGCGGCAACGCCATGCCCTGGTGTCAAACCGCAGCTCACGCTGCCTGATTTGCGAGGCGGCCCGAGCATGAGCCTCTCAACTTCACTGCCGGCAGACCTGCCCTGGGGCGAGCAACAGGCGTTTGTGTTGCTGGATGGCGCGACCCTCAGCGATCTACCGCAACGCTTGAAACAATTGAGTCCCGGCGCAAACACCCTTGCGCTGTACGACTGCCCGCCCTTCACCGAGCTGCGGGATATTTCACCGCTGTTAGTGATGATCGAGCAGCCTGCGGCGCCTATTTTTCAGTTCTATCTGGAGCACGCACACGAGGAATGGGGCGTGTTGCTGTTCAGCCCGGAGTCGACGGATAGCGTTGTCCGCCACTTGCGCAAATTGCTGACAGTCGAGCTGTCGCAGGGTCAGCAGGTGTTCCTGCGCCTAGCCGATGCCGGCGTGCTGCACGGCTTGCTCAGCAGCGGCGATCAGCGCTTGTTTGGCCCGGTTTCTTGTGCCGTGATTGCCGACTGCGTCAGCGCCAACTGGCATCGCCATCAGCCACGCCTGACCGGTTACTCTGAACTGCCGATGCCCTACCGTTTGAGCCTTGAGCAAGAGGCAGCGCTGGAACAGGTGGATCGGCGCCGTGCATTGCTGGAACTCGACACGCATCTATGCCGCTTTTTCCCTGAACACCAGGCCGGTCAAACCGTTGCCCTGCGCTGGCCAATGCTCGAACAACGCTTCGAGGAGGCCCACGCCCTCGGCTTGAGCAGCCAATCCGAGTTGTTCTATTACGCCAACGTCATGGCCTCGTTGGACGGCTCACCGCTCGATCAGCACCCACACATCAATCGACTGCTGCACACGCCGTCGCTGCAATTGCCCGGCGAGCGCATTGCGCTGGCCGCTGACCTCGCCCACCAGTGGGCCATCCAACGGGGCCGCCCATGAACTCACCCGCTAACCTCGCCGCCGCTGCGGCGCCCAAAACCGCCATTGGCTCGCCCGGTGCCTGCCCTTTGCAGCAAGCCCAGGTACAGCTCCTGCCGTTGCGCTATGGCCTGGTGGAAAAACCCTTCGATCCTCGCGCCGAGTTGAAGCTGCCTTACGCCCTTGAAAACCGCCCGCTGGGCATTCGCCTGTTGCGCGATGGCTGGTTGTACGTGATCGATAGCGTCACCGGCCACCTGCACGAATACCGTGTCATCAATGGATTGGTCAGCGCCCTGGTGCACAAGGGTGCCAAGGTCGCCAGCGATCAGCGATCACCCATCGAGGAGCAGCCGGCATTGGTGTTTTCGAGGCGCAGCACTTTGCATGTGAGCTTCGCCGAGGTGCAGTGGACCGCCGCCAAATGCACTCAGGTGACCGACAGCCGTGAGGAGCGCGAACACTTCATGCAGGTCGTCGCACTCGGCGCGGTGGATTGCAAAAGCGGTGGTGAGCATCTGCTGACGGTCGAGCAAGGCAAGCAGTGGTTGGCGGAGGTTGCGAATCAAAAACCGCAAGCTGCTCAAGAGAACACTGAGCCGGAAAAAGGGTCGCCGACGGACGCGGTTCTTTTGCCGACGGTGCAAGTCAGCGACACCCCCGAGCACGAACGCGAACCCTATCTGTGGGAACAGCCTCGACGCTTTCGCGAGGCGCACATTGGCGAGTTTCTGGGTCAGGTGCGCGCGCCCTATCAGGACGACACTTTGTTTCTCGTGGTGCAGGATGACCTCGGCGTGTTGCGCGACCTGGCCGAGTATCAAGACCGTGTGGTCGGTTGGGTCGACGACTGGACCAATGCCGGTCACAACGAGCGTAATTACTTGCTGGCCTGCTACATCGAGTCGCTGAGCCAGCTCAGCCCGGCGGATATCGAAAAATTGTCCGAGGCCAGCGATGACCCGAGGGTCAAGGCCCTGCTGGGCGATCTGGAACAGGTGCCCGAACCCGACCGGGAACAGACTCGCAAAGCCTTGCTCGACTACCTGAACAAGGGCGGCAAAGTCGAACCACAGGATGCCCCGGTGACACCGGATCTGGAGCAACTACGCAAGCAGGCCCACGCCGAAGCGTTCGAGATGGCCAAGTACCAAGGCGCCAGCCCCGATTTCACTGCGCATAGCCGCGCCAGTGATGATGCAGATCGCCGTTACTACGCCCGCCAACACTTTGCAGTGGCCCCTGCTGACTTCGTCGAACGCCACCTCGACACACTGATCAAACTCGGCAGGGAGCAAAACAAACGCATCAAGGAGCTGGTCGAAGGCTCCCGTTTCAGCGGCAAACGCGGGATCAACGACTTCATCGACCGCCCCACCATGGACAACGAACTGTTTCAGTACCGCGCCGACCTCGGCCGCTGGAACCGCGTGCTTGAGCGCATCACCGCCGACCGCACGATGCTGGTGTGTGCCGGGCGCTACCACCGTTCGGCCTGGTACTACGACGCGCACGAGCCAGCGCAACTGGGTCAGGCCTTCAGCGCCGAATACGCCTGCATCAAAGACATCTGCCGCAGTGATCACGCGAGCAAGAAAATACTGGGCTATCTGGAAAAACACCCGGAATTGACCCGGCCATTGTTCTACACCCTGCCCTTGCGCCTTCAGCAGGAACAGGCCGCGCAGTACAGCACGCTGTTCAACGCCGGCATGGCCCTGCTCAACAACTTGCCGAGCTGGCTCGCCGAACTAAAGAAAATCGAACAACCACACCTCCCAGCCCTCGACGATCTGCCCGAGCACACCCGCGCCGTCGCTGACGCCGCCCAGCACAGCCTCAGTCCTGCGCTGAACCTGGGCCTGAGCCAGGCGCTGGAAGGCTTCGACCTGACGGGAGACAAAATCCCCGACCTCGACGAGCTGTTCCAGCGCCTGCCAAAAGCGCTGCACACCCGTCTACTCGATGCCGCGAAAACCACCGGCGTGACCTTCACCGTCGCCACCCCAGCGGAACAGGCGGCACTGCAAACCAACCTCAAGGAACTGCTCAGGGAACGCGACTACCTCAAAACCCTGACCCGTGAACGCAACCAACTCACCCACAACAAAAACCGCCAGGGGCATAAGACGCCACGGGCGGTGGAGTTGCAGGGTGAGATTGCTCGGGTGCGTGGGCAGTTGGCGCAGCTTGAGGGGCGATTGGCGGGGGCGCTGAGCCCGATTGCTGAGTTGCCGGATCAGTCGGCGCGGCTGTATGGCGCTACGCAGGCTCGGGCGGGGGTGACGGTGATGTTTCCGCCGGCGCAACAGCAGGAAGTGCGGGGGTTGCTGAAGAATATTCGGATGGGGGTTGGGACGGTGCCGAATGCGGGGTTGATTCGGAGTGAAGGGATGGGGTTGGTGGTGTTTTTGGTGCAGGGGGTGAATTTGGTTTCGGTCATGAAGGAGACGTTTAGCCAATCGCGGGATAAGCGGAAGTTGGGGCCGTTGATTAATGCGAGTTTTGCGACTGGGGCTGCTGGGTTCACTGCAGCTCAAAGTTTGGCAGACACCGCTCTGAAGGCTCGAAGCGCGGAGCTTGTTGCTGGACTTCAAAATCACGCATTACGGAATGTTCATGTGCAAATGGGAAAGATGCATATCGGTCTGGGTGTTTTGACTTACGGCTTCGGCTTTGCATCTTCAATAGTCAGTCTGAATACCCAAATCGAGAATTGGCAGCAAGCTACACGCAGCGGAAATCACTCCGCACAGAACAGTGCGGCGCTTGCCACATTAGGGGCCGGCGGTATGACAACCGTTAATGCCTACGGCCTGAGTCATACCTTCTACGACACCTTTAAAGTCTTGACGGCAAGGAGGGGCGAGGCACGAAAAGTCGCCTGGGCCGCCGCGGGGACTAGACTATCCACGGTGTTCTTCCGGTTCAACTTGGCCGGTGCATTGTTCACCGTGCTGGAGCTGGGTGGCACATGGCTCTTCAACCGTTACAACATTAGCGCTCACGACAAATGGCTCAAAACCACGCCATGGAGCTTGGATACTGATGCACGTGGCGATCATCCGCTGGATGAATATAAGCTCAATCTGGCCCGCTTACTTCACGCTCCTTACGCGCAACTTGGCCCAAACGAGCATGACTCTTGGCTGAAAAAATTATTGTTAAAGGCGAAGCCCAAGGACATCCACCTGGTGTTGCCAGGGCTCGAACTCAATAACTTTCAACCGCCCCTAAGTGGTCAACCGACTCATCGTCTGGGCATCGGCGCTTGGCGTGTATCAGTCCCGCTCCACAATCGTGGCGGGCCTCAGGAACGCAAGAGCATCATCAGCGATGAACTAGTGAACAGTCTGCGCATTGTGCAAACAGGACCAAATGGACTGGTGCTATGTCTCCAATATCCGTTGGATCCTGAAGCCGAATTTACTCCGGCGTCCGAAACGCTGGAACTGGCCGTCTGCGTTCAGAACTTGAACGGCAATGGCGAGTGGGTTTCCCGTACCTGCATCATTCGCCTCAATCCACGCAGTGAGGGCCATTTCCCCGTGTCACCCCCTCAATCCGTCACTGGGCATCCACCGGTGCTGCTGGTTCAAACCCATTTGTTGGAGCTAGTAGACCATGCCCAGCAAGATTGATAGCGTCATGCCTGCCCCGCGCCTCGAACAGCAAAGAAAGGCTGGCGATGTCGAGCCTTCTCCTGGAGGGAGGATTACTTATCTCGCACCTCTGCCATTGCCGACACCGCTACCACCTTACGGTCCTCACATTGGTGAGTTAAATGGGGTGCACATGGACTTCGGGTTGGGATTACCTCAAGTATTTTCATGGCAAGTGATATTGGGGGGGCCATTTAGTGTTGCCTTCATGATTACTTTCCTAATCCCCCCAGCAATTGGCTGCATGGGCCTCATGTTCGGATATGACTTCGCATACGTATGGGAATTTGTCATTGATTTATTTTTCGCAACTTATGGATATGGCCTAGTAACCGGGTTTTCGATGCTGGCGATCGGCCTAGCCGTCTGGCACCACAACCACAAAAAACGCCTCCATATCATCCCCACCCGCTTCAACCGCCAACGCCGTGAAGTCTGCTTCATGCCCGAAGGCGCCACCGAACCGGTCTTCGTCCCCTGGGAATCCCTCTCCGCCTGGATCATCGAAGCCCAAGGCGCGACCCAATACGGCATCCAGCGCCAGTACGGCATGGGCATTGGTTTCCAGCACGGCGAAACCCTGACCAGCGTCGAATTCCCCTGCTTCGGCCTCCCCCTCGCCATCAGCCACTGGGAAGCCATCCGCGGCTACATGGAATACGAAGTCAACGACCTAAAATCCATCCAGGACCTCGAAGACCTACAACTCCCCGACGACCCACCCCACGAAGGCCTGCACACCTTCCACAACGCCCGTGCGCGTATGCATCAGGAGATTCGCGACGGCGAACGCAACCGGCTCTCGGGGTTTTTCTGGTACCTGTACCACGTCATGACCCTATGGACGATTCCCAACTATCTGACCGAATGGGAAGTGCGCCGCCTCCAGAAACTGGGCCCGCAGGCCATGCCGGAAGTGATGCAGAAATGGTCCGAGCCGCTGCCGAAGGAGCAATGGGCGAAGCCGAGTGAAGAACTGGTGCGGATGAGCGAACAGGTCCGGCAACTGCATAAACGCCAACCGAGGCGGCCGATTACCGAGATTTTTGCTGAAGTGCGGCGGTTGAATCCGACGGACAAACGACGTGCATGAAATGTTCTGTCTGGGTGACTACGTGCAGACCTTGAACGCCAACGGCGAGTGGATTTCTCGCATTTACGTCATTCGCCTCAACCCTCGTAGCGAGGGCCTTTTCCCTGCGCTGCCTGCTCAATCCGTCGCCGAGCGTCCACCGAAGTTGCTGGTTGAAACCCATTTGTTAGAGCTGGCTGATCATGCCCATAAAGATTGATAGCGCCATGCCTGATCCTCAACTCAAACATCAGAGAAAGGCTGGTGATGTTGAGCCATTTCCAAGCGGAAAAATCACTTATCTCGCGCCTTTGCCATTGCCGACACCAATGCCTCCGCATGGTCCCCACATCGGGGAATTAAATGACGTGTATATGGACTTCGGGTTGGGATGGCCGCAGATATTTTCATGGCAGGTAATATTAGGCCTGCCATTCAGCGGCACCTTCATGGTTCTATTTCTCTTCCCGTTATTTACTGGTTTTCTAGGAGTCGTTTTTGGTTACGGCTGGGAGGATATATCGGACTCAGTTACGGGTGTATTCGATGTAGGCTACGGCTACGCACTGATAACCGGCCTCTGCTCCCTACTCATTGGCCTCTTCACTTGGCACCACAACCACAAAAAACGCCTCCAAATCATCCCCACCCGCTTCAACCGACAACGCCGCGAAGTCTGCTTTAACCCCGAAGGCGCCACCGAACCCGTCTTCGTCCCCTGGGAATCCCTCTCGGCCTGGGTCATCGAAGCCCAAGGCGCCACCCAATACGGCATCCACCGCCAATACGGCATGGGCATCGGTTTCCAGCACGGCGAAACCCTGACCAGCGTCGAATTCCCCTGCTTCGGCCTGCCCCTCGCCATCAGCCACTGGGAAGCCATCCGCGGCCACATGGAATACGAAGTCAACGACCTCAAAGCCATCCAGGACCTCGAAGACCTGCAACTCCCCGACGACCCACCCCACGAAGGCCTGCACACCTTCCGCAACGCCCGAGCGCGCATGCACCAGCAAATCCGCGACGGTTCACGCAACCGACTCTCAGGCTTTTTCTGGTACCTGTACCACGTCATGACCCTATGGACGATCCCCAACTACCTGACCGAATGGGAAGTCCGCCGCCTCCAGAAA
>Ga0105857_1000572_pt1 | contig 13271 bp, 9 predicted proteins | sample OrgsoiDNA_201061_FD_89682 | JGI IMG/M metagenome (GOLD analysis project Ga0105857, IMG submission 89682) | Permafrost soil microbial communities from the Arctic, to analyse light accelerated degradation of dissolved organic matter (DOM) -... | ecosystem: Environmental > Terrestrial > Soil >...
ATCATCTGGTCGGCATCGGTACGCATCGACCGGAATTTATAAAAATCAAATACTTTATAACCTGTACCAACGCGCTTGCTCTTATAAATTATCGGGCCTTTCGAATCAAATTTTACAGCAATGGCTACTACCAGCATAATTGGTGATGCCAGTAAAATGGCAAAACCCGATGATACGATATCAAAAAAGCGCTTGCTGAAAGGCATTTTATACGTAACATCAACCTGGTTAAGTAACTCGGATAATTTTGGCCTGATGAGCTTAAACTTGATCAAAAAATTTAAGCGCTCGCACAGGTAATCTATAGGTAACGGGTAGTTATATAAATCGTTTACTTTAAGTTGTATGGCTTTTGCTTTCCATTCGCTGTTTGGCTTTTTAGCCAGCAGCACAATAAGCAAGCCATGCAGCATGGGGTTTTTCTTTATTTTTTCAACCAGTGAAAAGCAATACTCGGCTTCGTCTATCTCCATCAATAAAATATCGGGCAACGTTAGCAACGATTGCTCCGACAAATAATCTTCAAACGCGTTAAATGATAAAACATGCCTTACCGCAAAATGATGTTTAAGCTCGGTAATTAATTCATCTTCGGGCCCAGAGCTAACATAAGCCACCTTATTTTGTTGCTGGAACGAAGCATCCCAGCTTGCCGGCATATCCTTATGCATCATGTAAATTTAAAACCTTGGTAATTGCTGCTTTTAATGAGGTTGGGTTAAATGGCTTGTGCAGGTACGAATCAATATTGTAAGGCATATCGGCCACTAACTCACCTAAGTTTTCGGTACCCGATAATACAATTATAGGGGTATCTTTGTAAAACCCGCTAATTTTTAAGTTTCGCACAAAAGTTTGCCCGTCAAGATAAGGCATTTGCAGATCCGAAATGATCAATGCCGGATCGTGCCCCTCTTCGAGCCAGCTTAATGCCTCTAAGCCGCTGTTTTTTATAACTATGTCGTAATCTTTTGACAATATAAAGTTTAGTAGCTTTAATATGCTCAAGTCGTCGTCTACTACAAGTATTTGTGTCTTCATTCAATAATGTATTTTAGGGACAGTTTTAGTATGTTATTCCACTACATACGTGATTTTTGATGCATAGTTATCTTCAATATTAATCTTTTTTAAAGATACCTAAATATAATAATTAAAAATGTTTTTATCCAAAGTTTGTATGCACAACACGTACCAAATCACTAATTCACGTAAAATCATCAATTTTTGTCAATTATTTAACCCTAATGTAATAATTGTTCAAGTACTGTATATTTTGGGTAAACTACGATAATTATGGTGTGTATTTGCTTACTCATTTTGAGTAATTGAAATTTTGTCGTCGTTGCGTTTTACGCAAATATTAACCTAAAGTTACAATATTGAAAGATATTTTAATTGGTAATGCAAGTGTGTTTAAATAAAAACTTAAAATTTTATTCCTTGTAATAGCTTTTTAGCTTGCAGTTACTAACTGTTTATAAATTTGGCGAATAGCAAAAATGGTTGTAAATTCAGTTCGCCGATTTTGCCCGATATTATATAGATTTTTACTGACTATTAACTTTTTTTGACACGCCCTGTTTAGCTATGGATGCCATTGGCAACGCTGTATTTGAAAATGCTTTAATTGGTTTTTGGGAATGGCAAATTCCCGAAGATGCGGTGCAATTAAGTGAGGCTTTCAAGAAAGTATTCGGCTATAACCCCGGCGAGCTTGAAAATACTCCATCGGCTTTTCAAAGACTCATCTTTCCTGAAGATGTTGAATCGGTTCTGAACAACTACAAGCAGCATGTACATAGTCGTGGTAATGTACCTCTTCAAAGCGAAGCACGTTACCTGCACAAAAATGGCTCGGTAATATGGATAAAATGCGCCGGCGAGGTTGCCGTATGGGATAAGAACGGCACTCCGATCAGAGTAACAGGCTGTGCAATTGATATTACCCGCCAAAAAGTTGCCGAGGAGAGATTGGCCAAAACCGAGAACCTGCTCAATTTAACAAACCAGGTAGCCCGTGTTGGCGGATGGGAAGTAGACCTGGTGAAGAAAAAGGCCCGATGGTCGAAAGTAATTAAACAGATATACGAAGTACCCGATGATTACGAACCCCGGTTCGATATTATAACAGGTGAGGGGTCGGGGTTTATTATCCACGAAGCCAGTCGCAAATTGATAGACGATGCAACCACGGAAGCTATCAAAACCGGAAAATCGTATAATCTTGAAATAAAGATTACTACGGCCCAAGGCAACGAACTGTGGACACGCGTTATTGGCCATGCCGAATTTGAAAACGGCGTCTGCAAAAGGTTATACGGCACCTTTCAGGATATAGACAGCCAAAAGCGGATGCGCGAGGAGTTTGAGATAGGAGAACAACAATTCCGCAGCGCTTTTGAAAACGCTACTATCGGGATGGCGCTGGTATCGCTTAATGGTAACTGGGTGAAAGTAAATCAGGTTATATGCGACTTGTTAGGATACACCCGTGAAGAACTCACAACTCTCACTTTTCAGCAGATCACCCATCCCGACGATCTGGAACATGATACAGGCATGGTAACCAAAGTGTTGGCTGGCGAGATCAACAATTACCAGATCGAAAAAAGGTATATCCACAAAAAGGGAAATATCGTATGGGCTTTGCTAAGTGTATCGCTGGTGCGCGATAATAATGGGCTGCCTCTGCACTTTGTATCGCAGATAGAAAACATTACCCTACGCCGCAGCGCCGAAAAAAAGCTTCGCGAAAGCGAAGCCAAATACCGTAAAATATTTGAGAATGTGCAGGATGTTTTTTACCAGACCGATGTTAATGGCATAGTTACCGAGATCAGCCCGTCTATCGAAAATTATTCGGGCTATAAACGCGATAAGATCATTGGCAGCCATGTAGAAAACTTTTATTACTACCCCGAAGACCGCGAAAAGTTAGTAGAGCATTTGAAAGCTCATGGTAAAATAAGCGATTTCCAGGTGCGGTTAAAAACCGCCACCAATGAAATTGTACATACCTCTATAAATGCGCATTTGTTATTTGACGATGATGGTAATTTTTATGGTTTTGAAGGCAGTATGCGCGATATCCGTGAGCGAAAAAAAGCCGAAGATGCCTTGAAAGAACGTGATGCCCTATTAACCAAATTATCCGAACAGATACCCGGGGTTATTTATCAGTTTCAGTTTTTACCGGATGGGCATTCTTGTTTTCCATTCGCCAGCAGCGGTACAAACGATTTGTTTGAGCTAACTCCCGATGAAATAAAGCACAATTCTGCGGCGGTTTTTGAACGCATACATCGTGATGATTTTGCGGGATTTTACCGTTCTATTATTACATCGTTTAATAGTTTAACCCGATGGGAGCATGAGTTTAGGTTAGCTATACCAGGTAAGCCGATCAAATGGCTGCAAGGTGCTTCACGTCCCGAGTTACAGCCCGATAAAAGTGTAATGTGGCATGGATACGTGACGGACATTACCGATAAAAAGTTAAAAGAACAGGAGCTGCAAAACGCGTTCGACCTGGTGACCGAGCAAAATAACCGGCTCATTAATTTTGCCTACATCATATCACACAATCTGCGCACGCATTCGGGCAACTTCGAAATACTGGTTAAGCTACTACAAGAGGCTGAAAACCGGGAAGAGGAATTGTTACTGTTGAGCCATTTAGAAAAAGTATCCGACCAGTTAAGCGAAACCATTATGCACCTTAACGAGGTTGTATCAATACAAACCAGTATAAGTTTGGAGCGTACCAAGCTTAATTTGTTTACCTATGTAGAGAAAGCCATATCTCAACTAAAAAACAATTCCAGCTATAGGGATGCCCAAATTGTTAATAAAGTAGCTCGGGGTCTCGAGATCAAATATAACCCGGCATATATCGAGAGTATATTGTTTAATTTTCTTTCCAACAGTATTAAATATGGCGATCCGGGTAAGCAAACCATTATTGTGGTGAGCAGTTATGCCGAAGGCGGGCAACAGGTTTTAGAAATAACGGATAATGGATTAGGTATCGATCTGCAAAAAAATGCCGATAAACTATTTGGCATGTATAAAACCTTTCATGAGCACAGTGATGGCAAGGGTATAGGCTTGTTTATTACCAAAAGCCAGGTAGAAGCTATGGGAGGCAAAATTGAGGTTAGCAGCGAGGTAGGGCAAGGTACAACGTTTAAGATATATTTGTAAATGTTGTATTCGGAAGTAATTAAGATGAAGAGATATGCCTTGTTATTCTTAATGTTTTTACTGTTAACCAATTGCTCGCCCGGTTATGTTAATACAGATACAATACCTTTATCCAGGTACGAAGAGGTAATCATGGAGTTGGACAAAAACACAACCTTGGTTGATTCGCTATTTAGGAATGAAAATATTCGTGATGGTATAATTGTCAATATTGACAGTGCGGATATTCGCATTCCGGCAAACGTTTTATTTAAAACAAAAAAACTATTTGAGGATGATTTGGCTTGTTCTATAAATATCAATTCAGAACGTTGTATTTTCTTTGTACTGAAAATACATTCAGGAATAGCGACAACAGAACGAGAGTGTTTGAAAAAAAGTACTGTCTATGGTTGCTTTTATCCAGGTACAGATAGTAAAAATATTACATTTAGTAAAAGTTTAAGTGCTGGCTGGGAATATCAAAGAGTTGGAACTTACGACGAATAGATATTTATTCAGCGTTAGGGATAGCAATGGAAACCCCGCAGTTACAACGATAGTTGGAACGAGGAGTTGCAATGGATAGCCCGGGCCATAGGCAACGCCCAGGTAAACAAAACGATATAAAAATAACACCAGTCCCACCAAATACCCCCGAGAGAACAGTTGAAAAGAAAATAAAACCCAGAACAATTGTGCCCCGATAAACGTTGAAATAGAAACGATAATCAATATTCTGTAATTTTTTAATTACCCATTAATAAGCGATAAACTATAACTATCATTGTACGTCCAACCGGTATTAAACCACCAATTATAACCTAATATAGTGTACCCTAATTTATCTGTTATAAGCTCTGTAAGTATTCTAAAAGGAGCAGATCGGCCAGACCTGCTGCGCGATGAAACCCTGGCAGATATGTTTGCCGGATCGGTCCGAAGCCATGCGGGTAATATTGCCCTCATCTTTGGTGATCAAACATTAACCTATGCCCAGCTCGACCAATGGACTGATGCTGTTGCCGCCTATTTAGCAGAGCAAGGCATTAAGCGCGGCACGAAAATAGGAGTGTGGTGGAAACGCGGACTGGAGTTACATGTGGCCATATTAGGTATTATTAAAGCAGGCGCAGCTTATGTACCTGTAGATAGGGAAATGCCAGCCGAACGGCTGGAAACGGTTTTAACCGAATGCGAAGCTGATGCATGCTTTAGTATGGAGCAGTTAAATGCGTCTTGTTTAATGCTGGAAGTTCCACCACAACCACAACCTGGCGAGAAGTTTGAATTAACCCAAAATGCATTGCCTGATGATTATGCTTATATACTCTATACTTCAGGCAGTACAGGTAAACCTAAAGGTATCCCTATAACGCACAGGCAGATATGCCAGCTGGTTAGGGCCGAGCAAAGCATCTTTAACATTAACGCTACCGATCGTGTTTACCAGGGTTTCTCGGTTTCGTTTGATATGTGGTGCGAAGAAACCTGGGTAAGCTATTTTGCCGGGGCAACTATCTGGGTGGCCGATAACACAACTTCGAAAGCTATCGACGAGTTGGGCGATGTTTTAAAACAGCAAAATATTACCATTTTACATGCAGTACCCAGCTTGCTGGCCGTTATTGAAGATGATAACCCCCAAATACGGTTAGTAAATGCCGGCGGTGAAGCCTGCACACCACTGGTATTGGCTAAATGGGCAAAACCTGCCCGTCAGTTTTATAACAGTTATGGCCCAACCGAAACTACGGTTTCGGCTACTATAGCACAATTACACCCAGGCGATCTGATCACTATCGGTCAGCCATTACCTAATTATAATTTAGCGGTTGTTGATGAGCAGCTAAACCTTTTGCCCCGTGGAGAGCGTGGCGAATTGGTCATCAGCGGCCCTGGGCTATCAAACGGTTATGTTAAACTGCCTGAGCTGACCAGAGAAAAATTTGTTTTAAAACCAGAGTCGTTAGTCGACATGCCTGGCGACAGGATATACCGTACTGGTGATGCATGCATTATTAACGAAGATGATACTGTTGATTTGCAAGGCCGTTTTGACGACCAGATCAAACTGCGTGGCTACCGTATTGAATTAGGGGAGATAGAAGTTAAACTCAACGGGCTTTCTGGAATTATATCCGCTGCGGTAGCAGTTAAAAAGGATAGCAACCAGCAGGATCAGTTGGTGGGTTATGTAGTTACCGAAGATGCAACTTGTATTGATGAAGCCGTATTACGTGGCGAATTGTTGAAGGTATTGCCAAGCTATATGGTGCCCGGTACTATTGTTACCCTGCCCGAAATGCCACGTATGCCTAGTGGCAAAATTAATCGCAAGGCATTACCTGTTCCCGAGACATTGTTGACCACCAGCGGCGACCCGACAGATACGCTGGATATGGACGCGCCGCTGGCCGATAGATTTTTGGCTATCCTCAACAAAACCTTTCCCAACAAAACCATCAATTTATCGATGGACTTTTTTGAGGACCTTGGCGGGCACTCATTGCTGGCTGCGGCATTGGTTTCACGCCTGCGCCGGGATGCCGGCATCCCACAGGCATCGTTAAAAGATATTTACCTGCACCGCCCTTTAGGTAAATTGGTTGAAACATGGGAGGCCTATACCAAAACCGAGAAAAAGGAACGTACATTTAACAAGGTATCCTCATTGCGTTATTATTGCTGCTGGGCTGCACAAACGCTTGCCTTAGGCCTCATATTCGGGTTGTTCGCCGTCGAGATATTTTCGCCGTACCTGGGCTATTATTATTTTGAGCAGGACGACAGTACCCGCGCCTTTGCCTTATTGATGGCCTTTGTGCTGTTCTGCCTTATCCCGCCAGTTTATACCGCTACAATTATCGGCAGTAAATGGTTGGTCATTGGTAAGATGAAAGAAGGTGATTACCCTTTATGGGGAGCCTATTACTTCCGCTGGTGGTTTGTAAAAACCATAAGCGGCCTGTTGCCAATGCAGTTTTTAAACGGTACGCCGCTATACCCTTTCTTTTTGAGGATGCTGGGTGTTAAGGTAGAAGCTGATGCGCAGATAAGCGCTTTCAGCATTGGTGCTGAAGACCTGGTAACCATAGGTCGCGATGTAAGTATCAGCTCGGATGTAATGTTGAACAATGCCTGGGTCGAGGATGGTTTGCTTAAACTACGTTCGATAAAACTGGGCCACCATGCTTACATCGGCAGTAGTGCTGTAATATCCGGCGGCGCCGTGATGGAAGACTGGACCGAACTACAGGATCTGAGCCATTTACAGGCCAATAAAACCATTAAACAAGGCGAAGTATGGTTTGGCAGCCCCGCTCAATATAAAGAAACCAAGGCTATTGAAGACCTGCCGCAACCGCTGGAAGTAGCACCGCGTACCCGTAAAAAGTACATGTTTGCGTTTTCGGTATCGGTAATCTTATTTCCGTTTATTATCCTGGTGCCGCTTATCCCAACCATTATTGCCGTTAACATTATGGATAATAATGCCGATGACTGGGATTTTAGCTATATGGTAACGGTACCTGTTCTGGCAACTATTTATATCGTGCTGTTCGCGCTCGAAACCATTGTGTTGACGCGAATATTGCAGCGGGGAATTAAGCCAGGCAAATATCCTATCTATAGTACATTGTATATGCGTAAGTGGTTTGCCGATCAGTTGATGTCGTTATGTCTGATCGTTCTGCATCCTATTTACGCTACGGTTTATGTCTCGGCATTTTTCAGAGCCCTTGGCGCGAAGATTGGCAAGAATACAGAAGTATCAACAGCCAGTAGTGTTACGCACCCATTGCTCGAGATAGGAGAAGGGGCCTTTATTGCCGATGCGGTGACTTTGGGTGAAGCCGACGTACGCGGCCAGCAACTTATTTTGGATAAAACCATCATCAACGATAACAGCTTCGTGGGTAACAGCGCACTTATCCCGCAAGGATATAACTTGCCAAGCGATATGCTGGTTGGCGTACTTTCAACTCCGCCAAGTGCAGAGCAACTGGCTACCGAAACAGCCAGGGATTGGTTTGGCTCACCTGCTATAGCCATGCCTCGCCGGCAGGGCAGTACGGTTTATCCGCCCGAATTAACAGTGACTCCAAAACTTGGCCGCAGAATTGCCCGGGGTACGGTCGAATTTATCCGCATCATATTACCCGAAAGCGCCATTATCTGCTTTACCATTTTGTTTATAGCTTATGCGCACTCGCTGGTGATTGAAGAACCGATGTGGAAGGTTATTGTATTGTTCCCGGTTTATTATCTTCGCTTTATGGGGATGCCTGCATTTTTGTTTGTTTTATTGCTTAAATGGACATTTATTGGTAAATACAAAGCAAGGCAAAAACCCATGTGGACGTGGATGGTTTGGCGTAGTGAAGCCATTACTTCAACATATGAAGCTCTCGCCGTTCCGTTCTTTTTAGATTATTTGCGGGGCACGCCTTGGCTGCCTTTCTTTTTACGGTTAACAGGCGTTAAAATTGGCAAACGCGCCTGGCTTAACACTACCGACTTTACCGAGCACGATATGATTACGATGGGTGATGATGTGGAGTTAAATATGGATTGCGGCCCGCAAACGCACCTCTTTGAAGACAGGGTGATGAAGATAGGCCCCGTTAAAATTGGCGACCGCAGCAGTATAGGCTCGCGCACTATTGTTTTATATGATAGCGAGATAGGCAACGATACCAATATTGATGCCCTATCGCTGGTAATGAAAGGCGAAAATCTTTCGCCCGGAACCGATTGGGTGGGTAGCCCGGTTAAGCCAGCCTGACCCATATGCAAAAGATAAGCATGTTTTAATTGGCACGTTTTCTCATTTAACTTTTTTTAACAGCATGTTATACTGACAATCAATACACTTGCAGTATCAAAAATCAGTAAATGCGCTATACGTTCAAATATATTTCAATTGTGTTTTTTTTGCTTGTCGCTGCAAATACTTTCGGTCAGAGCGCTCTGCAAAAAGCAAAAGACCTGGGGAAACAAGCTGTGGCATTAGAAGATCAGGGTATGTTTGAGCATGCACTTGACTTGTTAAACCAGGCGGAAACGCTCGACCCGGCAAGTGCTGTTTATCCTTACGAGATGGCTTACAGTTATTACAGCACCAAACAATATCAACGGGCAATCGATATTTTAGTTAAACTTACCGTTCATAAAGATGTTTTTGCAAGGGTTTATCAATTGCTGGGTAATGCTTATGATGATAACGGGCAAAACGATAAAGCCATTGAAACGTATAATGCCGGGCTTAAGATATTTCCCAAATCAGGGGAGTTGTATCTCGAATCGGCGGTGATACAGATCGGTAAAAAGGAGTACGATAAAGCTCTTAATTTGTGCGAGGCAGGTATTAAAGCCGACCCGGCTTTTCCATCAAATTATTATTGGGCAACACGCATCTATTGCAATTCTACCGAAAAGGTTTGGGGGATGGTTTACGGCGAACTTTTTATAAATATTGAACGCAATACCAAACGCACAGCCGAAATAAGCAAGCTGCTTTATGATACCTATAAAAGCAGCATTAACATAGACACACCGGGTAAAACAAGTGTTGATTTTAGTAAACAACTTACGGTAGAGGTTGATCCGAAAGCTGATGTTTCTAAATTTAAAGTTCCGTTTAATCTTGCTTATGGTTTACCGGTGTTAATGGCTATTGGAAATGAAAAAGTAATCAATCTGGAATCGTTAGACCATATCCGTACTCAATTTTTAGCATCGTACCACCAATCGGGTTATGATAAAAAATACCCTAATGTGCTTTATGATTACCAGGATGAGGTTGCAAAAGCCGGGCATTTGGAAGCATATAATTATTGGCTGTTGATGAAGGGCGACGAACCCGCTTTTGATGCCTGGCGCCAAAATAATAAGGATAAGTGGGACAAGTTTATTATTTGGTTCAATGCCAATCCTATAAAACTAAGCGAAGCGAATTGTTTTTACCGCGGGCAGTATTAGCAGGTAAATCAGTAAAAAGCTATATTTGGTATATTATAAATCTAACAAATATCTATCATGGCAAAAGCATCAAAAAAGAGCCCGTTTTTAAAAGCAGCTCAAAAAGGCGAAATACAAAATAACAATGGTGGTAAGTCGGGTACATTAACCTCGAAAGCAACCTTTACCATGAAATCCAATCCGGCAAGGAAAAAGGGATAAGGGCTATACCCCCTCCACAAATACCGGAGTTTCTGTAACTGAAACATTCAGTTTGCCGTTAATTGTTTTTGCGGTGTGATTTGTCATTGTTTCGGTACCAGAGTTAAGGCTGTGAATAATAGCCTGTCGTGTGCCCAGGTTTAGAGTATAGTGCCCGGTGCGCCCTTTTTCATCGGGTATCATCAATACATACATTTTTTTAGCGCCTAACTGGTAAACATCCACTAATGGGTCGTTGCTAATGGTTTGCTTATAGGTATAGTTACCCATCAGGCGAGTAGTTTGTAACAGGTAATCCGCGGCAGGGCGGCGTTTGAGCGTGTGTTCATCGGTTAAACCCGATGTGCCGTACTGAACAGTACTGGTTGGGTTATAATCAAACAACTGGTAAAAAAATAAGCGTTTTATGCCATGGCGGTTGAACAACAAAGCGGATCGTAATACCCAGTCAGCCTGGGTATCTTGTGATTTTTTTTTGCCAATTTCAATAGCGCGCTGCGGGCTGTGTTCGTTCAGGTCGTAACCACACTCAGTTACCCATACTTCGGGCTTGTGAGCGGTACCATCGGCTAAAGCCACAAAAGCATCGGCAACCTGTGCAGCTTCGGTTAGTTCGGGCGCCTTACCCCGGGTAGCCTGTTTATTGTTGTTGTCCTTATTGTCGTTGGGGTAAAAGTGGTAATTGATCACATCGAAACATAGGTCAATACTACCATCTTTGCGATAGCCACGATGCACTTTACACCAATTGATCATACCTCGCACAAATACCGGGTCGGGGTTAGCCAGTCCGCCCATTACCACCAGCATGTTAGGGTCGGCAGTTTTAACGCCAACGTTTTTACCTAATCTGCCTTTGTCGCCATCGTAAAAAGCCGACATGTTGGCCGCATACTCTTCGGCGCTTTGCTGTGCCTGTTTACCTTTCCACCATTTGTCGCGCTCGTTATCGCACTCAATATATTTAATCAGTCCTAATCCAATTTTTACTTCGTTAACCGGATCGGCAGTCCACCGTGATTTGGTATTTACGGTAACCAGTTTGGCATCCGCATTTTTATTATAGCCGTAACGTGCAGCTAATTGAAAAGCAGCCTTCGCCTGTAATAGATACGATGCCGGCTTTAACCGGTCGAGACCATAGGGCGCGGGTACGTTCTCGCCGTTTTGTAAGTCGGCAGGGTATGTTTTTACCAGCCATGGCGGGCAGTTTTTCAGGCAAACCAGCACTTCAACACCGTTTTGCTTGCAGGCAGTGTAAATAGCATCATAATTCCAGCCGCCATCATTAGCAGGATTAAAGGTGAAGTTGTCCGGTGTAGTTTCTATTTTTTCCCAATCCAGATAATGCCGCACCCCGCTAAAGCTTTTAATCAGATCCATTTTGGGCTCATATATGTGCAATGCATCGTTTAAATTTTGCGGGTTTTGCAGAAAGTTCCATTCGTAGGCATTAATGCCGAACATGTTTTTTAGGGCATTGGGCACAATTTTGTGGGTGCTTGGGGGTAGGTTATTACCATGCTGCACCGCTCGCTTATCCGGCTTTGATAATAAACCAGGGACACGGATAACAAATAACGCTGCAAGTGCGCCGATAAAGATTGCTGAAGCCGATACTTTCATTAATGTATTCACGGTAGTTTAACAAAAAAACTGATTATAAAACTACAAATTGTAAAACTAATAACGCTTTAAATCGTCAAAAGTATTCTGATCAAAATATGCTGAATCTGCCTGTTTAAGTATGCTAATGTCTTGTTTTTTAAGGTATTATTTATTATATTTATAGTAAAATAAGATCAAAAATGGATGATTCATTAGTGCAAATACAAACGCTGCACCCTAAGTTAAGAGACACCGCATTATTAGCTTATAACGAAGCAGTAAAGGCTACGCCTGTAGGCGTACACCCCATAATTACCCAGGGCTTGCGCACTTTCGCCGAAAGCGATAAATTATATGCGCAGGGCCGTACAGCTCCGGGCGAAATTGTGACTAATGCGAAAGCGGGGCAATCATATCATAATTATGGTTTGGCTGTGGATTTTGCGTTGGTGATTAATGGTAAAACCACATGGAACGAAAAAGACCCCAACTGGATAACGGTGGTTAACATATTTAAAAAATACGGGTTTACCTGGGGTGGCGATTTTGCCGGTAAGTTTAAAGATTATCCCCATTTAGAACAAAAATTTGGCCATAACTGGAAAGATCTGTTGGTTTTGTACAACGCCGGTACGTTTATACCCGGAACAACTTATGTGCAAATTTGAATAGATAAAGTCTGACCGTGATAACTTATCTTTGGGTATGAAGGCCCAAAACATACTTAAAGATGCGATACTTATTTTATTAGGCATATTGAGTGCCGGCATGGGTTTAAAAGGTTTTTTATTATCCAGCCATTTTATCGATGGCGGTGTTACCGGTATATCCATGCTTGTTGCCGATACTACCAATATCTCTATCTCTGTTTTAATATTTATTATAAACGTACCTTTTTTGTGGCTGGGATACCGCAAATTAGGCATGTCATTCGCGGTTAAAAGTACGCTGGCCATAGCAGGCCTTTCGCTTTGTATAGCACTCATTCACTTTCCGGATGTTACCCACGATAAGCTTTTGACGGCTGTTTTCGGTGGTTTTTTTATTGGTGTGGGGATAGGTCTGGCCATGCGTGGCGGTGCGGTGTTGGATGGGACTGAAATTGCCGCATTGTTGGTAAGCAAAAAAACGCAGTTGATTAAAGTGAGCGACTTTATTTTGGTTTTAAATGTGCTCATATTTTCGGCGGCGGCATTTTTTTTAGGGATCGAACCGGCACTGTATTCTATCCTCACATACCTTGCGGCGTCAAAAATGGTCGATTTTATATTGAACGGTATTGAGCAGTATAC